>Ga0114958_10000689_pt1 | contig 28517 bp, 25 predicted proteins | sample C_130208_EF_Meta_FD_89577 | JGI IMG/M metagenome (GOLD analysis project Ga0114958, IMG submission 89577) | Freshwater microbial communities from Lake Croche, Canada to study carbon cycling - C_130208_EF_MetaG | ecosystem: Environmental > Aquatic > Freshwater > Lake | place: Lake Croche, Canada... | reverse complement strand
TCGTCGTCCACCAGCTTGCCCGCGCCTTCCATGGCTGAGAGCAGCGTCGCTTCGCTGTAGCGGGCCGGCGGCTTGGTCACGTTGGCTTTGACTTCCACAAGCGGGGTCTGGACGGTTTCGTTGGGCTTGACCGGCGCGAGGCTGGGCGTCTCGTCGGAATCGGACTCCTTGCCGTAGACGGCGAGCCAGCCGGGGTTGACCAGGACCTTGCCGGCGCTTTTGAAGGGTTCCCCCTCGACCCGGGTGATACGGTTGGTTTCCATGAACTCGGCGGCCGGATAGAAGATGGCCAGAAACCGCTTCGTCACCATGTCGTAAAGCTTCTGTTCCGGCTCGGACAATCCGCGGGGCGCCTGGGTGGTGGGGATGATCGCAAAGTGGTCGGAGATTTTTGCGTTGTTGAAAATCCGCTTGTTGGGATGCACCCAGCCGGATTTGAGAATCGTCCCCGCAAAGGGGGCGTAGTTTGTTCCTCCCAGCATCTCCAGCGTGTTTTTCACGGTGCTGATATAATCCTCCGGCAAGGCCCGGGCATCCGTTCGGGGGTAGGTGAGAACCTTGTGCTTCTCGTAAAGCGCCTGAGCCAGCCCCAGCGTGTTTTTGGCGGAGAATCCAAACCGCGAGTTGGCATCCCGCTGCAGGCTCGTCAGATCGTAGAGCAGGGGAGAAAGAGAGCTGGTGGGCTTGCTCTCTTCGGTCACGACGCCCGGTCTGCCGATGCATTTGCCGCGCAGGCTTTCGGCCAGGGCTTTGTCCCACACACGTTCGGCTTTGAGCTGGTCGTCCTCGGAGCGGGTGAATTTCTCATCAAACCAGCGGCCGGAATACGTCCCGCCCGCCGCCTGAAAGGTGCCCAGCACCTCCCAGAAATCCCGGGCAACAAATTTCCGGATCTTGGCCTCCCGCTCCACCACGATGGCCAGAGTGGGCGTCTGCACCCGGCCCACGGTGGTCTTGAAAAAACCACCCAGCTTGGAGTTGAACGCCGTCATCGCCCGCGTGCCGTTGATGCCCACAAGCCAGTCCGCCTCGCTGCGGCTGGTGGCGGCATCGGAGAGGGGTTGCATCGAAGCGTCATCCCGCAGCGCGGCAAACCCGTCCCGGATGGCCCCGGGTGTCATCGATTGCAGCCAGAGCCGTTTGATGGGCTGCGGAGCCTTGGTGTAGCGGATGATATTGCGGAAAATCAGCTCCCCCTCCCGCCCCGCGTCGCAGGCGTTGATCACTTCCGTCACATCCTTCCGCTTCAGCAGCTTGGTCAGCACCCGCAGCCGGCTCTGGCTGCGCTCAATGGGCTCGAGATCAAAGTGCGGCGGAATGACCGGCAGGCACTTGAAAGTCCACTTTCCCCGCACCGCCTCGCTCCCCTCCGCAGGGATGATGGTTAGCAGGTGCCCAACCGCGGAAGAGATCACGAACTTGTCGTTCTCGAAATAGTCTTCCTCCTTCTGAAATCCGCCCAGTGCTTTGGCGATATCGCCTGCCACAGACGGCTTCTCCGCTATAATCAATGCCTTGCCCATGCGATGGCTTTACACGATGCGCGCGGCCACGGCAAGCTTTGTGAACCAATCCCCCCGGTCCCGGGCCGCATTCCATCCCCGGCCTCATAAAGCCAAGCGGCCCTGTTTTACAGGCCGGAGAGTCGCGCAACGGAGGCGGCTTCATGTGGGCGGGCCGGCTTGGAAAAAAAATAAAAAAACGCTTGTGAAATTTTTCACGATACGGCAGGTTATTGGCCGCTCCGGTGGAATTGCAGGCCTCAATCCGGCTTGCGGATACTAGCAACTCCGGACATTCCTACGAAAGTGCGATTTATTAAAGTCATTTTGATCTGGCTGGCCTTGGCGATTGTGCCGGTGGCCGGTTGGTGCGGCGAATCTGCTTCGGGTGAGGCCTCTGAACATGGGCTGCCTTCAAAGGCGGTCATCGTCTTCAATCTGGGACCGCTGGCGATCACCAACTCCATGGTTGTGACGATACTGGTCACTTTGGGGATTGTCGTTTTTGCACAGCTTGCCACCCGCAAGGTTCAGTCTGTCCCCTCCGGCCTGCAGAATTTCGCCGAGTGGATGGTCGAGTCCCTCTACGGTTTCCTCGGGGAGATTCTGGGTGATAAACTGGTTAAAAAAACCTTCTGGTTCTTCGCCACTATTTTCCTCTTCATTCTGTTTACCAACTGGTTCGGTCTTATACCAGGCATAGGCACGGTGGGGTGGAATGCACTCATGTCGGACGGGTCGCATGAGTTTCATCCCTGGCTGCGCGGCGGCAACGCCGATCTGAATATGACCTCGGCCATGGCCATTCTTTTCTTTTTCATGTGGGTGGTCTGGGCTGTGCAGGCCAACGGTCCGGTGGGTTTTCTCAAACACATCTTTGCTCCGGGCAGCGACAGCACCGGTGTGATGAAATGGTTCATGGTCGCTATTTTCCTCTTTGTCGGCGTGCTGGAGACCCTGTCCATCCTGTTCCGCCCGGTGTCCCTGAGCTTCCGTCTCTTCGGCAACATCTTCGCCGGTGAAAACGTGCTGGAAGCCATGATGAACATTGTGCCTTGGCTCGGGTGGTTGATTCCGCTGCCGTTCTACTTTCTGGAGATCCTAGTCGGACTGGTTCAGGCTTTGGTTTTTATGCTCCTGACGGCGGTGTTCACCCAGTTGATTTGCTCTCATGATGAAGGGCACAGTCACGGCGAAGGCCACGCGCACGATCACTAAAATTTCAGCCGTCGGACGGTGGCAAGTCTGCCGAGGCGGCTGGATCAACAACAAACGAAAGGCATTAACATGACACCCATGTTTGCAGAAGTAACGGGAAGCTTGCACGTCGGTCTGGCCGCCCTCGGTTCAGCCATCGGCGTGAGTCTCATTGGTATGAAGGCCGCTGAGGCCACCGGACGCAATCCGGGCGCCGCTGGCCAGATCCGTAACATCGCGATCATCCTGGCGGCTCTGGCGGAAGGCATCACCTTCTTCGCCATCTACCTGACCAAGTAAGTTCCCGGACCGCGGCGGCAACGCCGCGGTCCAGCCCTTTTATCCTATGACCTTGATGCCCATTTTTGCTGCCGCAGCCGAAGCGGCCCATGCGCCTTCGACAGACAGTCCTTTGACTGTGGTGACCCGCCAGTTCGGCTGGGATCCCCGGCTTTTCTTTTCCCAGATGATTTTGATCATTCTGGTGGCGCTGGTGCTCGCTCGTTATGCCTATAAACCGCTGCTTGCGATGCTCGACCTGCGCAAACGGCAGATAGCCGAGGGATTGGAAAACGCCGAGAAAACCCGCAAGGAACTGGCCAACGCCCAGATCAAGGCCCAAGAAATCCTGACCCAGGCCAGCATTCAATCCAACAAGGCGATTGAGGAAGCCCGCGCCTCAGCCGCAAAAATTTTAGAGCAGGAAAGCCAGAAGGCCATCGCCACCGCCGGGGACATCATCGCCAAAGCCAAGCAGTCCAACGAAGCGGAACTGGCGCGGATGAAGTCCGAGCTGCGCAAGGAGATCGGCCGACTGGTTGTCGCCACGAGTTCTAAGGTGGCCGGCAAACTGTTGACCGCCGAAGATCAGAGCCGCTTGGCCGAGGAAACAAACCGCCAAATGTCCTCGAACTGATTTCCATCGCAGATTTCACCCTTGCACCCACGGTCTGAATGAAACTTTCCAAGCAAAACCGGCGCGATTCCAAAGCGCTGTTTCGGGTCTGCCGTCCGAACGGAGTTCTCGACGAGGCTCGTGTGCGCCAAACAGTCACGGAGGTTCTCTCCCGGAAACCCCGCGGTTATGTGGCCATTCTGAGCCATCTCCAACGATTGGTTAAGCTCGACTTGGAGCGCCGAACCGCCTGCGTTGAAAACGCCGTGGATTTCACTGAGGCTCAAAAGACTGCCATTTGCAGCACCTTGTCTGCGCGTTATGGCACCGGACTTGATGTTCAGTTTCGAGTCGCCCCGGAATTGATCGGCGGCATCCGCGTAAAAGTGGGCAGTGATGTTTATGACGGCAGCGTCAAGGCCCGGCTGGCCGCGCTGGAAGACAGTTTTTGAATTTAAAGCAGAACGGAATTGAAAGTTTGATATGAGCAACCTTCTTCAGGAAATCGAAGCACAAATCGCCGGCGTCAAAACGCAGGTCGCCAAACAGAATGTCGGCATCGTCCGCGAATGCTCCGACGGCGTCGCCAAGATCGAAGGACTGACCGACGCCATGGCCAACGAAATGTTGGACTTCGGCAACGGCGTCATCGGCCTGGCCTTGAACCTCGAGGAAACCGAGGTCGGCGCCATCATCTTGGGCGATTACCTCGGAGTGCATGAAGGCTCGGAGGTCAAAACCACCGGCAAACTCCTCTCCGTCCCCGTGGGCAAGGGATTGCTCGGACGAGTGGTAGACTGTCTCGGCCGGCCTCTCGACGGCAAAGGTCCCATCCAGCAGGAGGCCTTCTATCCGGTCGAGAAAATCGCCCCCGGCATCATCAAGCGTAAATCCGTCAGCCAGCCCGTCCAGACCGGCATCATGGCAATCGACGCCATGATCCCCATCGGCCGCGGTCAGCGCGAGTTGATCATCGGCGACCGTTCCACCGGCAAGACGACCATCGGCGTGGATACGATGATCAACCAAGCCCGAATCAACAAGGTGGGACGCGAGTCGGGGGACAAGAGCTTCCGCCCGATGTACAACATCTATGTGGCGATCGGGCAGAAACAGTCCAACGTGGCCCGCGTGATCGCCGAGCTTGAAAAGGCCGGCGCTTTGGCAGACACGATCGTTGTCGTCGCCGCCGCCTCCGACTCCGCCGCCAACCAGTATCTCGCCCCGTTCTCCGGGGCATCCATGGGCGAATGGTTCATGGACAACGGAATGGATGCGCTGATCATCTATGACGATCTTTCCAAGCAGGCCGTTGCCTACCGTCAGGTGTCGCTAGTCCTCAAGCGCCCCTCCGGTCGCGAAGCCTATCCAGGCGACGTGTTTTACCTCCATAGCCGGTTGTTGGAGCGCAGCGCCCGCGTCTCCGAACGCTTTGGCAACGGATCACTCACCGCCTTGCCCATCATTGAAACCCAGGCAGGCGACGTCTCCGCTTATATCCCGACCAACGTGATCTCCATCACCGACGGTCAGATCTACCTGGAAACGGATTTGTTCTATCAAGGCGTCCGTCCGGCAGTATCGGTCGGTTTGTCTGTGTCGCGCGTCGGTTCCGCCGCGCAGATCAAGGCCATGAAACAGGTGGCCGGACGCATCAAAGGCGACCTGGCCCAATATCGTGAGCTGGCCGCCTTCGCCCAGTTCGGTTCGGACCTCGACGCGAAGACCCAGGGTATTCTGGAGCGCGGCAAGCGCGTGGTGGAAATCTTCAAGCAACCCCAGTTCAATCCCACGCCGGTCGAAATGCAGGCCGCAATCCTCTGGTCCGTTCAAAACAACTTTTTCGATGACGTCCCCGTGGAAAAAGTGAAGGATTGCCAGAACAAGCTCACGGATTTCCTCACCACTCGCAAAGCCGCTTTGCTGACCAAGGTCCGCACCGAGAAGGCCATCAGCGACGCGCTGGCTGCTGAGCTGCGCTCGGCGATCACGGAATTCAAGCAGACTTACCGCTAAGGCAATGCCCAGCACACGCGACATCCGCCGACGCATCAAGTCGGTCAAGAACACGGCGCAGATCACCAAGGCCATGCAGATGGTGGCATCGTCCAAGATGCGCAAGGCCCAGCTCGCCGCTCTGGCCGGCCGGCCTTATGCCTCCTTGATGAACGAGGTCCTCTCCGGGGTGGGCGCCGACAGTCGCGACTTCTCGCATCCCCTCATGGAGTCGCGTCCCGTCCTCAAGCGCGCGGTTGTGCTGGTCAGCACGGACAAGGGCCTGTGCGGAGCCCTGAATTCGAACCTCACCCGCGAGGCGGCCAAGTTCGACAAGGATACCACCGTTTATATCTCCGCCGGACGAAAGGCATCCCAGTTTGTGGCCCGCTCCAAACGGAATCTCGCCGCGGAGTTCAGCTACAAGGATTCCCCCCTGTTTGCCGAGGCCCGCGCCATCTCCAAATTTGTCCGCGACCTCTTCTTGAAGGGCGACGTCGACCAGGTTGACGTGATCTTCACCAATTTCATCAGCACCCTGAATCAGCGTCCCGTCGTCCGCACTCTGCTGCCGGTGGCTGAGGTCAAAGGAGTTGGGGTTGGCGCCCAAGGCGAGTCTCATTCGGTCCCCCTTTCGGTTTCCGCTCAGGATTTTCAGTTCGAGCCGGCCGCCGATCAGGTCCTCGGAGAGCTGCTCCCCCACGCGCTGAATTTCCAGATTTACCAGATTTTGCTTGAGGCCAAGGCCTCCGAGCACAGCTCGCGCATGGTGGCGATGAAAAACGCGACCGACAACGCCAAGCAGCTCATTAAAGACCTCACGTTGGAATACAACAAACTGCGTCAGGCCAATATCACCAAGGAACTTTTGGAAATCACCACCGCCCAGATGGCGTTGGGCTAGTAGTAATTTATCCCCATGAACAAAGGCAAAATCGTTCAAATCATCGGCCCGGTCGTCGACATTGAGTTCCCCGACCAAGTCCCGGCCATTTACAATGCCCTCACCGTCGAGTTCACCTCGCCGGGCGCCGCAGGCAAGACCAAGCTCACCCTCGAGGTTCAGCAGCACCTGGGTGACAACTGGGTCCGCGCCGTCGCCATGAGCGCCACCGAAGGCCTCAAGCGCGGCATGGAAATCCTCGACACCGGCACTGCCATCTGCATGCCCGTCGGCGAAGCCGTCATGGGCCGCGTCTTTGACGTCACCGGCAACGCCGTGGATGAGCAGGGCCCGGTCAAGGCCGACAAATATCTCCCCATCCACCGCGCCGCCCCGGCGCTCATCGACCAGTCCACCAGCCCCCAGATTCTTACCACGGGCATCAAGGTCATCGATCTCATCTGCCCCTTTCTTAAGGGGGGCAAGGTGGGTGCTTTCGGCGGCGCCGGAGTCGGCAAAACCGTCGTCATCATGGAGCTCATCAACAATATCGCCAAGCTCCACGGCGGCATCTCCATGTTCGCCGGCGTCGGCGAACGCACCCGCGAAGGCAACGATCTCTACAACGAAATGATCGAGGCCGGCGTGATCAAGGTGCAGAAAGATGCCAAGGGCCATCCCAAAATCGGTGACAATGGACTGCCAATCCTCGAGCCCGGCTCCCGCATTGGCTTGGTTTACGGCCAGATGAACGAGCCCCCCGGCGCCCGCCTCCGCGTGGCTCTCTCGGCTCTTGCCGTAACGGAGTATTTCCGCGACGAGAAGAATCAGGACGTGCTGCTTTTCGTTGATAACATCTTTCGCTTTTCTCAGGCCGGGTCCGAAGTCTCCGCCCTCCTGGGTCGGACTCCCAGCGCGGTTGGTTACCAGCCGACCCTCGCCGCCGAAATGGGCGACTTGCAGGAGCGTATCACTTCAACCAAGAAAGGCTCGATCACCAGTTTCCAGGCCGTTTACGTGCCTGCCGACGACTTGACCGATCCGGCCCCGGCAACAACCTTTGCCCACTTGGATGCGACCATTGTGCTCGAACGCTCCATCGCCGAGCTCGGTATTTATCCGGCTGTGGATCCTCTGGCCTCCAATTCACGCGCCCTCTCCGCCGACATCGTCGGTCAGGAGCATTACGACGTCGCCCGCGGTGTTCAGAAAATCCTCCAACGCTATAAGGATTTGCAGGACATCATCGCCATTCTCGGCATGGACGAATTGTCGCCCGAAGACAAACTCACAGTGCTTCGCGCCCGCAAAATCCAACGATTCCTCAGTCAGCCTTTCTCCGTGGCTCAGATCTTCACCGGTATCGAGGGCAAGCAGGTTCCCGTTGCCGAAACCGTCCGCGGCTTCAAGGAAATCCTCGAAGGCAAGCACGACGACGTGAACGAAGTCAATTTTTACATGAAGGGCGGCATTGACGAGATCAAGGACAAGTAGTTCTGTGGACTCGAATCTGGAAACAACTGGCCATGCTTAAACTGGAAATAGTCACCCCGGAAGCCAAAGTCTTCTCAGAAGACGTGGATATGGTCACTCTCCCCGGCAGCGAGGGCGAAATGGGGATTTATCCAATGCACGTCCCTCTAATGACCCAGCTGGCCGCCGGCGAAATCCTGGTTCGAAAGGGCGGACAGGAGTTCTTCCTTGCCGTGGGTCAGGGCTTTGTTCAGATCACCGGCGAGCGCGTCTCCGTCCTTACCGACATGGCCATCGAGGCCGACAAGATAGACGAGGCAAAAGCCGAGGAGGCCATGCGCTCCGCCGAGGCGCGTTTGTCTGAAAAACTTGATGATGAGGAGATTGCCACCGTTCGTGCATCTCTCGACAGGTCCCTAGCCCAGCTCAAGGTCAAGCGCAGCCATAGATCCGGGCGTTAGTTCAACCTTCCAAACTTTCCAAGTTGCTTTTCAGGGCCGGAATCAGTCCGGCCTTTTCTCATTTCCAACAGCAACGGCACTAATCTCCATTTTCCAAACCGACAACCCACAGCCGTGGCAAACGGCCACCTGACAATCCGTGTCCGCCTTTTGGGATCTGTTAATCCGGGCCATCACACCGAAGCGCTCAAATCCCGGCCGAACTTTTTATTGATGGCGGCGTAAGGGGTCGAAACCGGAGGGTAACGCATGTTCAAACCTCGCAGGACCCCCCCGGGGAGCGCCCCCTTGCGTCGGCGGCCACAGGGCATTGGCGAGTGAGGTTGCGCCATCAGAAAAACCATCCCCCTTCATGCCCTTCATCTGCTCCATGGTAAACCTCCTGCCCCAAGCCAAATCGACCCTTGAGTTCATGAATATCACCGAGACATAAAAGGGCTTCCGATCCCTCCGCCTTATAGAGCACTTCGTGTTTACCTCCGTTCTATCTCAACGGTGCTTTCGGGTGGTCGGATACCCGCGGTTGATTCCAAGTGCGGTTTTTAGGATCAATCGCCGCAAGTCACGGGCCGGCCGGAGGAATTGCCGCCGCCCCGCTCCTATTCCAGCTCCATGCCCACCGGGCAATGATCCGACCCGCCAACGGCGCTGCGGATGAAGGCATTCTTGAGGCGCGGCCGCAGCGCGGCGGAGATGAGCCAGTAATCCAACCGCCATCCCACATTCCGCGACCGCGCTCCGGACATGGGGCTCCACCAAGTGTAATGGCCGCCGCCTTTCTCGAACTGGCGGAAAGTATCGACAAATCCGGCCTGCTCCAGGGCGTCAAATCCCGCCCTCTCCTCCGGGGTGAATCCGTGGTTTCGCGTGTTGGCCTTGGGATTGGCCAGATCCAGTTCCCTGTGCGCCACATTGAGGTCGCCGCAGAAAACAACCGGTTTCTTCTCCTCCAGCCTCTTCAGATACGCTAGAAAATCCCGATCCCATTGCTGCCGGTAGGGCAGCCGGGTCAGCTCGCGCTTGGAGTTCGGGGTGTAGACGTTGACGAGGAAAAACCCCGGATACTCCGCCGTCTGCACCCGGCCTTCGGTGTCATGCTCCGCAATGCCCAGATCCGGGGTGACCTGCAAGGGGCGTTCCCTCGTGAAAATGGCGGTCCCGGAGTAGCCCTTCTTTTGCGCGGAATTCCAGAAGGTCTTATAGCTCGAGGGCCAGAGCTGCTCGACATCATCAAGAGTGCACTTGGTCTCCTGCATGCAGAGGATATCTGGCTTTTCAGTCTCGAGGAACTCGAGGAAGTTTTTGCGCAGCACGGACCGCAGCCCGTTCACATTCCAGGAAATGAGTTTCACCCCGGCAGCCTAGCCTGTGCGCGCGCCGGGATAAAGCCTCCAATCCCCGTTCAGGCCGCTCGTTTTTTCTCTTGGGTCCGCAGTGCCAGCTCGTAGCACTTCACCGATTCGTCAAAACGCTCCAGCCGGTTGCACAATCCACCCTTGCACAGATAGGCCATCGTCATTGAGCCGTCGGCGGCGATAGCCCGATCGTAGCATTCCAGGGCTTCATTGAACTTAGCGAGCTTTTCCAGAGCCGATCCCTTTTTGACTAGCGCATCGGCGTGCTGTGGATCCAAGGCCAGAAGACCGTCGAACAGGACAATGGCATCCTCGGCCCGGCCCACTCCTAGCTCCGTCTGGCCCTTCTTGAGGAGATCTAGGATTTGGGTTTGGCGGCTGGGCGCGGAAATATTCGGCGCATCCATGGCTTTGGGGGCGGGGTAGGGGACTCCAGGGCCTTGGGGCGGGGAAACGATTGGAGCGGGGGCTGCCGGGTGCGTCGCGATGGCCTTTTCCAAGTCGACCATCCGTTGCTCCAGTTTGGATAAGGCGGCCAAAATACGGTGATTGGCTGCGTCAATCAACGATTCAGCATTGGTTAAGGGGGCGATCGGTGCGGGCTGGACGCGGTGCGGAGGGTTGAGTCCGGTCAGGCGGGCGACCGTGCGCCATTGGTGGTAGGCGATAAACAGAAGTGTCGCCAAGCCGACAGCGGCGAAAAGCTCCAACACTAAAGTTCCACCCGAGCGGGTGTTTGGGCGGCCTGAAGTTGGGCCCGGTGCAGGCCATAAATCGTCTCTTCCATCGCTTCCAGCCGGGCTGCCAGCGCTCCGGCAGTGGCGGATTCCTGACGGGTCCGTTCCGCCGCCAGCGCGGCCGCATGCGCTTGCTCCTGCAGCAGAAGGGAAGCGCGCTGCTCCTCGGTGGATTCGCCGGCCCGATCCTCTGTGAGGGGCGCCGCTTGGGTCCATGCCCCAATCAGATACAGACAGCATGCCGCTGTCCACGCCGTTTTTCCTCGAGCCAAAAAGTTCATAAATTCAGCATTTTTGAGACTGGCAGCAGCCTCACCAATGTCAAGGCGGGCTTGCTCCGTAGTCATACGCAGGGCACCCCGAATCCACCTCGGAACACCACCCCGAAACCCATTCCTCAAATCAACCCTCAACTCTTTCACACCTTTTACTTCTGTCCCGCCATAGTCCTGAGGACGCCGCTCCCGGGGTAATAAACAGGCCGTGGGCATTATGGTGAAGCGGTGCATGAGTCTGCAGAAGCCTTGGCACAACAAATTGTGGTGGAAGAATTAAAGAGAAAAAATCGGACCTGAAATTTTTGATGGCAGGCGCAAAGGAAGCCCGGTGAAAGTGTTCATCGCGCAACGGTTGCCGCGCGAGACGACGATGACGCTGGCGTGGATTGCGCAGCGCCTTCAGTTGGGAACCAAGACCTACCCGGCGGCGTCTGTGAACGATCAGGATGCGTTCAACAATGCGTGGCGCGAGGCCAAGCCACAGGCGGGACAAATCTGATACCGCTTGCCCAGCGCGCCTGGGACGTGCGTGCTCCGCAATCGGCATCAAATTAGACAAAAGGCATATGCAATTGACGCTTGTTAGCTCATTTTTGTGGCGGCGTTCATAGACCGCCGCTGCAGAGCGGCTCGCTACTAGGCACCACCAATCTCACATCTCAGGTTTCCGCCTTCATCCTTGTATTCAAAGCTCCGGAGGATCGGCCTTTCTATAGCAACCGGTCCAAAGCAAATTCCAATCTCCGTAGGAGCGGCACAAACGGCCGATGCGCAATCCAGGCAAATCCAATTTATTTGCGCGCGTTCTTCGCTCTTGACGCTCTGCCGCCCTGTGTCGCCCCTCTGGGGCTTGGGAAGATTTATTTTTGGGGTTTGGTCTATAGACAGACCGGCGCGGTGAGGTCGCGCCTTCGGCGTTTGAGGGGCAGGCAACGGGCAACGAATAATGGGCAGAGGGCGGTCGGTGCGGGATGGTTGCTTTGGTTTTTCGTTATTTCCTCCGACTAGAAAGGAGGGAGTGGAAGATCGGAGATCAAATTCTTTATAAATTCTGGTTTGCGCAGGTGTGAATGAAATGCCGCCGGTAGGGCAGGCAGTCCGCTGCACGCCGCTGCTGTCAAACGGCGTTTTCAATTGCCCTGAGGCGGCGCGCACGGAGTGGCGCGCCCCACCTAACCGCCAATGATTTTCCTGAGATGAAACGCCACGGCCGGCTCATGGAATGTTTTGCGGACGGGAACAGTTTTCGGCAGGCCTTCTGGAAGGCCGTGCTTGAGTTTTGCGCGCGGAGCGGTGTTCCATAGTCTGTGCGTCGAGAGCTTGTGTGTAACGGGGATTTGAAACTGGCGGGGCTGTTTTTTCTGCAGTGGATGCCCTTGGCCATGTGGATGGTGCCATTGAGTGCGGTGCTGGACGGGCAGGGGTTGGGGGCCATCAAGCCTTACGCGTTTGCCTCTTCGGCGCTGGCCGCTTTTGTTTCGCCCCTGTTTTTTGGTGCCCTTGCGGACCGCCATCTACCCCCGGTCCGGGTGCTGCGCCGTTTGTGCCTGGCCACGGCTGCGGTCACGGGGATTGCGGCGTGGAGTTTTCAGCAGCACTGGTCTGCGGCGATCGTATTGGGCATTATCCAGCTTCAGGCGTTTTGCTCGGCACCGACGGTTTCCATTTCGACTTCGATTGTGCTTTCGCGGTTGAGGGATTCCGAGCGGGATTTTGGCCCGATTCGGGCGGTGGCCACTGTGGGCTTCATGTGTGGTTGTTGGTTGATCAGCCTGCTGCATGCGGATGCCTCTCCGATTGCGGCATGGGTTGGTGCGTCGGCTTGGCTTGGGCTTGGCCTCTACACCTTCCAACTATCCGTGGAGCCGCCGGTGGATAGTGCCGTGCGGGCGACTTGGCGGCAGCGGATGGGGTGGGATGCAGTGCTGCTGCTAAAAAACCCGGAGCACCGGGTTGTTTTTCTCGCTGCATCGCTCTACAGCATTCCTCTTGCGGGCTTTTACCCATTCACTCCGGTGCATCTTCATGAGCTTGGGTTTCAACGAACTGCGGCGTGGATGACCCTGGGGCAGGTGACGGAGGTTCTGGCCATGTTCGGTTTGGCCCGGATGTTTGCCCGGTGCCGGTTAAAGTGGATTTTCATGACGGGTCTGTCCTGCGGACTGTTACGGTTTGCCTTGTGTGGCATGGGCGGGAAGTTGGGCGTTTTGGCGGGGGTGACGCTGCATGGTTTTTCCTACACGTTTTTTTTCATCTCGGCGCAGATTTATCTGGCGCGGAGGGTTGATCCGGTGTGGCGGACGCGGGCGCAGGCATTGTTTGCGCTGATGACCGGGGGGGTAGGGAGTCTGCTGGGGTATCTGACCACGGGTTGGTGGTTTGACAGTTGCACGGTAGCAGGGCGCACCCACTGGTCATGGTTTTGGATGGGACTGGTGGGGGCGGTGGCGGTGGCGCAGATCTATTTCATGACCGCTTATCGGGGGGCCGCCGTCCGGCAGGTCGGGGGGGATCAGCGGTAAAACTTTTCTCCGAGCAGCCGGTTCAGATCATGGATTGCCAGAGTGAGTTTCCCGTAAATTTCACCGGCGTGCGAGTCGGCGTCGCCGGATTCGAGCCTGCGTTGAACCCGGCGGAAGCGCAGGCTCAATGCGGCGGTTTGGTCCGTTTCACCGAGGGCCATGAGCAGTTGGTGGACGGTTTTTACCCGGCGTCGGGCGGTGCGGACGGTGCGTTGTGCGCCGGCCAGGGAGGTGTGGCCGGCGACGAGATTTTTGAGGAGCAGGCAATCGAATTCCTGGCAGTAGCGTGGGCGATCAGGGTAGATGCGGCAGCGGCAGCCGGTCAGAGCGGCGCAGGGCTGGAGGAATTTAGGGGCCGGGTTTGCGGTGGCATGGTTTTTTTTCAGGCGCAAGCCCAGCCGCCTGAGTTTGTCCGCATCGTCCTCGGGCTTGAGCTGGCCCCGGCCAAAAATGACCCCGTTGCAGCAAAGCCCGCAGTCCAGACAAAGTTCGTTTCCGCTGTTTGTGTTGTTCACGTGCCCCCAGCTTAACAGGGAATGGGAATTGTTGTCATCCAGCCGCCGCAGTCAGGAGATTGTTTGTGAAAACGCCGGGCGGAGGTTGGTCTGGATTGCGCCGGGGCGCGGCGGGCCGGATTCTTGATGTCGAGTCTGCGGTTTCCAACCGTGCAGCTGCGGTGCATCCGGATGGGAATGGGCGGGCGTTGGAGGGAGGGTGAAGGAAAATCAAAAACAATTCCAAGGATGTTTCGAGCCAGGAATGCGTTTTGGGCGTGATTCATGGGAAACGTGTTTTCAGTTTGGATGGGCGTGGTTTGGCTTGCAGTGTAAAACGGCACTTTGCTACAGTTCCGAATTACATGGCAGCTATCGGCCGATTTCAGAAGGGTGACGACATCTTTCACGCAAAAGTGGTGGACGGGGAATTGTTTCGCGTGCAGGGGGATGTTTTTGGCGCGCCCTCCTTTGATAAGAAGCCCATTCCGGGCAAGGGGGTGCGCACGTTGATCCCGGTTGTGCCCTCCAAAGTGATTGCGGTCGGTTTAAACTATGCCGATCATGCGCAGGAGACTGGCAAGCCGCTCCCCAAGGAACCGCTGTTTTGGTTCAAGTCCACCGCCTCCCTCATCCCCGACGGAGGCAAGATTGAGGTGCCCTTTCCGGAACACCGGACCGATTACGAGGCGGAGTTGTGCATTGTCATCGGGCGCAGGATCCGGAATGTGACAGTTGCAGCGGCAGCCCGGTATATTTTTGGCTACACCACTGCTCAGGACATCACTGATCGCACGATTCAAAAGGCGGAAAGCCAGTGGGCGCGCAGCAAGTCTTTTGACACCTTCACGCCGGTGGGGCCGTATGTGGACACGAAACTGGATCCGCGGTACCTGACCATTCAACTTTTTCAGAATGGTCAGTTGCGTCAGAATTCCAACACGAGCCAGCTGATTTTCAACTGCTCCCAGATTGTGAGTTTCATTTCGACAAACCTCACCCTTCTGCCTGGGGATCTAATTCTGACCGGCACGCCCAGCGGCATCGGCCCGATTCAGTCTGGCGACCGTCTGGAGGCGCGGATCCAAGGGATGGCGCCTCTGGTTAACACCGTGCGCTGAGGCGTCGACGGGAGTCACCCCCTTGTTTTGCATGCGGCTCTTGTATCGGCGGGGGCTTTTCTTTAGTTTGCCGATGTGAATTGCGACGCGTCAATGGACGAATTGAGGCAGAAGGTCTGGGACGGTCGGCGGATTGACAGGGCCGAGGCCTTGGAACTTTATGCGCTGCCGCTTGCGGAGCTGGGCTTCTTGGCCGACCGGCGTCGGCAGCTAGCCAAGGCCGGGGATTTCGGAGGGCGGGGGAACGAGATTGTCACCTACCAGGTGGACCGGAACATCAACTACACCAACGTCTGCAATGTTTATTGTAAGTTTTGCGCGTTTTACCGCACGGAAAAGGACGACGATTCGTATGTGATCACCCCTGAGGAGATCGACCTGAAAATCGAGGAAACCCTTGAGCTGGGCGGCACGCAGATTTTGATGCAGGGAGGGCATCATCCCAAACTGACCAAGCAGTGGTATCTGGATCTGCTTTCCCATATCAAGGGAAAATATCCGCAGATCAATATCCACGGGTTCAGCCCGAGTGAGTTTATTCATTTCCGCGATGTTTTCGGAGAACCGCTGGAGCGGATCATCGGGGACTTTGTCCAAGCGGGCCTGGGGTCGATTCCCGGGGGGGGCGGGGAGATTCTGGTGGATCGGGTGCGTCAGCGTATTGCGCCACTCAAGGCGATGAGTGACGAGTGGCTGGAGGTGATGGATGTGGCGCACAGGTTGGGATTGAGTTCGAGTGCCACCATGATGTTTGGGCATGTGGAGACGCTGGAGGAGCGGGTGGAGCACCTGGACCGGCTGCGGGTGCAGCAGGACCGGTCAAAGGGGTTTACGGCGTTCATCGGCTGGACCTTTCAAGCCGAGCACACCCGGCTCAAAGCCGAGCCGGTCGGCTCGCATGAGTATTTGCGGACTCAGGCTCTGGCCCGCATTTACCTGGATAATTTCGTCAATGTGCAGAGCTCTTGGGTGACTCAGGGCTTGGAGATCGGGCAGGTGGCGCTGAAGTTCGGGGCCAATGATCTTGGCAGCATTATGATCGAGGAAAACGTCGTCAGCCGGGCCGGCACGACTTTTCGGATGTCCGTTGCCGATATGCGGCGTTTGATTGAGGAGTTGGGATATGAAGCCCGTCAGCGTGACAACTGGTACCGGTTGTTGAATTGAACTTGTGGCGCGGCGGCCTAAAATCTAGCTTATTCACATGTCCGCTCCATCAGTCGTCCGGGAACTCCGCAATCCCAAGACCCGCTTCAATTGGCGCATCAGCGATGTCATTCGCCGCGGCATGGTGCGGTGGTTCGAACTGCGCGCCAGGCTCTCCGGCCGCGGCTATTCCTGCTCCGCTCTCGAAGGGGCGTCGGATTATAACATCACCATCAACTCGGATCTGACCGTTTCCTGTAATTGTCAGGATTACGACGGGACGGGGCATATCGGGGATCTAAGGAAAAACTCGTTCAAGGAGGTTTTTCTGGGGCCGAAGGCTAAATATTTCCGCGATGAACTGGCCAAGGGCAAACTGCCTATTCCCACCTGCTCGCGCTGCGGTGACCTCAGGCGCCTAGCCCGGAAGGCGGTTCCCGCCGTGCCGCGGCTGCCTTATCGTGGAATCCTGCTGGAAAACACCGTCCGCTGCAATGTCGACTGCGTCGGCTGCGCCCGGGAAGGTGCGGCGGCCCTGCGGGTCAACAAACAGCTTCAGATGCCTTTGGACCAGCTTGTGCAGATGGCCGATTTGACCGCGCAGTTGGGGATGGAGCAGATTTTTTATCTCAACCTGGGCGAGCCCTTCCTCTCGCCCAATGTCTGTCAGGAACTGCCCGTGCTCCGGGCGAAAAATCCCAAAGCACGGATTGTCATTTCCACCAACGGGGTCCTCTTGAACACCGAGGCCAAGCGGGAGGCGTCCCTGAATGTGAGCCAGATGCTCTTTTCCCTGCACGGGGTCAGCAACGAGATGCTAGCCAAATACATGTACCGCGGCAAATTCGACGAGGCTTACCGCGCCATGAAGGAGCTGGTGGCCTACCGCGATGCGCGCGGGTTGCGCGAGCCGATCGTTGAGTGGAAGTATCTCATATTCAACTGGAACGACAGTCCGAAGCATATTGAAAAGGCCATCGAGATGGCCAAGGAGGCGCGCGTGGACATCCTCTCCTTCTGGCCCACGCACAATCCCTTTTATGGCATGTCATGGCGGTGGCATCTCGGCCTGATGAACCATCTCGGCGTCAAATGCTGGAAGGGGCGCGAGATTGTTTTCCGTCCGGAAAACATTCCCACTGACCGGATCCACTGATTCGCGGCCGAAAATCAGGATTAAACGGTGGTGTAATCGCGCGGCATAGCGACCATCTGGTTTGCTGCAAGCACCCAAAAGGTCCATTTCCGCTTTTCAGGAGATTTTTGGCTGGGAGTTGGACTGCAAGCCGGCCCGAAAAATGGGGGGGCGCGTTGGACTGTCTTTCAGGATAAGCATGTCTTTCAACCTAGAAACCGCATTTGGGATCAATCGCGGATCTCCAACCATCCGAAAGTACCTTGGAGATAAACCTAAAATCCGCAGTTGTAGTTCAGCCGGGCGGGTGGGGGTGGGGTGGGGGGCGAGCCACTCGAGGGGATCATCCTTGGTTTGACGGGCGAGTTGGCGCAGAAGATCGCCTTGGGCCTCCAACTTCGTGGCACCCTTTCAACACCTGCCACCACTCTGCTTTCACCGCCAATTTTTGTCCGACTGCCATTGTGTCAGATTCGCCTTGGTTTTTAGTGGTGTTTTGGCACGCCACGTTTCAGCTTTGCATTTATGAGAATTAATTCTGGATTCTTACCTTTCCCTTTTCGCTTACTGGTTGCCCTTGGGTTATGCTCCATCGCTTTCGCCGCTTATGAGCCTCTCAATGACAATGATCGACCCGTGTCAAGCGCACCAGCGCTGACACCGGCAGGGACCGCTGCCGCGATCAAAGTTCCGGCCGGTTTCCGCTTGGAACTGATTGCGGGCGAACCCCAGATGGTCCAGCCCATCGCCTACACGATTGATGATCGCGGGCGTCTCTGGGTCATCGAGAATACGAACTACCCCATCAGCCCGGGGCAGCCCAAGGATCGCATTCTTGTCCTCGAAGACACGAAAGGTAGCGGCACCTTTGACAAACAGACTGTCTTCTGGGACAAGGCCACCTTCACCAGCGGCATCGCTGTGGGCTTCGGCGGCGTCTGGCTCGGCTCGCCGCCTCATTTGCTCTTCATACCCATCAGGGATGGCGACGAACCCAAGCCTGCCGGCCAACCGCAAGTGATGCTGGACGGTTGGGCGATGTCTGACACTCATGAGACGCTGAATGATTTCATCTGGGGTCCCGACGGCTGGCTTTACGGAACGCAGGGTGTCTTCAACCGCTCTCGCGTGGGCAAGCCTGGGTGCGAGGATGCCGAGCGCATTTTGGTCGATTCCGCCATCTGGCGTTTTCATCCAACCCGCAAACTCTTTGAGCGATGGAGCGAAGGTGGGAGCAACCAGTGGGGTGTCGATTGGAATGACCACGGGGAAGCTTTCTTTGAGGCCTGCGTGATTCCGCACATGTGGCACGGCATTCAGGGAGCCCGCTACCAGCGCCAGGCCGGCCCCCACCCCGACCGGCACACCTACGAAGACATCAAGACCATCGCTTGGGGGCGCTACGAAAAAGCCGCCTATGCCGGCGCCATGGTTTATCTCGGCGGCGCCTTTCCTCCCGAATGGCGCGACCAGTTCTTTTTCCACGACATCCATATGAACAAGCTCCGCAGCGAGACCCTGATCCCCGTCGGTAGCGGTTTCCGCAGCGAGAGGAAGGCTGATTTTTGCGTCAGCACGGATCGCTGGTTTCGCGGGCTATCGCCCCAATACGGCCCGGACGGCGGCGTTTTTATCAATGACTGGTATGACAAGGTGCCCTGCCACCAGCAGATGAACTTCACGGATCGCTCGAATGGTCGTGTTTATAAGATCGTCAACGACGCCGTGAAGCCGGTTAAGGTCGACCTTTCAAGGCTCTCTGACGCCGGTCTGGTTGCTTGCCATCTCAATCCCAACGAATGGTATGTGCGCCACGCCCGACGCCTTCTGCAGGAACGCGGGCCCAGCGACGCCACCACCGCTGCCCTCGAGAAAATCCTCCTCGAGAACCCCGATGACACCCGCCAGCTGCGCGCTCTTTGGACGCTGCAAGCCCAAGGAGCACTCTCTGAAGCCATGTTGTTCAGCGTGCTCAAGGCCAAGAGCGACGCCGTCCGCGGCTGGGGCATTACTTGCGCCTGCGAAAAAGGCATGCCCGTCCCGGTAGTGTTTGCCCGCATCAGCGAACTGGCCGCGGCAGACACGTCACCCGTTGTCCGCCGTCGCATCGCTTCGGCCTGCCAGCGACTCCCTCTTGCCGACCGCTGGAGCTGGCTCGAATCGCTAGCGAACCACGCCGAGGACGTCAGCGACCTGAACCTACCTTTCCTGATTTGGTATGCACTCGAGCCTGCGGTTGCAGCGGATCCCGCGCGCGGTCTGGCTCTCGCCCGGAAGACCCCCTTGCTGAAACTCGCCAATTTCACAGCTCGCCGATTGGCCGCCGCCGCCGTCGAACTTGGTTCCAAGGGTGAACAATTGGAATTACTCAGCCGGGCACTCGTCGAGGCGAGTGCGGACCTTCAATCCACGCTGGTCGCAGGCATTAACGTCGGATTGCAGGGGCAAAACCATCTCACAGAACCGGCGACCTGGCCTCGAGCCTACGCCGAACTATCGGTGCACGCATCTCCTGCGGTTCGCAGCAGCGCCCTCCAACTGGCGGTGATTTTCGGAAACGCCGCGGCCCTCGACAAACTCCGCACAAATCTCAGCAACCCGGATGTCGCTGTGTCCGAACGAGCCGCGGCTCTGGCCACGCTGGCTCAGATTCATGACATGCAAGCGCTCCCGTTCATCCTCGATCTGGCCAAGACCGGGCAGCTTCGAGACCCGGCGATCGTCGCCCTCGGTCAGTATGACGACTCACGCATCCCACCGCTTCTTATCGACCTTATCCCCGATAGCGAGCCGGCCATTCTTTCGCTGGTCCTGAATACGCTGGCTGGCCGCAGCGAAAACGCCCGCGCCCTGCTCGCGGCGATCGACACGGGTAAGCTTAAGAAGGACCTGATCACCGCGCCGCTGGCCAGCAAGATCCGTGGTTTCAACGATTTCAAAATCAATGCCTGGCTCGAACAGAACTGGGGTAAGGTCAACGCCAGCTCCGAAGCGAAACGCAAGGCCATCGCCACCTGTAAGGAATTCCTCGGCACCGATGCGATCCTGCGCGCCAACTTGCAGCGCGGCCGCCAACTGTTCCGTGGGTCCTGCGAACTCTGCCACCAGCTCTTCGGCACGGGCAGCGACATTGGCCCTCATCTTACCGGCGGCTACACCGATCTTGAATACCTTCTCCAGAACATCATTGATCCAAATGCGGTCATCGGGAAAGACTACCAACTGGTTTACATCACGTTGAAGGACGATTCGTTGCAGGCAGGTATCATCGGTGCAGAGAACGAATCCACCCTGTTACTTAAGGTGCCCGGTTTGCCGGGGCCGGTTGTCATCGCCAAAGACCAAATCAAGAGCCGGGTCGTCAGTTCAAATTCACTCATGCCCGAAGGGCTTCTTAACGGGCTCCAAGAGCCCGATGTGCGTAGTCTCTTCCTCTATCTTCGCCAGACCAGCGAGCCGAAATAACAGTTGAGAGGTTTCAGGTTGCTATGAAGCGGCGGATAAAATCGTCGTTCTGGTTCAGGTCGATGCCTAGCATCCGCAACCGGGTGCTCCGCGCGCTGCGGCGCAACTCCCGAGGCATCTTGCCTGCTAAAACCCCGGATGGATGATGGGAGCATTCATTGCTTGGAACCGGGTCTAGTGGATCCGAATCTGCACTTTCATCACCTCATCTTTGGCGAAGGATCGAACCATGGTTTGGGGAAGTTGGTTCAGCGGGAACACTTCATTGATCAAAGGAGCCAGATTCACCCGCCCGCCCGGCCGCCACCAGCCGGATCGCCTCGGCAAAGACATTGCCGTAGCGGAACGAGCCGATGAGCTGGTTGGTGGGGATTCGTACATCTTGTGTCCCCAGAGTTCCAATCTGCGCGAGCGTGCCCCCGGGCCGCACCAGTTCAAAGGCCTGTCTGAGCATGGAAGGCGCTCCCGAGGCCTCAAAGATGACGTCGATCCCATATCCAGTCGGCTCGCGAACCTGCCGTTACAAACGATCCTCGGTCGGATCCAAAACGGCATCTGCGCCCAGATTCAGGGCGGTGGCACGGCGGTTTGCCACCACATCGCTTAAGGTCACCGGGATGGCTCCGAAAGCCCGTGCGGTAAGCATTACCAGCAGGCCGATGGGGTCGCCGCTTCTGACGAGCACTTTCTTCCCCGAGACCCTTCCGGCCCTTTTGACGGCGTGCAGAGCCACGGCCAACGGCTCCATCAGCGCGCCCGGACGGTCCTCCATTTACGGGGAGGACATGGCATTGTTCGCCGCGGACGCAGACGAACTCGGCAAAGGCCCTGTCGGTGGGTGGAGTGGTGATGGCCCTTCCCAGCAGGATGGTCTGCCGGCACAGGTTTCCACGGCCTGCCTTGCAATGATCGCAAAATCCGCAGGCTCGGGCCTGGTTCACCGTTACCCGCTCGCCCACCGCCGGGGAACTTACATTGTCTGCCACTACAGCCACATCCGCCGCCAATTCATGCCTTAGAATGAAAGCGCGTGTCTTTATGAAGGATGCGCAATAGCCATGATCGTAATAATGCATGTCCGAGCCGCAGACTCCGACCCGCCGGATCCGCAGCAAGACTGTTCCGGGTTAAAGCACCGGGGGCGCCACCGCAGCCTCCTGAATATCCCTGGTGCCGTAAAGTAGGCCGGCCAACATGGTGCTGCTCATAGGTCTGGCCCGCGGTCTGGGGAAGGGATGTTGTAAAACCGGGCGCAGTTTCCTCCGAGAATATCCGCCTGAACCTTGGCCGTAAATTGTCGCACGTAATCCATCACAACATTCATGGTGGAAAGATAATCGCCCGAAAGGGTGCAGACAGGCCAGTCCGAGCCAATCATGACCCGCTTCGCTCCGAATGCCTCCAGCACGGTATCCAGATAGATGCGGAAATCGTCCGGACGCCATTGATGCCAGCGGGCTTCGGTAACCATCCCGGAGAGTTTGCAATGGACGTTGGGCAGGGCGGCCAGTTTTCGGATGTCCTCACGCCAGGGGGAGAGTTTTCCGTCCCGGATTCCAGGTTTGGCCAGATGGTCCAGCACGAAAGGTTGATCGGGAAATTCCCTGGCGAGTTGGCTGGCTGCTGACAGGTGGCGTGGAAAGAGCAGCAGGTCGTAGGTCAGGTTATGCCGTCGAAGCTTCGAAATACCGCGCCGGAATTCCGGCAGCAACATGAAATGGTCGTCCGCCTCGTCATGGACCACATGCCGAACCCCGCTCAGCTTGGGGTGTTTTGCGTAACGCTCCAGATCCTCCTCGACCCGCGGGGATCGCAGATCCACCCAGCCGACCACTCCGCGGATACATTCGTGGACCGCGGCCAATTTGAGCAGCCACTCCGTTTCAACTGTGGTTTGCCGGGCCTGCACCGCAATCGTTCCTCCGAACCCGGCGGTTTTAAGCAGGGGTTCCAGATCGCCGGGGAGTTGGTCGCGACGCAGCACAGACATCGAATCTGTCATCCACGGGTATTCTTCCGGGCTGTATTTCCAGAAATGCTGATGTGAATCTATTTGCATTGTGTTGAGGTTTGAAGTCTGTCGGTTTGTCTATAAAATACGGCTGCAAAACCTGCAAACACTAACCCACCGTGGAAAGGTGGTTTAGCTTCAGTGTTTCATCAGGGCCTCAATCTCCTCCGCCTCGATCGGAATATTAGCCATCAAATCGCGCGGGCCGTTTTCAGTCACAACCACCGTGTTTTCAAGCCGGATTCCGAAGCCTTCGGCTTGGATGTAGATCGCCGGTTCCACCGTGACCACCCAGCCGGGTTGGATTTTGAAATGGTTGCAGGTCACATCATGCACATCCAGTCCGATGGGATGTGAAACGCCATGCATGAAGAAGGGGCGCACCGCCGGCTTGTCAGGCGTCTGCTTTTTGAGATCCGAGGGCTTGATAAGGCCCAGATCGACACACTCCCGGGTGGTCAACTCCTCGCATTCCAAGCGCAGGTCGCGGGTGGTTTTGCCCGGAACCAGAGCCGCCACCTGTTGCCGGAATATGCGCAGGACAGCGTTGTAAACCTGCTTCTGACGGCGGGTGAAACGTCCGCTTACCGGGATGGTGCGGGTCAGGTCGCTCATGTAATTGCCCAACCCCGCCGCCACATCGAGCAGCAACAGATCCCCTTTTCGGCAGGGCTGATCATTTTGGTTGTAGTGCAGAATGTTGTTGTTCGCTCCGCCGGCGATGATCGGGTTGTAGGCGAACTGGCCTTTGTGCCGGATGAATTCATGCGCAAACTCGGCCTCAACCTCCGCCTCGTTTATTCCCGGCCGCACAAACCCGCAAGCTCTGACAAAACCCCTCCCAGTAAGATCGCAGGCCGCCTGGATCGCCTCGATCTCCGGGGCGGATTTGACAACGCGCAGCTCGTGCATCAGCGGAGCCAGCCGCTGATAGCGGTGAAGGGGAAAACTCTTCTGGCAGTCCCGGATGAATCGGGTGTCGCGGGTCTCCACGGACACATCGGCACGCTGATGTTCATTGGTGTTGAGGTAGACATTGTCCATCTCGCAAATGACCTGGCGGAAAATCACCGGGAATTCCGAAAGCCACTTCACATTCTTGATGCCCGATGCGGCCGTCGCCTGTTCCTTGGTCAGCTTGCGTCCCTCCCAGATTGCCAGATGTTCGTTGGGCTGGCGCACAAAGAGGATTTCCCGATGATTCACATCGTAAACGTCCGGTGCCAGCAGCAGCATTGTTTCCTCCTGATGGATGCCGGTGAGATAAAAAAGGTCGGCATTTTGAAGGTGGCCCATGGACCCATCCGCATTGGTGGGCATGATGTCGTTGGCATTGAGCAGGGCCAACGAACGAGGCAGGATTTTTTGTGCAAGCCGCTGGCGGTTCAGCGCGAAGAGGGAGGCGGGTAAGGGCATTGGTTTCATATGCAAATCGAGTCGCCGGCCTGAAGCTAGAGGTTTTATTTGGAAAAAATAAGGGAATTCCAATTTTTTGGCTGGGCAATCCGTGGTATGCGACGTTGAAAACATCTATGAGCGGCCGGGCCGCGTGAAGGATTCGCACCCTGCCAACAGCCGCATGTTTCCAAACAAAGCGCCCGGCGTATCCCCGTCGGGTGGAGTGGCGCTGATAAAACCGGCCCTTCTTTTTTAGACGTGCGGTCCGCAGCTGCCCAAGGTGTTTTCCGATTCCCGCCCCTGAAGCCAGAGCCGGGCCTTTTCATAGCTTTTCTTGTGCAAATAATGCAGCAGGACGGGGGCGCTGTCGGAGGGCATCAAGCCGGTCAGCTCGTCCAGCCGCGCGAAAAGCGGCAGCAGGCTGGGCTTTGGCTGCGTTTGGGCCATGGATTTGACGGTCTGCTCCAGTTCGAGCAGGCATGTCAGCAGGGCGGCTTCGGTTTCATTGAGCATAGGGAACCTTATTTGGCCAGTAGCTTGGACACCCATTCGTCCAGCCCCACAAACTGGCCCATCAGATACCAGGCGGTAAAGAAACGTCCCAGACCGGTGAGCATTACCATCAGAAAGGTGCTCATCAAGAACAAGCCGAAAGCGTGGGACGGATCGGGTTTCATCATGCAGGGCAGGCCATAATAGAGAACCCTCACGGCGAGCATGATCCCCGCCGCCCAAGTCAGCCATGGACTCAAAGCCGGAAGGGCATCCAGGCTTTTGAGTAGGAGGAGCGGGCCCAACCCATAGGCGGCGGTGGCGAAGGCCTGATCTAAGTTGTGCCGGGCGTGAAAGGTTCCCCCAAGAGACATGATGAGCTTGGTCCAGAGGGAAAGGATGCCGATTAAGAGCAGGGCTTGGGTTGTTTCGAACATCAGGGACTGGGCTTGGGAGAAGACCATCGGCTGCGGAAAGGTTCCCCTCATCCGGGGCCAGTGCTGCAATCCGTAGCCTTCGGCCGCAGAAGCCAGCAGCAGCAGGGGCAGGAAATTTCCGAAGAAAACAACCGGCCACCGCCTCTTGGCAGAAGCGATGCCATTCCAAGTCGGGATTGGGCGCAGAATCAGCAGCAGGACCTTGATCATCTAAGCAATTGATACAGTTCCAAGTGCGGTCTGACAATGAAATAGCGACGGCATGCCGGCGGTCGGTCCGCCTGCCATCTCTTGATGTTGCGTTCACCCGGCCACGGTTTAAACTCAGGGCGTGAATCCAATGGTGTTTGCAAAAAAGATACGGGCCGCTTCTGCGGGGTGGCTGCTTCTGGTCGTCCTGCTTGCCGGGTGTGCCACGGCTCAAGTCAACTGGGCGGAGCGGGTGGGCTCTTACACGTGCGACCAGGCGGTGCTTGAGCTGGGGCCGCCGGATAAATCGGCCAAACTTCAGGACGGCACCCAGGTCATGGATTGGCTTACACGGCGGGGTGTCTCGCAGACCTATGTTTCCGGCGGCTTTTGGCGTGGGCCTTGGCACGGAGGAGGATTTTCCCCCGCTGTCACGGAGAGCTATTCCCCAAGCTATTATCTGCGCCTGACCTTCGGGCCCGACTCAAAATTAAGGGCCTGGAAACAGTTTGCCCGGTGATTCTCCTTCCGCCGTCCTGCGGCTCGTGATTAACTGGAAAAAATGAATGTGGACACCGGCATTTGGGGGAAGTTGACGCGCGTGCTGATTTTCCTCTTCTTCATTGCCTTGGTGCTCATTGTCGCCCAGTGGTACTTGCCCCTGATCAAGCAAAACGAGCGCAAACGCAAGGAAATCCTCCGCCTGGACACTCAAAATCAGCGCGAAGACGACACCAATCGCCAGCTCAAGTCGTCCATTGAAACCCTGCGCAACGATCCGGCCACGTTGGAAAGGATGGCCCGGGAAAAACTCGGCTACGCCAAACCAGGAGAAATAGTGGTCCGATTCGAACCGGTCATCACCAACCGCATCCCCGGGCGGCCCTGAAGGTTCAGTGCCCCGCCCCCTCTCTTCGGCCTGACGTCCCGCGGGCGGCGCCGCTCACACCTTCATGATTTCAATTTCCTTGGCCGCCAGGTGCTTGTCGATCTTGCCGATGTATTCGTCGGTGAGCTTTTGAAGGTCCTTTTCCGCCTGCTTCCCGTCGTCTTCGGTCACACCGCTGTCATGCCCGTGTTTTTTGAGCAAGTCCATGGTGTCGCGCCGGACATGCCGGATGGCAACACGGGCGTCCTCGGCCATTTTCTTGATGATCTTCACGAACTCCAAGCGCCGCTCCTGGCTCAGTTCGGGAAAGAATATTCGCAGCATCCGCCCTTGGACCGCCCCGGAAAGCCCAAGGTTGCTTTTCTGAATGGCCTTTTCAATCGGCTGCAGCGACGTGGCGTCCCAAGGCTGGATGGCCAGGGTGCGCGGCTCAGGGGTGGTGATGCCGGCCAGTTCGCGGATGCGCATTTGGGAGCCGTAAATTTCCACCAGAATGTTTTCCACGAGGCTGGCTGACGCCTTGCCCGTGCGCACCCCGGCAAACTCGTTGACCACCACCTGCTCGGTCTTGGTCATCTTCTCTTCGGCTTCCAATAAGAAATCATCAAGTGCCATAGTTTCTAAAAATGTTACCAAAGCCCCGCCCGACTGTATAGGCGCAATCGCCGGTCGGAATTCCAATTCGAAACGCGGTCCTAATCAGGCCCGCGGATGCGCTTGATCGTAGGCCCGCTTGAGCCGGTCGGTGGTCAGGTGCGTGTAAACCTGGGTGGTCACCAGATTGGCATGGCCAAGCAGCTCCTGCACGCTGCGCAGATCCGCTCCCGCGTCCAGAAGATGGGTGGCGTAGCTGTGCCTGAGCTTGTGCGGGGTCAGGGCCGGATCCAGCCCCGCCGTGGCGAGATGTTTTTTGAGCCGGCGCTGCAACACGCGGGGTGCCACCGGTAGGGGGCATTCGCGCTCCGTCAGAAACACGGGGGCAATCCCCGCCGGCCGCTCCGGCAGCAGCTTCCAGTAAAATTCTATCGCCCTGAGCGCCGGCCCGCCAATTGGCACCAGACGCTCCTTTTTGCCCTTGCCCCGCACCCGCACCAGTTGCTCCCGCCAGTCGATATCCCCGGCCTGCAGCCCGCTCAGTTCGCTGACACGCAAGCCGCAGGAGTAGATCGTCTCCAGAATGGCCACGTCACGCAGGCAAATGCTTTTGAAAATCTTAAGGCCGCGCCTTTTTTTCGGTTTGTCCTTGAGAGGGGCCAGAGGCGCTTCCAGCAGGAGGCTCATCTGTTCGGCCGTCAGGTATTTTGGCAGGCGCTTGACGAGCTTGGGCAGGGCAATGTTCTTGATCGGAGAGCCGGTCACCGCCCTCCGACGGACGAGGAATTTATAGAAAGTTCGCAGCGCGGAAAAACGCAGTTGAATCGGCGAGCGGCCCAGCTTTTTCCGGCCCAGAAACCGGAGGTAGGCGCGGAAATCATCGCGCTGTAATTCTTCCCATACAGGCGCCTTGCTCCGGTCGTCCTGATGCCATCTGGAAAAATCAGCCAGCGCCGATCGGTAGTTGCGCCGGGTGTAAATCGACGCCCCACGGTCCGATTCCAGATGGGCCAGAAACCTCTCGATCCACGGATCCGTTGCCAGCACCTGAGATTGTTCCGTTTCACTCACGCCCTTGAAATACAGCATCCCAAGGGGATCGGGAAGTTGCAAAAACACTCCTGTTTGCAGAAATTCGCGCCACTCGCATCTCTGCAACCACTGTCCACCGGCCTCCAATCCTCACTTTTCCGGCGGCACACGGTAGAAATTATTGATCGGATCGCTGGCTTTGACAGACGGCTCAAACGTATCCGCCCGGCAAACTCATCTATGCGGAGTGAGCGGGGGCGCAAGACTGGGCGGGATGAAATCCAAATCCATCCGCTTCGCCGGGCTCCAAGGCGTGCGACTATCCGTTGCGGATCTGGGCTCGGCCGGGAGTGTTTTTGGCCAACAACAGGTGGAGGTGGACAACAATCTGGCTGAGAATGCCATACCGTCCAGCGGCGTTGGGTCGCAAGAACTGGCTGCACATTGAGGGGACGGGAGAGCCGGTCCGAAGATCGCGGCGATTCTGAGCGTGTTGGCGACCTGTCAGCGACTGGTTATTTCAGCGCGGGAATATTATTATTGGTTGTTTTGCCCCGGATTGGAACCTCGAGGATTGCCGAGGTGAAAAACCTCGCACGGCAAGCCTGGGTCAGGTCGCGAGGCAAGTCCTCTCTGCCGACTTGAGGCAGGACCGGCACGCTGTGGCGTTTTGTAAACTTGTTCACCTCGGATGCGCCCCCTTTAAAATCGCCTCTCGGCTCGGTGGATGATGCGGTGTTCGTCGTCGTGCCACTTCTTTCTTAATTGCATCGAAGCCCGTTTATTTGATGAACGGATGTCATGGAATAGCCGGTA
>Ga0114958_10000687_pt1 | contig 28598 bp, 25 predicted proteins | sample C_130208_EF_Meta_FD_89577 | JGI IMG/M metagenome (GOLD analysis project Ga0114958, IMG submission 89577) | Freshwater microbial communities from Lake Croche, Canada to study carbon cycling - C_130208_EF_MetaG | ecosystem: Environmental > Aquatic > Freshwater > Lake | place: Lake Croche, Canada... | reverse complement strand
CGACCACTTGATTTTGATTGGTGGCCGAAGGAACTATAAAACCGCCAGGACACATGCAAAAAGAAAATACACCCCTTTCATTTCCTTTATAAATGGTCTTTGAAACCAAACTAAATGATGCTGGAGGTAAATAAGAAGGTCTTTCATTAAATTTATATTGGCTTTTATCAATAAAACTTTGTTGATGTTCAATTCGAACACCAAGTGCAAATGATTTAGATTCAATGTGAATATTTTTGGTTTGTAAAAGGGTAAAAATATCTCTAGCTGAATGACCAGTGGCTAATAAAGTAGCTTCCCCTAAAAAGTTATTTTCGTAATTGGTTTGACACCCTTTGATTTCTTTATTTTGAATAATTAAATCAGTCACTCGGTTTTCAAAATGAAATTCGCCTCCCGCTTCTAAAATGGCATTTCTCATGGAAGAAATAATCAGGGGTAATTTATTTGTACCTATGTGTGGGTGCGATTCATACAATATATTTTTATCGGCCCCATAACTCACAAATTTCTTAAGAACATAATGAATATCGCCTCTTTTTTTACTTCGCGTATATAATTTCCCATCTGAATATGTGCCAGCTCCACCCTCTCCAAAACAGTAATTACTATCGGAATCCACCAAATTAAATCTATTGATTGCTGCAATATCACGTCTACGATCTCGGACATTTTTACCACGCTCAATGACAATTGGTTTGAAGCCTAGTTCTATTAATTTTATCGAGGCAAATATACCAGCGGGGCCACTTCCAATAACAACAACTCTTTTACTATTCTTTTTTAATTTTGGTAAAATGGCCTCTAGCTCTGAGGCGAAATCGTGATCTTTATGATAAAACCCAATTTTCACTAATGCCTTAATATTTTTGTTTCTTGCATCTAGCGAAATTTTTTCAATTCGATATTGACTATTATTCAATAGATTTGCACCTAGCTCCGACAATAAAAAAGCATGTAGAAGTTCTGATGAATAAGCAACATTGGGACTAATAACAAAATTTCTACTTTCTAACATAATTAAAATTTGTTCAAAAATACAAATACATTTTTATACTAATGAATAAACTGAAAAATGAAGTAAGTACTTACTTATTACAGCATAAAGACAATCCTGTCCACTGGGAGGCTTGGAGCAACGATTCATTAAATAGATCATTAACGGAAGACAAACCCATTATTATTAGTATAGGTTATGCTGCTTGTCATTGGTGCCATGTAATGGAACATGAATCCTTTGAGGATCCAGAGGTAGCTGACTTGATGAATACTCATTTTATCAATATTAAAATTGACCGAGAAGAACGTCCAGATCTCGATATGATCTATATGGAGGCTGTTCAAATTATGGGTATCAGAGGTGGTTGGCCTTTAAATGTTTTTTTACTACCCAATAAAAAACCATTTTATGGAGGAACTTATTTTCCTAAAAAAAACTGGATATCTATCCTAAATTCAATTCACGAAGCCTTTATAAATAATAAATCTGAATTAGAAAATTCTGCCGATGGATTTTATACTAGTATAAATGCATTTAATTTTCCTAAAGTAAAATTTCAATTAGACAACAATCTAAATCTTATAAACAAAACATTCTCAATAATTAAATTATCAATGGATCCCATTTTTGGGGGCATAAAAAAGGCTCCCAAATTTCCATTACCCTGTTTAATTGATTTTTTAATCAATCTGCCTACTAGTGAATATCTTAAATTAGGTGCCAACGAACTTTATAATGTACAATTACAAAAAATGGCACAAGGGGGGATATATGATCAAATTGAAAGTGGATTTTCTCGATATTCAGTAGATTCGGAATGGTTCTGTCCACACTTTGAAAAAATGCTTTATGATAATGCCCAATTACTTAAAACATATTCATTGGCTTATTTGAAAACTAATTTCAATTTATATGAGGAAGTCATAAATGACCTCATCGATTTTTTAAATAAGCAATTAAAAGGAGATAATGGATTGTATTATTCGTCTATTGACGCTGATTCTGAAGGGGAAGAAGGAAAATATTATGTTTGGGAATTTGATGAGGTAAATTCAATAATACCTTTTAAAAATAACCAAGATTTTTATCATCACTTTTCAATCACTTCAAACGGTAACTGGGAGAACAATCGGAATATTCTTTATAAGAATGCGCCGATTACTAACCATGCCTATTGTAAGCAAATTGAGGTCTTAAAAACGGAAAAAGCGAATCGAATTAAACCTAATACGGATACTAAGCAAGTATTATCTTGGAATTCAAATTTAGTTTCGTCTTTGGTTAAAGCATCCGAAGCAGTTAATAATGATGATTATTTGGAGTTAGCTAAATCGATCATAGAAAAAATAGAAAATAATTTTATTGTTAACGACGTTTATTTACATCAAGTTAAATATTCAAATGAACCAATTTTGGCTTTTTTGGATGATATGGCTCTGTTAACAATGGCCTTTGTAGATTTATATGAGGTAAGTGGTCAAATAGACTATTTAGATAAAGCAAGCGCTTGTTTGAATGAAATACTTGATCATTTTAATTCAGACAATGACAAGTCTGTATATTATAATTATTATTCAAATAAATCCGAAAAACTTATTGCTGAGAAATTTGAATTAAACGATTCAGTTATGCCATCATCTAATTCAATTTTATGCGAATGTTTATTTAAAGTAGGATTCATTATGCAAATACCTGAATTTACAGTAAAGGCTAAGCGAATGCTTGAAAATATGATGGAATTAGCTGTAAATAACCCTTTATATTATGCTAATTGGTTGCGTTTATATTGTAATCATGTTGAATATCCAAAGGCATTAATTAAATATAATATTAATTTTATAAAATTGGAAAACGTAAGAAATATCGATTTTCCAATAGACAAAACCATGATTCATTATTTTCCGGTTTCTAGTGAAGATAGATTTAATTTTTATTTATGCATTGGTGAAACTTGTTATCCTCCAGTGATAACTATTGATGAATTAATTAATCAAATAAAAATCATTATTTAATTCTCAATGGATTTTCACTGACAAAAGCGCTCCAGCCCTTTTTTGTCCCTTTGATGGTAGAAGTGAGATTGTTATTATGAAAATGATGGCAAATAGCAATACCCAATGCATCCGTTGCATCAAATAGTTTTGCATCTAATTTTATATTGCCTATTACTTCTACCATTTTAGCTACTTGTTCTTTCGATGAATTACCATTTCCTGTTACCGACTGTTTTATTTTTTTAGGTTCGTATTCGGAGACAGAAATATTTTTAGAAAAAGCTAATGACATAACCATTCCTTGAACTCTACCTAATTTTAACATTGATTGAACATTTTTTCCAAAAAAAGGAGATTCTATGGCTATTTCATCAGGTAAGAATTCTTCAATAATACCAAGTACCCTTTCGTGAATTTTCAGAAATTTAGTTCCCTGTGTGGTATATTTTGTCAAATTCAATATACCATATTGCAGAATTGTTATTTTCTCTTTGTTTATTTTAATAAGTCCATATCCAAGAAATCTAGTTCCGGGATCAATACCCAAAATTATTTTTTCTGAAATGGAACTAGTAATTTGCGACATATAATCTTATTTCATGTTGATTAATAAACTCTCAAAAGTTTTAAAGTTTTTCTTTCCAAAACTTATTTGGAAAAATAATCATTTAGGATCTGAAAAAATAATTTACTTGACTTTTGATGATGGCCCTACCCCTGAAGTTACCCAATATGTATTGGAACTACTAAAAAAATATAAAGCCCAAGCAACTTTTTTCTGTATTGGAAAGAATATAGAATCTAATCAAAATTTAGCAAAACTAATTTTATTAGAAGGGCATAAAATTGGGAACCATACAATGAATCATGTTAATTCTTGGCATGTTAGTTCTCAAGAATATTTCAATGAATATCTAGCTTGTGAAAATGTCATTAACATGTTAGGTACTAATTCTGTAGGATTTAGACCCCCATATGGTAGAATTAGCTACTTTATGTATCATAAACTCGTTGATTATACCAATATTTTTATGTGGACCTTTATCTCTGGTGATTACAATAAAAATAATAAACCAGACCAAATTATTAATTCCGCGAAGAAAAGTATCCGAGACGGTTCAATTCTCGTTTTTCATGATAGTCATAAAGCATATTCAATTTTAAGTAATATATTAGAACCTATCTTAAAATATGGTGCTCAAAACAACTTCATTTTTAAAACCTTATGATTGATACACATGCTCATCTTTATGATGATATTTTTACTTCAGATATTGAATATAATATTCAATTAATCAAAGAAGCAGGCATTAATGAAGTATGGCTACCTAACTGTGATGTTCAAACGCTAGACTCCCTTCAACAATTATCATCATTATATCCTGAAATATGTAAGCCAATGATTGGTTTACATCCTACCTATGTTAAAGAAGATTATTTAGAACAATTAAATGTTCTAAAACTTATTTTAGATGACACTAAATTTTTAGCAGTAGGGGAAATAGGCTTAGATTATTATTGGGACGTAACCTATAAAAGCGAACAAATAGATGCATTTAAAACACAATGTCATTGGGCATTGGAAAAAAATATTTGGGTTGATATACATTGCAGAAAGGCTTATGCAGATTTAATTTCCATTCTTTCCACTAAGGATTTTAATCAATTAACAGGGATAATTCATTGCTTTTCTGGAGATGCTTCCGAGGCAACGCGATTGACTAACTTGGGTTTTGCACTTGGTATAGGCGGGGTTATTACCTACAAAAACACTAACTTATTTGAAAGTATTAAACACATTGATTTAAAGTATATTCTTTTAGAAACAGATTCACCCTACCTAACACCTGTCCCATTTAGAGGAAAGCCTAATCATCCTTCCCATTTAAAACTGGTGGCACAAAAACTTGCTGATTTATATGATGTAGAAGTAGATGAAATTATCAAAATTACAACGGCTAATGCCATGGAATTTAAAGCTTTTTCAAATTTTCAATAATTAATTGGTTAGAATTGTGCCATTGAAATAGAGCATTTTTTAATTTAATAACCTTTTTATTTTTGCTAATTAGCATTTTTTTAATATTTCCGTTTAAAATTATTTTTCCTTGATTTATAATTCCAATCGAATCGCTAAGTTTTAAAACATCAGACAAATCATGACTAATTAGCAGGCATGGGATATTTTTTAACGCTATTATCTCTTTGATTATTTTTGAAAATTCCAACTTCTGTTCAGTATCTAATTGACTAAATGGTTCATCAAGAACTAAATACTCGACTGGTTCACTAATCGCAATTAAAATCCCTAATTTTTGTTTTTCTCCTCCAGACAAATGGGTTACTTGCGTATTTAATATAGTTTGTAAATGAAATATTTTAACATATCGATTGATTTCAAATTCAGGTGAAATAGATTTTTGAAAAATGATTTTCAAAAAATCTAGTACCGTATGAAATGGTTTTAAATGTAAGTTCTGTGGTAAATAACCAGCTTTTGTAAATTGAGGAAATAACCTCTCGCTCTGGTCATTTAATTCTACTTCATTTATTTTTATACTAGATGATTCATTTTTAATTAAACCTACTGTAATTTTAGCTAAGGTGCTTTTTCCACATCCACTTTTTCCTATTAAAGCAAAAATTTCTTTCGGTAAAACATTTATTCTTATATTAGATAATTGAAATTGGGCATTTACCCAATGTTGATTTATTCTAATTTTTAACATTTCTATTTATGCTTTTATGTGGTATTGATGTTGGCACATCTTCTATAAAATTAAGTGTAGTAAATGCATCTACAAAATCTATTGTATATACTTGTTCTTATCCAGAAACTGAAAACGAAATTATTTCTGTCGCCCCAGGTTTTGCGGAACAAAATCCCGAACATTGGTGGTATTGTGTTGAGCAAGTTTTTAAAATAGCTAATTCTTCAAAAAAATACAATCCTCTCGACATATCTTCAATAGGCATTTCATATCAAATGCATGGATTAGTTATTTTAGATAAAGATAAACAAGTTTTACGACCATCGATAATTTGGTGTGATTCAAGAGCGACTGATATTGGAAATGATGCTTTTGGAAATTTAGGAATAGAAAAAACATTAAAATCATTATTAAATTCACCTGGCAATTTTACAGCCTCTAAATTAGCATGGGTTAAAGAAAATGAACCTCATATATACGAAAAAATAAAATATGTTCTCTTACCAGGAGATTATATTTCATTAAAATTAACGAATGAATTTACGACAACTATTTCAGCTTTATCGGAAGGAATTTTTTGGGATTTTGATAAAAATGAAATTTCTAAAGACTTATTGGATTATTATCAATTTGATCCTTCGTTTTTTCCTGAAATTAAAGATGTTTTCGAGAATCATGGTCAATTAAGTGATCGTGTAGCTACAGAATTAGGTTTATCTAAACAGGTTAAAGTTACTTATAAGGCAGGTGACCAACCAAACAATGCTTTGTCCCTAGGGGTTGTAGAGCCAGGTGAAATTGCAACTACTGCCGGAACATCAGGTGTAATATATGGTGTTAGTTCTGAGTTAAAATATGATCCAAATTGCCGAGTTAATTCATTTGCTCATGTAAATTATTCAAAGGAATTAAGGAGAATTGGTGTATTAATGTGTATAAATGGTACTGGCATCTTAAATCGTTGGGTGAAGGATAATTTTTTCCCAAACAATAATTATAGCGATTTAAATAATTATGCCCATAATTCTGAAATAGGATCAAAAGGACTGTTATGTTTCCCCTATGGCAATGGTGCTGAAAGAATTTTTAATAATAAAATTATAGGTGCTAGTTTTAGAAACCTAGATTTTAATAGACACCAAAAAAATGAAATATCAAGATCAGTTCAAGAGGGGATTGCATTTTCAATGGTTTATGGTTTGGAACTGCTTAGTGTAGTGGGTATCATACCACAAAAAATAAAAGCAGGCTATGCAAATATGTATTTAAGCACTATATTTTCTTCTACAATTGTTAATGCCTCTAACGTTCCTATTCAGTTGTTAGAATCAGATGGAGCCTATGGAGCTGCTTTGGGAGCTGGTATTGGTTCAAAATATTATGGAAATGTTACAGAAGGTCTAAATTCAATTAAGGTATTATCAGAAATTCATCCAGACTTGCAGAGAAATAAAACAATCGATTCATACGAAAATTGGAAAATTGAACTTTTAAATATGATATGAAAAGTAAAGCCTCTCAATTTCTTGAGAGGCTGTACCCAGAGCCGGAGTCGAACCGGCACGGGCTTGCACCCACGGGTGTTTGAGACCAGCGCGTCTACCAATTCCGCCATCTGGGCAAATAAAATAAATTTGCAATGCAAAAATAGCGTTTCAAATCCGCTTTTACAAAATTTAAAGGAAGATAAACTAATCTATTCGTACCGTAAAGCTTCTACAGGATCCATTTCTGAAGCTTTGTAGGCAGGATAAATTCCTGAAAATAAGCCAACTAGGATACAAATAATTATTCCAATAGTCATCCATAGCCAAGGAATAATAAAACTAGCTTTGCCAGAACTAATGCCTTGAGCGATTAAATTACCAATCGGGATCGCCATAATAATTCCTCCAATTCCCCCAATTAGACATATAACAATGGCTTCTATTAAAAATTGTTGTAATATCCGACTAGGTGTAGCCCCTAATGATTTTCTTATACCTATTTCCCTTGTACGCTCACTAACAGAAACCATCATAATATTCATCAAAGCTATTGCCGCTCCCAAAAGGGTAATAAATCCTATAACGAAACCACCTACTCGTAAAGTCGAAGTGATACTTTCAAAACTTTTAGCAATGGAATCTGATCGATCAATAGAAAAAGAATCATTTCTGCCTATTGGGTCCATGCGAACCTTGCGCATGATACCTCTGGCTTCTTCCATGAAGTCATCAAAATTAATAATCCTTAAGGTTGATGTGGTTATATCAAAATTTAATTGACGGCCAACGGCCATTTTTCTACCGGTTTCCAAGGGAACCATAATCACACGGTCATCTCCCCCACCCATCATATTTCCTTTTTTAGATAATATTCCGATCACTTTCATTTTCATTCCACTTACAATTATTTCTTTATTAATTGGATTTTCTTTTTCAAATAACTGATCAATTACGTCTACTCCTAGTATACAAACATTAATTGCATTCGAATATTCATTCGATGAGAATGATCTACCCATATTAATTTTATACCCTTTTAAGTCTAAAAAATTGTCATCAATTGCCATTAACCTTGAATTAGGATTTGTTTTCTTTGATAAATATTTCGCAATCGCATTGAACGAAACATTTGTTTTTAATGAAACATTTCCTTTTTCTTTAAATAAGGCCTTATATCTATACGCTTGTCGATAATCAATGTTTTTGAATTTTTTTTCTTTTTGACCTTCCCTCCTAATTTGCATAGCTGCTCTATTTCTAATATCAAATGAATTAGCACCGAGTCCGGAAAATGAATTATCCACTGAGCTCTGTATTCCATCAATGGCAGTTAATATGCCTACTAATGATGTTATCCCAAATGATATAATAAGAGCTGTAAGAATCGTTCTTAATAAATTACTTTTTATTGACCTTAAACCTTCAAATACATTTTCTTTTAAATTCATTTTGGTTACCTAAATTATAATTTTAGATTGCAATTTATTACATATTTGACTTGTAGAAAAACCAATGAAGTACTTAATTTATCCATTAATCATATTTATCTTAAATTTAAATGTATTAAATGCTAAAAGTATTTTAATACCTATGGATAACACACAAAATAACCATTTAAAAACATACGGAATTATATATAATCATTTGAAAAATGGTCAAAATGAAATAAAGTGGTGCTTAAATTATTTGGGAGGGTCTTTTTTAATCAATTATGAGGATACACTGTATCAAAAAATATTAAGTCAAGGAATAACTTGTTCGGTACTTAAAGATCAGCAAGCTTCTTTATTAATAAATGAACTTAAATCTCTAGAAAATAATTCAGAGGTTGTTATTTTAAATAAATTTGCAAGGATAGCATTATATTCCCCATCATCTGCCTCTCCATGGGATGATGCTGTATCGTTAGCACTAAGATATGCTGAAATACCTTTTGAAATAATTTATGACCAAGATATATTAAATGGTCGGCTAATTGAATTTGACTGGATTCACTTACATCACGAAGATTTCACAGGCCAAATGGGTAAAATGTTTACTCAAAGAGATCAATTATGGTATCAAAATCAATTAATGGAAGATAGAAACATGGCTAAAACAAATGGTTTTAAAAAGGTTTCATTATTGAAAAATAAAATAACCTTAATGCTTAAATCATTTATCATTGGCGGAGGTTATATGTTTGCCATGTGTACGGCTACTGACACTTTTGATATATCCTTAGCAAGCTCAGAATTAGATATAATAGAAACAAGTTTGGATGGTGATCCAACTTCAGATAATATAAATAACAATCTGAAATTTCAAGAGACATTAGCTTTTACTAATTTTAACATTTATACAAATCCAAGGATAAACGAATTTTCAGATATAGATGCTTCACCTAATTATTCACCGAGAAAAATAGAAGAGGATTTAGACTATTTTGAACTTAATGATTTTTCCTCTAAAAATGATTTAATACCTTCAATGTTAAACCAAAATCACGAAAAAATTATTCATGGATTTATGGGCCAAACAACTGCATTTTCTTTATCAAAAATCAAACCGGCTATTGTTATTTTAGCTGAAAATCAAAAAATGGAAGAGGTAAAATACTTATATGGAACATTAGGAAAGGGTTTTTTTTGCTTCTTAGGGGGGCATGATCCTGAAGACTATCAACATTTCGTTAATGAAGAACCCACTGATTTAAGTTTACATAAAAATTCACCCGGATACAGATTGATTTTAAACAATGTATTATTTCCTTCAGCCCAAAAGAAAAAACAAAAAACTTAATCTAATTTTCTTAGGTAATAATCTTCGGCTGGTACCATGATCCCATTTGTCATACCTAACATACTTCCTAATCTAGTATCCGATTGTATTGGTTTAATAACGCTAGATGAAAAAAACAAATACCGAGCTTCTTTAGGAATTTTTTGTAATCCTTGTCCAAAAGGATTAATTGGAATTAATCTTCGTTTAAAGTCTTTTCCCCAAAGCGGATATTCATAATCGTCATTAATAGTTCCCAATGCTACTACAGTATTATTCGGAACTAATTTTTCAAAATTTTCATATGCTTTAGTAATATCAGGTCTAGATACAGTAAGTGCTTCAGTCCGATTTAAACTAAAAATAGATTTCCGACCATAAGCATCAAAAGGTAGTGCACGTAAATTTAAACCAATCGTGAGTATAGCTGATAGCGAAACTAAAATAACAGAAAAAATAAAGTAAATTTTACCGAATTTGGTTGAAGAATTATAAAAAAAATTATCAGCAATCAATACAAAAAAAGGAACAATATAAACCAATGAACTAATCATATACCTACCTTTCCAAGGGTCATATGGTGCTGAATAGGCCAAAGTTAAAAAATGAACTATAAACGCAAATAAAAAGATTCCTTGAGTTAAAATGGGTTTACGAAAAAAAATAAAAACCGATGGTAAAATCAATAAAATAAATAATGAACCATAAATTGGACTTCCATTATAAAATTCAAACCTTCGGTTAAATCTGAATGGAATTATTGTAAAATCTGTTGTCTTCTCTAAACCTAAATTTAAATATTGGTCTAATTTAATTAAGGGAGATTTTAATAAAATTTGAATATTCTCAACGATAGTCAAATTCCTTAAACCATCTAAATTTAATAAATCAAAAGAATACCTAATGACGTTTCTACTTCCTTGAATAAACAAATTGCTTAAACTACCTGCACGCTCAACTGATTGATGTTTAGTAGCTATTTCTGGACCAATAGGATGATTGTAATACTTATAGTTCGCTAAATAGCCTGTAGGTAAAACAAAGAAAAATATGCCCAGCATATGAGCTAAAAAAAAATGCTTTAATCTATATAAAAAGGAGAAATTACTCTTTGCAAAAAAAGAATAAGCATAAATTATAAAAATAGGTAAAAATGAAAACACAAAGGTTATTTTATGGCTTAAAGCTAAAGCAAAGGCAAGTCCCAAAAAATATACATAGATGAGTCTCTGAGTATTTATAAATGCTAATATCAGATAAATTATACTGACTAAGTAGGCTCCTAAAACTATATCAGTATCCGTTAGAATTGATTGCATGATTATATTCGGTGAGAAAAAAACAATTAAACTCCCAAACAACCTAGATTTATAGGACGCTCCCAATTGCTTTAATATACCATATGTTCCAAAACAGATTAACCAAAAAGAACCATAATTGGGTAATTTAAAGTAATGCTCATTCATTCCACTCATTAAAAATGGATATACTTGAATAGAACAAAAGCTTTTTGGGTATGAATCCACGTTAAAATTGGTCCCTATAAAATGTTCGGTTGTTCCCCTATTTAAAAAATATAAAATTCGATTTAGATGCCCAGTCATACTATCCCATTCATTGGGAGGGCTATTGAAAATTAAATAAACTTGAAGAATTGTAAGGATACTGATAGTCCAAAATAGAATCGTAAAAATTATTCTTTCAAAAGAATTCATTTTTGAAAATTCCAAATGTATCGACTGAATTGTACTCCCTGTTATTTTAAAAGCTGATTTGTAGTGTACCTCAGTGTATACAAAAGTTTTGTTAAATAAAATGTATAAGATATATGATGTAAAAAATGGAATAATACACCATAATATTTTAGAATTCCATACATGAAACTCAGATAAAAGATAGCCTGAAAGTATTATACTACCTGAATAAAATAAGAAACCCAAAATCATAATCTCTTCAAAAGTCTTATTGGAAACTTTCGAAGAAATTTTATAGTTCAACAAGATGAAAGATATAAAAATTAACAAATACATCAAGATTCAATTATAGTGAACTCATAATTATGGATGAAATATTTAAAATTTCACTTTCTTTTATATCAGCTGACAATGGTAAACATAAAATCCGCCTGGATATATCTTCAGAAACAGGACAGGCTTTTCCTGATACAGTAGGTAAATTATTTAACGAAGGATAAAAATATCTTCTAGGATATATTTGTTGATTGTTCAGTTTTTCAGTGACTTGCATTAACTGATTTTCAGACGACAAAATGATAGGATAATAACTATAATTTCGAACTAATGCTGAATTATATTGATACTTATATATTGGATCTTTTAACAATGAATCATAAAGTTCACAAGAAATTTTTCTATGATTTTGAATGCTTGAAAAATGATCCAAATTAACTAGGCCCATAGCTGCATGAAATTCTGAATTTTTGCCATTGATACCAATATCAAAATAATCATCATTTTTATGTCCAAAACTTCTAATACCCCTTATTTTATTTGCCAAATTTAGGTCATTTGTCATCACCGCACCCCCTTCAATGGTATGAAAGACTTTCGTAGCATGAAAACTACACGTGCTTACTGTCCCGTAATTAAAAATTGATTTTCCCTTATATTTTACTCCAAAAGCATGAGCCCCATCATAAATTAATGGTATAGACAATTCCTCAGAAATAAGCTCTTGTTTTTCAAGATCGCCGCAATTACCATAAACGTGTGTGGTAAGAATTCCCGAAATTGAGCTCAATTCAGCTGAAGCTTTTATTTGTTCTGAATGAACTGTTAATGTATCTGGATCAATGTCGACAAATATTGGATTGCAACCCTCCCAAATTAAAGCATTTGTTGTGGCACAATAAGAAAATGGTGTTGTAAGTACGTTACCCTTCAAACCTAACGCTTGAATGGCTAATTGAAGTGCTATCGTTCCATTTGAAACAAATATAAAATTTTCAACTTCAAGAAATTCACCAAGCTTATATTCTAATTCTTTAACAAAAGGACCATCATTAGTTAAATGATGGGTGTCCCAAATTTTCTCCAAATACTTGACATACTCTGTTAAATCAGGCAAAAAAGATTTAGTTACATGCAACATTATATTTTAAGAGAAACTTGTTGAATTGGAAAATCGAATTTAGGGCGAACATAACCTGGCCACTTACCATACCATGTTGTTTCTTCTCTATAATCTGCTATTTCAAAATTAAATACTTCTTCAAAATTAAATAGAACTATAGATTTGTCTTTAACCACCATAAAAGACACCAAATAATTCCCGTCATTTAAAAAATAGCTAGGAATGGTTAAACTAGCTTGCACCACACCTTTATTTAATATTTCGGGAACCGTACCGACATTGAAAATACATTCACCCGTACTTGCATAAATATGTAAACTTATATTTAAATTTTGGTTATCTAACAAATTCCAAAATTCAAGATCAATTTTTAATGAACTTCTAACATCAGCAATTAATTGGTTGCCGATTAAACTGGGAGTTAATTTTGCATATTTAAGTTTTACTAAATCATTGCCAGGAGCTAAATTAATTTGATTAAAACTTTGCTCCAACAAATTATTCTGCATGGCAGATAAATAATTATTTAAAACTTTCCCAGTTTCACCAAATTGTTTCACATAACCAGTTTCTAAATGTAAAGTTTTATTACATAAATTAGCAACTGCAGTTAGATTGTGACTTACAAATAATATAGTTTTATCTTTAGAGGCTACTTCTTTCATTTTTCCTAAAGATTTCTTTTGAAAATCAGCATCACCGACAGCAAGGACTTCATCTACAATGAGTATATCAGGATCTAAATGTGCTGAAATAGCAAAACCTAACCTAACATACATTCCTGATGAATAGCGCTTTACCGGTGTATCTAAAAATTTAATAATTTGATCACCAGCAAACTCAACAATTTCATCAAATTGTTGCGTGATCTGTTTTTTAGTCATACCCAAAATAGCCCCATTTAGATAAATATTATCTCTGCCGGAAAGTTCTGGGTGAAAACCAGTTCCAACTTCTAATAAACTAGCTACTTTCCCTTGAATATGAACTAAACCCGATGTCGGCTTAGTTATTTTGCTTAAAATTTTCAATAAAGTTGATTTTCCCGCACCATTATTACCGATTATTCCTAATTTATCTCCCTTATTTATTGTAAATGATATATCCTTAACAGCCCAATATTCTTCAGATTTTCTTTTATTAAATATATTTTGAAAATAAGAATGCTGTTCTTCTTTTTTCGTTGAAGGGAGTTGATATTTTTTTGAAATTGAACTAACGGAAACAATATTATTCATTATAAATAATCAACAAATGTGTCTTTTTTAAATTGGAAAATTAAAAGGCCAACTAAAAAAATAGAAATAGATGAAAAAACCGAAATTAGAATATAGGTTGGTGAAAGTACATAATAACCATCAATAAGCGTAAATCTAAAAAATTCTACTAATCCAACTAGCGGATTAATAAATGTATATATCTTAAACCAAGGCTTTAAATAAAATTCTATTGAAGTATATACAATAGGTGTAACAAAAAATCCATATTGAACAATTATCGGTATAATTTGTAAAAAGTCTCGCTTTTTCACAGAAAATGATGCAAATATGGCACCTAAACCAATACTCAGAAATAATGTTATTAATACAACCACAGGCAATAGAATTAAATTAAACGAAACATCTATTTTAAAATAAAATGCAAGTATGAAATATACACACAATCCAAAAATAAAATCAATAAGCGAGACAGAAACAGCTGAAAATAAAATAATTATCCTTGGAAAATATACTTTAGAAATCAAATTGCTACTCAGTAAGATTGAATTACTTACTGATTGAAAACTATTAGCAAATAAATTCCAAAATAAAATACCCGAATATATAACTATTTGAATTGGATAGCCTGAGATATTGGTAATAGTAGTTACGTTTTTATATGCAAATAAAAATACAAACATAGTAGTGATTGGCCTAATAATAGCCCAAATCATTCCTAAAGCCGTTTGTTTAAATCTAACGCTGATATCACGTTTAGATAATATGAAAAAAAGTTCTAAACTATTGGAAACTTGGTAATTGAAAAAGTTTAAAAATGCCATTATCTAAGAATTAAATTCTTTATAGAGATTAATTAAATAGATAATAATACAAGAAAAGAAAAACCCTAATATAGTACCTAATAAAGTAATAGTTCCCTTTGACTTAGGAGTAGGTGCAAGAGGAAGTTCAGTATCTGAAATTATATTAAGTAATGGTGATTCCTTTATTAATGAGAATTTGAGATTATCTAAATTTCTTACTGATTCCAAATACATAGCCTGCAATTGTGTTGAATTCATTTGCAACCTATCTGAAATTATCTTAGCTTGTTGGAAAATAATTTGCTGATTTTGATCTTGAAAATTCGCTAATTTGCCTTGCGTATAATATAAGGCTGATCTTAATGAATCGACTCTACTCGACATGATTACTAATAATTCTTTAGATTTTTTGGTCTTGGTATCAATATAAAAATCAGTCACTGTTTTTAAATATAATTTAGACCAAACATAGGATAAAGTGTCATTTCTCGTTTCCACACTTAGTTTTAAAAAACTTGATTTTTGATTTTCTGATATCAAAAAAGTCTTCTCTTTCAAATGCAAATAAATCATATCCAATATATTTCGGTCTTGAAGGTCTAAATCTTTTAATTCAGACGACTTAAATCGATGAATATAAAAATCTTCAGGTAAACTACTCCATTCAAATTCATTAATTCGAGACTTTTTTAAAAATATATTCGCAAAAATTTCCTCTTTCCCATTCCAAACCACTTTTTTAAGTAATGCACGTCTAAAAATTGCTTTAGTTTTTAATAATTCTTTAAAGTTTTCTCCACTAAACAGCGCATTATTTCCGCCAAAGTTACCTGATAAACCAAATGATGAAGCTAATTCGCTTAGTGCGCCACCTGATGTGCTAGCTTCACTATCCATGATAAAAACAATATCACTTTTGTAAAAAACATTATTATTTTTATATAACTCAATGAATAGGCCTGAAAATAGGCCAATTGCACTGCCAATAAGTATAATTACAAAATTCTTACGAATAAATGGGATAATTAAAAAAATCGAAAATAATACCTTTTTAAAAGAAAATTGATCCCCTTCTAGTTTCATATCTTATTTTGTTGCTTTAATTAATGTTACAATACCAATCAAACTGGTTAATGTACCTGTAAATATTCCAACTATACTTGCTATTTGTTGAAATGAATTTGCAGATTTTATATCCTTAGGAACAATAATTTCTGCACCTTTATCAATTCGGGGATAAAATTTTATAAAACCAAAACTTCTAACACGTTTGACCGAACCATTTGAATAAATCACATAAGACTTTTTTCTAGCTGAAGTAGTCGTATAACCTCCTGCTCCGTTTATAAAATCTTTGAAAGTATTATTAGATAAATATTTAACACTATTAGGATATAAAACCTCACCTGTTACTTTAACAGTTTGAGGTTCTTTGGGTATATCAATTATGTCACCTTCTAATAAAAACAAATCTTCTTCACCCCCAGGATTTTTTATAGCAGATACCAAATCAATTCCAATTTTTTCAGTTTCTTTATTATATTTTTCTTTATTTTGAATCACAGCACCTGTGAAATTATCAGATATTTCGTTCAATTGTTCCATTTTACGAATTTTTTCGGCCTCTGTTAAATGGTTCTTTCTTATTAACTTAGCTCCTTCAGGAAAGGCTTGATTATTTAATCCACCTGCACGTTTAACGATATCACTTAAACGTTCATCTTTTCTTTCTAAACCAAAAACACCCGGAAAAACAACTTGACCTTGAACCGTTACAAATTGTTGTAATTCATAATTAGGAGATGTCCTTATAAAAATCTCATCAAAAGGAGCTAATTCAAATTTGGAAGCTGTGTTATCAAGTTGTAATTTATTACTAATTCCGAATTTGATAATTTCTGCAATTTGAGAATTGATTAAATTTGGATTATCTAAACCAATGTTTTTCTTCCTTCTTACAATTTCTACATATCCTGTAGCAGCGGATTCTCGAAGTCCACCAGCTTTCAAGATTAAGTCTTCTACTGTCATGTGATCTGAATAAGGAAGTGTCAATTTGACTTGGCGATTAATTAAAGCATTACTTGTCTCCGTCGATTTAAATTCATCTGAAATTTCACTTGAAATAACGTTATTACCCTCTTCATCTGTCAAATTGGATATATCCGTATCAATATTTTCCATTGAATTACCCAATCGGTTATTTCTACTTTGTTGATTTAGCTTATTTTCCTTATTACCAGATTCATCGCCTGAAATACTAAGTTTAGACGTGGTGTTATTATTATTGTTAATATCATTAATTGCCTTTGACGCCTTTTTGAGAGTTTTTAAATTTATTTCACCATGTATCGTCACTGTATACTTCTCTTTCAAATCTGAAATTGAAAATATAGTAACTTGATCTTCACGTTTTAAAATTAGATCTGGGGACTTTTTATTTAAAATATCTTTTAAATTAAATGAAAGATTGTCAGCGGATAAATCTGAATTTATTCTTTGTATAACCCCTCTTTCCAAAAATGAATTTTCTCGTAAACCACCTGCTCTTGTTATTAAATTAAGTAAAGTAGGACTTGAATCTAATGAAAAATCTCCAGGCCTAAAAACCTCTCCAAAAATGGAAACTTTATTTTCATAATGATTTTCATCAATCGATTCTGCCTGAAATACATCACCAGAGTTTGGATGAAAAGAATTAAAAAACTCAACATTCAAATCTATCAATTTTAAATCTCGATTGGTAAATCTTTTAACTTTAATTAGATCTTTATAGGCATTTTCTGTAAAACCACCACCGAATTCATTCAACACATAATCAAAATTTTCATGCGGTAATACTTCAAACAATCCTTGCCTTTTGATATTACCTTTAAGCTCTATTCTGTTTTTATACACGCTAACTTTAATTATATCTTGGTCTTGAATGTTAACATCATTTTTTTGAATTCCAGATGTCAAAAAATCATACAAGTCAATGTATGCAAATACTTTTTTATTTCGAATAACTTGAATCTCTCTGAATGTACCTTTTTCATTCGGTCCACCTGCTAAATACAACACATTCATCACTTTTGCTAAACTAGGGACAGAATACGTACCTGGAAACATAACTTCCCCCTGAACGGTAACACTCACGGTTCTAATATTACCTAATGAAATAGAAGCCGATAAAGTCATGGGAGTTGGTGTACTATTATTTGACTTAAGGCCAACGTATATTTGAGATAATTTTTTTATGATTCTATTTTTTGCTTCTTCAATGGTTAACCCAGAAACATAAACATTGCCTATTCTATTAATTTTGACAAAGCCATCCGGACTAACATTTAAGGTATAATGCTCCTCTGAATAGCCATTTATATCAACTATCAACTCATCATCGGGTCCAATAATATAGGATTTAGGTGTTGCAATTTTTAAATTAGGTTCAAACACTCCTACTTTATTATTAAAAATTGAATAGCCAAATATCTTTTTCCTTAAACTTATAACTGCCGTATCAATTTCATTATTATTCAAACTTAATTTAGACGTTCTGGAATTTACGATACTATCATTATATAATTTTTGACTGTTTGTGGGCTGATAAGTTCTTTTTTTTGAATTAGATTGTTGTGGAGCTATATTATTTGAATATCCCGACCTTAATAAATTTGGAATTTGAATACCAAGAGGGAAAACCTGAGAATAAATTATAGTTGAATTAAATAATAATAATATGCCTAAGAAAAATATTCGTAATTTCATAAATGTAAAATTAAATTATTTCAAGAAAACAAAATTATAAAAAAAGCTCATAATTCTTTAATTTTATAGTAATTATAAAAATAATGAAACAACTAATCAGTAAATAATTAAGTGGAAGAAACAGTAGAATCACCAAAAGTAGTTTACAATGACGATAGCATTAGATCATTAGACTGGAAAGAACATATCCGTTTGAGACCCGGTATGTATATCGGGAAATTAGGGGATGGTTCATCTATTGATGATGGAATATACGTGCTAGTCAAAGAAATCATGGATAATTCAATAGATGAACACATGATGGGCAATGGTAAATCAATTGAAGTTAAAATTTCGGATCATAAAGTGGAAGTGCGCGACTTTGGTAGAGGAATACCCTTGGGTAAAGTAATTGATTGTGTTTCAAAAATTAATACAGGTGGAAAATATGATTCAGGAGCTTTTCAAAAATCAGTTGGATTAAACGGAGTTGGAACAAAAGCTACAAATGCATTATCACAATATTTTAAGGTGCAGTCATATCGTGATGGATCTACAAAATGGGCAGAATTTTCAAAAGGAGAACTTACATGCGAATCAAATGGAATTGAAAATTCAAATGCTAAAAGTGGCACACAGGTAATTTTTGAGCCTGATAACAGCATTTTCAAAAATTATCATTTCATACCACAATATCTTGATTCATTATTTTGGAATTATGCCTATTTAAATGCAGGATTAACGATAAATTTTAATGGGGAAAAATATTTCTCCCAAAATGGATTGCATGATTTACTTAATAAAAAAACAAACTCAGAAGAGAATAGGTATCCAATCATACATTTAAAAGGTAATGATATAGAATTAGCAATTACGCATAACAACCAATATGGAGAGGAATATTATTCGTTTGTTAATGGCCAAAACACAACTCAAGGAGGAACCCATTTGTCTTCATTTAGAGAAGCAATTGTGAAAACATGTAGAGAGTTTTACAAAAAAGAATTTGATCCAACTGATATTCGCGCAAGTATCGTAGGCGCAATTGCGATAAGGGTTCAGGAGCCTGTGTTTGAATCTCAAACTAAAACTAAATTAGGATCTACAACGATATCTCCAGATTCAAACTCAACTTCTATTAGGTCATTTATTGGAGATTTTGTTAAAAATGAATTAGACAATTTTTTACATAAAAATCCTACCACTGCAGATGCCATATTAAAAAGAATATTGCAATCTGAAAGAGAAAGAAAAGATATAGCTGGAATTAAAAAATTGGCCAACGAGCGAGCAAAAAAAGCAAATCTTCACAATAAAAAACTTAGAGATTGTCGCGTTCATCTTTCAGACGAGAAGTCTGATGCCAAACATGATACTATTTTATTTATAACAGAAGGAGATTCAGCCAGTGGAAGCATTACAAAGTCTCGTGATGTTCAATTACAAGCAGTTTTTAGCTTACGAGGAAAACCATTGAATAGTTTTGGACTAACAAAAAAGATAGTTTATGAAAATGAAGAATTTAATTTATTGCAGCATGCTTTAGATATTGAAGATTCTTTAGACAATTTAAGATATAATAAAATCGTTATTGCGACTGATGCAGATGTCGACGGAATGCATATCAGATTATTAATACTAACTTTCTTTCTGCAATTTTTTCCAGATTTAGTAAGAAACGGTCATATCTACATCTTGGAGACTCCGCTCTTTAGGGTGCGAAATAAAAAAGAAACTTTATATTGCTATAATGAAGAAGAAAGAAGAAACGCTATTGAAAAATTGGGTCCTAAGCCTGAAATAACAAGATTTAAGGGGCTTGGTGAGATATCTCCCGACGAATTTGGTAATTTTATTGGCGAAAATATAAAATTAGAACCGGTTATTTTAGCGAAAGATTTTACAATTCAACAATTACTAAATTATTACATGGGAAAAAATACACCCGAAAGGCAAAAATTTATAATTGAAAATTTAATCATAGAAAAAGATTTAGAAGAAATTATGTTTTCTTAGTCAAAATACAATTCCAACAATTGATTTAATTCAATTATAACTTTTCCTTTGTTAGTTAGTTTGGCAATTTCAACTCCCGAAAGTACAATTGATTTAGCCTTTTCTAAATTGCCTACTTCAATTAAATTTATAGCGTAAATATAGTATAAAGGTAAATAATTTGGTGAAGTATCGTAAATTCTATTAAATATTTTCATTGCCTCTTCCCTATTGTTATCTTTTAAATGTTCTAAAGCGAGTAAATATAAATTAAAGGGATCATGAGGATTATTTATAATTTCTGAAATAATTATTTCTTTTCGATTCATAATTGTAAAAATTAAAAAATTATAGTATGCTTGCATAACAAATTGAAATTATGAAAATATTAGTATGCATTTCCATAGTACCTGATACAACTTCTAAAATTACAAAAGAAGCTTCAGATAATTTTCTTAACAAAAACAACTTAACTTATATCGTAGGACCGTATGATGATTATGCGTTATCGAGAGCAATTGAAATAAAGGAATCGCTAGATAATGTTGAAGTTGCGGTTTTTCATGTAGGCTTAGAAACATCAGAACCTTTAATTAGAAAATGTTTAGCATTAGGAGCAGATTATGCTATAAGGATAAACTGTGAGCCAAAAAGCTCTATTCAAATTGCAAATGAAATTTGTGCTTACGTGAAAGAAAATTCTTTCGATTTAATTTTAATGGGGAAAGAAGCCATAGATTATAATAGTGGAATAATTCATGGACTTGTAGCAGCTAAGCTAAATTACAATCATTTTTCACCAGTAATCAAACTTGAAATAATTAATAATGAGATTGAATTACAAATAGAAACCGATTTAGGAAAGTCTAGTATTCAATGTCAATTACCTGCAGTCTTAGGATGTCAAGAACCAATAGCTGATTGGAAGATTCCCTCAATGCGCGGAATTATGTCTGCTAGAACTAAAGAAATAAAGGTGACCGAAATGTTATATAAAGAGGGGGATTTTATAATAAATCAGGAAACAGTCAATGAAACTAACAGAAAAAAAATAATTGTACCAAAAGAAAATTTGACTGTTTTAATTCAAGCATTAAAGAAAGATATTCAATTTAAATAATATGATAAACTTAGCTATTTTCTTAGATTTCAAACAAAATACGTTATCGAATAATTCAAAAGCTCTACTAAATTTCTCGAATAGTTTAATTAAAAATAATTCGAATATTAAATTGTATTTGTATACCCTTCAAGATTTAAAACAATGTCAAATCTCCGATACAATAAATGTTAACCGCATTACAAGTTTTACGTTGGAAAATAATATACATTATTCAGCTAATGATTGTTTGGATAGTTTAGTTTTACATTTACGAGATAATAATATCACACATATTTTTAGTACTAAATCTATTACACAAGATTTAATTAGCGCTAAGCTAGCAATCATTTTAAATTTTAATTTAATTTCTAATGTAAAATCATTAGAAATTATAGATGAATTATTTTATTTTTCTAAATCGATATTTTCGGGTAAGGCAATTGCGAAAATGACCGGAACAAACGAATCGATTATTGCTGTTTTCTCAAAAGGGTTCACCGGAGAAGATCAAACAGATGATCTATTAGTTTCTAAGGAAATTGAAATTGAATATGTCACATCAAAACTAGTTTCAACTACTAAAGTTTTAGGAGAATCTACCATAACAACTGAGGTGCTATTATCTGAAGCTGACATTGTAGTTGGTGCAGGCAGAGGATTAAAAGGTCCTGAAAATTGGAGTATAATTGAAAATTTGGCAAAAAAAATTAAGGCTGCTACTGCATGTTCAAAACCAGTATCTGATTTAAATTGGAGACCCCATCATGAACATGTAGGCCAAACAGGTATAAAAATAACCCCAAAACTTTACATAGCATGCGGCATATCAGGCGCAATACAACATTTAGCTGGAGTTAATGGATCCGGTACAATTGTAGTCATTAACAATGATGCTGAAGCGCCATTTACAAAATATGCCGATTATATTGTAGTGGGAGATTTGTTTGAAATAGTACCTGAATTAACAAAACTATTTGATGAGGTTTAAAATCAGGCCATTTTTTGTACATTTAGATTTTATTTAAAAATTGGAAAATATTCATCATTTAACAATTGCAAATTTGCTTCCAAGCAGTGTTGGATCTAGCTCATTTATACTGTTACTACAGTCAAAAAATAATTCAAATTTAAAATTCCCTATTGTTATTGGATTTAATGAGGCACAGGCCATTACAATTGAAATGGAAGGTATTAAGCCCAGTAGGCCACTAACACATGATTTATTCATTAATATGTTAAATGAATTAACAATTATGATAGATTCTGTTACAATAACAAAGTTTTTAGATGGTATTTTCTATGCCATAATTACAATTAATAACAGAAATACTATCATTAATATTGATTCTAGGCCATCTGATGCTATTGCTATCTCTTTAAGATCAAATGTTCCCATAAAAATAAATATCAATTTGCTTGAAACATTATCGATAGATGAGGAGCAAATTAATACCGAACCTAATAATCAGTATACTATAAATAACACGAAAATACCTTTTAATTTTGATGATTTAAATAAACTCTTAAATGAAGCTTTAATAAATGAAGACTATGAGTTGGCTGCAAAATTAAGGGATGATATTTCTAGATTAAAAAATACAAATGAAATCAAATAAACAAAAATCGATAAAAAAAAATTCGACACTTATTATATCCATAGCTAGCTTAGCGTTTATCATAAGTATTTTTTTTCAACTAATTTTAGGAGCTTCAAATTTAAAAAACGAAATTACTTCGCAGATTAAAATCTATATTTATTTGGAAGATTCTTTAAATGTAAATCAAATAAAAACGCTTATATTAAATTTGAAAAAAACACCTTATTTAAATAAAATTGAAGGTAAATCTGACATATTTTTTAAAAGTAAAAATCTAACAGCCTCTGAATTTAAGTTAAAAAATAATGAAGATTTCGAAAATTTACTTGGTGAAAACAACCCATTCAAAAACTTATTAATGATTGGTATTGCTGATGAATTTAAAAATGAAACTGAATTTAATTTACTTTCAAAGAAACTGGCACAAATTGATGGAGTTTATGAAGTAACTTTCCCCAATAGATATTTGCCTATTTTGATCAAAAAAATTAATCAGGCAACTTATTTTTTAACTTTCATTTTATTTTTTGTTTGCTTATTTGTTTACCTACAAATATCCAATTTTGTGAAGATAAATATTCATTCTAATCGCATAATAATCAAATCAATGCAATTACTCGGTTCCACTAATAGTTATATCAGAAGACCTTATCTAATTGACTCGTTAATACAAGGATTAATTGGAGGTACTTTGGGTGCTCTAATTGCCTATTTATTAATCTATTATTTCTCAAATACCATACCTGAAGCAAAAGTATTAATTGATGAAAACAAATCACAAATACTTACATTCTTTATATGTACTTTATTTTGTTGTTCATTTAGTTTATTTTCAACCATAATTTCAATTAATTCAAAATTGAAAACTAGTATGTCAAATCTAATATAATCAACCATGGAAAAGTCTACAAAATTCCCTTTGGATTCTAAACGCATTTTTATTTTAATAACTGGTATTATCATTATGGTTATTGGATTATTTATTATGACTTTGGATAAAGAGCCATTTGGGTTTGGTTTATTAGGGATTACATTAGGTCCTATTATTGTACTTATTGGCGTATTTATCCCAATTTATTCTTTATTTAATTTTAAAAAATAATGTTAGAAACTTTGCAAACAATAATTTTAGGGATTATAGAAGGTATCACTGAATTTTTACCAATTTCCTCAACTGCGCATTTAATTGTTAGCAGGTATTTGTTAGGTATTAATGCATCTGAATTTTTAAATTTTTTTATCATATTTATACAGTTAGGTGCTATAAGTGCAGTACCGATTCTTTATTATAAAAGATTAATTTCTAGCATAAACATATACTTATATTTAATTACATCGTTCATACCAGCCGTTATTTTTGGTTTATTATTAGATGATTTAATGGAATCCATATTTGAAGGATATTGGTTTATTGCAGTTTCTTGGATTTTAGGCGGTATTGTGTTAATCAAGATTGAAAATTGGATTAAAGAAAGTTCAAATGACAATGAAATTACAAATATCACCTATCTACAATCTTTTAAAATTGGACTATATCAATGCTTAGCAATGATTCCTGGTGTATCAAGGTCTGGGGCAACTATTATTGGAGGACGAATTAGTGGGTTAAATTCAAAATCTGCAATTGAATATTCCTTTTTGCTGGGTATACCAACCATACTAGGTGCAAATGCCAAAAAAATTTTAGATTATAAAGATCATATACAAGAATATTTATTGGGTGAATATTCATATCAATTATATTTAGGTTATATAATTAGTTTTTTAGTTGCCTTATTCACAATTAAATGGATGGTTGGAATTGTTCATAATTATGGATTTAAGTATTTTGGATATTATCGAGTTATCATAGGTATCAGTTTACTAATTTATTTGTCTTGGAAATAACTGCTATTGAAGATAAATTTTATCTAATAAATAAACCAAAATTTTGGACATCATTTGACGTAGTCAAAAAGGTTAAAAACCTTGGTCAATTTAAGAAAATTGGACATGCAGGTACTTTAGATCCCCTTGCTACTGGGTTGTTAATTTTATGTGTAGGAAAATACACAAAAAAAATTGATCATTTTCAAGATTTACCTAAAACATATGAGGGTTCATTTATTTTAGGTAAAACTACACCTTCAATTGATTTAGAAACTGATGTAGATCACGAATATCCTATAAATCATATAAATGATGAAAATATCTTAGAATGCGCCAGTTCATTTATTGGATTTTCTAGACAACTCCCTCCTATTTATTCAGCTATTAAATTAAATGGAGAAAGATTGTATAAACATGCAAGGGCAGGTTTGAAAGACGCTGATTTACAAATAAAATGGCGTGATATAAATGTTTATGAGTTTGTAATAACCGACATTTCGATTCCTGAAATTAAATTTAAAATTGTTTGTTCTAAAGGAACTTATATTAGAAGTATTGTTAGAGATTTTGGCGAAAATTTAAACTCTGGTGCATATTTAAATTCTTTAGTAAGAACACAAATTGGTGAATATTCAATTGAAAATTCGATGTCAATTGAAAATTTTCAAGTATCTAAATATGAAATTATATAGAAGTTTAAAAAAAATTGAATCAATAAAAAATTCAGTTGTGTCCATTGGAATGTTTGACGGAGTTCATTTGGGTCACTTATCTGTAATTAATAGGGTCATCGATGTAGCAAGGGAGAATAATTTGAAATCAATAATAATTACGTTTTCAAATTCACCAACTTCATATTTTTCTAAAGATAAATCAGACTTACAAATTACAAATACAAATGAGAAAATAGATTTATTTAACTCGACTGAATTGGATTATTTATTTGTTATTGAATTCAATCAATATATCGCTAATTTAAATCCAACAACTTTTGTAAATGATATATTAATATCATTTTTCAACGTCAAATATATAGTATTTGGTTATGACAATCATTTTGGTAAAAATAGGGAGGGTACATTTGAGTTTATAAATAAAAATTTTAAAGGAATTAAAGCAGAATTAATTGTAGCTTCTAAAGAAAATAGACAAACAATTAGTTCAACGAGGATAAAAGAAGAAATTTTAGAAGGAAATATTACTAGTGCAAATAAATTGCTAGGCAGGAATTATAACTTGAATGGAAAGGTAGTAAAAGGACTTCAATTAGGCAGAAAATTAGGCTTTCCCACAGCTAATTTAAATTGTTTAAATCAGCAGAAACTAATACCTAAGAATGGCGTTTACTATACAAAAACAAATGTAAATAAGAAGGAATATTTAAGCGTTACCAATATTGGAACGAAACCTAGTGTTCAAAATTCTAATTTGGTATCAATTGAAACGCATATATTAGATTTCGATCAATCAATTTATCATCAAACTCTATCAATAAAATTTATTGATAGAATTAGAAATGAGATTAAATTCAATCACATAGAGGAATTAATTGAACAAATAACTAAGGACATTATTGTGGTCCGTAAATTAGATTGTTTGTAAATAGCTACCCAAAAACTTTATCTCATCCCCTCTTTTTAAAATTACTTCTTTAATTGGTTCTTGCAGTATATTTCCTTCAATGTCAATAAAGAACCAGAATTTGAAATCTTTGGTATCTTTAAATGGTCTTGATTCAATTTTCAACAAATTAATACCATGTAATTCAAAATCTCGCAAAAGACCTAATAATGCTCCTGGTTTATCATCATTTTTTAATTTTACAGCCAACGTAGTTTTATCTTTTGTTGACAATTTAAGATTATCGATTTTAGATAGTATATAAAACCTGGTTTGATTTGATTCATTATCTTGGATGTTATCAAATAATATCGGAATGTTGTAAATTTTTGCTGCAATATGTGAACAAAGTGCCGCGGAGCCAACTTCTTCACTGGCCAATTTAGCAGCCTGTGAGGTAGATTCTAATTGCGTAAAAAAATCAACTTGTTTATTTCCAAAATAGTCATTTAAGAAACCTTTACATTGATTAAATGCAATATCTTTAGAATAAATTCTCGTAATATCTTTAAAATGATTGACTTTAGTGGCGATACAGAAATTTACAGGAATAACAATTTCTGCGATTATATACAGATTCTTTTCATTTAACAAATCCATAGTTTCTTTTACCATACCTTCTTGATTGTTTTCAATAGGTACTACACCATATTTAGCCCTTCCTGTCTCTATAGATTCGAAAACAGATTTGATATTGGGCAAAGAAATATATTCTGCAATCGCTCCAAAACGATTTTCTGCGGCTTGATGCGTAAAACTACCTTCTGGCCCTAAAAATGAAATTAATTCTGGCAATTCAAGATTGCGGGAAACTCCAAATATTTCTAAATAAATAGCTTCAACTGCTCCTTTAGTCAATTTCCCAAGCTTCTTATTTATCAACCGCTCAATAATTTCTTTTTCTCGATCTGGATGATATATAACTGTATTGTTATGACGTTTTAATTGGCCCACTAAATCAACTACTTCCATCCTCTTTATTAACAATTCTAAAATAGAATCATCTATAACATCTATCTTATTTCTTAATGTGATAAGTTCATTCATAAATAAAGAAATTAATTACTAAATAAACTAAAATTTCACCTAGTTATTTAAATTATTTAAATTCGCCTTTTTTTCCTCTGCTAATTCTAATCGTTTTAATTTATTGATATTAGTATATTGTGCATTTTCACCATTAACCTTCGAAATATTTCTAGATAATAAATAGGCCACAATACAATATAAAACAAAAGTTATCAAATATAACACAAACTTAATATTGTTAGAAAATAGGCTAAAAAATTCAGAGTATAAATAAATAGCTAATAGATTTAAAATCATCAAAATTAATGTAGCATTCCAATGACTCAAATTTCGATCCAGTAATATATGATGAAAATGATTTCGATCTCCTTTAAATGGAGATTTACCTGAGAGCAATCGTAGAAAAAACATCCTTAAAGTATCGAATAATGGTAAAATCAATATCACCATGACTAACAAGGGTGCATCATTCTCTAAATTCGAATCATATACATATGAGCTATTAAACGTAATGTATTTTATCGAAAAGAAAGAAATCAAAAATCCCAAAATTAAAGATCCTGTATCACCCATAAAAATTTTATTTTT
>Ga0114958_10000685_pt1 | contig 28609 bp, 17 predicted proteins | sample C_130208_EF_Meta_FD_89577 | JGI IMG/M metagenome (GOLD analysis project Ga0114958, IMG submission 89577) | Freshwater microbial communities from Lake Croche, Canada to study carbon cycling - C_130208_EF_MetaG | ecosystem: Environmental > Aquatic > Freshwater > Lake | place: Lake Croche, Canada... | reverse complement strand
TTATTTTTTTTTTTTGTAAATAACAGGAATAGATAAAATCCGTAATTATTTTTAAATATATTTTCCATGAAGTATCAAAATTATATACATTGTTTTTATAATAATCAGTATACCATAATGCATTCTTAACATTACAATCTGATTTATTAATAATATATTTTATAGATGATAATGATATTTTAATTTTTTCTTTAATTGAAATATTAATTAAATATTTGAATAATTCAAAATCTGACGGTCTAGGTATTCTAATATTTAAACATCGCGATCTTAATGGTTCAATTATTTTTGATATTTGATATCCACATAATATAAATTTACACGTTTCATGATATCTTTCCATTGTACATCTTAAAGATGTTTGTGCATAATATGATAATTCATCTACATTATTTATTAATATTATTTTAAAAGGTATTTTTTGATCAAATACTTGCATAATATTTTTTTGAGCATATTCTTTTACAATTTCTTGAATTACATATTTATCAAATCCAGAATTTTTTGGCTCTATCACTATATGATAATTTGACTGTTCTATTTCAATTTCAATGTCAGAATTACCATAACCAGATATAGTATAAACTACTTTTTTAGTATAATTAATTGTTTCACCATAAATTTCTTTTAATAATAGTTTAATTAATGTTTTTTTTCCTGAACCAGTATGACCATGAATTAATAAATTAGAAAGTTTTTTAAATTTATCAAACTTGTCAGATATACATTTCTTGTGATAATTTTTATAATTTTTTGCAAATAATTGATATGTTTTATTATTATCAATAAACTCTTTTTCTAAAATAATAGAATCATATTCATTAGATATATTTAATATTTTACTATACAGTTCTTTATGGAAACTTATTTGATTTCTATTATTAATTTCATATTTGTCAATTAATAACATTTATTTAAAATGTAAATATCTATTTAAATATTAAATAAATTATATATCTAAATATTAACAATATCAACTTTTTTAATGCCTTTCTTTTATGGTTGTCATTTATCTAGTCATAATATATTTGAAGCTATAGATGAAGTTAATAAATATGATGGCAATTTTTTACAAATATTTGTAACTAATCCATTAGGTAGACCATCTAAAGATGCTTTATTAAAATACAAAACACTTGGACCAAAAATTAAGAGTTATGCGGAAAATAATTTAACCAAGATAGTAATTCATTCTCCATATACATTAAATTTTGCAAAATCTTTTAATAAAGATAATTATTGGATTTCGACAATAATGTTAGAATTAAGAATTGCGCATGAAATTGGAGCAATAGGATGTGTAATACATGTTGGTAAATATTTAGATTTAAATGTTAATGATGCTACTGTAAATATGTATGAATCTTTAAAATATATAATTGATTTTATTAAAAATGAAAATTTAAATGTTTATTTAATTTTAGAAACAGCAGCAGGTCAAGGTACTGAATTATTTGTATCAGAAGATAATTCATTTGATGAATTGGCAAATTTTTATCATCGTTTTACAAGAGATGATAGAAAAATATTAAAAATATGTATAGATACTTGTCATATTTTTTCAGCAGGATTTGATATTTCATCAAAAAAAAAAGTTAGATATTTATTTAATTTATTTGATAAATTAATAGGATTAGATAATTTAGCTTTAATACATTTTAATGATTCAAAAACACCATTTAATTCACATAAAGATAGACATGAACAAATTGGTAAAGGTTCGATTGGATTATCAGGATTAAAAGAAGTTATAAAGATGGCTTTTAAAAATAATATACCGATGATTTTAGAAACACATGATGATGCATATCAAAGAGAAATACCATGGATAAAAAAAGTGATACAAAAAGTTATACAAAAAGTTATACAAAAATAATAGAAAAATAATACAAAAAATTATATTAATTCTAATAATTCTTGATTAAATTTTTTATATGAAAATTTTTTAATATTAATTTGAAGTAAATAATAATATGCTTTAATAATATTTTTATCTGATATAAATTCATCATTTACTTCTTCAATATTATCATAAAATAATGGATAATTTTTGCCAAGATATTCAATAACAGCGGGATGTCTATTAACAACAATAGGTGTTTTATATAAAATAGATTCTAATACAGTATTATTAGCAGAAGCATCATATAAATGAATAAAAATAATATTATTACTTATTAATGAATCAAATTCATTATTATTTACATATTTACATTCAATATTATAATCATTTAAATTGATATTATTGTCATTATTTCCAATTTCATTATTGACTAATTTTAATACATTATTTATTTTTTTAGTACCTGTTAACCAAATTTTTGTATGTTTTAAAAAATTTAATTGTAAAAATGATTTTAGAATACGTAATTGTTGTCCAATTTGAATTATTTTTTTATTATTATTATTAAGATAATTCATTATATTAAAAACTGTGTTATTTTTAAGTATTGGATGAATTATTGTTTTTATATCAGTATCTATATTATAAATATTACTAATATAATCATTTAAATGTTTGGATAAACATACTAAATGCTTACAATTATCAGTAAATTTATTAAAATTTTTATTTTCTAATAACCGATTAATATTATCTATATTTGATGGTGAAGTTGGTGTTAAATGCAATATACCAATCCATTTTTTATTATCAATTATTTTATGATCCCATACAAAATGTTTTTCAGCTAAATCAATCAATTGAATATTATTCTTTTCAGATGTAATTATATCATTTATATATAACATTAATATTATATTTTTCCATCCAAAACGATGTTCATAATTATCAATATATTGAATTCCATCATTATAAAATTGTTTAAGTAATTTCAAAATACGATTAATCCATTTTTCATCACAAATCCAAAAACAATGTCCTCCTACAGTTTTTTCAGTATTAATATTTTCAATAGAAAAATGTTTAGCTTCATTTGCATTTGGTATAATACCTAAATTATTATCAACGATACATTTTACAAAGAAACAATCTTCCGGAGGTATAATTAAATTATTTTTATTCATATACTTTTTGGTAAAATCAAACATAGTATAATTTGTAATATCATAATTTTTACAAATATTTAGCATAGTTGTTTTTTTTCTTAAACTAAAACCACCATTTCCGGTTAAATATTGTTCTGGATATTTTGTATGTTTTTGAGTCCATGGAGCACCTACATAATCATATTTTAACCAGTAATCTATGTTAGAAGTATCAAATAGTAATGAATCATCTTGATGAATTAATATATGATTACCAGTTAACATATTCCAAAAATAGTAAGATGTTAATAATAATGAATATTCATTAATATCAATATTATATATATCTAATTTAATAATATTAATTTGATTACTAATATTGCTACATATTTTTTTAATAAAATCATAATTATTATTTCCACAAACAATAGTATGTTTCCAATTTTGTAATTTATTACAGGTATTGATAATATTAAATTCTATATTATATAATTTTCTAAATTCAACTAATACAGTTTCATTATGGCATTTTTTATCATATTTAATATCTATTTTAAAATTTTTTATATTATTGATATATCGATAACATAAATATCGATAATGATCTTTATGATTGTTAATTAGTTTAGTGTATGCATCTAAAAAAGAAATATATTCTATATTGTTTAATTTATAATAATATTCTAACATAATATATCTTTCTAAAAAAGAGAATTTATTTAAATTTTTAGATATTAATGAAATAAATATATCTATTAATTTTGTAATAAAAATATTAATATATTCTTTATTTATGTCTACATAATCAATATCTAAATTATCATTTCCATAATTATTCAAAATATATAATTTTAATATTTGATTATATGAATATATTTGATCTTCATTTATACCTTTTTTAGTATAATAATATATACAGTCAAAATCACTTTTATTTTTAAATTCAATATAAAATTGTTTATAAATTTTAGGATTAAAATCATATGGGGTTAAATAATTATATATTCGTTTTTCATCTTTACCATATTTAATATAATGTAATATTAATTCAATATCTGTTAAATTTTTTAAATCATCATTTAAAAATTTATATAATTTAGGATCAAATTCATATGGTAATAAATCGTCATATAATAAATCATTATTTAATAAATTAATATTATTAAATGATAAATAATTATCATCTATTTGATCAAAATTATATTTTCGCCCTTCTTTAAAACCAGTTGTGGTATAATGCATTAATAATTCATCGTTATTAAAATGTTTTAAATCATTATTTAATAATTTATATTTTTTAATACAAAAATCATCAGGAACTTGACATTTATATTGTCTTTCTTTTAAAATACCAACAGTTAAATAATGATCTATTAATTCTGCATGGGTTAAATGTGTTAAATCATTATTAAATAATTTATAATTTTCACAAGTAAAATCTATCGGCAAAATATTTATAATTTCATCTTTTTTATATTTTCTATTTTCATTAATACCATATACAATGTAATGATTAATTAATTCAGTATCATTATAACTTTTTAAATCATTATTTAATAATCTATAATTTTCACAATCAAAATCACTTGGTAATTGAACTCGTGATAATTTATCGATAACCTTTTCATTTATATTATAATTATATCTTCTATTTTCTATTATTCCATGAACTAAATAATGAATTATTAGTTCTTTTTCATTTAATTCTTTTAAATCTGGATTTAATATTTTATAATTATTAGAATTAAAATCATCTGGTAAATTTAATAAATAAGCTCGACCTTCTTTTAATCCATAATTATAAAAATGATGTATTAAATCTTCATCATTTAAATCTTCAATATCTTGATTTAAATAACGGTAAAGATCACAATTAAAATTATTTATTATAAACGTATTTTCCATTATATTATTATAATATATTAATAATTTTATAATGCAGTAAAAATTGAATATATAATATTTAAAAAATAAGTAATTACTTAGTATTATAATGTGTGGAATATGGGCAATTTTTTCAAAAAATCTGGGAAAAACAATTATAAATAAAATGCTTGCATTTAATACTATTAAAAATAGAGGTCCAGATAAAACAACAATGCATATTTATAATAATTATTCTTTAGGATTTCATCGACTAGCTATTCATGATTTATCTGTTTTAGGCGATCAACCTTTTACTTTTATTGCAGATAATTGTGTATATCATTTAATAGTTAATGGTGAAATTTATAATTATAAAGAACTAATTAAAAAATATAAAATGGATGTGATATCTAATTCTGATTGTGAAGTTATTTATCATCTATTTAAAATAAAAAAAAATATTATTGATACTATTCAAGAATTAGAAGGTGAATTTGCATTTATATTTATTGTTAATAATATTATAACTAATACTGTTACTGCATATGTTTGTAGAGATAGAATTGGTGTAAGACCTTTATTTTACAGTACTTCATTAAATAATGAATTTATGTTCTCATCGTTGTTATCTGGATTAGCAGATTTTTCAGATAATAATGATTGTGTTTTTCCACCTGGCAAATGTATGATTTTAAATTTTAATGATAATAAAGTAAATAGTGAAATGGTAACATATTATGACTATATATATCCTATTATTAAAACACCTAGTAATTTATATTATGAAATAACTTCTAGATTAATTAAAGCAGTTCATTGTCGTTTAGACTCAGATCGAGCAATCGGAGCATTATTATCTGGTGGTTTAGATAGTTCATTAATTTGTGCAATTGCAACAAAAATATTACAAGTAGATAATTTAAGAACATTTTCTATAGGTATGACACGAGGAACTGATTTGGAATATGCAGATAAAGTAGTTAAACATTTAAATACAGATCATACTGAAATATTATTTACTAAAGAAGAAGGTTTAAATGTAATTAATGATGTAATAAATACAACAGAAACATGGGATATTACAACAATTCGGGCATCTGTTGGTCAATATTTATTAGGCCAATATATTTCAAAAAATACTGATATTAAAGTTATTTTAAATGGTGATGGAGCAGATGAAGTAGAAATGGGATATTTATATTTTTATTTAGCACCTGATGCACACGCTGCACAAGAAGAATCAATTAAATTAGTAAAAGAGATACATAGATATGATGGTTTACGTGTTGATCGATGTATATCCAATCATGGTTTAGAAGCGAGATTACCGTATTTGGATACAAATTTTGTGGATTATTATATGTCAATTGATCCTGAATTAAAAATATGTACAAAAACAAGAATGGAAAAACAGTTAATCAGGGATGCATTTAATTATTTATATCCAGATTTATTGCCAAAAGAAGTTATGTACAGAAAAAAAGAAGCATTTAGTGATGGTGTATCATCAAAAGAAAAATCATGGTTTGAATTAATTACAGAATGGATAGATGAACAAATGACTGACGAAGAATATTCTTTTTTAAGAAAATATGATGAATATAAAATGTGTAAATCAAAAGAAGCATTATATTATAGAAAAAAGTTTAATGAAAAATTTAATAAAAAATTTGAACACAATGATGTTATTCCAAAATATTGGTTACCTAATTGGGTTGAAACTAATGGCGAACCTTCTGCAAGAATATTAAATGTATATAAATAATAAATAGCAAGTAATAATTTATAACTAATATAATTATATTAGTTATAATAACTAATTTATTTTGAAAGTTCTGTAATAATTTTGCCTTGTAAACTGTTTGAAAATTTCATATAATTAAATGGCCTTAGATCATATCTATTATCATCTGGTGATGGTAATAAATGAACTGATGGTGGTAAAATAACTGCTTTATGTCTATTTTGATGATAACGATTATAAAAATTTATTACTTTTTCTCCTATTTTTTCTGATTCAGTACTTTCTAATAGTTTTGAATTATGCTTTATTTTGTACATTACATCAATTGGTCCATAACCTTTGTATCTTAAATTAGCAATATCATTAACATCATTATATGACATTCCAAAATCATCTTCATCAGATTGCACATAATCAGCACTTACTGGTAATAATTCAGCAGTAGGTGTTGCGCTTCCAATAGCATGTAATGCAGTTATAATTAATGGTGAAATATCTAAATCATATAAACTTAAAATGGCAGATATATATTTTTTTGATAAACTACCAATTGGGTTTAAATCTGCACTAGATGCATCATATTTTGTATAATATCCAATTAACACTTCATCTGCATTTGATGAACCTAATACTAAACAATATCCTTCTCCTTGTTTGGGTCGTAATTGAGCATAAAAGTATGTCATTAACATTCTACTTCTAGCTTGTATATTTTGAAAAGATAAATGCCAAAAAGAGTTTTTGCCTTTATTTTCAATATCTGTTTGAATAGCATTAAATGCATTATCTGTAGAATCAGTAGGTATTTGTATTTCTGGTTTATTTGTATTTAATAAATTATATTCTTTAACACCTTGTAGTAAAACAGATTCAAAAATTGGTTGTATTTCTATAATAGAAAAATCTGCACCTATACTCTTTGCCAAGTTATTTGCTAATGTTTGTGTAGTTGATCCAGTCTGACCTGAAAGTTTGGTTGGCAAATAAACACATTTTAAAATTAATCTACAAATTTTTCGAGCTGAATTAACAACTTTATCTTTTAAAAATTCTTTAATAGATTCTTCTGATCTATCTTTAAATATTTTTGTACACATAACATATACAATTAAAGCAGTAGTTGCTGAATCTGCACCACCACTTAATGGTAGAACAAAAGAACCTGCACCAGATCTTCTTAAATAATCCCACATCCAACAAGCAGATGCTTGACATAATTCTGTTACATTTTCTTTTTCTTTTTCTTTTTCTTTTTCTTTTTCTTTTTCTTTTTCTTTTAAAATAATTTTTTCTTTATTAATTGTTTCTAGTTCTTTTCTTACAATATTTCCTCTTGTAATAGATTGAATTCTTGTTGCTGCTTTTTCTTCTTCTTCTTCTTTTGATATAGATTTAACACCATCTGCACCACCATGTTGCATTGCAACTGGATAATTTTTGGAATCAGCTGCTTGTGATTGATAAGAGTTATTTTGAAGTCTATATGTTATAATATCATCTAAATTTATATCAGCATATGCAATATCAATTTCTTTTAAATTAAAACGTTCAGTTGTTTCTAATATTTCACCATTTATTGCAATCATTGATGCACCATCAAAATATAAGCGATCACCATCACCGCCTTTTAGATTAGAATATAAATAAGCACCACCACATCGTTTAGTTGCTGCAATTATTAATTCTTTGCGTCTTTCTAATTTATTTAATTCATAATGAGAACCAGAAGAATTTAATAAAATATCAACTCCAGATAGATATAAACTAGAATTAATACTTTCTGGTACCCATAATTCTTCACAAACTTCAGCCGCAACTATTGCTTTTTCAAAATGTACAATTCCAATTCCAATATCTGTTATACATTTGTCACCATCTAAATTATAGTTATATTTTTCTAATCCATTTTTACTCCATGATGTAAACCATCTAGCTTCTCTATAATTACCATCATCAGCTAAATCTCTTTTTGGTCTAATTAATTTAATTTGACCATCTGTAAGAAACATCATAGTATTATATTTAACATCATTATAAATTAATGGACATCCAACAACAACAAGTGTTTCACTATCAATTAAATCAGGTTTTTTTAATAAATTTTTAATTACATTAAAACTTAATAAATATGTTTCTCTTTCTAAAAAATGATCTTGACAGCTATAACCACATGTCGCTAATTCTGGTAATAATATTATTTTTGCTCCTTGGTATTTTGCTTTATTAATAGCATTTATAATTCTTTTTTCATTACCTTCAAAATCTAATACCCATTGATTTAATGAACAACTTGCTACTTTAATACTACCTCTAGAATCTAAATAATATGTGTTAATTAATTTTTTTTCTTCTTCTTCTTTAGCAACTTTTGCTTCTTGGAATTCTCTTGCATCTTTTTCTTCTTGGAATTCTCTAGCAAGTTCTTCTTCTTCTTGTAATTGTCTAGCAAGTATTTCTTCAAGAGGTTCACCTCCACCTCCACCTTCACTTTCATCTTCACTTTCATCTTCACTTTCAACTTTATTACCTCCACCTCCACCTCCACCTCCACCTCCACCTCCACCTCTACCTACACTTTTATCTTCACTGACAACTTTATTACCTCTATTTTCACCTCCACCAACTTTACTTTCAGCGCCACCATATTGAAATAAATGGTCTTTTAAAATATTTTTTGATTCCGCTTTATAATCATTAAATCTATGAAAATTAAACATATATATAATATATATATAAATTTATTTTAAAAATCTATTTATATATAAATGATTGATGAAACATATCCCATTGAATATTTAGATATAAATTATTTAGCAAATATTATGTATGATTATTTTTATAATCCTAATTCACAAAAATATTATGAGACAAAAGACATTAATCCTGCTGATATTAAATTAGAAGATATAAAAATAATATTACCAAAAAATAAACACACACAAATAATAAATAATTTATTCAATACAAAATTAGATTTTTATTATAGAAAACTAAATAAATATGTTTTAAAGAGAGATATGAATGTTTTTTCAACAGATGTAGAATTACGATTATATACAAATGACGATACTAATAATATTAATTCTAGTGAAAATATGAATTCAAAAATGACATATTTATTAAGTGATTTAGTTGTTAAAGGTTTAACAAAAAATATTTTATTAATTTTATTATCAATTGATATTGAAACAGAATGGTTAAAAGATATTTTTGATAAAATACCAGAATTACAAGAAATTAATCAGATGTCTAATAAGATTGTATCTGTTACTATTTTTGAACATTTTTTTAAAATGAAAAATTTAGATATATATGCTACAAAAAAAACATTATCAGATAATGATTTTAAATCAATATTTGCACAATTGATTTACACATTAATTATTATTCAAGATAAATATCCAAAATTTAGACATAATAATCTTAAATTATCAAGTATTAAATTATATTTTAAAGAAAAAAAAACAAATATATATACACTTAATGATAAAATTTTGGAAATATCTAATAGTGGTTTAGAAATTAAAATTACCAATTTTGAAAATTCATATATAGAAAATATTGTTGATAATGCTGATATTGATGATAGTAAAAAAACTGAAGACTGTATGTATGATTTAATGACATTTATTAATGATGTTGAAAATACTATTACAAATATACCTAGTGAAACAAAACAATTTATTAGTGAAATAAAAACAATTAATAATAAAAAAAATAAAAATATTTTACTTTTATATATTATAATGAATAATAAATATTTTAGTAATAATATATTAGAAGGAGGTGCCAAAAAAAATAAAATGATTACTGGTTATCGTTATCTAAATAATGATAATGTATTTATTAATTCAAATAATAGAACAAAAGATACAAGACCTGAAATACCAGTATCATCTGATTCATTTATTAGATCATCTGATAAATTATCCAGTATATCTGGTGGAGGATTAAAAAAAGTGTCAAAAAAATCAATTACATTCAGTGATGATAGTGATTTTTTAAAATCCCCTAAAAATCCCAATATGTCTAATATGTCTAATATGACTAATATGACTAATATACCTAATATGCCTAATATGACAAATATGCCTAACATGCAACAGATGCAATATATGACTAATATGCAACAAATGGCTAATATGCAACCAATAGCTAATATGCCTAATATGCCTAATATGACTAATATGACTAATATGTATAGAAATTCTGGATACAATGAATCAATGCCTGTTAATGATAATCAAAATTTAAATCAAGATAATTTAATTAAAATGGGCATAGTACCACCTAGTATAGGAAATATGCCATTAACATCAATGAGAGGTGGAAGTATGGATGAAGAGTTAAATAGTGAAAGTGAGATATCAGTTAATTTTACTAAATTAGATAACAATAGTTTTTTTTTTTGAAAAAAAAATTACCAAATCTTAATGGTGGAGCTCGTATAATTCCTAAATATCATGGATCAGATAATACTCCTTTTGTAAATAATGAAGAAAAAAGAGCAAAAACTGTTCATTATGAAGATAAACAAGCTTTAGAAAAAATTAAAGCATCTAAAATAAAACCAAGACCAGATCCACAGACAATGATTCAAATGACAATTAATGATAATATATTAGGTCAACCACCAGAAATGAAACCAAATACGGTTTATCCATCGCAATATGTTCCAGTACCAAATCCAAATAATCCAATTGCTTCAACATACACAGTTCCATGGAATTTTAATAGTTATAATGTGCCAATTATCAAAAAATATAATATATCATTAGCAGGAGCAGATGGAAATTTAACATCAGTTGGTGAAATTTTTGAAGATATACTACCAGCTGCTCAAGTAGGTGTTAATAGATTTACAACATTATCAGAAAGATTAATATTATATTCATACATAAGATCAATATTAATTAAAAGTAGTGAAGGTGAAGAAATTGCAATTGGAGATTATAAAAATAGTAAACCAGAGATAATAAATTTATTATCATATATGAAAATGTTAGAAATGAATCCTTATCATTTTAGTAGATTAACAAATAATCCTTATAGAACTTTACCAGATAATTTTGTATTGTTTCGTTCATGTTATCCAATAAGGTTAGATAAAGGTGCAAATTATGTAATGTGTTCAAAAGATAGTATAGGAGCTAATGTACGTATATATTCATTAAGTATATATGATGAATTAGCATCTAGAATAAATAGTGATGGTATACATAAAAAATATTCAGATGTTTGGAGAGAAATTTTCTTCTATCAATTTATAAGAGAAGAAATAATTAAAAAGAAACTTTGTCCAAATTTTACATTATTATTTTCATATTATATAACAAAAAATACAGGTATTGATTTTAAAAAATTAAAAAATCTTAAAAAAACTATTGTTGACAGTAATACTGGATTTACTACTAATAATGATATAATTAGAAATAATATTTTTCAAGAAACTATTTCTGCAATGTTATCAGAAGATAAAAGATCAATTATTATTGATCCATTGAAAATTAAAAATGGTACTACTACTAGTAAAAAAGAACAAGATATGATTTCACAAGTTAATAAAATTAAATATACAGATAATAAAAACACTATTGTAATAGATGAAAAAAATAATACTACTATTGAAATATCTAAAAGATCTACATCCTGTGTAGTTGCTATTACTGAAGCACCTAATCAAAATATTATAAATTGGTCAACAAGAACTTATACTATTGATGAAGGTCCTGTTAGAAAACAAATAAATACAGGTGTTCATTCTATATTAGTATGGAAAACAATTATTTTTCAACTGTTGGTTGCAATGTATGTTATGGATTTAAAAAAAATTGCTATTAATGAAATGTCATGGGAAAAAAATATATTTATAAAAGATTTAGATTCTCTATCTACTAAAAATTATTGGAAATATAAAATTAATGGAATAGAATTTTATATACCAAATATGGGATCATTATTGATGGTAGATTTATCATTTGATAATTTAGTAAACTCTCCAAATTTAGATTATTCAAAAATTAATAATGATGACTATCCATTTAATTTTAAATTATATGGTAACATGTATAATGATCAAGCAGATATTAAAATAGGAAATTTTCCAAAGTCCATAACACTACCAAGTATTGATGATATTTTAACAAAAAATTTTGAAAAAATATTTGATCCTGACGTTTTTAGTGGTTCGTTTTTAAATTATGGCGGTATTAAACCACCAAAAGAAATTATTGATTTATTAACTTCAATTAAATCAGAAAATTATAAAGATAAAAATAATAGGAGTAGTGGTGGAGGTGGAGGTGGAGGTGGAGGTGGTGGTGGTGGTGGAGGTGGTGGTGGTGGTGGTGGTGGTTTTTCTGCAGGTAGTGGAGGAGGAGGAGGTGGAGGAAGTGGAGGTGGAGGAGGTGGAAGCAATATATATGAAAATGAGCAAGCGTATCCGTATATAATTTTAAAATATTTTAATGAATTTTTACATAACAAGATTGGTACTATAGTTAGCGAATCAGAAAATAAACAATTGTATCTAAGTGTTTCAAATATAAAAACAGGCGACTTAGTTGCAATTCCTCTTAGTGCTATTTCTTCTGGATCTGGATTTGGTTTAAATTCACCAACTAAATGGGCAATTTATTTATCTTTGAATAATACTAGTAGTGGTAGTGGTACTGGTACTGGTAGATATAAAATAGTAACATTAGATGAGCATAATTTTAGTATAGAAAATACAAACGCGATTTATAAAGTATACGGTACAATTGAACAAACATTTAAAATAGATGAAAAAATTTTAGAAGGTGAATTATTAGAAACATATACAATATAAAAATAATTATTATTAAAAAAATTTCTAGTTTTATTTAAAGTTATGAACTCAAACATATTAAATAAAACTAGAAATTTTACATTTATTAAAAATAATAGTAAAAAATTGAATCTTGATTTAGTTATCATTGATAAATATCTACATATAATATCAAATACTAATTCAACTAATTTAAATTCAACTAATTTAAATTCAACTAATTTAAATTCAACTAATTTATGTGTTTTAAATGAAGATAATATTGATAAAAATAAAAAAATTGAGATTTTAACATCAATGTTAAATAAAATTAATGAGCAATTAAAAATATTATTAAATAATGATGAATTAATTGGTGGTAGTTATTATGATGATTTTACTGAATATAAAATAAAATATATTAAATACAAAATAAAATATATTTTATTAAAAAATAATTAATATATTTTATAATATTAATATGAATCTTAATAAATTAAGAAATAGTTCTATTTTTAAAAAACAAGAACCAATACCACAAGCGATACCACAAGCGATACCACAAGCGATACCACAAGCGATACCACAAGCGATACCACAAGCGATACCACAAGCGATACCACAACAAGTATCACAACAAGTATCACAAAATAATACAAATGTGGCAACTGAAGTTTCAGAAACAGAAATAATTGATCCAGAAATATTACAAGATTTTCAAAAATTAGATATTAATATATTATCAATTAATAAATTCATAAACAAATATAATACTGCAGCAGGTACTAAAAATTTAATTACTAAACTTGAACAATTTAAAGAAAAATATTATAACAATCCATTTACATCAGTTCATCATGATATAGACGAATTAGTTAATGGAATTGATGAAAATATTAAACGAATAAGATTAAAAATATTAAAATTACAATATAGTAATATTAACAAAGCTTCTGGAAATGTATTAGAAAAAGATGATGTTGAAAATATTTTAAAAAATTTAGGTAATAAATTAAATGACTTAGTTCAATCTGGTGGATATAATTCTGATTACGAATATAAATATCTTAAATATAAAACTAAATACATGAAAATAAAAAAAAATAATTATTATTAATTTTTCTATTTAAAAATTTGTCATTATAAAGCCTTATAATGACAGAAACAATTATTGGTATCGATCTTGGAACTACTTACTCTTGTGTTGGAGTTTGGGAAAATGATAAAATTGAGATTATATCTAATGAAATCGGCTCTCGAACTATGGCATCATATGTTGCTTTTACAGATACTGAACGTTTAATTGGTGAACCTGCTAAAGGACAACTATCTAGAAACAGTAAAAATACTATTTATGATGTTAAGCGTTTTATGGGTAGAAAATTCGATGAAGATTCTGTACAAAAAGATATTAAAATGGTATCATATGATGTAATTGATAAAGATAATAAACCTTATATTCAGGTACAATTTAAAGGAGAAACAAAAGTTTATTCACCTGAAGAAATTTCTGCAATGATTCTTGGAAAAATGAAAGAAACTGCTGAAGCATATTTGGGTCATTCTGTATCTAAAGCTGTAGTTACTGTTCCTGCATATTTTAATGATGCTCAACGTCAAGCTACAAAAGATGCAGGAGTAATTGCTGGCTTGGATGTTGTTCGAATTATCAATGAACCAACTGCAGCTTCAATTGCATATGGTATTGATAAAACAGAAGGAAAAGAGGTAAATATTTTAGTTTTTGATTGCGGTGGTAAAGTTCTGCTACCTGTGGAAGAAATTTGTGCTTATTAGTACAAATATAGCCCACACAACTTTTTTAAAATATAAAAATATAAAAATAAAAGTTGGAATCTGGTTAATTGCTGGAAACTCCTAAAGCTTTTTCTACCACAACATAATTAGAAATAATAAGTGTGACGGTTTAAGAAAGAAAAAGATAGTATGGACAATCAGCAGCCAAGCATCTAAGGTTATCTTAACTATGATGAAGGTTCAACGACTAGGTGTAAAAACCCACGAATGCCAGAGTTTAGTTATTTAAAAATAAATTATGTTAATAAATAAAATGAGGGAAGATATACTTAATTCAATTATACAACTAATAAAAAAAGACAATAATGCATGTATAGATATTCAAACAAAACAATTACTTTTTGAAAGTTCAAAATATTCATCAACCAAAGACAATATATGGCATATTTATATTAATGATATTAAATTGAAAAAAACATCAGATTATATTATTAAATATAAATGTATCCAATGCAAAACAATTAACACAGTTGCTACTACGCAATTTATAAGAAAAATAAGAAAATGTACAACTGGTTGTTCAACATGTAATATAGTAAAATTAAATTCTGATTTAATAAATAAAAAAGAAAAGTCAGAAAAAATAATTTTATCATTAAAAGAAAAACATATTGCGAGCATTGATGAATTTAATGAATATCCAGAACTTTTTACAGATACTTATTTATTATCACATTTAACGGAGGAAGATTACAATCGAATAAAAAAAAATATTATTAGTTATTCAAATGGCAATAAAAAAGATATTGATGATTATGAATTTTGGAGTATTTACAAAGTAAATAACCAGATGAATTTTTCATCAGTATTATATGATACAAAAAATAATGCCATATTTAAAGCTGATCAACCGATATTAAAATGTGATAATTGTGAGAATCATTGGAGAGCAAAGAGTATTGAACAATTCAAGAATAGTTATAAAATATTATGTGCAAATTGTAAATTATGCAATAAAACTTTTAAAATTCGTCCAACAACAAATCTAAATAATGAAAGAATAATATATCAATCAAAATTAGAATTAAAATTTATAGAATGGTGCAAGTCAGAAAATTTAATAGTTAAAAATGGACCATATATAGATTACACATTTAATTCTGTAAATAAAAAATATCGAGTTGATTTTCAAATTGATGATATATTGATTGAAATAAAAGATTTTCATATTTGGCATAAAAACCAAGTAGATTCTGGACAATGGAAAGCAAAAGTTGATGCAGCAAAGAAGTATATTGATGAAAAAAAATTAAAAAAGTATGTTTTTATTACTCCCCACAATTGGAAACAAGAAATTAAGCAATTAACAAATTTATTAAAACAAAATTAACAAATAACTAAATAAGATATAGTCTGCTCTTATATTAAAATATAAGAAATAATTGTTTAAAGACAATTATACTAACATAGTCATGGGAACACATGACGTTTCTATTTTAAGTTTAGATGCTGGTGTATTTGAAGTTAAAGCAACAGCCGGTGATACTCATCTTGGTGGTGAGGATTTTGATAACAACATTATTAATTTTTGTCTAGACCAATGTCTATTAAAAAATAAAACATTAAAAACATTAGATAATTATGATGCATTAGTAGAAAAAGCAAAATCTAAATTAAAAACACCAGTAGAAAATGCTAAAAAAACATTATCAGCTGCATCTGTAGCAACAATTAACGTAGATTCATTATTTCCTGATGTTGACTTTTCAGTATCACTTACAAGAGCAAAATTTGAAGATATGAATATGACATTATTTAAAAGAGCATTTGAACCAGTTGAAAAAGTATTACGTGATTCTAAAATTTCAAAATCAAATATTGATGAGATTGTATTAGTAGGAGGCTCAACTAGAATTCCAAAAATACAAGAAATGTTAACTTCATATTTTAATGATAAAGCTTTATGCAAGGGTATTAATCCAGACGAAGCAGTTGCATATGGAGCAGCAGTTCAAGGTGCAATTTTAGGGGGTGTTAAAAATAAAAAATTAGATGAATTATTACTTATTGATGTTACACCATTATCTTTAGGTATTGAAACTGCAGGAAATGTAATGACAGTATTGATTCCTAGAAATTCATCTATTCCTACTAAAAAATCTCAAACATTTTCAACTTATTCGGATAATCAACCAGCAGTTACTATTAAAATTTATGAAGGCGAACGATCATTAACAAAAGATTGTAATTTATTAGGTGAGTTTACATTAACGGGTATTCCTCCAATGCCTCGTGGACAACCTCAAATTGAAATCTCATATGATTTAGATGCAAATGGTATTTTAAGTGTTACAGCAGCAGAAAAAAGTACAGGAGTAAAACAAGATATTCAAATTACCAATGATAAAAATCGTTTATCCAAAGAACAAATTGAAAAAATGGTAGCAGAAGCAGAACAATTTAAAGAAGAAGATCAATTAAATAAAGATAAAATCGAATCAAAAAATGCTTTAGAAAGTATGTTCTATTCAGTTAAATCTTCTATTAGTAATGAGAAACTTAAAATTAGTGATTCAGATAAAGAAAAAGTTACTGAAAAAGTTACTGAACTAGAAGAATGGCTATTAGCACATCCAGATGAAACAAAAGAGGTTTATGATTCTAAAGTTAAAGAATTGGAAGAAGTATTTCAACCAATTATGACAGAAGCATATAAAAATATGGAAGGGGGGGGAATGCCAGATATGTCAGGAATGCCAGATATGTCAGGAATGTCAGGAATGCCTGACATGGCTCAAATGGAGGAAATGATGAAAAATATGAATATTAATAAAGATAAAATGGATGTTCCAACTGAAGAAAGCACAGATGCAGCAGCATCTGATGTAGATGTTACACTGCCTCCTGTAATTGAAGAGATTGATTAAAATAGTTATTTATAAAAAAGTAAAAATTATTCAAAAAACTAATTTAAAAATTCAGAAAAATTGAATTTTTAAATTAAAGTTAAAAAAAATAAAATGATGTTAGTTTATTCTAAATCAAATTCACCAATTGAGTAACCTCGAGATAAACTTGCATTAATTTCTTCAACATCTATTTCATCCATATTATCATCTAAATAATCTACATCTATTGAATCATTTTTTTCACTTTCATCATATAAATTAGAAGCTATTTCTTCTTTTTGTTCATCAGTAATATCATCTGTATTATCATCTGATAATTGTTTAAAAATATCACTTTCATTTTCATCAAAAACATTATAATAATTAGATTCTAATAAAGTAAATTTTTTAACTTCGGAGTTATTATTTGCTTTTTCACGTAAATTATAATAATTATATTCATACGAAATGATATTTGAAAATAAATAAATTAAATTAGTTTTTATATATTGATCACTATTTAAATTAATTAAGTCTATAATCTGATTACATAAATAACTTATTAAAATATGATCAGAGTTTTGTATTTTAAATAAATTACCAACATAAATATAATCTTTTTCGGCAGTAATATTTTTTATATTACTTATTTCTTGAAAAAATACTGAACTAATAATATCATCTAATTTATTAAATACTTTTATTTTATCACTTGATGTTTCTATTGTTTTAAATTTATTTACATATTTAACAGTTATTGGATGAACAACTGTACCACTGTATTTATTTTTAATTTGAAATAAAATTTTTTGAATATTAATAAAACTATTTTTAAGATTAATTATTCTTTCTCTAATAATTTCAGAAATAAAATAAATAATTTTATTATTATCTGTAATTGTATCTTTTTCTTTTAACATATTTTGAATATCTGTTGGTATTTTATAATGTAAGTATGGATAACCTAAAAATAATAACTTATTTTTAATTGAAGCATTGATTTGTAAAGTTTTTCCAGATCCATTAATTCTAGTATAATTTTTTCCTTGAGCTTTATAACCCAAATAATTTAAATCTTGAGCATTATAATACATTGTCAAATTTGTTGTTTTATCAAAATAATAATAAATATTTTGCTTAAAAAAATGATCATCTTTTTTCAATAATAATTTATTATCACTAGAATTTAGTACTATATTATCTTTTCTAATTATTCCTCTATAATCATGATCAATAATATATACATCTTGTTTTAAATAAATATTACTATTATCAATATTAATATTCTTGCCAATAATTTCTTCAAAAAAATTAATAAGATTATCTATGTTTTTATATAAATCTAATTTTATACTATCTTTAATTTTAGTAAATGTTTCATTATCTTTATTAATTCTTTCATCAATATATTTTAATTTATTTAATTTTTTAATACTAGTTTTTAAACCTTGTTTATTTCTATCTTCTAATATTTGATTATAAACGATATCGTATTTTTTATAATTAATATTTTCTTCTAATGTTGGTGTAGTTTTACGAGTACCATCTAAATTATACAAATATGCTATTTTTAATAAAGTTTTTTTATGATATTCTTCTTTTAATTTTAACAATTGTTCCTTACTAAAAACATCATTAATTGTAGTTGGTAGTTTATATTTTAAATTATAATATGGTATTGCATATGACCATTTAATATAACCAAAAAAATGTTTTTCAAATAGACCATTTAAAATAGTGTTATCTATATTTTTTAATGTTTTATAAATAACTTTTTTATCACTAGATAATGATATTTTTTTTTTAACATTTTCATCTAATCTTTCTAAAATATCTGCTGATGCTTTTTTTGAATAAATTTGATTTAATTTTGATAAGAATTTAGAAGAAATCATCTCATATAAATAATTTTTTACTTTCTTTGCATTCATTTCTAAAATAGAATTTAATAAATCTATTAATGTATGAATAATAATTTTCTGATCAGATGGATTAATTAAACTTTTAGATTGATAATTTGTAAACCATAAATTATATTTAATAACTATTCCTGATAATATAAAAATTACATAACACAATAATTTATAATTCTTAATTGGAGCTATATCATTTCCTGAATTAATTCTAATATATATATCATCAAATAAATTATAACCTAATCTGTCAAATATAAAATAATTTAACATTTTGTCATCCGGAAAAAAATATATTAAAGATATTGTCATTTCATTTATCAATAGCAATATTAAATATACTAAAATATTATTTATTTTTGGCTTTTTAAATTTATCTGTGTCTTTTGATGAATATATAAAAATATCATTTTTTAATTCAAATATAAAAAATTGAGTTAAATCTTTTTGTATCCCATAATTGCTATTTGATAATTCCATTCTATTTTTGCGTTGCGTTGCATCTAAATTTTTAAAAGTTTCAAAATGTAATGTAATAATATCTATTAAATTTTTAATAATTTCTTGTCTTTTAATTTTAACCTGAGCGCTATTACCTACAAGAATATTTAAATTTACTCCTGAACATATCTTTTCTAATATTTTATCTAAATTTCTAATTGACTTGTTATATTTTTCATATTCTGGTAAATCTTCTAATTGTGCATTTAATGATACTGATAATGCAATACCATCTTCTGTATTATTAGTCCAATCAGTAATATATTTTTTTAGATCTACAATAGCAGAACAACTTTTGCAAATAAAATCTTTGTCACCATTATCAATAATATATTGTTTGAAAAAAACATACAATTCTTGTGTAAATTTATTTGGATTTTTATTTCTTAATGCGGTAATTTTTGCCCATGTTACATTGTGCTGACAATATGCATTATCATATATATTACTATCATCTTCATTAATATTATCATCTTTCTTAATATTTATAACAACTAATTTATTTTTTTTATCAGTTATAGATGGTATTTTTTGTAATTTAAAATTAATACCAGGTATTCTATCTTCTAATAAATCATATTCATCAATATAAAATGGGGATAGTTTAAGAAAAATTAATTTATTAATTTCATATTTCATATATTCTTCAATTGGTAACAACTTATTTTGTAATTGTTTTACTAACTTAAATATATTATAAAAATTATCATAACTATATCTATTCAAGTCATTAATTATTTTTTCATAAGTTACTGTAATTAATTCATCATAAATATTTGCTAATAAAAACTTAAAATATTCATTTTGAGGTAATGTATATATATCTCTAAATTTATTAATAGATATTTTATCATTTTCTTTATCAAAAATCCAATAAGGTAATTTTTTAAACTTTGTATTATCTAATATTAAATTTTTTAGTAATTTTAATGTACCAACATACCCATTATTAATACTATCTCTAATATCATATGTATCTTTAACATTGATACAATCTAGAATAGTATCATGTTTTCTATCATTATCATTTAATAATACAATACTTTGTGTTGGTATAGCAATACCTACAATATTTGCACTATTTTCGGGGGCTATAATTCTTAATTGCAAAGGATTTTTTAAAATATGTGAATATTGATTAGAATTTTTATATTCAAAATTAACATATCGAATAACCTGCAATGTTTTGTCAGATATTAAATTAAAACCATAATTATTAAAATCTTTAAAATTTAAATATGGATAAACTCTATATGATATTAATTCATTTAAAAATTCATTTTGTTCTTTTTGAATCTTTCCAATATTATTTAATTTATTAATTATATTTACTTCTTCAATATCATTTATTAATATCGCTTTTCTATACATCAACGGTTGAAAAAATATTTTTTCAATACTTTCATTAGATTCACTTTTTTGTCCTTTGCTATATAAATCACTTGCAGTACTAATCTTATTAATAATATATCTAATTTTTGTACTGTCTTTTTTGCTTGATTTAATATCTGTTTTTGTATCAATATCTAAATCATATCTTTCTGTTTCTTTATGATATCTTAAAAATTCATCTGTAATTGGTATAATAATTTTTTTATTAAATAAAATATTTATTTTTGATTCTAAACTTTGAACAATATTATATTCTGACATATTCTGACTATCAATAATAATATTATACATTTCTTCAATAAAATCACTGTGAACTTCTAATGTAAATAAACTTTCAATTGCTGTATAATCTATTAAATCAACTTTTGATTCGACAATTTCAATATATTTATATTCTAAATGTTCTAAATCATCATCTTCTATTAATTTATATAATGCTTGTTTGTCATCAAATTTATAAATTTTTGTAATTATTAAATATTTACTAACGTTATGTATATTAGTTGAATTAGATAAATTACCAATAACTGCTATACCCAATTCATTTAATAACAATGATGCATTAAGATATTCATTTCTATCAATTTTTATTTTATTATTTTTAATAAATTCTAAATTTTCAATTAAAAATCTAATTTGTTTTATTAATTTAACATTATTTAGAATTTTAGAAGTTATATCAGCATTAAAAATATCATCAACAGAGTTAAATGAAATAATAAAATCAGTAAATTTTGATTCTGTAAAATTTGGATAAATAATAGTTAAATAATGAATATATAGCAGTTTTTTAAACATTTTCATTACTGTTTCTATATTTTTCTCTAAAACAAATTCAATTATTTTTTGCCTATCAATTTTTTTAAGTATATTTTCAATAAAATTTTTAACACCTACACCTGTATATTTTGATATATTTAAAATCTTGTCTTTTTTCATATATTCATATTCTTTATCTATAATATTATCTAATATTTCATCAATTTTATCAATATACATTTATTAATATTGTTTATGAAAAAAAATTGAATTAATTATATTTAAAAGTAAAAATATACTAAATGTAATAATGTCGATCCAATTCAATGTTTATAAATTATTCGATGAAATTTCTGATATTAGTTTTGATAGCATACTAAATTATTTCAAGAATAATTTTTATCAGAAATTATTTATTAAAAATATATCAGATGATTTAATTTTAATTCATAATAACTTTGACAAAACCGACAACGATAATATTGATTTATACAATGAATGTAGAAGTATTATTATTGATATTTCTAGTATTCCAAAAGTAATATCATATTCCCATGAAAATATTATTAGTTGCACATTGCAACAATATATTGAAAATAATGAAATTTTAGCAACAAATCAGTATGAAGAAAGTTATGAAGGTAGTTTAATATCTGTTTTTTATCATAAAGACAGATGGTATTTTACAACAACACGATGTGGAGATATTGACAAATCATATTTTTACAATAAAAATAAAAGTTTTGGAGTAATGTTTGATGAATGTTTAGCAGAATTTAATTTAAGTCGTGAAACAATGGGTACATTTTTAAATACAAATATTTGTTATTATTTTGTATTAGTTCATCATGAAAATAAAAATATTGTTGATTATACATCACGTTTAGGATTAAATTATAAAAAATTGGTACATGTATTTACGCGTGAAAAAGAGAGTCAAAGAGATATTATAATTGACAGATTACCATTTGCGGAATATGCGATTAAATTTGAAAATATGGAGAGTGCTGTTAGTTTTTTAAATACGATGGATACACAAATAACAGAGGGTATAATTATTAAAAGTTATTTAGAAAATGGAAAATTTAGTCTAACCAAAATACATTCAGATCAATATTTAATTGAAAAACAGAGGAATCCGAATTATCCAAATAGATGGTTTTCATATATTTATATTTATCAATGCAATGATAATAATTTTAGAATTAAAGATTACCAAGAAAAGAAGAATATTGTAGAAAATTTACAAATTAATGACAAAGATATTGATGTTACGGGTATGTTATTTATAATTTTCAAATATACGGCAGAAGCATTATTTGATTTAGTAGTAAAATTTACTATTTTTAATTTTACTGATAATACATATGTTAAAATAAATTCTGATGAATATGAAGTCTTAAAAGCAATTGAATGTTCAGCATTAAGAAAACAAATAGCAGTATTACAAACACTAGTATCAAAAATGAAAATTAGAAATAGCAGTAATATTATTAATCATTTAAGAAGACATGTATCAGTTGAAGATTTTGTTAATATAATGCATGGTATAAAATATTTATTAAAAAATACAAGAATGATTAAATCAACAAACACATTTTTTTCAAAATATATAAATATTTATATTAAACAGCTACTTGAATAATTTTATTTATTAACTTCATTTAATTTTTATAAACTAATTATTATTTTTTAATAATTAGTTTAATATATGTATATATATTATGAATGAAAAAAAAGGGAAATAAAAATGCTAATAATAAAAAGTACATTGATGATATTTTATTAGAGGATTTAGAATCTTATAATGATAAAAAAATGTATGAAAATTTTAATCATATATCAACTAATGAAAAAAATATATTATTGAACAAGTTATCTAAACCAAGAAATGCATCACAAAAAAAATATTTATATTATTTGAATGATTCTAAACGCAAGATAATTATAGCATCTGGACCAGCTGGTACAGGTAAAACATTATTTGGTGTTGAATATGGAATACATAATTTATTATTAGGGAATTATGAAAAATTAATTTTTACTAGACCAGCTGTATCTGTTGATGAAGAATTAGGTTTTTTACCAGGTACAATAGAAGATAAAATGGCACCATGGACAAGACCTATTCATGATATATTACATAATTTTATTTATCCAACAGAAGTTAAAGCAATGATGACAGAAAAAACTATTGAAATTGTTCCATTAGGTTTTATGCGTGGTAGAACTTTTAAAAATACATGTATAGTTGCTGATGAGATGCAAAATTCAACAGTATCACAAATGAAAATGTTATTAACTAGATTAGGAGAAAATTCACGTTTAATTATTACTGGTGATTTAGAACAACATGATCGTCATAATGATATTAATGGATTGCAAGATTTTTTGGATAAGTTTAAAGATAAACGATCTGATAGCATTAGTAGTATTACATTTAATAATGATGATATTGAAAGAGATGAAATTGTAAAAGAAGTATTAGAAATATATAGTTCAAATTTGGTTGAATATTAAAATATATTATTATAATAAATGATTTTTTATACTATTGGTGATTGGGGAACTAATAATGATGGACTAAAACAAGTTGCAAATAGTATGAATAAATACTCTATAATTAAAAAACCTGATTTTGTTTTAAGCTTGGGTGATAATTTTTATCCACATGGTGTTAATTCTGTAGATGATCCACTATGGGATATTTGTTATAGAAATATGTTTACAGCACCAAATTTATATTGTACATGGTATTCCGTTTTAGGTAATCATGACTATTTTCAAAATCCTAAAGCACAAATAGATTATTATTTACAAAAAAAAGATGAAAGATGGTTTATGCCTTCAAATTATTATACATTTGTTAGAAATTATGCTACAAATTATGCTACAAATAAAACTATTCAGGTTGTTGCTCTAGATACTGTTTTATTAGCTGTTCAAACATCACAACAATTATTACCACATTATGTTATTAATAATTATAATATTAATGATATAGAAAGAGATAAACAATTACAATGGTTAGAAAAAACATTGTTATCATCTACTGCTGATTGGCTAATTGTGATAGGTCATTATAATATATATTCAGGTGGATTTCACTCTTCCAATCATGAAATGATTACTATACTTAAACCTTTATTTAGTAAATATAATGTTGATCTATATGCATGTGGTCATTGTCATGATTTAGAATATTTATATGATGATAATACACACTATATTGTTTCTGGTGCAGGATCTAAAACAGGTCCTGTTAATCAAATTTTTCAATCATATTTTGCAAGTGATAAAATCGGTTTTACTGTACATGAAATAAATGATAATATTATGACTATTAAATTTATTAATCCAGAAATAGGCGATTTATATTCATTTAATATAAATCAAAAAAGAAATATTTAATATATTTTTATAAAGCAAGTTTATACAAAAATAAAGCAAATTTATACAGAACTAATTATTTTTTCTAATATTTTAATTTGTTTTTTTACAACATCATCTAGTATTTGAGTGAATTTTTTTCCTTCTGTTTTAAATCTAATTGTTAATTCATTAATATCTGGATGATCAATTTTATAACCACAATATTCCATATTTTTATGATCTTGTAGACATCTTGTTAAAATATTTCCTAAAGTATGATTTTCATTTTCAATTTTAATTTCTGCTTCATATTCATTATCATATTTTTGTTGAATTTTATCAATTAATTTATCTCTAATATTTGACATCTTTAAAATTAAAATTTTACAACATCTTTTAATAATATCTTCTTCAGATATTTGACGTTGTGATTCAATTACAACCTCAAAATCATTCTCACTAATTTCTTCATAACTAAAAATTGTACAAGATGAATATATATTATTAATCATTGGAATATTTAAATTCGCGATTGCTGTACATATAAAATCTTCACCCGGTTTTAGTTTAATTATTAATACTTCTTTTGGATATATATCTCCTACTTTTTTATCTTTAACAAAAAAACTTGTAAATTGTTCATTTGTTGTTACTTCCATAATTTGATCAGTTCTATTTCTTGCTTCAATAGACATATGTAAATTATCTAACATTTCTTTTTTCTTTTCTTCTACTTCTGCTAATAATTGTAATTCATCTTTTTTCATTTCAAAAATAGATGTATTTGCATTAATTTCTTGTTCTAAAAATTTTGTTATTAACTCTTCAGTATTTTTAACAACCATTTTATTATAATCCTTATTAATTATTGGCGTATTTGCAATTCGTAATTTCATATAATTATTATCAAATATTGATGTATTTCTTTCAATATTTATATAATCCGGATCAAATGCAAATGAACCTAATAAACTCATTGCTATTCTTCTTAATGTATTTATTAAAATAAAATTTACTTCAGTTCCTGTAAATTTTAATTTTAATTTATTTGTTGCAAATCCATCTATTGATTTTATTTTTTCGAGAACAATAACATCAATGTCTTTATCTTTAATATCTTTAGAAGCCATTATTTAATTATATAATACTATATTTAAATAATTATATTTTTCAATTTTATTATATACTCAAAAAATATTATTTATATCTTAAAAAATTATTTTTACTCATATATATATATATATGAATCATTTTGACGAAAAATATTATTCAAAATATTTAAAATATAAAGAAAAATATTTAGATCTAAAAAATTCAAAAAGTTTACAAAATGGTGGTCTTAGTGCATTATATAATAGATTAACATCATCTAAATCACCAAAAGCAGCACCAGTACCAAAAGCTACAAAAGCAACAACAATAGTACCACCAAAAGCAACACCAATAGTATCACCAAAAGCAACACCAAAAGCAGCATCAGTACCAATAGCTACAAAAGCAACACCAATAGTATCACCAAAAGCAGTACCACCAAAAGCAGCACAACCAGTTTCTGCAAAAGTATCACCTGCAAAAGTATCACCTGCAAAAGTATCACCTGTATATACACCTACAAAAGCAGCTGAATCATTAAAAGCAACACCAGTATCTGTAAAAGCACCTGAATTACCAGATATAAATTTGTTTGATATTGCAGAAAAAATGCCCGATATTATAAAAAAAATGAAAGTTCGTCAGCATCATCTAAAATGGCTTACAAAAAGAATAGATATTATAATAAAAAAAATAACAGAAAATATACAATGGGCTTCACAAAATCCTAAAGACGCTAAAGATATCTATGAAAAAATTGTAAAGCATATAAATATTATTAATGACTTAGCTACAATAGAAACTCATATAAAGGTTCTTAATGAATTATTTAAAACACTAAATGAAAAACAACGTGCAGCAGAGCTTTATAAAGGAATACCAGAAATTATTAAAGCATTACAATCACAACACGATCAGTTAAAAAAACTAAATGTAGACATATTGAAAAAATTAAATAAAAATAGATTAGATTTTGATAAAGAAATACCAAATTTTTTTAAAACTTTAAAAGCTGAACTTGATCAATTAAAAAAATTATAATTTTTACTAAGACAGAAGAATATTATTATTTTTAAATATATTTAATATATATTATATATTAAATATATGAATATTTTAGATGATGTATATTATCAAAAGTACATTAAATATAAACAAAAATATCTAGATCTTAAATATTTAGATTATTCACAAATTGGCGGTGCTCCAAAACAAGCTGCTGCTAAACAAGCTAATGCTGCTGCTAAACAAGCTGCTGCTAAACAAGCTGCTGCTAAACAAGCTGCTGCTGCTAAACAAGCTGCTGCTAAACAAGCTGCTGCTGCTAAACAAGCTGCTGCTAAACAAGCTGATGCTGCTAAACAAGCTGCTGCTAAACAAGCTGATGCTGCTAAACAAGCTGCTGCTGCTAAACTAGCTGATGCTGCTAAACAAGCTGATGCTAAACAAGCTGCTGCTAAACAAGCTGCTGCTGCTAAACAAGCTGATGCTGCTAAACAAGCTGCTGCTGCTAAACAAGCTGATGCTGCTAAACAAGCTGATGCTGCTA
>Ga0114958_10000684_pt1 | contig 28613 bp, 29 predicted proteins | sample C_130208_EF_Meta_FD_89577 | JGI IMG/M metagenome (GOLD analysis project Ga0114958, IMG submission 89577) | Freshwater microbial communities from Lake Croche, Canada to study carbon cycling - C_130208_EF_MetaG | ecosystem: Environmental > Aquatic > Freshwater > Lake | place: Lake Croche, Canada... | reverse complement strand
GATCTGTTGGTCCTTGTGTTGGTTGGTCTGTTGGTAGATCTGTTGGTCCTTGTGTTGGTTGGTCTGTTGGTAGATCTGTTGGTCCTTGTGTTGGTTGGTCTGTTGGTAGATCTGTTGGTCCTTCTGTTGCTACAGTTGTTGGTACATCGGTTGGTCCTTCTGTTGCTACAGTTGTTGGTACTTCGGTTGGTCCTTCTGTTGCTACAGTTGTTGGTACTTCGGTTGGTCCTTCTGTTGCTACAGTTGTTGGTACTTCTGCTGGTACTTCTGTTGTTATTTCTATTGGTGGTTCAGTTTGCTCTGACATTATAATTAGTATATATATATATATATATATAGAATTATAAATATCTAAATAAACTAATTTTTTAAACTAAAATAATTATCAACTAATCTACAATTTGGATATTTATCATATATCTTATTAAAAATTTCATCAATTATATCTTCAACTGGATCATCTGACCATCTATCAATATGTTCTTGTTTTAATGTAGGATCATTCCGAAGAATAACTCGAGAATATGATCCTCCCCTTACATTAGTATATCCAAAATATTTCATTAAACAAAATGTTAAATTTGATTCTAGATTTAATTGATCTGATAAATCTTCTAATTCATGATCTTCCGAATATAATACTTCAATATCTCCATGCATATATGCAGTTGTAAATTTTGCACCTCCTTTTCCAGTTTTGTGTTGTTCTAATCTAGTTTTAAATCCATCTTTACGACATGTTCCAACATATATTGCACCATCATTATATTTTAAATCACATCCTAATGCATATAATGTAAACTCTGGGTTCTTCTTAAGTATATCCTTTTTATGATTTCCTTTAGTCATACTAAGATGTTTATATTATGTATATTTTATATATTATGATATATAAATATCAATTTTTGTTCTTATAGGATTCACTATTATAGTTTTTTTAGATATTTATTTTATATTTTAATATATGAGTCAATTTGATGAAATTATAAGTTTATCATTGAATATTATTGTAGGTGCACCATATATATTATTTCTTACTACATATGATTATAGATGGTTATATGTAGGATTATATGGAATGATTCCTTTACAGATTCATACAATAATAAAAGAAATATCTAAAAATTATAATTATGAATTTTTAAAAAGACCAAAAGGAGCAAAAAACTGTGATTTGTTTTCAAGAGATGGTAATCAAGAAGGTAAACCAGGATTTCCATCTGGACATGTAACTACATCTGTAACATTTTTTACAGCAATTGCTATATTATTTCCAGAGTATAAAGATATTAGCATTCTAATTGGTATTATTTATAGTTTATTAATGGCAAGATCTAGGATAAATAAAAAATGTCATACAGTTTTACAAACTGTTGCAGGAGGAGTTCTAGGTATAGGTGCACCAATTATAATTCATAATTTGATAAACAATACCGTCAAAAACTAAAGTTAAGAACTCCCTTTGGGAGTTACTTTATTTTTTGGCGCTAGCGTGAAGTGCTGAAACAAAAGTTACGTACTCCCCCAAAGGGGAGTACTTAACTTTGGCACTTTACGGTACACAATAAACTAGTTAAATAAAAAATTCATATAAAGTAAAAACAATAAAGAAAATATCATGCCATGCGTTAACTGTAAGAATAATAGTGTAACAAAAAATACATATTGTAATAAATGTATTGATAATAATTTAAATCAAAATATTAATAGAATAATAAATGATGAAAATGAAAAGAGTAAATTTAATTTTCTATCAAATAAAAACTATTTAATTGCATTAGATAGAGAAATGACATATGATGTAAAGATTCTAAAAGAATCTGATAACTTAAAAAAATCTGCCGAATTAAAAGAATTAACTAACTTAAAAGAAGTAACTATAAATGAAACAAAAAATAATTTAAAAATAATAGATGAAGATAAGAAACAACTATTAATTAATGAAATGAGAGATGTTTCTAATAAATTAACTAATATAGAATATATAATTAAAGAAGTATATATTGCTACATATATATTAGTTTCAAAAGATATTACTAATATAATGCATCTTCATGGTGTTTACTCCAAATTAGAAAAAGCAATGACAGATTATAATACAATCATTAGTGATCTTGAAAAGTATAGAAATGTTACAAGATTAAGTAAACTTATTCTATATAAAACATATATGAATGACTTCCACATTAGTTTAGATACATCATTGTGCGATGATCCTGAAATGGATGTAATCTTACAAAAAAAGTTTTAATTTGTTATCATATCTTAATAAAAATCTTTTTTTTACCAATTATTTGATTAATACACTCAGTACATTTTTTTACAATTTGTAAATCTTTTTTAGGAATCCAATGGATTACTAGATCTAAAACTTTAGTATCAATTAAATACTTGATAAGATCATCTACAGAATTTTCAGAATCATGTACTTTTAAATTCTTAAATGGATTTGACAATTGTTTTTTAATATATCTATATGTTGGACTATTTATTGATGTCTCTATATCTTCATAAGTAATAAGATAATTAATTATATCATATAATGATAAATATGCATTTTTTATAGTATCATTTGCTTTCATTGTACGTAATCCTTCTTCAATATATATTCTTTCAATATCTAATCCCGGAATTAGAGTTCCATATGAAGTTGTTATTATAATTGGCATTTTTTAATTTAAAATTATCTAATATAATAATTTTAAATATCAATTTTTAAGTTTAAATATTTATATTTTTATAATATGGATATTTATATATATTATGAAAATATGTGTTTTTATGTCAGATAATCGACTATTATCGAATGATTTAGATAATGCAGACTATCATTCTTTAGTAGCTGCAATAAATTATGAATATTGTAAGAAACATAATTATGATTTTATTTATTATCGTCCATATTTAAATGATAAAGATAAAATTGTATTAAATAATTGTATTGATCCTAAAACTGGTTTAGCCAGACATTCAGCATGGTCAAAATTATTAAGTACCAAATTAGCATTAGATCTAAATTATGATTATGTAGTTTACATAGATAGTGATTGTATTTTTAAAGATTTTAATAAACCATTAGAAAGATTTATAAAACCCTATACTGATTATAACATCATTCTGTTAAATAATAAACCATGGGGTAAACTTAAACCCTGTTCTGGATTCTTTATATGTAAAGTATGTCCAAAAAATGTAGATTTTTTAAATGATTGGTATAATTTTGATTTTCTTAAAAGAGAAAATCCTTGTCGTTGGGAACAAGGTGCATTATGGTATCTATATAAAGATCAAAAATATAATATTATAATAGTTGATGATTGGATGTTTAAAGAAGTAGGTGGTCAATATTTAAGACACATCGGCTCACATGAAAAAGAAATTAGAGTTCCATATTTTAAAGATTTTATTCAAAATAAAAAAATTAATTATTATAATAATATTACTAATATAAAGTGTATTGATTTTAATACTAATAATGAAAACGAACACTATACATTATATAGTTATCAAATAAATTAAAAATTTTTTTCAACAAATATTTTTTAAGTCTAATGAAATTGGACTATTTTTTATTTTAAATATCGAAATATTCTTACTATTTAATATTTTTTTTATATCTATAATATTATCAAATTCATTTAAATTCTTTTGATCTTTTAGATCCCATCCAGCTGTATATATTTTAGATATACCTAAATGAATACATAATGGAATTGCTAATTCACACATACTATGAAGATAACTAAATGTATAATTATTATCTTTATTTAGGGTCCATGTAATACAATCAATATTATTTTCAATTAATTTTAAATTATCTTTCAATTTAAAATTTTCAAGATGTCTCTTTTTATCACGAGGATACACTTTAATTAAATCATTAATTGATTCATTATCTTCGGATTCGCTATCTTCAGATTCGTCATCTTCAGACTCGCCATCATCAGATTCACTATATTCGCTATCTTCAGATTCACTAGATTCTCGATCTTCATCATCTTCAGATTCATCATCTTCTCCATAAATGGTTGTAATATCTTTTGATAATTCTCTATAGTAATTAATATTATTTTTAGAAACACGCGAATTATATACAAAGAATGTTGGTTTAATATTTTTATCTAATAGAGTTTCTAATACATATTTTACACAAATCGTTATATAATTGTCAGTTATATATTTTAGTTCCTTACTATTAATATCTTCTACAGAAGGACCCGCAGACATAATCACAATTTCTTCATTTTTAAATAAATTTTCTAAAAATAATAATCTATTTGTTGTATCAAATATACATTCTAATATATCTTTTAATACACTAGTCATAGAAATATATGAATCTAAATCATATACATGATCATAATCATCATAATTGGATTCATTTACATTATTAATATCTATTTTAATATTTTTATTTTTAAGAGCATTAATTACAATATTATCAGATTTAGTAAGTTTAATTTTTTGATCAAATAAAATATGTACTCTATATGAACTATCTTTTGCTTCTATTTTATTATCATTATATAGATACTTAGTTTTTTTATCGACTTTATAATATCTTGATATTTCATCACATAATTCTGAATGTCTACAATATACACTTATGTAAGATTCAAATTCTTTATTATTATGTAATGCTTCCTTATCAGATTCATTAATATTCATTTGTTCGCGCATTTGTATAGAAATTGGTATTTCTAAATCATCTAAATAATCAATTTGAAGCCCATATCTATTACATAATGTACTAAAACAATATTCATTATTATATAATGTTCTATCTTCAATTCTTAATTGATCAATTTCTTTTAATAATCTATAGGATATTCTACAAATTCCATTTAATGTACTTTCCCAATCTTCTTCAACATCACTGATTTTATCTAATGTTTTCATATCCAATATTTTATTTAATATAATTTCATCTTCTAAATTATCATCATCATATAAATGAGATAAAGGAGTAGTTATAAGATCTGCAATTGAATTTATTTTTAGCAGATCAAGTATTTTATTCAAATTATTATATTCTACATTCTCATCTATTATCCACACATATTTAAATTTATTAATATATGCATAATAAGTTGCAATATCTAATAATGATATATTTTTATCCAAAGATTCATATTTATGTGTCATTAAATTATACCATCCTTTATTTTCTAAAATATCATTTGATAATTTAATAACTCTATTATCAATAAATGATTCATCATTTGTAGCAATCTTTACATTAAATCTATCTATTGAAAAATCATTTATCTTTTGAATAATCCGATCATTTACTTTATTTGCTAATATAATAATATTTATATCATTCATATTTAATTCGTTCATAATTAATTTTTCTAAACAAATATTATAATTTTCTGTAATACGATCTTCATCTTCTTCATCATATTTTTGATCATTTAATAATTCATTTCCTAATTTAACTCCAATACCATATTTGCTAGTCTTTAAACAAACTAATAACATATCATCTTTAAATATATGTTCATATAAGGGATATTCAGTAATAAATGGATAATCTTCATGCATTTCAAAATCTAGTCCTAATTTGCCAATTTCAAATGCTTCAATCCATTTTTTATTACTTATATAATATTCCATAAAATAATAAATAGGTTCAAGCATGTATGGATATAATTCCATACATTTTTCAAATGCCGCTTTTACTTCTGATTCAGGTTTATCTAATTCCTTAACGGATATAGCAATGTTTAAATATGAATTATAAACTTCTTCATCAGTACCCTTATATTTTAATCTTTTTTCAAACCATTTTAATGCTTCTTCATAATTATTTGTATCATAATGACTTTGTCCAAGATAATAAATTGTTCTTGAATCCTCTGGATTTTTTTCTAAATCTTGTAAAAGTAATCTAATATCTCTTTCATATTTATCACTCTTACAGCCACCATCACCAACATCATCAATATAAATTTCTTCTTCATCTAAATCAATTGGACCATCTTCATCTTTTTCATCAGTCCAATATTCATGTGTTGAACCAACACAGTTCCATTCTCTTCCTAAATTTATAAATTTAGGTACATGATGTAAACAACCGCTTGTCTTCAGCATTAAATTATATCCACTTTCATTTGGGGTAAAAGAGATTTGTCTATCGAATGATGGTAATACTACTAATTTTTGATCTGCATCTAGGAGCAAACCATATGTCTTAGATGGATTCCAATTTAGATCTTTACAGAATTTAACTGTTTCTGTAAAAGATAAACTTCTATTATAACCAAAGTTTTTCCAAGTATGATTACACAATCTAGTTGGTATTTTAACTGTCTTAAAATAATTATTTATTATGGAAACAGTACTATCAGTTGAACCAGTATCACATACACATATTGCATCAACAAAATCTACAATTGAGCCTAATGCTCTTTCAATAATTGCAGATTCATTTTTTATCATTGATATTAATATAATACGAATTTTATCATATTCGGTATCCTTAATAGATTTATTTAAATTATATTCAATTGTTTCAATATAAATTTGATTTATATCTAAATTTGTAAATTCATCATTATTATCTTTTGTTGACCAATATTCATGTAGCATACCATCACACACCCAATCAAGTGATAAATTAAACACTTTCGGAATATTTTGAATATTCGAATTTACTTTTAATGATAAATTATATCCATTTAGCAAATTAGAAAAGATATTTTCTTTATCAAATGATTGTGTAATAATTAATTTTTGGTCTGAGTCCAATATTAATCCATATGTTCTACTTGGATTCCATTTTAATTCATTACAAAATTTAACTGTTTCTGTAAATGATAAATTTCTATTGTAACCATAATTTTTCCATTCAGTATTAGATATTCTTAATGGAACTTGTAAACTATTTAGATATAATTCATTATCTTCTATAAAATTATCATATGTGTGTACATTTACTGCATCAATAAATGATTTAATTGGATCTAATATTGTATCTATATTTATCGAATTATTTCTTCGTATTAAAATTAATATAATACGAATTTTTGAATCTATGTAATTAACATTGGTATTAATAACATTTTTAATATTTATTTTTTTATTATTTATATGGTTAGATTTATTTACTAGTTTTGATCTATTTTTAGAATCATTTGTTTTTGCCATTATATGAATAATTAAAATATTATTATAATAAAATCTAAACTTATAAATTAATTCTATTTTTTATCTCATCAATAGATTATTGCATTAGAACATCTTGATTATCTTCTACTTGTTGATATTGTTGTTGAAGAAGAACTGGTATCTGTTGTTGAACAACTGGTATTTGTTGTTGAACAAATGGTGCTACAGATACTGGTGCTATAGATACTGGTGCTATAGCTTCTTGTTGAAGATGTGGCATCAATTGTGTAACACTGCAAAGTCCATTATAGAGTTTCATAATTAGTCGATCCATCAATAGTTCTTCCGGTACTATAACAGATTGAGCAAGTTCTTCTTCATTCAAATGAAAATTATAAAATTTTTGCTTACCTTCTGCGTCAAGTATATCTTGATATACAACTGGTTTCATTGTAAACAATACCTTATAGTAAACATATTGTTTTTCAGGATGTTTTGCTTGAATATCTTGCATAATTACATTACAAGATCGAAAATATTGATTAATATTATTCACAGACATTACACCTTTGTCCCACTTAAATGCAAACAGAAAAATTTGTTTGCCAATACGGAGAACACTATCAACTGATGTAGCAGGTATACCAAACCTAGTTTTAATTTCATTATCCTTAATTAGTTGTCCCTTAAAGACATCAAACATTGCATTAGACTTTCCATTAAAAATCTTTTTACTCATTATAATTTATAATATAGTATAAAGAGTAAAAGATTATAAATTAATAAATTCAATTTTTTGTAAATTAATAAAAATCATAAATAAAATAATAAATAAACTTTAAACATTATTCTTCGCCAGATTCACTTTCACTCTCATCAATTGGTTCATAGTGAAATAGTTCTTTGGGATGCATTTTAGATGCACATCCCGCAGCATTTCTATGACCACCTCCACCAAATCTTTTTGCAATTACACTTACATCAACCTTAGTATCAACACTTCTCAGTGAATAACGATATTGTTCATCTTCATGATCATATGACCATAGTACTGCAAAATCACAATCAGTCTCAGATACTGCATAATTACCAAGATCACTTGCATAATCTGTCGTACAGTTGAAGAAGCTTACATTATATGAATCTGTACCAATCTGGACCTTAATCAGTTTAGAATGTTTTACAATCTTCTTTACAGAACTCATTTTAATTTTATACAATACTTCACCAATTGTATAATAATAATTAAACTTATCGCTATGAAGGTCATACATTTCATCAAAAAAGCGAATTTGCTCTTGAATAGATCCAGCAGTATTAAAAAGCTTATAAAATCCATCACAAAAATATTTAGACTCTGGAACGATCCATGTCCAAATATCACGATCTTGAATACATTGTAGAAATAGAGGCATTGGAGTATCATCATAAAAATACTCCCATATAATACCTACACCAGACTTATTCATATCAAAATACGCGAAATCACAACCACCAAGATCCTTTTGATTTGTCTTATGGTGATCAAGAATAATTAGATTCTTTGCTTTCTCCTTAATTTTAAGATAATCAGGAGTCAAGATATCAACCATCAAAACTGTCTTACCAATATAAAGGGATTCATCTATAGTATCACTAATATGTGTCGGTACTAGTAAAACTTTACCACCTTGTTCATCATTCAAATACTTTCGTGCAGCATCACCAATATGTGGCTTCGCTAGTCGAACTTCACGCTTATGTGTATCTTTAAAATACTTTGCTGCAATATGTGCAGATCCAAAACCATCCATACAGGGATTATGATAAATCACTGTATCAATATCATCTCTGAATTTCTTTAATTCATTCATTTGTGCCATTTATAGTTATTAAATATATTATGAATTACATAGATATTAAGGTAAAATATTATCAATTTTTATCTATTATATTATATGGACTTAATCATGGGAAACCAACTATTGGTAAATGATATTAAAGTAATAAAATATATATTTACAAATATATACAATGATATAAATAAATTTAATATAAATGTAGTTAATACAAATAATTCATTTTATAATCATATAAAATTAAATAATAATCTTGTATTATATAATGAAACGTCAAAAATATTAAAATTTCTACATGCAGATTATAATTGTATGTTATCATTAATATACAATCATTCTGATAAAATTGTTAATTTTATAATAAAAATTGGTGGACATATTATATCAAATTATTCTTTACTACCAAAGCAATTTATATTACCTTTATATAATAAAGCAGTTGTACCATTATGTGTATTATACATGAATAATCTAGAACTAATATTTGAAGAAGATAATATGCAAAACAATATAACATTGATTGCTACAGAATTACATCATAAAGATGTTCACTTATTAAAAAGTTTTACAAAACATCATTTTATTTATTTAAAAAATGATACAGATAATTATGATAAAATTAAATATGGCATGTATCAAAAGAACAACACTTTGTTATCAATAATTGATCCAATATCTATACATGACGTGGATATTGAATCAATGTTTGATAATAATTATATGAAGAAAATTATTATAAAAATATGAACAACAAAGTCATTATAACGTTGCAAGTATTCTAACAACTAATGAATTTGTATACTGAGACAATTGAAAATTATCTACAGTATCAGACAGTTTTGGGATATCATAAGTTAGATTTTTATAAATTTTAGCTACTATTGTATTTGTATTTTGATGAATTATAATAATTTCACCATTTACAATTTTTGATTCAAATTGATAATCTCTATTAATAATCTGATCTTCTGCATCATAATTCATCCACATATTTAATCGATATACAACTTTTGATAAATATGACATTTCTGTATATATGTTATATAATATATTTATATTATAATGATATAAAATAAACATAATTAAAAAATCTATTCTAATTCAATATGAGACTCTTCTAATTGTTGATTTAAATATTCAATATCTTGAATCATTAATTCTTTACAGTTATTTACCATTTTTACTAATGTATTATATTCATCAGTATTTATTTTAATTATATCAAATTCATATGTATCAAGATAATCAAAAGTTTCATCATCATCTTCTAATACAAAATGATCTTGTAAAAAATTTAAACTTTTTTCTAATTCAATATGATTTGCAATTCGATGTACCATATTATTTATTACCTTTTTAACATATTTTTCATTAGAATCCTTAATTTCATCTTCAATATCTTTATATAATTTTAATACATCTTGATTTACTATAAAACTATTTTTACTAACTTCCTTAATTTTTACACTATTTAAATTTTGTGCTCTTGATAATGCAGTATATGCTTGTCCTGCAGCAAAAATATTACTACCAATATCTATTTCAACTGCATCTAATGTCATACCTTGACTACGATGTATAGTTAATGCATATGCTAATTTTAATGGCATGAATGATACATGTATATTTGGATCTTCATTATTAATTGATTTATGATATTCAATTTCATAAATAGTATCATTAGTTCTTTTAATGACTACTGTTTTTGGACGTAAATCAATTACAATTCCTCTTGTACCATTAACAATTCCAGCATCTTGATTTATATTTGCTAAAACTACAACTTGTGCACCAATACATAATTCAACAGATTCAGGTATCTCTAAACTCTTAACCCATTTTAATGCCTTTTCTTTATTTTTTATTGTTTGTGGTGCAATTATTTTATAAATACTCTTTTGAGCTCCAGATTCTATTAATTTTGCGTATTCTTTCTTATTAATTATATCAACATTAAAGTTTTTAGGATACAAGATAGTCGGTTTGACTTCACCAAATTCTGTATTTTTTAATGTTAGTAGTTTTTCATATATTTTATCAGTACATTTACCATATCTTAATTTCGATAGCATATTTTGAAATATTATATCACCGTCTTGGCGAATTAATTTATGTAAATAAACTGTTTTTAAATTAGTACGACTCCATTCATCTGTTTTAAAACAATATCCACCTGATACGGGTTGCAATTGACAGAAGTCTCCAGTAAAAACAACATGTAGTCCACCAAAAGGTTTAGGATCTCTACGAATAAAACTTAAGAATTGAGATATCTTTATAAATAGTTCATCTTCTAACATAGAGATTTCATCTATAATTAAAACAGTTATATTTCGTAACTTATTTGCTATATGACTTAATTTATATCTTACATATTCAAATATTTCTTTCGCCGTTTCTTTTGCTAGTCCAATTCCTAAGAATGAGTGTAATGTTTTACCACCAATTAAAAATGCAGCAGTTCCAGTTGTTGCAGTTACGCCATATTTAATACCTTTTGATTCACAAAACTCAATAACTTTATTTAGAGTTACTGATTTACCAGTACCTGCAGGTCCAGTTAAAAAAAGATTTTGTCCTTTTTTAAAAGTTTCTAATGCTAATTGTTGCTCTGTATTTAATCTTATTTCTTTCTTCTTCTCTACTTTTTGTGTATTCTCTAAAAGCGTACCATTAATATATTCAATATTATTGGAGTTGTTTAGGTCTTTAGTTTCTTTAACCTTCTTAGGTAATTTCTTAAGCAAATATTCATTGATTTTTATAACTGGTAGTCGAACTATTTTTGATACTTCGTTTATATCCATCTTTTTATGATTGATATATTTATCTGCAATATCATATAGTTTTCCTCTAATACTACCAATCGATCTTTTGTGAAGTAACGCTATATCTTCTAATGTTAATCCTTGTGTAACTTCTTGAAGTAAATTTAATATTTCTTCTTCTGTCCATTTAGATCCCATATTTTCAAAATTTGGATCTAATTTTAATTGTTGCATATTTTGATACATATTATTAGATAATGATTTATTTTTTTCGAATAACTCATGTTTCTCCATTTAAATGAATAATATATGATTATGATACTAATATTTAAATAAATATTAAAATCAATTTTTTAAGAATCTAGAATAGATGAAATACTTTGCAAAGTTGGCATTTTTGGTATAGATCTAGATGATAAACTATTAAGATTTGTAGATGTAGAAGATGTATTTGGTAGTGTAGGTGGCGTAGATTGTGTTGGTGGTGTTGGTGGTGTTGGTGGTGTTGGTGATGGTGATGTAGATTGTGTTGGTGGTATTTCAGTTGTCAATTTGGGTGATTCGGGTAATGGATCACTTAATAAAGTACTAATTACTTTATGTTTAATTGTATTTGGATCAGCAGATATGTGATTTGCAATAACATCATTTAAAAATAGATATTCTGTTAATGCGATACCACCTAATAATATTAAGTTACTCACAACTATTTCAATTATATTAAATTTATATATATATGATATGATTAATGTTAATATAATTGTTCCAATTAATACTTTACCATATAATTGTTTGGAACGAACTAGTAATTTATTATTTTCATTTTCAACATTTGTATCTGCCTCTGTCATGTCAGGTAATTTAATTTGATCAATTTGTTCAATTATTTGATCCTTTAAAGATTTTGGAATTAATGGTACTATATTATCTAATAAATCATTTATTACATATTTTACATTTTTTACAACAATTAATTTTTCAACATTTTTTGCGTATGTAAAAAAAAAGAACGCAATAAACGATGATGCAAGTGCAACTGAAATTATAATATTTAATATAAGATATACTTTATGACTTTCTATTTCCATATAATTTAAATATATTTTAAATATATTTAAATTATATATGTTAAATAAAATATTTAATCCAAACTTCAAGGTAAACTTATTTTTACATTCCTTAATTTTGTTTACATTTCTATCATTATTCTTTACTTATTTCATATCGAAGATATCATCTAATGCGTTTAAAAATGAGATTGATCACCAAATTGATAAACTTTTGAAGAAAATATTAGTTCAATTAAAAGATATACCAGCATATGATGCAATCAAAAATGAGTTACCAATTAGTAAATTATTACAAAAATATAGTGTGCCTGATAAAACAGTAACTGAAAAAAATAATAGACTCTTAGAGCACTTATTATTAGCAAATATAGTTGCTTGGTTACTTTTTTTAGCATATATATATTATCTAAATGTAACTGAAACTGATTTTGACTTTTATGAAATATTAATTGAAAATATAATTGTATTTGCATTTGTTGGTCTTGCAGAATATTACTTCTTTACTAGAATAGCATTAAAATTTGTACCAGTTGCGCCTTCATTCATTTCGAATGAATTCTTAAATCAATTAAAAGCTGAATTTGCAAAATAAGTTTTATTTATCTATTTCATATCATCTATTACTCTTTGTTTATAACCTTCTTGATTTTTTCTCCACATTACTCCTGCATCAATATTTGCAGGAGAATCTGGATTGGGATCATATAATAATGATATAATACTTATAAATATTGTTCTAATATTATTTAGAGGTCTCCATCTTTCTTCTTCTCTTTCATATCCAGTTGGATCTTTACCTTCGTGTAATATTGACATACATAATTTACCATTGTCGTATACATTTGGATGAAATAACTTTGAAATAAATTTAACTTCTGGTGGTCTATGAGGATATTCTTTAGGAATATTTAATTTTCCATTATATACACCATCTTTATAAACACTGTCAGATGGGCCAAAAATAACAAATGTCCATTCATTTATATTTGATTCACTCATTTCAAATATAACATTTTCAATTGGATTTTTTATTAATCCTTCATATTCTTTTTGTATTCTAACTGACATCTTAATTATAAATATTAATACTATCTATAAATATATTTCTATATATTTATAATATTTGAATTATATCTCTATATAATTTAATTATCTACTAGAGGATTGTGTTGTTGGCATCGATAAATCAACTGGTTTTATTTGAGATGCATCTTTGGGATTATTTGGACTTTCAGCAACAGATGATGCTGTAGATGCTGTAGATGCTGTAGATGGTGAATCACTCATTTTTAAAAAATTGTTTATTGGTGTTAAATATGCAGCAGGTATAGGTAAATCTAAACCTTTATTTAATCTTTTATTAAAATAATCTAATTTAGCCCTAAAGTGGTAGGCGTATCCCATAAATATTAAGGAATATACTGCAGCACCACCTAATTCTTTAAGCTTACTGTGTTTAAATCCATATATACCATCTACTGGACTTGGTATAAGTTCAGCTAAATTACGAACTATATAAGTTGATACACCAATCAACCATATCATGCCAACTAATTCTAAACCACATTGAAACACATTTTTCTTATCTTCTTTTTTTGGATCAAATAAACCAAAGAACTTATCAAATAATCTTGATGCAATTAGTCCAATTACAAAGTAGAAAGATGCTACATATCCAATATCTATTATTTTTACTAAGCGGAACATCAAATTATTAGACATACTTTGGTCCATTATACCAACTGTAATACTAGGTTTTTTATCCATTTATATCTATATATTATAAACTATAAATTAAATTAAATTAAATATAAATACTATATTAATGGAAAAAATAAAAAGAAAAGAAAATTTAAAACATATAGATGATTTTATAAATAAATTTAGTAATGATGTAAATGATCTTATTAAACTTGAATATAATAAATTTACTATGTGTTCTAAAAAACATATTGATTTATTTAATAAATTACTATTAGAATTATTTAAAAGAAAAAAATATGGATTAGATAATGAATGTTGGAAAGAATTATATTTAAGAAGTTTATGTTTTTATAAAGATTATGATAATATTGGGAAAATACCAATTGTTCTAGTAACTAAACACAACGAGATTCTTCCATTTTATATGAAACAACAAATTCATAAAACAAATAACACATTCGTTCATTGGGATACTCATCCAGATTTTAATGAAGTAAATAATGCAACCAAATTACAATCACTATACAAACAATACTTAAAGACAAAAAATGAAGAATATATTAAAAAGGCGCAACATATTGTATGGGACATTGGCGCTGCAGTAACTGGAGTATTCTTAACGACCGGTCAAAAAGATACAATATGGAATATGCCAAATTGGATACCAGATAAACAGACAAATATTAATTACTTTTTTAAGAAAAATTTAAATTATATATCAATAAATACAAATGATAATATTAAATCTATTCATAATTTAGAGGAATTTACATATGATAAAAATCCAAATGCGAATCAACAAAATATATATGCAAAAGTACAAGCTGGTAAATTATCTAAAGAAGGTCTTAAAAATATGATTAATGTAATCTCAAAAAATGGTAATAAATATATACTAGATATTGATTTAGATTATTTTGTATGTAATGGTCAACCTATTAATAAATCATATGTACATGATTCATTTGATGTAAGTTCATTTTATAGATCAGAATTTGTTGATTTTCAATTTAAGTATCCAAGAGATGAACCATTTGAAAATCAAGAATTAATTAAATATGAAAACTATCTAAAAAAAGAAATTGTTTATATTGATATGCGTATTAAACATTTTCTAAAGATTATTAGATATTTGAAGAAAAGACAGTTTACACCATCACATATTTCTATTTGTGATAGCACAAATGTACACTTTAATGGATGTGAAACATGTAATTCAATTGGAAATAATTATGTTCCGTTAAATCTTGCATTATATGTACATACAAAAGTAATCATTGGTTTACATAATATATTTAATTTATAATTCAAATATAATATATAATTCAAGAATAATTATGAGTGAAGATAGTTTATTAAATATAGAAAATGTATACATAAGCAGAGAAAATGAATTAGAAGAATTAGTACCATTAATTAATAATAATATTGTACAGTTTAAAAAAATAGTTCATAAATTAGAACAACGATATAAGGCGAATAAACATGATATCCAAACAGTCCGACATGATACAAAACAAGCTATGAAATTATTAATTGATGAATATACTAAAAATAATCTAATTCTATCCAATAAAGTTAATGAAAATGAAAATTGTATGATAAATATAAATGAGGATATTAATAAGAATAAATTAGATATAACATTAAATCATTTATCAATTAATGATAAAATTAATAAATTATCAAGTAATATAGATCATAAATTTATGCTATTTTCACTATGTAATATTACGATTACATCTATTTTAATTTTATTTTTTAAATAATTTAATATAAAAGATTCTTTATATTAAATATTAATGCTTGCTTCAGCTTCTGAATTATCTCAACAATCTATATCAGATACGCCATACATATTATCACCGCCATCTACAGAACAACTTACGATTATTAATACGATAAAAAATAATAATGTAAAGGTAAACTCAGTTGCTGGTAGTGGTAAGACTACTACAATTCTACATATGGCACAGATGTTGCCAAATGAATTAATATTATTATTAACTTATAATGCAAGATTAAAACATGAAACTAGAAAAAAAAAAGAACAATTAAATATTAAAAATTTGGACGTTGATTCATATCATTCATTTTGTGTATCTAGATATGATAAATTAAGTTATAAAGATAGTCGGATTATAAAATTAGTAAATGAAAATAAGAAACCTTTTAAAAAATTTAATTATACAATAATTGTTGTAGACGAAGCACAAGATATGAGTAAATTATATTATAAATTAGTTAATAAAATAACGAGTGATAATCTCAAGGATTGTAGAATATGTATAATTGGTGATAAATATCAATGTATATATCAATTTAAAGCAGCAGATCATAGGTTCATTACATTATCTGATAAAATATTTAAATCAAATGACTTAGAATGGAAGGAATTAAAATTATCAACATCATTTCGAATTACTAATCAGATGGCTGATTTTATTAATCATTGTGTAATGGGATTTAATTATATTAATGCTTCAAAAAGTGGTAATAAAGTTAGATATATTATGACAGATACATTTAAATTTGAAAGACCATTAGAAGAAGTAATGTATTATTTACAAGATTGTCATTTTGATGATATTTTTATAATCGCGCCATCAATTAAAAAAGGAAAACACGATAGTCCAATTAGAGTTTTAGCAAATATATTAACAAAATGTGATATACCTATACATGTACCAACTGATGATGAAGAAAAATTAGATGAAGATATTATTAAAGGTAAAATAGTATTTTCAACATTTCATCAAGTAAAAGGATTAGAAAGAAAGAATATAATAGTATATGGATTTGATGAATCATATTTTCAGTTTAATAATAAAGATGCAGATCCAAATATATGTCCAAATGAGTTATATGTAGCAATTACAAGAGGAATTGAAAATTTAACTATACTTCATGGTATTCAAAAAAATTATGTTCCATTTTTAAAAGAGGAATTACTAGAAAAATATACATATTATGAAAGACATACATTACGAACTGTGTATGAAAGTAATAAATCAATTACATTAGATGTATCTGAGATAACTAAACATTTACCATCCGAAATAACAAACAAGGCATTAGATTATTTTGAAAGAAGATTAATAAATAAAAAAGAAAAATCAATAGATATACCAATAAAGACAAAACAAGGTAATTTATATGAATATGTTGCAGATATAAATGGTACAATTATACCAGCATATTTTGAATATGTAAATAATAAAAAAATGAGTATATATGATATTCTAGTTAATAAAAATCAAGTAGTTAATATAAAATTGGATATTAATATGCCAACATCAGAATTATTAAAACTAGCAACTCAATATTCTGCATTTTCAAGTGGATATAATTATAAAATGAATCAGATTAAGGATTATAATTGGATGGAAGATGAGAAATTAGATGATGCCGTAGACCGATTAGAGCAAGTTATAAATAAAAATTCACAATTTGAAGTAGAAGTATTTAATCCAGAATTAAAGGTTGGAAAAGTGGTTGTTGGAAGAATTGATTGTGTCGATAAAGATACTGTATGGGAATTTAAATGTACAAATGATCTAGATAGTGAGCACTTTATTCAGTTAGCAATATATGCACTTTTAAATGAAAATTTAAGGTTAGCAGAAATTGTAAAATTACAGAATTCAATTAAAACTATTGAAACAGACATTCGAAAAAATGATTCGATTGAAACCGTTCCCTTTCGCAAGTTAGAACTAAATAATATTATTTTGATTAATAATCAGAAATATATGATTTATCATATTGATATAGATCATATTAAAATATATGATTCAACCGGTTCAAAGAAAATGATTAAATCAAATAACTTATTGTTTAAACGGCTTAATGTAAAATCAAATTTTACTCAATTACAAACTATGAAAAATAAACTAACTGAATTAAATAATTTAAAATATAAGTATAAATTAATGAATATTTTAACGAATGAAATTTATGAAATTACATTTGAATTAGAGAAACTTGATGAAATGATTAATTATTTATTATATCATAAATATAAAAGTATAAAGAAATTAACTGATGACGAGTTTATTAATGATTTATATAATACCGATATTAAATTAGAAGATTTAACTATTAATGATAACAATGATTCAATTCATACAAAAATACATACAAGTGCTTTTGTAGATGATTAAAATTTGAACTATTTTTATGGTGAATCCGGTCCTGAATCATGTGCAAAAAGCTCGTCTTGATCTTTCTTTGAAAGTCCTGAAATAATCCATTCATTTAATTCAAGTTGAGTTTCAAAATCAACAAGATATACTTTATCAGAACCTTCCCAAAAGTCTGGTGTTTGTTCACCAATTGTTTTATAATATTGTGTAATTCCTCGATTCCAAATATAATTCAGATATTTATATCTAAGACCTTTATGCGAATTATCATTTGAATATCCCTTAAATTCATCAAGTGTTTCGGGGATAAATTTAAATAGACGATTAAAATGATCAAGCGTCTTAAATTCAATTTTAGTACTAGATGTATGTGTATTAGACATTTTATTAATATATATAATTAATATATATTAATGAATTAAGATGAGAAAGATTCAATTTTTATTAATATATTTACCGTCAAAAACTAAAGTTAAGAACTCCCTTTTGGAGTTACTTTAGTTTTTGTCGCTAGCGTGAAGTGTCAAAGGATCAACTTAAATAATAATCTTATTTTCCAATTTTATCTAGTCTAATAATTGTAGGAAATAAATCAGCAATAGGAAAACGTCTACCATAGCTTAATACGGTATATGTTTCACCAACTACTAATGAATCCCATAATTCAACGGATTTCCATTGCCAAAACCATAGATTATTACCAACATTATAGACAGTGCCGTCAGTTGACGATATCATTAATTTGTAAAATCTATCATATAAGACATATTTTGATTTAAGTGTAAATGTAAAGACTTTTAGTGTTGAATATGTATATACATAATATACTAATGCAACTAGAATTATAAGTACTACATAATTATTTATAGTTTCTCTGTCATTTGCTTCCATTCTATTAATATTTTCAATTCTATTCATATTTATATATTACAAAATATATTAAAATTATATTCTTTTTATAAAACTTTAATATATTCTATATAATTACAATATTCATCTATTTCATAAATGTTTTTATTCTTAAATAATATATTTATTTTATTTATATTTTTTAAGGCTGGTATAAATTTTAATCTAATTCTATATGGTTCATTTTTATTAATTGGATCAATTATATTATAAGTATATAAATCTTCAGATAATGTACGAATTTTATTATTCATAAATTGAACTTTAGTTGTAAGTATTTCAATATCAGAATTATCAATTTTATTAGGAATATAATAATAATCGTTTCGATAATCATCTGATTCAGAACCATATAATATAGCAGTCATTGATTTAGTTAATTGATTTTTTTCCTTTATAGGAATATCATTTTCATTATACATTTTTGGTATATTTTCATCATATTCTAAGTAAACATCAGATATATTATTAATATCATTTGTTTTTACATTATTTTTTATAGATATTGAAGCAATATTTAAAATATTACTAAATTTAATTTTATATATATAATTATTATATTCAGAATATTCATAATCATTTTCAATATAATCTAAAAAATTAATATCTAAAAATCCTTTTAATTTTTTGGTAGAATCTTTATTTTTTAAAAGTTCTATACCAATTGAATCTAATTTTGAGGCTGACTCTAAATAAATTACTGATGTTTGAATATCTTTTCTTATAAAATAATGAATATGAGCGTTTGTAAATAATATATTCTTTAAAACTGTTTGTTTTTTAATAAATTTTAATTTCATAGAAATAATTATAGAGATTGCTTTAACTAATTAACAGATATTTTTCTTCTTTTATCACAAGTTGGCTTTATAGCTTCTTTAATATCATTTACTTCATCTAATAATAATGATTTATGAAATAAACAAATATTTAATCTATCTTCTAGATCTTTTTGTAAATCCTTATTTTTCATATTAATATACTTAAGAGACTTTGTAAGATTTAATAGTTCTTCTTTTAATTCTTTATTTTCATCTCTTAATTTTGCATTTTCTTTTTGTAATTCTGTATTTTCCATTATATTAATAATTATAATGATTTTTTTATATAAAAATATTATTTTTTACTCTTAATTTCTTTAATCTTAGTTTCTGTTTTATTTTTAGTGTCTTTGTTGTTTATAACTTTTTGTGCATCATCATTAATCTTTAGACTCATATCTCGATATTTTGTTACAAATGATTTAAGAATATCAATTTGTTCTTCCATATTCTTTACCTTTTCTTTCAAGAGTTTATTTTCTTTCTGTAATTGATCACTATTAGTTTTCATATGAATTGATTCATCTGCTGAAGACTCATCGTCCAAATCATCTAATAGTTCATTTTCTAGATCAGAATCAAATTCATCTTCATCAGAATCATCGATTGATGTATCAATTGCAGTTAATTTATTATTCACAACAACTTCATGTTGCCAAATAGTAACAACGCCTTCATGCGATTTATTATTAAATGTAATTGTAGCAATATCTGTAAATTTTAACTTATTATATGTATCAATAGATTTATCTAATTTTGCGGATTTACGTATTTTCTCCATACCAAGAATATGCTTTAGATTCTTTTCAGTTACAGTTAGTAGTATTGCACTAACAGCGTCTTCAAATACTATTGTATCATCATCACTTCCAGATTTGCCGTTATCATGGTTTAGAATAGTCATTAAGATTGTTTTAAGATCTTTATCTTCAAAAGTAATTACCTTCTTAGTTTTAGGATCAATTGTTTCAAAATGATACATATTTGTTATATATTTAATCAGATTTAGATCATATTCTAATTATATCAATTTTTTTTAGTTCATCTAATTAATTTAGTTCATTTAGTTCATTTATTTATTATAATTATTTTATATATAATCGTAAAAATAATGGATGATACTGAATTAGAAAAAATTATAAACAATGAATTAAATAAAAAATTAAACTTTACTTCGACTAAAAAAATATTAGAAAATTTTAATAAAAAAATTAAAAATGATAAAAAAAATAATACAAAAAAAGAAACAAAAAAGGATACAAAAAAGGATACAAAAATAGGTACAAAAAAGGATACATATATGTATGATTATATTATAATTGGTGCTGGCCCAACAGGTCTTTCTTTAGCATGGTATTTATCACAAGAGGACAAAAGAATATTATTAATTGATAAAGAAAGTTCTATAGGTGGATGTCATCGTGTACAACGTGTAAATGGTTTATTTACAGAACATGGTCCTCGTGTATATTCTGATGCATATTTAAATTTTATTGATCTATTAAAGGACATGAAAATTAATTTCTCTGATTTATTTGTTCCTTATACATTTCCAATAACAAATGTACAGAACTTACAAAATAAATCATTTGATTTATCATACTATGAGATTGCTATCTTTTTGATTAGTTATTTAAATCTTGTCATTAATAAAGATTATGGTAAGAATATTTCAATTCAAACCTTTATGAATAATTATAATTTCAGTGACTCATCTAAAGAATACATAAATAGAGTATGTCGATTAACAGATGGTGCGACTCCAGATAAGTATACTTTATTTCAATTTATGCAATTATTAAATCAACAGGCACTTTATAAATTATATCAACCAAATTTACCAAATGATAGAGGTTTATTGAAATTATGGGAAGAAAAATTAAGAGAGACAAATAATATAAACATATTATTAAATCATGATGTATTAATAATAGATAAGCCTGAAAAAAATTTAATTAATAGTATCACTGTATTAAATAAAGTAACTAATGAAAAAATTAAATTTATTGGAAAAAAATTTATTATAACTGTGCCTCCTAAACCTTTATACAGTTTATTATTTAAATCTCCGGGTATACAAAATGCATTCGGAGATATTAACGAATTAAAAACATGGACAACACAAAATAGTTATTTTGATTATCTTCCAATTACAATGCATTGGAAACAAATATTAGATCTTCCAAAAATTCAAGGATTTCCATCGACTGATTGGGGCGTTGCATTCATTGTATTATCAAACTATATGAAATTTAATGATAAAATAGAATTAGAAAATTCACGAACAGTTATAAGTACATGTATAACATTTCCAGAAAGAAAAAGTTCTGTTACAAATAAAACTGCACACGAATCAACTCTAAAGGAAATATATCCTGAAGTTTTAAGGCAATTAAAGATATCATATCCTAATTTACCAGATCCAGCTCATATGATATTATCTCCACAGGTTTATAAAGATAATAAAACTAATAAGTGGGTTAATATTGATACAGCATATGTTTTAACTGATGCAAACAAAAGTCTACCATTCTATAGTAAATTATTTAAGAATTTATATAATTGTGGAACTCATAATGGTTATAGTAATTATCATTTTACATCTATGGAATCAGCAGTTTCAAATGCAAAAGGTCTAGCAATTAATTTAGAACCAAGTATTAAAAATAAAGAAATTAAAAAAACATATGAAATATCTGGAATATTATATGTTATATTAGTAATAGTTGTATTCTATATAATTTTAATAAATATAGAAAAATATGTTAAATAAATCTCTAACGATTAATTAAAGTTAAAGCTCTACGTACTTTCTTAACATATAAATTATTTCTTGATTTTAATAGATTATCCTGTATTGATTGAAATGTTGGTTTGTTTACTTCTTTCTTTATAACTTCAGTTAATTTTACTATATCATTTGAATTTATTAATCTATGAATTTCTTTCTCTACAATAGGACTATCTGTTGTAATATCTATTAATGTTTTAACAATATCAAATTGTTTATTCTTTTTATTACTAATTAATGCATTTACAATTAAATTAGCTTTTGTATTTGGATCCATTTGTTTTACAGGTGTAGGGGATGCAGTTGAAACTGTCGATGGTGTGACTGAAACTGTCGATGGTGTGACTGAAGCTGTCGATGGTGCTACTGAAGCTGTCGATGCAACTGAAACTGTCGATAATTTAGAAGATGTAGATAAATCAATTACTGGTGTAACAGTTGAAGGTAATATAGGAGGTGGTAAATAATAATATACATAATAAATAATTCCTACTAGAAATAATATAAACATACTTAAAATAATTTGAAAAGTAGATAACATTATATATATTATATGTTTTTAATAAAATAATTTTATTTATAAATCTTACAGATTTTTAATCATAAATGTTTCAACACTTTCATATCCAAGTTTACGATAATAACTTCTAGTACCAATTCCAGCAATTACACTAATTTTATTATAACTATACTCTTTAGCAATCTGTTCTGCTTTATTCATAAGTAGTTTACCAATACCAATATGTTGACTAGAAACGCCATCATTTTTATCACTAACTTTAATAGTTTTTCCATACACATGTAGTTCTCTAACTAGTGCACAGTCTGCTAGTTCAGGAAAAATATCAACACATTGATTTTTTGTTAGTCGAAGACGAAGAAATCCAAAAATTACATTTCGAAATCCATCAATTTCTTTACTTTCCCATGATATAAAATATTCTTTTCCATCATGAGCATCATATGTGCGAATAACTAGTTCACCATCAATAGAATTTTCATTATGTTTACCAGCTTCACGATACCGAATACACTTACATTTGAGCCCTTTTTGTTTCATAACTTCATCAAATTCTTGTTTTTGATTTGATGATTTTACTCCATCAACGATATAATAAGTTGGAATATCTCTTACGATACGATCGTTACGTGTCCATTCCGGTACATTAGTAAGCCAATGAAGGATTACACGTTCTAGATCATCATTTCCATATGGTACATATTTACCAGTTTTATAATCCTCGAGAATTTCAGTAAATGGTGTTGTTGTTGTAGGATATATTTTTACTTCATCTGGATTAATTGTTGAAAGAACATCATCAATCATTTTAATATCCATGATAGGTGTTGATGTAGGAAGATTCGGCATTAGATGAATTACTTCTTTAAATCCACAATCTCTCATAAATCTAAGGGCTCTTAGACTATGTTTAAATCCATGTCCACGATTTACTGCTTTTAGTACTGAATCTTCGGTATGTTGAATACCAACTTCAATACGAGTTACTCCCCATCGTCTAAAGTTGCGAAGTTCTGAAGCATTAATACAATCTGGACGAGTTTCGACAGTAAGACCGATTACTCTATGTTCAGATTCTTCATTCAAATCTTGTTCTTCTTGAAGGGTTCCACGAGGACGAGAATGTTTATCAGCACATGTATTTGCTGCATAATAAATATCTCGCATAAACTCTTCAAGATATTCTTTAGGATAAGAATGAATTGTACCTCCAAGAACTTTAACTTCAAATTTATCAGTAGGGTGACCACAATGTTTTAGAGAACGAATTCGACAATAAAATTGTTCAACACAATCAAACTTATTTTGATTTGCTCTAAGGACACCAGGTTCACCGAAAAGATAACTTCTTGGTTGACCTGGCTCATTCGGACAATATTTACAATTCCATTTACATGTAAATTTTTGACCATTTGGATAAGCAGATAGAAATAGAGCTGCAACAGATACTCCTGAAAGGCCTCTAATTTCATGACTTGCAAGGTACTCTTCGATCATTAGGGATCTTGGAAATTCTTCATTGTCATTCATTTTAAAGTACACTTCCATCAGACGCGGTTTAGGAGGCAGTGTATGATATTTCTTCCATATTTGTTTCATTGTTTTGTCATTAATTTCTGGAAGAGAATTCATATCAATAATAATATTGCGATACTTTGAAAAATCATCTGTTGATATTTCAAAACTTCTAAAAACATGTGTTTCTGGTTTTGATTTGCAGTAACTTTCAATATCTTCAATATCTGCAAGAACTTTAGTTTTAGATAGTACTTCTACCATCTGATTATATTTATATAATTAAATACAATATGAAGATAAATAAATAAAAAATCAATTTTTTAAATTAAAAGCATGTCTAGACGGATGTTTATCATAATATTCTTGATAATTTGGAGGTAGTCTATATGGTAAACGATATCCGATTGATTGTGGTTGTATACGTATTCGATTTGGTTTTACATATGATGAGTCTCCGACAAATTGTTTCAATGAGTCATTAGTTCGTTGAACTTGTAATCGTGGTTGAACTTGTTGTTGTAATGGGTAATATAATATTTTTTGTGTATTAAACTTTTGTAGATTATTTACATTACGTTGATTAATTGAACTATTATCTGATGGAACTAGAATTGCAGGAGGAGATGATTCTAATGGAGGTGTTGTTTTTTTAAGTATTGATTTTATATCTTTATCATTAAAAACAGGTTTTAGATGTACATTCGATGCAACATCTACAGATTCTTGTTTTATATTTTGTTCTAATAATAAATCATGTAATGGAGACTCTCTTTTAATATCTAAAACATTGGATGGTTCATTTTTAATAGGTATAATTTTAGCTGAATTTCTTGCTATTTTTAATCTTTCATTTCTTTGAATTCTTTCAGCTTTTTTTTCAGCCTCAATTTCTATTTGAGTCTGTTTCTTCAATGTTATATATCCACATATAGCTCCAATACAAATAACACCAATACCACCCATTATTATTTTAAATTCTACTGTCTGAATTTGATAATTTCTTAACTCATTTTGATGAGCAGCCTGTTGCTGACTGATGACACTCGGATCATTACTAGTATAAATTGAAGTATATCCAGGTATTTCAGTAGGTAAAGTTGATGTACCATATACTATTAATGATATACCAATTATAGATGTAATAATTGTAAAATTACGATATATTTTATAATTCATGATTAATTATAAAATATAAATAATAAGTTAAATAAAAATCAATTTTTATATTTTTATAAGGATACGATTGTGTAATAAATTATTAATATATGAATCTTTTTTTAAAATAGATTTACATATAGATAATAAATTAATATCTGTTTCTGTTTTAAGAATATTCTCTATTTTACTAACTAATTTCTGTAATTTTTTATCTTTATGTGTTGACATATTATTTACATTAATTGTAACTTCATATATGATATCATTATATTTTAATGTATATACTCGTTGAGATTCTTTAGTTATAGCATTAAAACTAAAATTATCATATATACATGATATCTTTTGAGTATTCATATAATAATTGTGAGACATTTTATCATATGTTCCAGTTACTCCCATATTATAATTATTAGATATATTGTTATTTGTTCCAGTTACTCCCATATGATTAGCTACATTATGTGTTCCAGTTACACCGAGATGATTAGTAGGTTGGATTAATATATTTGAATTATTTATAGTTGGAATAAAAGTTGTATTTAAAAATTGATCGTGTATTGGAGGATGGGTAGAAATTGTTGTTGGATGTGCAGATGAATACTGACTATTACCAGATGTAAGTGGATGTGCATTCATTGAATAAAGCGGTGCAGGCGTTGGTTGTGTATTTAAATATTGATTATAACCAGTTGTAAGTGGATGTGCATTCATTGAATAAAGCGGTGCAGGCGTTGGTTGTGTATTTAAATATTGATTATAACCAGTTGTAAGTGGATGTGCATTCATTGAATAAAGCGGCGTAGGTGTTGGTGTTGATTGATTATAACCAGTTGTATATGGGTATGCAGATGTTGTTGGTTGATTATAACCAGTTGTATACGGGTATGCAGATGTTGTTGGTTGTGTAGATACTGTTGGTGTTGCTATAGATGTTAGTTGATTTATATATGAATTTTTATAATTTAAATATGAAAATAAGTATGAACTCATATCGATGGATGATGTTGGTTGTACAGAGTTTGATTGTACAAAAGTTGGCTGAATAGACATTGTTGAATTTAATTCTATTAAATTAGGCAATGATGTTACTGACGATGAACTTGAAATTGTATTATTAATATAGAATATATCAATTGTCTGAAATGCACCAGTAATTTGTGAATATGGAACTAATTGTGGCATATCTATAAAATCATCTTCTGTTACATTTGAATCATTTAATAAATTTGGATTAAATATATATGAATTATCATTATTTTCATTATTTTCATTATTATTTGACATATTAATATATAATAAATTTATATTTTTATATGTTAATATAAAAATATAAAACAAGATTTTTAAATTATATTAGTTAAAGTTTGATGTACTTTTAAAAGCTAAAGTAACTCTCAAAGGGAGTTCTTAACTTTAGTTTTTGACGGTACCTCGCGGTTATGAATACACTCGCATAAAAAACTAAAGTAACTCCTTAAAGGAATACTTAATTTTATTCTTTGATGGTAATTTACATCGGTGTTAAAACTAATATCATCCATATTTTTTTGTATTGGTGCGACTAATATATTTCCATTTATTTCTAAACATTCTAGATATTCTAAACATTCTAAACAGTTTATATCAAAATTATTCATTCTATAGATTATATTATATTTTTATAAATAAAAGGTAACGAAGTTAAGTAGGACACCTCACGCTAGCGACAAAAACTAAAGATTAATAAATTAATTTTTTGTTTTGTTGGCTTTCGCCTTAATAAATCCTCCTCCCCTATCACTTTCTAGCTAAGTGAGAACTGTTCTGGAACGCCTACCACTGTACATGCGCCCAAAACCGATCACCCGGGTGTGCATGGTTGCACTTATCCTTCCCCTGGCATCGGTCTGCCTTGCGGCAACGCCTCTGTGGCCCTGGCACATAACCCTCTGGGTGCTTGTCCTGGCACTCGGTGTTAAAGCAGTGGACGCTCTTACCCTCCACGTACTCAGCCAAGGTCCACTTGCAGGCATTCTGCACAGGCTCTGTCTGATGGACAAGTGCGCGCTGGTGGACAGGTGCAGCCCGATGGACAGGTGCAGCCCGATGGACAGGTGCAGCCTTTGCCCTAACCGTCTGAAAGCCATCCTCATCGGGGACAGACAAACGGTTCTTAGGCTCGCGGCGCGCCTTAGTCTCCTCAGCAGCGCGGCGTGCAGCGTCCTTTACTGCATGGCGTGCAGCAGCCTCCTCAGCGGCCTGGCGTGCAGCAGCCT
>Ga0114958_10000682_pt1 | contig 28667 bp, 19 predicted proteins | sample C_130208_EF_Meta_FD_89577 | JGI IMG/M metagenome (GOLD analysis project Ga0114958, IMG submission 89577) | Freshwater microbial communities from Lake Croche, Canada to study carbon cycling - C_130208_EF_MetaG | ecosystem: Environmental > Aquatic > Freshwater > Lake | place: Lake Croche, Canada... | reverse complement strand
GATTCTAACCCAAAGCCGGAATTGGATGGCTAAAAAAATCCAAGCTTTTCGTTTCTTATTTTTTTGGTTCAGCAGCAGCTACTGCAGGTTTATAATAATTAGGTGGAAAACCATTTAATGTTCTCCAAGCCTCAAACCAAATAGGAACATTGTCAAGTAGGGCTATTGTTTGCGCACCTGCTCCAATGCTCAGTTGTTTTGGCCATTTATCTTCATTTTGATCTGGTGAAACTAAGATTCTGTATTTTCCGTTCGGGCTAATGAAGTTTTCAATAGCGACGATTCGTCCGCCGAAAGTGCCATAGGACATGTCAGGCCAGCCTGAAAAAACGATTGTAGGCCAGCCGTCAAACCAAATTCTAACTTTATCACCTTTTCGAATTAAGGGTAAGTCAATTGGGTTGACAAAAGTTTCTACAGCAATATCATATTTTGAAGGCATAATACTTACGATTGGGGTTCCTTCTTTGATAGTTTCCCCTAAACCGGATTGCAAAGCACGATTGATATAGCCGTCTTGCGGTGCTTTGATATAATATAATCCATTACGGATGCTGTAATTTGCATATTGATTTTCTAGCTTATTTACTTGGGCTTCAGTGTCAAACTGACTGCTTAAAGCGGTGAATTGATCTCCTTTTGTCTTGGATAATTTCTCTGCATATTCAGCAATAATCCTATTTATTTCTACTTTAGCATTTATATATTCGTTTTTACTAGTCAATAATTTATTTTCTTGTGTAATTATTTTTGCTTCTACTTCTTGCAATTTTAGTCGTTTTTCTTCCAGATCAGTCAAGGGTTTTAAACCTTCTTTGTTCAATTGTGTAGATCGGTTAAATTGTGTATTGGCAATTTTAATTTGAGTTTTTACCGCCTCTAAATCCATGCTATCACTTTTTATTTTTAAGATAGCTTGTAAAATTTTATTTTGAGATTGCTCTAGTTTTAGCTTTCTTTCGTTTTCAATAGCCTGAATCTGAATGGAAAGTGTGCTCACTTTTCCACTGTAGGAATCGAGTGACATTTTTTTAGCATTAACTTGATTACCCGTATTTTTAACTAAATCGGGGTCAAAATATTCGTCTTTGATTTCAGTAATATAGAGTATAGTGTCTCCTTTTTGTACATAATCCCCTTCTTGAACGTACCATTTTTCTATTCGGCCTGCAATTGCAGTTTGAACGGTTTGTGGTCGTTGATCCGGTTTTAAAGTCGTAACAGATCCTGTTCCGGAGATGTTTTGTGTCCAGGGTAAGAAAACAGCAATAATTCCTACAATAGAAGAAATTACGATAATTTTGTTTAGGATTCTATAATACGGCCGGTTGATTAAATTTCGAACGGTAGCGTATTTTTCAAGCGATTTTAACGATGGCCTATTGCCATTAGAAATGTTTAACATGATAAATTAATTTAGGGTATCACTAAGAATAGCACCTTCTTTCATAGTAATATGTCTGTTACACTTTTTTTTCCAATAAGGATTTTTTGCAGAAACGATTACAGTCCATTTGTTTTCATCTGACATAATGAAATCTATAATTTCGGTTGCCACTTTTTCGTCCATGGAATCTGAAGGATCTTCAAAAAATAGAATTCGGGGTTTGTGAACTATGCTTCTTGCTAATAATATTTTTCGGACATTGGAGGCTGACATCTGTCGACCTGCAGGATAAATTTTAGAATCTAATCCCTTAGAAAGGGTTTTGATAAAAGGAGTTAATTGAACGGCGTCTAAAGCCCATTTCAAATCTCCGGAACTCAAATTAGGATCGTTAAAGGTAATGTTCTCCAAGATAGTGCCTTCAAATGTTTTTTCACCATGAATTATAGTTCCAATTTGGGAACGATATTGTTTTAAATTAATTTTCTTGAAGGTGTCATCATTGATGAAAAAGGAACCGGAAGTGGGTTGTAAAAGCCCAGACAATATCCGGATCAAAGTGGTTTTACCAGAACTGTTTTCACCATCAATAAATATTTTCTCTCCTTGTTGTATTTTAAGAGAAATAGAATGGATAACATCTTTATTAGAATCAGGAAACTTGAATTTTAGGTCTTCCAGTTCCAATGTAATATCAGTAAAGCAACTAACGACTTCTTCGTCTGTGTCTTCTTCTAAAGTCAAATCGGTTATTTGGCCTATTTTTTCTATTGAAGTTAATAGATCGTATAAAGTTTCTACGCCAACGATAAATTTTTCAACAGAATTAATTACCAATAAAATAATTATTTCTGCAGCTACAAATTGACCAATATTCATTTGTTGGTTTAAAACCAAATAACCGCCAACGGATAATAAACAGGCTGTTATTATGACTTTGAAAATTATTAATTGCGTAAATTGTCTTTGGATAATTTTAAAATGACTTTCCCTATATTTCAAATAATCGCCAACCAGCTCATCATTTTTTTGCATTGCAAAATCAAAATTCAGTTGTTTTCTAAAACTGAAATTATTTCTTGCTATTTCCTGTAACCATCCTGCCACTTTGTATTTGAGTGTTGATTCTTTTAAACTCGTATCCAAACCTGGAGTGTAGGAGAATTTGAAAATGAAATACAAAAGAAATAAAAGCATGATACCAAAGAGTATAAAAAAAGAATGGTATAAAGACAGTAAAATTAGTCCGAAAAATATTTGCAATAAAGCAGCAGAAAAATCTACTAATAATTTAGCAGTTCCTTTTTGAATGCTAATAGTATCAAAAAAACGATTGGCCAATTCTGGAGGATAACGGTTGTATAAATCTTCAAATTTTAATTTTGGAATTCGAGCGGCAAAGTCAAAGGAAGAGCGAATAAATATTTTCTGCTGTAAATTTTCGGTAATTCGTAATTGCATGAAGGACAGAATCCCAACTAAGGCGACTCCTACAACTACTAAAATGATCAATACAATCCAAGAGGCACTTACTCTTCCAGATTGGATGAAATTGATTATAGCTTGAATTCCTAAAGGGAGCGATAAACTCACTAAACCAGCAAATACAGCATAAAAGAAAACTTGATAAACATCTTTTTTATCAAGGATAAGCATATTATATAATCTTTTTAATGGCGTCATTTTTTATTTTTTTAATACGGTAGTGACTAGGTTGATATAGAAATCAGTAGGGCTTATATTTTCGTCAAAATCAGTAATGCTTTTCATATGGTTTATTAAAAAATGTTGATGTAATGCGCCTTCAACTATAGTTGAAGCAAGGCTTTTTGCAAAAGGATAATTAGGATTTACCTCTTTTATGATAGCTATAATTCTATCAATAACTCTTTTATAAAGTAGAAAAAACTCCTCTTTGTTTTCATCCTCTCCCTTTTTTCGATGGATTGATTTCGTGAATTCTAAAATTATAATTTTGTTTAAAATGGATTCATTAATGTGATCGGTTGCTTCATCATCCTGAACTTTTTCAGTTACGATTGTAATAGCTCTTCTTAGTTTTTCGGAAGAGTCGCTTATGTTGTTTGTAGCAAAAACCAATTTATATTCGATCCAACCCCAATACCAGGAAGAGAGGTAAACTAGTAATTTGTGTTTGTTTTCAAAATAGCGATAAATAGAACTTTCGTTTGAGCTGATGCTTTCGCCTAGTTTTTTGAAAGTGAAATCATCAAAACCAATTTCATGGATTAACAAAATACTCTGCTGGATAATTTTTTTTCCTAAAGTAGAAGTCTCCGGGTCTTTTAAATAAACCTTTTCACTTACTTGTATTTTTAGACTGGATGAAATAGAGTCCATAATTATTATTTTGTGCAAATATAAAAGTAATACTATTAGAAATGAAATTTTAACTTTTATTTATAATGGAAAAGCTATTATTTAACTTCTAACTAATAGTTTCTTTAAATGTAGGATTCAACAGCTGATTTTATTTAGAATTATAGAACTTTTCAACTAATGAGAATTGTCATGTTTTAATTCTTTAAAACCTCCTAACTTTGTTAAAAAGTAGTAATTATGAGTAAGAATGTTAGCGCGGAGGAAGCGATAAAAGTTGTAAATTCTAATGATAGGATATATGTTCAGGCAGCTGCTGCAACGCCCACTATTTTGACAAAAGCCTTAGCCGAGAGAGCCTCTGAACTTCGAAACGTAGAAGTTTGTCATATGCATACCGAAGGAGATGCTCCTTATTCTAATCCGGAATTATCAGAAAGTTTTCATGTGAATTCTTTCTTTATAGGTAAAAATGTAAGACATACTTTGGCAGCGGGAAATGGTTCTTACACACCTGTTTTTTTAAGTGAATTGCCTTTATTATTTCGCAAAAATGTATTGCCAATTAATGTCGTTTTTATCCATGTTTCTATTCCGGATAGTCACGGATATTGTTCACTTGGCGTTTCTGTTGAAGCAACTTTAGCCGCTATTGAAAATGCTAAAACAGTTATAGCTCAGGTAAATCCTCAAATGCCTAGAACTTTTGGAGATAGTTTGCTTCATGTTTCAAAAATTGATTTTTTGGTAGAGGTAGATCGGCCTATTTTTAGCCAGGAGATGGCTGCGTTTTCTCCTTTAGAAGACAAAATAGGAAGTTTTGTAGCAAGCTTGATTGACGATGGAAGTACTTTACAAATGGGAATAGGATCGATCCCGAATGCGGCTTTGGCCAAATTGACCAATCACAAGAACCTAGGATTGCATACTGAAATGTTCTCTGACGGCGTTATCGATTTAATCGAAAAAGACATTATCAACTGCAATTATAAGGGAATTTGTAGAGGAAGAGCTTTGGCTACTTTTTTAATTGGCTCTCAGCGGTTGTATGATTTTGTAAATGATAACCCTTTTGTAGAAATGCGGGAATCATCTTATGTTAATGACACTTCTAAAATAAGAAAAAACCCTAAAATGGTGGCGATTAATTCAGCAATTGAGGTCGATGTGACGGGCCAGGTTTGTGCGGATTCTATTGGGGCACAAATGTATTCGGGGGTAGGGGGTCAGATGGATTTTATAAGAGGGGCTTCATTAAGCGAAGGAGGGAAAGCAATTATAGCTTTGCCATCGATTACAAAAAAAGGAGAAAGCCGAATCGTACCATTTCTAAAACAAGGTGCTGGAGTAGTTTCTACTCGTTCCCATGTTCAGTATATTATAACTGAAAACGGAATTGCCGATTTGTACGGTAAAACTTTGAGACAGCGTGCTGCTGAAATGGTAAGGATTGCCCATCCCAATCATCAGGAAGGAATAGAGAAAACCTATTATGAGATGATAAACGGAATAGGTGTATAAAAAAAGCTCCAATAGGAGCTTTTATATTTTAAAGTAAAGAATGTCTAGTCATCGCTGCTGGTTTTTCAATTCCCATCAATTCTAAAACCGTTGGCGCTATATCACTTAAAACACCGTCGTGTATGGTTTTTAGTTCTTTGTCAACTAAAATAATCGGAACTGGATTTGTAGTGTGCGCCGTATTTGGACTACCATCTGGATTAATCATAGTTTCGCAATTTCCGTGATCAGCTATTATTATTGTGGTGTAATTATTAGCTAAAGCAGCTGTTACTACTTTTTCTACACATTGGTCAACCGCTTCACAAGCTTTGATTGCCGCTGACATAACTCCGGTATGTCCAACCATGTCGCCATTGGCAAAATTCAAACATACAAAATCAACTTCTCTTTTTTCTAATTCGGGAACCAAAGCTGCTGTAAGTTCAAAAGCACTCATTTCAGGCTGCAAATCGTAGGTTGCTACTTTTGGAGAGTTTTTTAAAATGCGGCTTTCGCCAACAAATGGTTCCTCACGACCTCCAGAAAAGAAGAATGTCACATGAGGATACTTCTCTGTTTCGGCAATTCTGATTTGTTTTTTATTTGCTTTTTCTAAAACCTCCCCTAAGGTTTCTGTAATGTTGTCTTTGTTGTAAACGACTTTTACATTTTCGTAGGTTTCGTCATAATTGGTCAGCGTAACATAGTATAAATTGAGTTTATGCATGTTTTGTTCATGGAAATCTTTTTGAGAAAGTACTTCTGTCAATTCCCGACCTCTATCCGTTCTGAAATTAAAGAAAATTACAACATCATTTTCTTTTATAGTAGCCAAAGGCTTGTCGTCATTTCCAACCATTATGATGGGATCAATAAACTCATCGGTAATGTTGTTTTTATAACTTTCTTCAATACTTTCTGTAGCGTTTTTAGAATAAGTACCGGTTCCGTTAACTAATAAGTCATAGGCCAGCTTCACTCTTTCCCAACGTTTGTCGCGGTCCATAGAATAATAACGACCAATAACAGAAGCTAATTTGACAGAAGTGTTTCTAATATAGTTTTCTAAATCCTGGATGTATTTCTTTCCTGATTTTGGATCTACATCACGACCATCAGTGAAGGCGTGCAGGTATACTTTTTGCAATCCAAAATCTTGAGTAGCATCAATTAATCCTCTCAAATGGGAAGTATGCGAATGCACGCCACCGTCAGAAACCAATCCTAAGAAATGTACAGCTACATTCTTATCTTTGGCATATTGAAAAGCAGCTACTAAAACAGGCTCTTCATTTAATGTCTTATTTGCAACGGCAAGGTTTATTTTAGCTAAATCCTGGTAGACGATTCTTCCTGCACCTAAATTCATATGGCCTACTTCCGAATTTCCCATTTGGCCTTCGGGTAAACCCACATTTAAACCATCTGTTCTCAACTGAGCACTAGGGTATTTTGTATAAAGGGAATTTATAAAGGGGATATTAGCATTATCTATGGCAGAAACTTTAGGGTCTGGAGATTTTCCCCAACCGTCAAGTATCATTAAAATTACTTTCTTATTCATTAGAATTATTATTTTATGCAAATATAAGATATTTCTAAAATAGTATGAAGTGGACCCTTTAATTTATTTAGTGATATTTGACTTAATCTGCTTCTAATTTAAGAAATAAGACATTGACTACTAAAATTTATGAAATAGGTGTTTTGTCGATTAATTTCGGATTTAAACGATTTTTTTATTAAGTTTATTTGCATTCGCTATTCTTATTTCTTATATTTGATTCTCAGAATTAAGGTTATAACTTTAAGATTTTCAATGATTTATAAAATTTTGCCCGCAGTACTGTTTTTTTTGATGTCCTTTAATTCAATTGAAACCCGTTCCGATTATTCCAAAGCAGCCGTCCCTACTATTAAAACTAATTTTGAAGAAAAAATTGATTTGGTCTACAGCCAATTAAAATCCAATCATTTTGCCCTTCCGAATTTAAAAAGTTTCTCGAATGCGATGAGAGGTTTTTATCTGTTAAAAGCTAAAGGACTCATCCAGAAAGATATTTTAACGATTGTAGATTTTAGTTTATCTGCCAACGTTAAGCGACTTTGGGTGATTGATTTATCTACAAATACGATTCTTTTTAATTCTCTTGTTGCTCACGGACGAAATACTGGAGCTGAATTTGCCACTAGCTTTTCTAATAATACTTCTTCTTTCAAAAGCTGTTTAGGATTCTTTGCTACAGGCGAAATTTATAAAGGGAAACATGGTATTTCTCTAAAATTAGACGGTCTTGAAAAAGGAATTAATGATCATGCTCGTGAGCGTGCAGTGGTTATTCACGGTGCTGATTATGTGTCAGAATCCTTTGTTAGAAATAATAAAAGGTTGGGTAGAAGTTTAGGTTGTCCTGCAATTCCAGTTCAATTGTCAGTAGAAATAATCAATACAATTAGAGATAAAAGCTGTTTGTATATTTATCATCCTTCCAGAGATCATGTAGCTTATTCTAGTTAGTATTTAATTTATGGTACAAATCGGCATCCAGATTATAGATGTCATCTCTAAAAATAAGTTTGCCTTTTTCACTCCAAGCGGTCCAATACAACAAATGGAAGGCGATGTTTTTCTTAATATTCACATATATTGTTTTTTCATTGGTTAAGGTTGCTGTAATTTTATCTAAATTCCAATGGACTGGATCATTTAATACATATTCCGTTAATTCTAATGGATTATCTACTCTTACACAACCAGAACTCAAGGAGCGTTCTGTCTTTGTAAAGAAATCTCTATGGTTAGTGTCATGCAAATAAACCGAAAACCGATTAGGGAAAATTAATTTCACCATACCTAAAGAGTTAAAAGTCCCAGGAGTTTGAACGTAGCGATAACTTTTAGCATTGGCTAATTGCCAGTTCGCCGCACTCACCCGATTCCCATTTTGATCATACAAACGGATATTGGTTTGGGCTAAATAATTTCTGTTTTTTAAAATAGCAGGAATGACATCTTCTCTCAATATTGTCGGCGGTACAGTCCAAGTTGGATTAAAAATAACTTGAGTTAACTTCGAACTTAATACTGGGGTTTTTCTTTTTGGCCGGCCCACAATGACCCGATGCGTTCTAAGGGTGTCCTTGTTTTTTACCAAAGTCAATTTATAATCCGGTATATTAATGATAATATATTCCTCTCCCATATTTTTAGGAAACCATTTCCACCGCTCTAAATTGACGATGATTTGATGTTTGCGGTCTTCTTTTGAGAAGTTTAGGGATGCAATAGTTGCTGTGCCAATTTTTCCGTCAGCAGCTAAGCCATGTCGTTTTTGGAAATTTTTTAAGGCTTCAAAAGTTACAGTATCATAATTTATAGATAAACTGTCTTTTGGGTTTAAATCTTTCCAGTAAACTAACCTTTTTTTGATCTCAATCATAGCAGGATTACTGTCGTTTAAAACGATCTTGCCTTTTAAAATTATTTTTTTAAAATGGTCTGAAGGATAGGAATTGATAATTCTTAAGGCTTCTTTCAATTTGTGATATACAATATGATTTGGTTTCAATCGTTCTATTTTAAAATAGATTGAATCGCCGTTTAATAATTCCGAAATGGCTTTGTTGAGATCAATTTTATTTTCTTTTAAATCCCAGTTTCGATATAAATTACGAGGATTTAGTCTTCCGTGGTTGAGATGTGTGAAGTATTTTTGTAGATTATTAGTTAGTAAAAGATCATATTTAACCAAGTCGGTATCAGAAAGAGTTTCTACCTTAAATTCTAAGTTTTCTAATTGGTTTAGATCATAATCTTGAGGATTCAATCCTTCCTCATTCGATCTCTGAAGGAGGTCAATCATAATTTTTCTTAGCGAGGCATTAATCCATATGGTTTTATACGCATTGGACCGATATAAAAAAGTCAGCTGCTTGTTATTGGTCTTTTTTATTTGAAGACTATCAATCACAACGCTTCTTTTCTCTTCTTTCAGTTCCGAAACTTCTTTAATTGGAAGTGGCGCACCCAATAATTTTGGAGTTTCTTTTTTACAACCGATTAAAAGAAGGATAATTATTAAAAGAGAATATCGTGTCATAGCTGCTTTTAATTAGACTCTAATTTACGTCTAATTGTACAGATTATTAAGCAATTAAAGTCAAATTTATTTTATCAAACCAAATTATTTTTTCAAAAAGCAGATGCTATTTTTCAATATTTCTTATTTTTAATAGGATTACAGAAGATTTGATTACCTAATTTGGGTATAAAAAGTCAGGAAGAAGGCAGAACGTTAAACTAAATTAAATCTGACTTTTAAGTTTTATATGTAATATGAAATTTGGAATTGGATTTGATCAAAAGCAATATTTGAAGTGTTACTATAGAAATTATTCCAATTATGAAAAGGATTTTTTGGGGAAATCGAATATTTTTCGGTCGAAATTGTGTCGATAATAAATCAAAAAGGAGTAATTGTGACGGAACAAGCTCGCTAAAAGGATCTCTTTTTATGTATTTTGGCAAGTGTAAATGTCATATAAGACGTAAAAATATAGATTTTTTCGATGTTTGCTTATTTATTTCAGCTAATTTCAAGCTTGTTTTAAATCGATAACAATTTAATTATAAAATAATTAAGGTTATTATTTTTGGATCTTTAAAAACCAAAATAAAAAAAGAGTTTATTTTTTCAAAAAAACTTGCAATCAAGTGAACTTATTATTTATATTTGCACCGTTGTTAATGCGAAAGTAGCTCAGTTGGTAGAGCTCCAGCCTTCCAAGCTGGTTGTCGCGAGTTCGAGCCTCGTCTTTCGCTCTTCATAAAAGTTCAAACTTTAGTTTGAACTTTTTTTTTGCTCTAAAACGGGATAAAAGGACTTGCAGCTATTTAAAAAACTAGAGTAGCCGTTCTTTAAGGTTTTAATGAATCTCTATTTTGTTCTTAAACTATTTATAATTGCCATTACATCTTCCTCTCCAAAACCTTCTTCCTCAGCCTTGCTGAAGTTGTCAAATAGCGGATGAATTAAAGGACTGTCTAATCCAGCTTCTTTAGCGAGTCTTAAATCTTTAACCAGATGTTTTAGTGCAAAAGCAGCGGGGAAGTCGTTGTTTAAAATTGAGGGCGCTTTGATTCTTGTAATTCCATTTCCGCAGGCACCTTCATTAATAATTGTTAGCATGTCCTGGGTCCGCACTCCGCTTTTTTCTGCAAATAATACAGTTTCTGCCAAACCCTGAAGATTGAGTCCAAGTAAATAATTGATGGCTAATTTTGCAGAACTCGCCACACCTGCTTCTCCAACATGAATAGCGACTTTACCTAGTACATTAAAAATAGGTTTTGCTTTTTCATAGTTTTCAACAGAACCACCAACCAAAATTACTAATGCGCCATCCTGAGCAGGTTTTACACTTCCAGAAACAGGAGCGTCTAAGAAGCCAATTTGTTGTTTACTGGATATTGTGGATAAATAACGAGAGGTTTCTGGAGAAACGGTACTCATATTGATGATTAATTTCCCAGAATTAAGGTTTGATAATAAACCTAAATTACCTTCGAAGATTTCCTGTACTGCAGCATCATTGGATAACATAGTCAGTACAACATCCGAAGTTGCTATCAATTCTTGTGGACTCCTAGCTGAGTTTGCTCCAAGAGCTACCAATTCAGTTTCCTTGTCTTTCGTCCGATTGTATACGGAAAGCTCAAACCCAGCATCTAGTAGGTTTTTTACCATGGGATTTCCCATATTACCAAGGCCAATCCATCCTAATTTTAATTTGTTCATGTTATTATTTCTTTATTTCGGTCTTTTGAGACATGCTAGTAATTTGAATTTAAAGTCTTTTGGAAATTTAAGTGAATTTAGGGTATTATAACGATATGGCAAATATTTTTATTTATTTAGACTATATTTTGAAAAGTACTTATTAAAGAACTCTATTATATTTGTTTTTGAGCTTGAAAAAGGACTAACTTTGATCTGGCTAAGTGCCAATTTTGTTGGTTTTATACAATTATATTATAGATGTTCAAAATTCTTATTTATAAAACTATTTTAAAAAGAGTAATTCGATATCGAATTTGTTGTTAAAGCATAGTTTAAATCTATGAAAAATATATTTTAGATAGATAATATTCGCTAATTTTGTTCCCATACTACTTAAAATAACACAATATGGAAAATATGAATAATCAAAGTGAGGGTGGTAAATGCCCATTTTCACCAGGAGTTGGTACTGTTGCAAAAAAAGGTGCAGGTGCAGTTCCTACAAATCGTGACTGGTGGCCAAATCAACTAAAATTAAATATCTTACGCCAGCACTCCACTTTATCAAACCCAATGGGGGAAAGCTTTAATTATGCTGAAGCATTTAAATCTTTAGATTTTGAGGCTCTGAAAAAAGATATTAAAGAATTAATGACCACTTCACAAGATTGGTGGCCAGCAGATTATGGTTTCTATGGTGGATTCTTTATGAGAATGGCTTGGCATGGTGCAGGTACGTATCGTATCGCTGATGGTCGTGGTGGTTCAGGTTCTGGAACACAACGTTTCGCTCCTTTAAACAGCTGGCCAGATAATGCTAACCTTGACAAGGCTCGTTTGTTGCTTTGGCCGATAAAACAAAAATACGGTAAGAAAATATCCTGGGCCGATTTAATGATTCTTACAGGCAACTGTGCATTAGAAGTAGCTGGATTTAAAACTTTTGGTTTTGCTGCGGGACGCGAAGATGTTTGGGAACCAAATGAAGATATTTATTGGGGATCTGAACGCGAATGGTTGGGAGACAATCGTTACAATGAAGATCGTGAATTAGAGAACCCACTTGCTGCGGTTCAAATGGGATTGATTTATGTAAATCCAGAAGGGCCTAACGGTAATCCTGATCCGGTTTTAGCGGCTCATGATATTCGTGAAACTTTTGCTCGTATGGCAATGAATGATGAAGAAACAGTTGCCTTAAGTGCTGGTGGACATACATTAGGTAAAACTCATGGTGCTGCAGATCCAGACAAATATGTCGGTCCAGCACCAGCAGCAGCTCCTATAGAAGAACAAAGTTTAGGTTGGAAAAACGCCTACGGTAAAGGAAATGCCGAAGATACTATTACTAGTGGTTTAGAAGGGGCTTGGACAACAACTCCTTCAAAATGGAGTTACAACTATTTAGAAAATTTATTTGGTTACGAATGGGAATTAACTAAAAGCCCAGCCGGTGCTCATCAATGGAGACCAAAAGATGGTGCAGGTGCAGGTCTAGTTCCGGATGCACACGACCCTTCAAAAAGTCACCAACCATTTATGTTGACGACAGACCTTTCATTGCGTTTTGATCCAGCATATGAAAAAATTGCCAGACGCTTTCATGAGAATCCAGCTGAATTTGATGATGCTTTTGCAAGAGCATGGTTTAAACTTACGCACCGTGATATGGGGCCTAAATCACGCTATTTAGGACCAGAAGTTCCTGCGGAAGATTTAATTTGGCAAGATCCAATTCCAGTTGTTTCGCATAAACTAATAGATGATAATGATATTGTTGCTTTAAAAGAGCAGATTCTTGCTTCGGGTTTGACTGTATCTGAATTAGTAGCTACTGCATGGGCATCAGCTTCTACTTTCCGTGGTTCTGATAAACGTGGTGGAGCCAACGGAGGACGTATTCGTCTTGCGCCACAGAAAGATTGGAAATTAAACAATCCAGCACAACTTTCTAAAGTATTAGCCAGTCTTGAAGGAATTCAAGCTGCATTTAATTCGGCTCAAACAGGAGGCAAATTAGTTTCTATTGCTGATCTAATTGTACTTGCTGGTTGTGCTGCAGTTGAAAAGGCTGCGAAAAATGGAGGTCACACCGTGACAGTTCCTTTTGCGCCAGGACGAACTGATGCTTCACAAGAGCAAACAGATATAGACTCTTTTGCAGTTCTAGAAGCGGAAGCGGATGGTTTTAGAAATTATATGAAAACTAAATATACCGTTTCAGCAGAGGAAATGTTGATAGATAAAGCACAATTATTGACATTAACAGCGCCAGAAATGACGACTCTTGTTGGTGGTTTACGTGTTCTTGATACTAACTTTGGTCAAACTCAACTTGGGGTATTTACTAAAAATCCAGGAGCACTTACTAATGATTTCTTCGTAAACCTACTTGATTTAGGAACCACTTGGAAAGCAGTTTCAGATGCAGACGAAGTTTTTGAAGGTCGTAATCGTGCAACAGCTGAATTGAAGTGGACAGGAAGTAGAGTTGATCTTATCTTCGGTTCAAACACTGAACTTAGAGCTATCGCTGAGGTTTATGCTAGTTCTGATGCTCAAGAGAAATTTGTACATAACTTTGTGGCAGTTTGGAACAAAGTGATGAACTTAGATCGTTTTGATCTAGTTTAATTAAATATAGAATATAGGCCAAATGGCCTTAAAAATGAAGATCCTAATTTTAAATATTTCTAAAGGAATTATAAAAAAGGGGTCAGATTGTTAATATTCACTAAAGGTGGTCTGGCAACAGACCACCTTTTTTATTTGCTTACTTTTGGTGTTATTTTCTTTTAGTGGATTAGATCAGTTTCAGACTGATACTATGATTCTTTTGAGTTGAAGTTTAGGAAGTCAATACCTTTTAAATCTCATGTACAATTTCCTTGTCTAATGTACATATTTAAACGGCAACAGAACCTTTGATAGGTGCATGTGGATCGTAACCTTCAAGTGTAAAATCGGCAAAATCAAAATCTAGAATATTTTTTACAGCAGGATTCAGAATCATTTTTGGCAAGGACCTAGTTTCGCGTGATAATTGCAATTCTAATTGTTCAAAATGATTATTGTAGATGTGTGCATCTCCAAAAGTGTGAATGAATTCTCCTACTTCTAAATCGCATACTTGAGCGATCATCATCGTAAGTAAAGCATAGGAAGCGATATTGAAAGGTACACCTAGGAAGATGTCAGCACTGCGTTGGTACAATTGGCAGGATAATTTACCGTCGGCTACATAGAACTGAAAAAAGGCGTGACAAGGAGGTAAAGCTACCTTTCCGTTAGCTACGTTTTCAGCAAATGATTTGCTGGTATCCGGCAAAACCGATGGATTCCAGGCCGAAACTAGCATGCGTCTGCTATTTGGATTGGTTTTTAAGGTTTCGATTAGTTCGGTAATCTGATCAATTTCTTCACTATTCCAATTTCGCCATTGGTGTCCGTATACAGGGCCCAATTCGCCACTTTCATTTGCCCAATCATCCCAAATACGTACGCCATTTTCTTTAAGATAGGATATATTTGTCTCCCCTTTCAAAAACCAGAGCAACTCATAGATAATAGATTTAAGGTGCAGCTTTTTAGTTGTTACCATTGGGAAACCTTCATTTAAATCGAAACGCATTTGGTATCCAAATACACTTTTTGTTCCGGTTCCGGTTCGGTCTCCTTTTTGAGTTCCTTGGTCTAAAACATGCTGAACTAAATCTAAATATTGCTTCATAGATGGATATTTGGTTTTTGGGTGGGTTTATATTTAACTTTAGATTTTAAATAAATTAGTCTTTATAAATTACACCGTCTTTCATGACAAATATAACATTTTCTAAAATCTTGATGTTGGTCAGTGGATTTTCGGCTACTGCAATAATATCAGCAAAGAAGCCTTCTTTAAGTTGGCCCACTTCCTTGTCTATTCCCAATAGGAAAGCATTAGTAGTTGTGGCTGCCTGAATGGCTTCAATTGGAGGCATTCCGCCTTCCACCATGTAGGAGAATTCTTTAGCATTGATTCCGTGTGGAAAAACACCTGCATCAGTTCCGAAAGCAATTTTAACGCCTTTTTTATAAGCTTTAGCAAAAGTAGCCTGAATTTTAGGCCCTATTTCTCGGGCTTTGGGGACTACTATTTCGGGATAAAACCCACTGATCTCTGCATTTTTCTCTACTTCTTTACCAGCAGTTAGAGTTGGTACTAAGTAAGTGTCGTATTTCTTCATCAAATCCATGGATTCTTCACTCATATAGGTGCCATGTTCAATGGTTTTAATACCTCCTAAGATAGCTCTCCGAATACCTTCGTCTCCATGTGCGTGAGCTGCGGTAAGCATATTGTAATCTTTCGCAGTAGCAGTAATTGCTTTAATTTCTTCGATCGTAAACTGTGGGTTTTTGCTGCTTTTTGCTACACTAAGTACGCCTCCAGTTGCTGTGATCTTTATAACATCAGATCCTTCTTTATAGCGTTCACGAACTGCTTTTACAGCCTCTTCTGGAGAATTAATAACTCCTTCGAGTGGTCCGGGATCACCCGCTAATTTTCGGTTGCTACCATTGGTTGGATCAGCATGACCTCCCGTTGTAGCAATTGCCTTTCCAGCAGTATAGATTCTTGGGCCTTTGACAATCCCTTTATTGATTGCATTTCGCAAAGATATATTTACTCCAGTTCCTCCTAAATCCCGAACGGTAGTAAATCCAGAAAGTAGGGTTATTTCTGCAGATAAAACAGATCGAAAAGCTATGTCAGCCTCATTGTCGACATATTGTGAGATATAACTGTGGCTGTCGTGTTCGCCTTCAATGTGAACGTGCAGGTCGATTAGTCCAGGAAGTACATATTTGTTTTTAAGATCGACTTCTATATCTACCGCTTTCGCTTTAGAAATGAATCCGTCTTCAATTTTTATGATTTTATTTTTTGAAATAATCAGAGTTTGATTACTAGATTCCTTACCTGTTTTTGTATCCAGAACGGTACCGCAGTGTAAATAGTAATCTTGAGAAAAAGATATTTGACAAACTAATAAAGTAATTAGAATAAGATAGTTATTGATTTTCATTGCTGTTTTATTAATATTTGTCCTTTAGAAAAGGTTAGGTGTTTTCTCTTTTTGATATTTCGTCTCTAATTTTTGCAGCTTTTTCATAATCTTCATTCTGAACAGCACCTTCCAGAAGTTCTAACAATTCAGATAAACTGTGTTTTATATAAGCATCACCCGATTTGTTGGATTCTTCGGTTTTGAAAAGATCCTGACCTGTTAGAATTTCTTCCATTTCATCCGTATCGGACTCAGGTTCTAATTTATTGCCTTTTAAATAAATTCCAGCTTTATCAAGAATGTTTTTGTAAGTAAAAATGGGGGCATTAAAACGAAGTGCTAAGGCAATTGCATCCGAAGTTCGGGCATCAATAATTTCTTCTATTTTATCTCTTTCACAAATAATACTAGAGTAAAAAACACCGTCCACAAGTTTGTGAATGATAACTTGCTTTATAGCAATATCGAATCGGTCGGCAAAATTTTTGAAAAGATCGTGAGTCAGAGGGCGGGGCGGTTTGATTTCCTTTTCTAAGGCAATAGCAATCGACTGGGCTTCAAAAGCACCAATCACGATTGGTAGTTTTCTGTCTCCTTCTACTTCATTAAGAATCAAGGCGTAAGCGCCATTTTGTGTCTGACTGTAGGAAATTCCTTTTATTGTTAATTTGACTAAACTCATAGTTGCAAAAATACAATGATTTAAATAAAGTTACAAAGAATTTTAATTAATAAAGCAAAAAACCAAGCTAAAGAATTTAGTTTGTACTTGTATTTTATGCTTTTGCTGCTCCTGTGGATTGAGGTTGATTCCTGTTTGTCGATTTTGTATTCCTCTTCTCATAAAAAACAAAAACCCGAATCATTAAAATTCGGGGTTTAATTTATTTCAATAAAAATGTTGTTTTTTGTTCCTTAAAACTAAAACTAAAACCTTTTTTAGCTATTTTCCTTACGAGTTTTTTAATTCTGCGCTTTGAATTCTTTAAGTTTACTAATTAATTTTGGAACAATATCAAATGCATCTCCTACAATTCCATAATCGGCTACTTTAAAAAAAGGAGCTTCGGGATCGGTATTGATAACTACTTTAACTTTCGAAGAACTGATTCCGGCGATGTGTTGAATAGCGCCAGAAATTCCAACAGCAATGTATAAATTGGCAGCTACCGGTTTTCCTGTTTGGCCTACGTGTTCTCCATGTGGTCGCCAGCCTAAGTCGGATACAGGTTTAGAACAAGCTGTTGCTGCTCCAAGAACAGTGGCTAATTCTTCAATCATTCCCCAATTTTCTGGAGCTTTTAGTCCACGTCCAGCAGATACGACAATTTCGGCATCGGCTATGGTCACTTTACCGGAGGCTTTTTCTACGGATTCTACTTTTACATCAAAATCTTTTTCTCCTAATGTAGGATTAAAATCTTCTTCTGTGAAAGTGGACGTACTTTCAAAAACACCATAGGAGTTTTTGGCTAAACTCAACACTTTTATATCGGTTGCTATTTCTGTGATGTTAAACGCTTTATTTGAAAAGGCATTTCTTCGAACTTGAAACGGGCTAATGTTTACAGGTAAACCAACTACATTTGAAGCAAAACCTGCTTCTAATGCAACAGCAACTAGGGGAGCTAAATACAAACTGTCTGTGGTAGAAGATAGTAAAATCAACTTCACATTTTCTTTTTGAGCGGCTTGCCTAATCACATCTGCATAAGCTTTTGCGCTAAAACCGGTCAATTTATCATTTGTAATTTTGAGAACTTTATCCACTCCGTATTTGGATAAATCGGATACATTTCCTGCATTTACAGTGATTGCGGTTACAGTGGTTCCTAAGGATTCAGCTACTTTCTTAGCGTAAGAGGCTAGTTCGAATGCTACTTTCTTGAATTTTCCTTCTGCAGATTCTGCGTATATTAATAGAGACATATATTTTTATTTTAGTTTCAAAGTTTTAAATTCCATATTCATTAAGATAAATAGTTGTAAATTTTGTCCTTACGATATTCGATTTTTTGCTTTATGAGACTTTTAGATTACTTTAGCTTCGGTGTGTAATAAATTAATTAGTTCGTCCAGATTGTCTGCGTTAATTAGTTTAACTGCAGATCTTGGAGCGGGTTTCTCGAATTTGATAGCTTTAGTTTCAGTTGTTGCGGCAACAGGTTCCAGAACGGTTAATATTTTAGTTCTGGCCGTCATAATTCCTCTCATGTTCGGAATACGCAAGTCTTTTTCTTCTACAAGACCTTTTTGGCCACCAATAATTAGTGGTAAAGCGGTTGTTATGGTTTCTTTTCCACCATCTATTTCACGTGATAATTTAGCTGTACTACCGTCAACAGTAAGTGCTACACAGGAGTTTACAAAATTGTATCCGAGAATACCGGCAAGCATACCTGGAACCATTCCGCCATTATAATCTAAGGATTCTTTCCCGGCGATAATTAAATCGTAACCCCCATTTTTGATAACTTCGGCCAATTGCTTTGCTACATAAAAACCATCGGTAGGTATTGCGTTAATTCGGATGGCTTCATTTGCGCCAATGGCTAATGCTTTTCTTAAGGTAGGTTCCGTTTCTGAACCACCTACATTTATTACTGTCACCGTTGCTCCCTGTTTTTCTTGAAACCAAATAGCTCTTGTTAAACCAAATTCATCATTTGGATTAATTACAAACTGAACTCCGTTAGTGTCAAATTCGGAATCCTCATTTTTGAAATTAATTCTTGATGTGGTATCCGGAACATGACTTATGCAAACTAATATTTTCATATTTTTAGGATTTATCGCTTAATGTGAGATACAAAATTAGACTAATAAATTGAATATAATACTATGCGCGCATAATATTAACGATAAACTATTACGTTTTCGTAACCTAGATTGTAGAGTAAGCTCCTGCTGGCTTCTTTAGCTAGAAGGAGATAGAGTGGCAAGCCGAAAATAGCTACTGAAAATACGGAGCAGGAATCCCACTTTTTTTAACTAAATTTTGCTTATAAGTGGTTTAAAATATTTATTTTTGCCTTTCGAATTATTGATATAGAACAAAAATATGAGAACGATACAATTTAGAGAGGCCATTTGTGAAGCGATGAGTGAAGAAATGCGTCGCGATGAGACCGTATATTTAATGGGTGAAGAAGTGGCAGAATACAACGGAGCTTACAAAGCTTCGAAAGGAATGCTTGCTGAATTTGGACCAAAAAGAATCATTGATACACCGATTGCAGAACTTGGTTTTGCAGGTATTGCTGTGGGGTCGACTATGAATGGTTGTCGTCCTATTGTTGAATATATGACATTTAATTTTGCTTTGGTTGGAATTGATCAAATTATCAATAATGCTGCTAAAATGCGTCAAATGTCAGCGGGTCAGTTTCCGATGCCGATGGTTTTTCGTGGGCCAACAGCTTCTGCAGGACAATTAGGAGCTACACACTCTCAGGCTTTTGAGAGTTGGTTTGCCAATACTCCCGGATTAAAAGTAATTGTACCGTCTACGGTTTATGATGCTAAAGGTTTGCTAAAAGCGGCTATTCGCGATAATGATCCTGTGATTTTCATGGAATCAGAACAAATGTATGGTGACAAAGGGGAAGTTCCTGAAGGGGATTATATCATTCCGATTGGTGTTGCTGATATTAAAAGACCTGGAACTGATGTGACTATTGTTACTTTTGGAAAAATTATTAAAGAAGCACATATTGCTGCTGATGAACTGGCTAAGGAAGGAATTTCTTGTGAGATTATCGACTTAAGAACGGTTCGTCCTTTAGATTATGAAACCATTTTAACTTCGGTTAAAAAAACAAATAGATTGGTAGTTTTGGAAGAAGCTTGGCCTTTTGCAAGTGTAGCTTCAGAAATTACATATATCGTTCAAGAACGTGCTTTTGACTTTTTAGATGCGCCAATTCAAAGAATTACAACTGCAGATACTCCTGCGCCTTATTCTCCTACTTTGTTAAAAGAGTGGTTGCCTAACGCAAGTGATGTTGTAAAAGCAGTAAAAAAAGTTATGTATAAAAAATAATAGAATCTTTTTAAATTTCGATCTCAGATTTTGGTCGGTTTTAAGGAAATTCACTAAATTTGAAACTCCATCATGCTTTATTTGATGGAGTTTTTTTAGCTATGAAAATAAAAGTGTTTCTTGGGGTTTTCTTCTTTTTAAGTTTTATAGTTGTGGCTCAAACTAAAGTGAGTGGGATTGTTGTTGATAATTTAAATCAGCCGGTTCCTTTTGCTAATGTGGTTTTTAAAAATTCAAAGGTTGGAATAGTAACTAATGAAGACGGTGTTTTTTACATCGAATCTCCCGACAAATATAATGCTATAGTAGTCTCTTTTGTGGGGTTTGAAACCAAAGAAGTTCCGATTTTAAAGCCAGTTACTTATAATTTGAGGGTTCAGCTTGGTGATGGAGAACAGTTGCAAGAAGTAGTGATTTACGCCGGAAAGACTTCTAAAAAAAACAATCCTGCCTTGGATATCTTGAGAAAAATTTGGGCGAGAAAACGCAAAAACGGGCTGCGTATTTTTGATCAATACCAGATGGAGAAATATGAAAAGGTTGAATTTGATTTGAATACGATTGACAGTGCTTTTATGAAGAACAATATTTTCAAGGGCATGGAATTCATTTTTAAACAAGTCGATACTTCAAAAATAACAGGTAAAACGTATTTGCCTGTTTTTATAAACGAGTCGCTTTCGGATTTTTATGGGGATAACAAACTCAATAAGACCAAAGAAATAATTAAGGCTAATAAGAATTCTGGTTTTGGTAACAACCAACAGATTTTGTCTTTTGTTAAAGATTTGTATTCTGATTATGATATTTATAATAATTATCTGACATTCTTTGATAAAAGCTTTACCAGCCCATTGTCACGTACCGGAATTGACGTTTATAATTATGTGTTGAAAGATAGCGCCTTTGTAGATAAAAAATGGTGTTATAATATTGTCTTCTATCCAAGACGCAAAAATGAATTGACTTTTAAAGGTGATTTTTGGGTGAATGATAGCACTTTTGCCATCAAAAAAATTAATTTGGCGGTAACTAAAAGTGCTAATATTAACTGGGTAAAAGACATTTATATCGAGCAGGAATTTGATGTTGTGAATGACTCTGTATTCTTGCTAAGCAGAGATTATATGATGTCTGATTTTTCATTGAACAAAAATGATAAATCAAAAGGGATGTATGGAAAACGATCCAGTTTATATCGAAATCATGTCTTCAATCAGATAAAACCAGCTTCCTTTTATAAAGAGCAGGTGAATTATAAAGATGATGCTGTTTATAATAAAACGGATAAATATTGGCAAGAAAATCGTTTTGAAAACCTTACTAAGGATGAAGTCGGTGTTTATAAAATGCTGGACACCTTACAAACTGTTCCTAAATTCAAGCAAATATATGATCTCATTTTAATTTTAGATAGTGGATATATACAGGTTGGAAACTTTGATTATGGCCCCATTTATTCTTTTATAGGCAACAATGAGGTGGAAGGTTTACGACTTCGAATGGGGATGCGGACTTATTTTGGTCGAGATGATCCATGGCGTTTGCAAGGGTATACGGCTTATGGTTTTAATGATAATAAATTTAAATATGGGCTTTCCGGAAAATGGATGGTTGATAAGGTAAATCGAGTTATAATTTCAGCCGGAAATCGAAGAGATGTCGAGCAAATAGGTGCTTCTTTGACTTCCTCCAATGATGTATTGGGGAGAAGTTATGCGTCCTCAGGGCTTTTTACGGTTGGAAAAAATGTTAAATTAACGAATATCAATTTGACGAATCTGGAAGTTGAAATGGAACCTTTGCGGAATTTAACACTACGAACCGGATTTTCCTTTCGGACATTAGAATCGGCTTCGCCTAATTTTAGTCTGGATTATTATACCGATTTATCGCAAACAAGTATAAAATCTAAAGTGAGGCAATCAGAAATCAATGCACAAATTGAATTCACACCCAATAAAAAACCAATTGGATTTGGAGTAGAACGCGATCATGCTGATAGCCCTTTTACGCGTGTTTTTATCAATTATAGTCAGGGTTTTAAAGGGTTGTTAGCAAGTGATTTTGATTATAAAAAAATACAGATATTTTACAAACAGCCTATTATCATAGGGCCATTAGGGCGAAGCAATCTTACTTTAGAAACGGGCAAAACATTTGGGTACGTTCCTTTAGGGTTAATGAGTGTTATACCCGGAAATCAGTCGGTATTCTTGATTTCTAACACCTTCAATAATTTAAATTTCTATGAATTCATTGCGGATCAATATGTGACTTTAAAATGGGATCATAATTTTAACGGCCGGATTTTTTCAAGAATTCCCTTTATGCGAAAATTAAACTGGAGAGAAATTATTGGAATCAATAGTGTTTATGGAACCATATCGAATCAAAACAGAATAATTAATGCATCAGGATTAGAATACAATGCACCCGAAAAAGGCTATTGGGAATACAGAGCGGGAATTGGAAACATTTTTAAGGTATTTCGAATTGATTTTTCTTGGAGAGGCAGTTATCTAAATATGCCGGATGCTAATAAATTTAGTGTAAAAGGCTCTTTTGGGTTCTATTTTTAAAAGTCTCGAGTATAATTACAGATTTAACCTAATTTATGCAAGAAGCAATAGAATATCCGACTGCATAAGCCCCCCTTTTTTTAAACCACTTTTACTAGCCTAGTTATGGAATCCCAATAATTTCAAAGTGATTTGAGTAATTAGAGATATTAGTATTGTTAATTCTAAAACAATAGTTTTCTATTCTTTCGGATAAAACTTGGTACCTAAAACTTTGAGCAGCGGGATTTTTTTTCAGTTATTCTTAATTGGTTGTCTAATGAGGGTTATCGCATTCTTGTAATAAATAGTCAAAAAACATCTTAAATAAAGACTTTGCATTTTGCGGTTTTCATACACTATCTATGCTTTAAAGTAGGCTTTGATAGGGAGTATCCGTATACTTGTCCCGTCCTTGTCCCGACCTAAAATAACTATACAGGTTATTAAATTAATCCTGCTTTAGTTATACAAATATAATTATTAATCCTAAACTTACTATACATCTGTTTTTTCATAGTTAAAGTTTTTATTATAATTCTTTCCTCTTTTCTTCAAGTTCTCTGATTGTTGATGAGCTTGATTCGGGGTTAGGTAATCACAACTAGAATGTGGCCTTATTTCATTATAGACTTTAATACTTTTCTTTATCTGGTTATAGGTTTGTTCAAAACCTAACTGGCTGCTATGAAGATTAAACTCTGTTTTAATGATTCTGTTTACACGTTCCGCCAATGCATTTTCATAAGGATCACCATTCTCAGTCATACTAATGACTCATCCTAAAATAACTATACAGATTATTGAATATATCCTGTTTTAGCTATACAAATATTAATCCTAAAGGTTCTATACAGCTGTTTTTTCATAGTCAAATTTTTTATTATAATTCTTTCCTTTTTCTTCAAGTTATCTGATTTTAGATGGGTTTGATTTGGGGTTAGATAATCAAAACTAGAATGGAATCTTATTTCATTTTAGACTTCTTTACTCCTTTTTTTTTTGGTTATAGGTTTTGCCAATTTCTAATTAGTATTGATCGATTTTTAACATCTCAAAAGCCTTTTATACATTACAGCTAATCCCCAATAGTGTTGATCGATTTTTCAACATCTTCCATGCCTTTCATCCATTACAAACAATTCCTGATAAAAGGGATTTATTTTTCAACATCTTCTGAGCCTTTTATCCATCGCGCCCTAGACCTTTATAGTTAGGTCTTACATAGGAGATACTAGGGGGTTACTTAGGGGATACTAACTACCAAAGTACGGGTTGTGGTACCCCTAGCTAAACCGATAAAAAATGATTAGCAATTTTGCAAACTAGGATTTCGGTTTAAAATCTTCGAACTTTCGAACCTTTTAATCGATTAACTATTTAATTGATTAACCTTTTTCCTACCATTCAGAATCGCCAATGACAGAATGCTGAAGTGCTATTTGCATGAGAGTGTCAATTCTTGATATAATTTGACTTTTGGGGTCAACCTGTATCTGGGAAGGACAAAATAACTAATCCTTGAAAATGACTTTACCGATTATTGAATAAATCCTGCTTTAGCTATGCCAATATATTTATTAATCCTAAACTTTTTATACAGCTGCTTTTTGTTAGTTAAAGTTTTTATTCTAATCCTTTGATTATGTTTGGAATGCACTAATTAAATTTTGAGAGTTTGGAAACTGTTGGATTCATGTTTATTAGCTCTTATTACTAAGAGCTTTAGCATTTTTTCCTAAAGTTGCTATAGCTATTGTCCGTAATATTAAAGAATTTTGGAATAAGGAAGGGTTGGTAGGTCTAGCACTATTTTTGAGTAGAAAGAAGCTTGGGCGCCATATAAAACGGTTCTTACTTTTTCATTAGGGTAATATTATTATTATTATTATTATTATTATTTAGAAAAAAGAGGTAGAAAAATCATCTATAGAAAAAATGTTGCAAAATTTGTATATATAAGCCGTTATTTATCATTGATAAAGCGGCAGGAATGCTTATTTTTGCATTCATAAAATACAAAAGTAAAAACAGACAATGACTGCAGCAAAACTAAAATCTTTCGATGTACTTATCGAAATACCAAGAGGAAGTAGAAATAAATACGAATATGATTTTGAAATAAAAAGAATGCGTTTTGACAGGATGTTGTTTTCATCGATGATGTATCCTGCTGATTATGGTTTTATTCCTGAAACTTTAGCGTTAGATGGTGATCCATTGGATGTGTTGGTTTTGATTAATGAACCTACATTCCCCGGATGTGTAATGGAAGTAAAGCCAATTGGTGTTTTTCACATGGCCGATGACAAAGGACCAGATGAAAAAATAATTTGTGTACCCGTTTCTGATCCCATATGGAATTCTCTAGAAAACCTTTCGGATATCAATCCCCACTTACTGAAAGAAATAGAACATTTTTTCTTAGTATACAAAGATCTTGAGAATAAAAAAGTAGATGTAGGTGGATGGGGTGATCTTAGCGAAGCACACGAAATTATAATAGAATGCTCCAATCGTTTTGATCAAATTGAAAACAAACCAGAAGGATTGTTTAGTATTAAATAATTTTATTGATCAAATTGAAGACAAACCAGCAGGATTGTTTAGTATTAAATAATTTTTATTGATCAAATTGAGAATAAACTAGTAGGGTTATTTAGTATTAAATAATTTTTATTGGTCAAATTGAAAACAAACCAGTAGGATTGTTTGGTATTAAATAATTTTATTGATCAAATTGAAAATAAACGAGTAGGGTTATTTAGTATTAAATAATTTTATTGATTAAATTGAAAACAAACCAGCAGGATTGTTTAGTATTAAATAATTTTTATTGATCAAATTGAGAATAAACTAGTAAGGTTATTTAGTATTAAATAATTTTTTATTGATCAAATAGAGAATAAACCAGCAGGATTATTTAGTATTAAATAATTTTTATTGGTCAAATTATATAAAAAAGCAGTATTCTATTCAGAATATTGCTTTTTTATTTATACGGGTTTCGTTACATTTACAAAAATTAACAAAACCAAAAATTATTTTTATGGAGTCAATGATGATTTACGTGCCAATAGTAATGGCAGTTATAGGCCTACTTTTTATGTGGGCAAAAAGAGCTTGGGTTTTAAAGCAAGATGCTGGAGATGGTAAGATGAAAGAGATTTCGGATTACATTTATGAGGGTGCTCTGGCATTCCTGAAAGCAGAGTATCGATTGTTAGCTTTTTTTGTAGTAGGCGCCAGTATTGTATTAGCCGGAATTTCATTTGTTGTTCCAACAACTCATATTTTAATAGTAGTTGCTTTTGTATTCGGCGCTTTTTTCTCTGCTTTGGCTGGGAATATGGGAATGAAGATTGCTACAAAAACGAATGTTAGAACTACACAAGCCGCTCGTACTAGTTTGCCACAAGCCTTAAAAGTATCATTTGGTGGAGGAACTGTGATGGGATTAGGTGTTGCCGGTTTAGCTGTTTTAGGATTGACGGCTTTCTTTATTTTCTTCTTTCACTTTTTCATGCATGGTGTTTGGACCTCTACTGAAGATATGACTATTGTTTTAGAGACATTAGCTGGGTTTTCATTGGGAGCAGAATCAATTGCCTTATTCGCTCGTGTAGGTGGTGGAATTTACACTAAAGCTGCCGATGTAGGTGCTGATTTAGTGGGTAAAGTCGAAGCGGGTATTCCAGAAGATGATCCAAGAAATCCGGCAACAATTGCGGATAACGTAGGAGACAATGTTGGAGATGTAGCTGGTATGGGTGCCGATTTATTTGGTTCCTATGTGGCTACGGTTCTTGCAGCGATGGTTCTTGGAAATTATGTAATAAAAGATATGGGTGGAAATATCCAAGATGCTTTTGGTGGAATAGGTCCAATTTTATTGCCGATGTCAATCGCAGGAATTGGAATCGCTATTTCTATAATTGGAACTATGCTGGTAAAAATAAGCAGTGATACTGCTAAGGAAGCCGAAGTTCAAAAAGCATTAAATGTTGGGAATTGGGTTTCTATAGGATTGGTAGCTATTGCCTGTTATTTTCTTGTGAACTGGATGTTGCCAGCGACTATGAAAATGAATTTTTATGGAGAAGGGTTAAAAGAAATTTCTTCCATGCGAGTGTTCTACTCTACATTAGTAGGTTTGGTAGTGGGTGCTGTTATTTCTTCCGTTACCGAATATTATACTGGATTGGGAACAAAACCAGTAATGGCTATTGTTCAAAAATCTTCAACAGGTGCAGGAACTAACGTAATTGCAGGATTGGCAACTGGAATGATATCTACTTTTCCAACGGTTCTATTATTTGCTGCTGCGATCTGGTCATCTTACGCTTTTGCTGGATTTTACGGTGTTGCTTTGGCTGCCTCTGCCATGATGGCTACGACAGCTATGCAATTGGCAATTGATGCTTTTGGACCGATATCTGATAATGCAGGAGGAATTGCTGAGATGAGTGAATTGCCAAAAGAAGTTCGTACTCGTACTGATATTTTGGATTCTGTAGGAAATACAACTGCAGCAACAGGGAAAGGTTTTGCAATTGCTTCGGCAGCTTTAACTTCCTTGGCTTTGTTTGCGGCCTATGTAACTTTTACTGGAATTGATGGAATAAATATATTTAAAGCGCCTGTATTGGCTATGTTATTTGTAGGAGGAATGATTCCTGTAGTTTTCTCTGCTTTAGCGATGAACTCTGTTGGAAAAGCAGCTATGGACATGGTTTATGAAGTGCGTCGTCAGTTTAGAGAAATTCCGGGTATTATGGAAGGAACCGGGAAACCGGAGTATGCTAAATGTGTTGATATTTCTACCAAAGCCGCTTTACGCGAAATGATGTTGCCTGGAATCTTGACAATTGGATTTCCGATTGCGATTGTTCTTTTGGGTAAATTGGTTTATGGCGATAACAATCAATTGATTGCTGAAATGTTAGGTGGTTATATGGCTGGAGTTACGGTGTCTGGCGTTCTTTGGGCAGTGTTCCAAAATAACGCAGGTGGTGCATGGGACAATGCTAAGAAATCATTTGAAGCAGGAGTAATGATCAATGGAGAAATGACGTATAAAGGTTCTGAAGCACATAAAGCGGCAGTAACCGGAGATACTGTTGGGGATCCATTCAAAGATACTTCAGGGCCTTCAATGAATATTTTAATCAAATTGACCTGTTTGATTGGATTGGTAATTGCGCCAATTTTAGGAAACGGGCACAAAGGAGAAAATAAAATGATCAAGATGGAAGTGATTTCCATGCATGGTGCTATGGGAATGATGGGCAAATGCGATATGAGTAAATGCGCCACAATGACTAAGGACGAATGTGCTAAAATGTGTGACAGTTTAAAATGTACCCCAGAGGAAAAAGAAATGTGCTTGTCTCACTATGATTCCAATGGAAAATTTGTTGCTGATGAAATGGCTTGCTGTGCTAAAAAAGGTGGAATGCCTAAAGAAATCAAAGTAGAGATTATTAATGAAAATGGAAAAGCAAAAGCAACTGTTACAAGCGCTGAAAAAGGTACTGTAAATGTTCAGGTTTTTGAAGGTTCTTTAGAAGAAGTAAAAGCCAAAGTAGAAGCTTTGAAATAATTTTAAAATACTGTATTGTCGCTAATTTAAATTTTGGCAAAATTTTAAATAGAAAATGTCCCACAATATGCGGGACATTTTCTATTCAATAAGGTATTATACCATTAAGTTTGCAAAAAAAAACAGGAGGGTTCGTGCAAACCCTACTGTTTTTTTTCTAAAATTTATACATTTTATGAAAAAAGAAGTTTGTTATCCGATGAATTTTTGAAGCAATTCAAAAAAAGTGGGGGCATTTTTTTATGCTTTTAAGTATTTAAATGAAACTAAAACAAACCATTTAACTCCGCATCAATTCGGTTCAGTATAATTCCTAAGTCTTCCGGATTATTAACAAAATCAATATTGTCGACATCAATAATCAAAAGTTTTCCTTTGGTGTAGGTCTGAACCCAAGCTTC
>Ga0114958_10000679_pt1 | contig 28716 bp, 16 predicted proteins | sample C_130208_EF_Meta_FD_89577 | JGI IMG/M metagenome (GOLD analysis project Ga0114958, IMG submission 89577) | Freshwater microbial communities from Lake Croche, Canada to study carbon cycling - C_130208_EF_MetaG | ecosystem: Environmental > Aquatic > Freshwater > Lake | place: Lake Croche, Canada... | reverse complement strand
GTGTTCTAGGATGTCCGATGACAACGATGTTTCACAGACGAGCACCCTTGAATTCTGGTGCCTGGCTAAAACCCTCCTATAGGGAGGAATACTTGAGGGCGAGAACAGGCCTCAAGACACTTCTACCGACCAATGTGGCGATGCATATTTCTGCAGGGTCTCATTGTGAAACGGCTCTGCTATCCTTGCTATGTGCCTTAGAGGAAATCTGGCCATCTATGAGTCTAGGGAATCTGCTGGTGTTCCCTTGGATTCCTGGTAAAACTTTATGCCTGGGTGAAAACGCCTTAGTTCAGCTTCATATGATTGTGCCGACAGATTCATCGAAGGAGGTTCTAAATCTGTTTGACAAATGTGCATCCCCAATGGGACATCGTGGTCTGAGGGAACGCCTTTTGAAGCCATCTGCAGATTATTCGACAATCTGTAAAAATCTGGATCAGGTGACTATATGGACAAAGAAACCGGTTGAGTACAGCCTGGATATATTCAGGAGACTCCGAACAATCTCCGATCTGCATCGGCTTTATAGAAAGATTCAACAGGGAACAGTGACTTCTACAGATTTATTAGGGCTAGATTGCAGTCTGAAGGCAGCGGAGTGGATTTTCAAATCTGAGGGACTCTCTATAAAGAACATCTTACAGATTTCCAAGGAAGTCTTCAAGATTTTCAGTATAGATAAGGTCTATGAGGCAAATGAAGATAAAACCTTGTTTAATCAGGGCATTGTTCCAGATTTAGACCTTGTAGAATTACAGATTCAGGAACAGTATACAAAAATATTAAAATGGATTCAGGAAAGAGCGACAAAGATAGGCTTACCAGTGGATACACTGAAGATTGAGTTCAAGGAAAAATCTCTAGTGATTAAGGGTCCCAAATCTGCAATTCAGGCTTGTAAGGAGTCGGGCAAACTCCCTCAAGGATGCACCGCAGTCATCAATAAGGGTACATCCTATCTTGAGTCCCCAGAATTAGACCAAATCTTCAATGCGATTGTAAGACTCCGTGAAACTCTTGTAAAAAAGCAGTCCATTGCTCTTTTAGAGCAAGGAACCCAATTATCTTCAATCATATTCAATGAATGGCTAAATCTGACCGATACGATTACGCAGATTGATGTAAATCTGACTCTGGCCCGAGTGGCCTTGGACCTCGGCTACACCTGCCCAACTCTCATAGAATCTGATGAGGGCCATCTAACAATAGAAGGTCTGCGTCACCCACTGCTAGAGGCTCAGGATAAGAAGATTCCCTATGTGCAGCATAACATCAGTTTGAAGGAGCAGAGTTGGCTTCTGTATGGTCTCAATGCGAGTGGAAAGTCTAGCTTGATGAGAGCGACAGGTCTTGCTGTTCTTTTAGCTCAGGCGGGCTCCTTTGTTCCTGCATCTAAGATGACTCTGGCTCCTTTTACGAGTCTCCATACTCGCATTATAAATACGGATAATCTGTGGTTAGGCCTGTCATCCTTTGCGGTCGAAATGTCTGAAATGCGGGATATCTTTCGGGAGGCTGGACCAAAATCCTTAGTTCTAGGCGACGAACTCTGCTCTGGAACAGAAACTACATCTGCAACTGCCCTAGTTGCAGCGGGTCTCAAGGGCCTTTTGAAGCGGAAAGCAAAGTTCCTCTTTGCCACTCATTTGCACGGACTATCAAATCTGAAGGAAGTCTCAGAGGATCCTTCCCTAAGAATTCGGCATTTACACGTGGAATATGATACAGTGAAGGACAAACTTATCTATCATAGAACTCTGAGAGATGGTCCAGGGTCATCCTTGTATGGCTTAGAAGTGGCGAAGGCAATGCGAATTCCTGATGATATTCTGGAGGATGCGATTCGTTTCAGAAAACTCTTGACAGGCCAGGCGGATGTATCCTCGGCTATTGGATCCTCCTGGAATTCATCGGTCATAAGACAGAAATGTGTAAAATGTGGCAATAATATCGTGAAGAGCTTAGAAGTACATCATATCAGAGAACGACAAGATGCAACCAATGGCCTCTTAGAAGATGGTTCAAGTGTACATAGTGCAGCAAATCTTGCTGTAGTATGTGACACGTGTCACGATGCAATACACGCGGGAACCTTGCATCTTGGCCCTAGAATACAGACATCCGATGGCCCTGAGTTAACAGAGATAAGCTCAGTCGCATCAACCTTGACGAGTCGTAAATCAAAGTGGTCAAAGGATGATGAGGCAATCATTCACGGAGTTTGCAAACAGTTTCCTATGATGCCTTTTTCAAATTTGAGTAAGTATCTTTTGAATAAGCACTCAATTCAAATCGCTGCACCGACCCTCAAGAAATTCAGGGATTTATGATGTGCCTGGAGCATTTGTTCCAGCAGGTCCCATAGGACCCGCAGGACCCATAGGACCCGCGGGTCCCATAGCACCAGAAGGTCCCATAGGTCCAGGAGGGCCAGGAGGGCCTACATTGCCACCACCTGTGGTCTTCTGAAGAGTCGCAATGACGAACTGAAACTCTGCGAGCTTCTTCTCAGCCTCAGCGAGACGAGCCTCAAGACGACGCGTATCGCTGCGGGCCTGATTGTTGCGATTGTAAGAACCACCCTGGAATAGTACAGATGACATCTCTGACCCTATGAGAGGGTTGCTTTTCCAGGTTTGTACGCATTGGAAAATGTGCCTTAAAAATTGCTTACATCCCGGGTAGCAAGGACGGTATGCCAATCCCAGTACGATGTATGAATTGCGGAAATGTTCTAGCCGACCTCTGGCGTTATTATCAGCGCCGGACGAAGGAGCTCCGGGGAGGTCAAGCTGCAACTCTTCTCATCCTTGACGAGACTAAGCTGCCAAAGACACCTGAGGGCGAAGTTCTTAATGAATTGGGTCTTCACCGATATTGTTGCAGAAAAGAGCTGCTAACGTATCGCGAAACATATTAGAAGGAAGATGGAGTTGTTCGTCCCATCGTTATTAGTATTAGTTCTCGGTGCAGTAGTATGCTTCGTTTTTTTACCTAAGATGACACCTTATATACTTGGTGTGCTTGCTTTAGCGATGTTTGTTGTTGGAGCCTGGCAGCATTACAACATGTTTCCCTATGAATATAGATCCTCGCTTTTGATTGATTTACTACAAGATTATGCACCTTTCGTGATGTTACTCGCTGTCATCTTTGGCGGTCTCATTTCTCTAATGGTGGCCTTTGGTGTATCTCCTCCAGATGTTTCGCAGGTTATACCTGCTGCGGTTACGGATATAATCCCGGCAATAAACAATACAAAGACAAATAATGCAAAGAATAACGGTGGAATTATGAATGTGTTTAATGCTACGAAGGCGAACAATGCTAAGCCAGCAAATGCGCTCGCGGCTTTAAACCCTTTTAATACAAAGCCTAATAATGCAAGAAGAAATAACTTGGCGTCGCCTAGTTTTAAGACTGTATAAGTAGTAGAGGATGGTGAAAAGCCACAGAAAAACAAGAAAGGTTCATTCCAAATCAACGTCTAAAAAGGGTAGAACCGCCAGTATTTTAACAATCCCTCAGCTTCGCAAGGCGTTTGACCATATGGACAAGGTTGTGGAGGGTCTAAGAAAGGTAGCCAAGCATTCTTTTTCGGATGCTGTTGTTGCATATAGAGAGGAGTGGCGCAAGACATTCAAGCGCGATCTTCCTCCGGCAGATGCGGCGGCCTATTTGAAGTTCCGTTATGGAATGAAGTCGACACGCTCTATGACGAGAAGAGCTAAGACGCGTGGTGGTGGTTTGGGAGCAGCTCTTGCAGGAGCCCCCTTAGATTACCAGACACGTGCTGGAGTGGAGGGTGTCTATGGCAATTTCCCCGCATATCAGACGCAGGGACTTGATAGATTCTACGGCAGTGCTATAACAGCGGACTGTGGAAAGGGAACTAACTTTCCGACAGATACCTCCGCTGCACAGCAGGGAGGTGCTTGGTCAGATGGTCTCTTCCGTCCTATAGCGGTTTCATCGGGTCCCCCATATACATCAATGATGGAGTTTAAGGGAGTTACACCCTTTCCTACATCAGACCCTGTAGCTCTAGCTGCAACGAAATCAATGCCAATATCTTTCATCCCTCCAGGAAACTTGGTAACAAGTATGCGCACCAACCCTACATTTTAACAATGATTCACTCTAAATCAATTGATTCCTAATAAGAAATCAATTAATTTATGCAATCTTCAGATAGCGTCTGATGACACTGAACTTTTTGTACCTTGCGAAATAGAGTCACTCGGATGGCACAACCAGAACGCTCAATGGAAATTCCTAGACGGCTCCTTGATCAATACTTTCAGACAACAGCCTATCCATATACACGTCATCACTTGGATTCATACAATCAGTTCCTGGAAAAGGATTTACCTGCCATTATCCAGAGTCAGAATCCCTTGATTATCGTGAAGGACTTGATTAAGGGAACGAATACATACAATTACACGGTGGAAGTGTTCATCGGTGGAGAAGATGGAAAGGGTCTTCATTTAGGTACTCCAACGTTGCAGCATATGGGAGGCGAGGAGGTTCGTCTTCTTTTTCCGAATGAGGCCAGACTACGTAATTTGACGTATGCGGCGGGTCTCTATGCAGATATCCTGGTTCGCGTAAAGTTTGCAAAGGGTGCCGACGGTAAGCCGACAATGAAGGATGTTCTCTTGCCAAGATTCCCCCTGGTGGAGATTCCTGTTATGTTGCATAGCAAGGCTTGTTTGCTGAACAATAAGCCAGATGAATTCCTGCGCTCTGTTGGAGAGTGTCCATATGACCAGGGAGGCTACTTTATTATTTCTGGTTCAGAGAAGGTTCTCATTACGCACCAGGAACAGGCCTTCAATACACTTTATATTCAGAATCAGGAAGCGGATCCTAAGATTACCACGTATGCAAGTATTTCCTGTTTATCTCCTGAGACGAGACAGGTACGCCGAGTAACCTTTATCATTGTGCGTAAGACGGAAGCCTTGCATGTGGGCCTCCCTTTCGTAAGAATGTCTATTCCTGTTTGCATCTTGTTTAGAGCCTTGGGCGTAGAATCCGATGAGGAAATTATGCGAAATATCATTGTCAATCTGGATCCGGATGAAATTAAGATTATGGAGCCTTATCTAATTGCCTGTTTCACAGATGCCAATCCTATTCTGGATACCTTCTCGGCCATTGAGTATATTAAGACTCTCACGAAGGGTTTCGGAGAAGCCCACGTCTTAGATATCATTCACAACCAAATGTTTGCCCACGTTCCAGATACTCCTGGAGCCCGTGCGGCCTACTTAGGAGATTGTGTTCGAAAGATTTTCCGTGTCTATGCCGGCCTGGATCTTAAGACGGACCGTGATGACACGCGTAATCAAAGATGCCTAGCCTCTGGTTTCTTGACGCAGATGTTATTCCAGGGTGTCTATAAGAATTGGACCAAGGCGGTAGGGCGAGCCATTGACGAGGAATACAACTATAATGTGAGCGTCTATTCAGGCGAGAGTTTTATGAATATCTTTTCAGAGAGCAATTCATCCTCCTTGTTCAGATCCTTCAGGGTCAGTGGGAAAGAAGTTCCGAATATGTTGACGAATGGCTTGATGCGTGGGTTCCGTGGAAAGTGGGGTTCAGGTCTGGGCGAGGACAAATCTGGCGTTCTGCAGTCGTTATCACGTCTATCGTACATTGATTTCATCAGTCACTGCAGACGTGTTCTTTTGGAATTCGATACATCAATGAAACTCACGGGTCCTCGTCATCTCCATACGAGTCAGTATGGATATTTCTGCACCAATGAGACCCCAGGAGGTGCATCCATTGGTATCGCGAAGAATCTGAGTGTTCTAACTACGATTAGTATCTCAACGCCGACGAAGGAGTTCCTAACGTGGCTTTTCAAGCGCGGCTATGTCTTACCTGTTGCGGATGCGACGGGTAGTCTAAGAGCGATGTGTGTTCCTGTTTTTATTAACAATGGTCTGGTTGGCTATACTCTGTCGGCGGTTGAATTGACGAAGGTTATTAAATTATTCAAGTGGACGGGTTGTCTATCGTCGTCTGTTGGAATTGCCTTCTTCATTCGTGATCGCAGAGTCTTAATCAACTTCGACGAGGGTCGCCCAGGTCGCCCCTTGCTGCATATGGAGCCTTGGACATATGCAAAGTATCCGAAGGATAAACTTGCAGCCAAGGGAACTACGTGGCGTGATATGATTATGGGAACCCTTCCTCAGGCCTCGGACCACGGCCTTTCCTGGATTGGCTTTATGGATCCCTTGAAGGAGCGTGAGGGTGTGACAATGTTGGAATATGTTGAATATCTTACGCCCTACTCAGGTCTCATAGAATACGTTGATCCGTATGAGCACAATGAATGCTTCGTCGTGAATTTCCTGGAGCAAATGACCTCTGAGACGACACATGTGGAGGTTCACCCTTCCACGATTATGAGTGCGATTACCACCTTGATTCCCTTCTCTCATCACAATCAGTCGGTTCGTAACCAGCTAGGCGATTCTCAGTCGAAGCAGGGAATCTCGGTGTATGCCTCGAATGCCCATATGCGCTATGACAATCAGGCACATATTTTGACCAACGGTTCTCCACCTTTAGTGCGCACCTTGTATTATGATTATCTTGGTCAGGGTAAACTTCCCTATGGAACAAATATTATTTTGGCGATGGGAATGTTCCAGGGGTACAATCAGGAAGACGGTATTGTCATCAATCACGATGCCTTGCAGCGTGGTCTCTTTAACACGGTACATTACCGTTCTTACACAGTCTTTGAGGAAGACGACGATAGAGCCAAGACGCGCACACGGATTGCGAATCCGAAGTCGGTTCCTGGTTGGACCGATTTGAAGCCAGGGATGGATTATTCTCAACTCGATGATGCGGGGATTGTTCGCATTGGCTCCTACGTAGATGAAAACACAATCTTAGTGGGCAGAACCATTGAGCTTCCTGGAGGCAAGTTGGCGGATTCCAGTGAAGCAACGCAGGTATGGACACACGGCAGAGTAGAATCCGTGGTTGTCCTAGTGAATAACAAGGGCTTGAGAACAGTGAAAATACGTTGCGTGGAGTACAGAATGCCAGAGTTGGGTGATAAGTTTTCGAACAGACACGGGCAAAAGGGTACGATAGGAATGACGGTACGTTCCCACGATTTGCCTCGTACGATGTCTGGAATTGTTCCAGATATGATAATGAATACTCACGCCATTCCATCTCGTATGACGATTGGTCACGTAATTGAGATGGTTCTGGGCAAGGTTGCGGCGAATGTGGGTGCAATCGCAGATGGCACGGCTTTTACAGATGACGGTCGCTTGACGAAGCAACTGTGTGCCGCCTTGGAGCAATTAGGCTTTGAAAAATTCGCCAATGAAATTATGTATGATGGTACAAGTGGTAAGCAACTTGTTTCGGATATGTTCATTGGACCGATTTTCTCAATGCGCCTCAAGCATATGGTGGAGGATAAGTGGAACGCACGTGGCAAGGGTCGCAGAGAGCAAAAGACCCACCAACCAACGGGTGGTCGTGGTGCACAGGGTGGCTTACGTATTGGTGAAATGGAACGTGATGCGATTCTTGGACACGGAATCAGTGCCTTTGTAAACGAGTCCTATATGTTACGTTCAGATGGAACGAGTTTCAACATTTGCAAGGGGTGTGGTACGATTCCGATTGAAAATGAGAAGAAGGGAATCTTCGTATGTCCTTTGTGCACTGGACCGGTGAAGTATATTGGATCGGGGCCGTCTGACTTAGAACTCGTGCCTCCTACGCGTAAGACTATGATTGCACCGGTGAAGATTGAGATGCCTTATGCTTTCAAATTGTTGGCGCAAGAGCTGGAAACCTATATGAACATTGGTATGCGCATTATGACGGAGAAGGACTTGCTACGCTTGAATGGTGTGAATAAGGATGATTTACCGCCCTTGACAGATGAGGAGAAGCAGCGTGGTCAAATCACCTTGCCTGAGCGCGTCTTACCTGAGACGGCGGTTCCAGAATATAGAAAGGAAGAAGAAGGGGTCACGGAAGCCTCACCTGAACTCTTGATGAAGTTGGGTGCCTTGCCGCCGACACTGGTTGTCAGTGATGAAGATGATATTGTTGTGAATGGAAAGGGACAACCCTTAACGGGTAAGCCCTTAACGGCCACAGAGGCAGTAGGAATGGCGGCGGCTACGGTAGCGGCAGCTGCTCAGCCAATGAATGGTATGCAACCAGGGTCTATTGTTCAGACACAGCAGGGTCCGATGTTCCAGCCGGCTCCAACCAATGTCACGATTGTTCCTCCAGCGCGCTCAATTCAGGTCGTTGGTGGCCCTGAGGATGTGATTGCAGATGAGGAACTTGGAAGACCAGTTGCATCAAATGTAATACCTTCTATGCTGCCTATGGCACAGCCACAGATGCAGTCACAGATGATGCCAATGGGACAATACCCTCAGCAACAGATGTATCCTCAGCCAATGATGCAACCACAGATGCAATACCCTCAACAATTTCAGCAAGGACTGAATATGGGCTCGGTTCCGGCTGTATATGCGGCACCACTTCCATCGGCTGCGCAGATGTATAGCTCTGGAGTTCCAGGAGCGCCTCCAACCATTGCGATTCCCACAGATGATATGTCAATGCAACAATTCGGAAATCAGCAGTTTCAGGGCCCTAGACCGCAGCGTGGAATCACCTTGAAGAGACGTTCGAATCAACCCTTTGGCTCGGCAGAGGGAGCTTCGCAGCCATCGGTGGATTCCAATACAAGAATCAATGTGATTAAGGGTAGTTAAACACTCCACTGAACAACCTGCCTAAAAATTTGATTCAAAACTATATAGATAGTTTAGTATGGCCCAATTTGTAGAAAAAGTATTTAGATCACGTCAGGTAATCCTTGATGTCTTACGTGATCGCGGTTATGATACGGTAGGTGCAGAGAAGTTCGGACCCGAGGAGATTCGCGAGGCTCTTGCGGCCACCTCGAATGGAAAGGCTCTTGAGTTCACGGTCAAGGCACGTGAGGGTATGACGGTGCCGACTCCTACGGTTCGCGTCTACGTGTTTCTTGCTCGTATTAAGCAGAAGCTTCCAGGCTTCATTACATCTCTGGATACTCCCATTGGAGCCGCACCCGATGCATCTTCAAGGCAGCCAGATAAGCTAGGGTCACCGGTGGATCCTGCACAGACATCGGTGATTTGCTTGATTAACGAGCCGGTTGTTCCGGTCTTCAATCAGGCATCGATTAATGCTTGGGCAGTACGAAATCTCCGGTTGTCCTTCTTCTATATGGACAGTTTTCAGATGAATCCCTTGACGCATTATCTTGTTCCGAAGCACGAGATTATTCCGAAGGAGCAGCACGAGCTTCTAATGAAGGAGCTCTACGTTACGCAGAAGAGTCAGTTTCCTCTCATTCGTTATCACGATGACCCAATCACACGTGTCATTGGAGCAGTGCCTGGTGATCTAATTAAGATTACTAGACCAAGTCCGTCGGCGGGTGAATATATTGTCTATCGTTATTGCACACCCTGAACTTTTGCAGACGCAGTCATTAGAAAAAGTTCGCAAAACACAATGATTTAAATAAAAATCTGGACTTTTTTCTAAAAAGTCCTTTAGATAGATGCCAAGTGCACAAATACATTTTCAAGATGCCTTAACGGCATATCAATCACTTCCAGCACTTGATATAGATACAAAGATTGGAAATCTAGATCGAGCGATTAATACATATCACACAACGACAACGGATGCAAATAAGACTGCTGTTCAATCAGCCTTTGCACCGATTGCTACGTATTATGCCACTCTCAATGACATCAATACAAATTTAAGGACTTACTTGAATAAGGTCTCATCAACGATTGCGAATTCACAGGATACTCTTGCCAATGAGGATCGTTTGAATGAGCGTGTTCATCCAGAAGAGTCTATTGCGCCTAGAGAAAGCTTATATGGAATCTTTCCAAAATTCAGACTTACATCCTTACCTTATATATTGACGGCGGGTGTATTTTTGTCCTTGTTCAGTATTTTTTTAGTCTTTCAAATGTTAGGATTCACAGGCCAGTTTAATTTACCACAGAGTCTTGTACAGCGGTTTAGCCCCCCGGCAGGTGTTGCATCAGTTCCCTTCTATAAGAACCCAATGATACTCGGTGGTGTAGTGGCAGCCTTAGCCTCGGCCTTAGTTATCTTCGTATTTTTGTATTATAAGGAGAAGAATACAAATAAACCATAATTAGTAGAAGAATGGCGTTTTGTTCAGTAAACATGGAAACAATCGGTCCAGCAAATTACAATCAATCTTTTAGTCCAGCAACTGACTCGTGCTTACCCAATAGCGGAACAGGCTTTGCTGTACCAGGTGATATGGATGCAACAACATTAATTGTTAGACCTGCCGCTCTTACAACCCAGGTTGCGACACTTTTAACAAGTAAATCAGCAATAGCTCCTGCAACGCTTGATCCAAATAATATGGACCCGGCATCAGTCTTTAAGACGAAGGCTGCCATAGTAAGATCAAATATGGAAAAGGAATATTGTTTTTACTATAAGCGGTATTCGTGGGTATTGAATGAAGTTTTAACAAAGGCAGCCAGTACAACGGCATTGACTGGAACGGCTGCTGCGGATTATACTATCCAAAAGGCAGCTGCGGGTACAATCAATTCTAAGTTGAACCAAATCTTACAAGTTATGCAGGAACTCATTAAGTCTCGTACTGGAAGCTTGAATGGATATTATAGTTCATCAGCTGGAGGTGTCAATCAGCTAAATACTGAGCTAGATACAATGCGTGAAACGCTTAAGGGTCATTCAACACAATTGCAGAGTAAGTCTCTTGAAACAGATGTACAATCTGCGATGATTGATTACACACTCGAGAAAAATTCATCTTCCCGGAATTTACTTGCAGTCTACGGATTTATGAATATCGTTGCGATTGGAATGCTTTTTTACTTATACCGTACTGCGAAGGCCTAATGAAAAATACATAAAATTATCCATCCTAAATTTATCAATGACATAGATAAATTTAAGAGGGACAGATAGATGAAGGAAGCATTTACGACTTTACAAGAACTTACAGACCAGGCAAGGGCGTATGCGGATATGGAACTTAGCGCCTATTTATCATCGTTATCTTCAGACCAGAGATCTGAGTTTGTTTCAGCTCAAATTGCGGGTGCAGTTGCAGCAGTGGAGCTTGAAAAGAGAAATAAGTTTAACGACTCTAAAGATAAGATAGGCGGACTCGATAACAATATTTCATCCGTGATGTATTATCTTACACGCACACGCGACTTGAAAAATATGGCTTCTGACGTGGATACGATTACCCAAAAGCAATTATCAACAATTGATTCAAATCACGATTTGTCTGTACGGCAGCACGAGGTGAATGAATGGGCGAACTCAAATAAGTTAGATACCTTGTATTTCTTGCAGTTACTCTTTGTTACGCTATCCTTCATTGGTGTGCTTCTATTTTTGAAGATGAATGGGCTTATCTCAGGAGCATTATTTAGCCTAATTACGACAATTACAAGTATCATCCTTGTTATAGTTCTAATCATTCGTTACAGATACACATCTGTAGCCAGAAATACTCGCTATTGGAGCAAGTCTCGTTTCCCTACACAGCCTGATAGAGTATCTGCTTCAGTAAATATTAACTGCCCGGCTTCAACGTGATCAGGCTAGATTTGCATCGGCTTCCTATAATAGAAATGGGCGAGTACCTTGCACCATATATATCAACTAGAGAGGCATTTAGAAATATGGGCAGCTTATTTGAAAAAAGTTTTAAAGGAACTTCCACCCACGAAGGGTTCACAGATATTGACAATGTTTTTCAGAATATTTTAAAATCCGGAAGCGCTCCAGTCATAACCCATCCTGCTTGTTCACAGTCATCAGATTCTGGTTCTGCGGCTTGTGCACAGACCTCTACATCTGCATCATCTACAGCCACAACTACAACAACGGGCACCCCAGCTGCAACACCAACCGCCTTTTTAAAGACAATGTTGCAACAAGAAAAGGCCACCGCAGATTCCTTAATGGATACAGCAAAAAGAATCAGTCCAGTTGTACAGACTTTAGCACCTGTTGCTGAAGCGAGCGATGTAGCATTTGAAGCCTCTGCTCCTGCAGCTGTAACAACACGTGGAGCAACTCTTCAGGGTTTTGCAGCCATCTTGCTTGTTGTATCTTATTTTGCCTTTACTCTTGTATTTACGATTTTCATAAATAATACAACACAGAATCCGTATACCGCTGGAAAAACATTTGTGGGTTTGCTAATCCTAGCCTTCATTTTATATACTCTCATTGTTCGGTTGGCTTGATTAGTTTCTCATCATTAGTCTCTGGTCCTCATCATATTGCTCGACCTCTTCGTCTGTGTTAAAGACAAAGATGCCGGTGTAGGACTTCCCATCCGTTGGCTTACCGAACTCGTCCTCCAGGCGACGAACTAACTCAGCCTGTGTCAACTTCTTGCCAACGCCACCGACAGCCTCTAGCCAATACTTATACGCTCTCCAGAAGTTGCCCAGCGCCGTCGTATCGGTACTGGCGCGGTCTAGGCGAACACGGCTACCCTTGAACTTCGCAAAGGAATCGAAGGACTCACGGTACTTGTCGGACTCACTGGTAACAATCTTGGGCGCCGGCTCCAGAGTTCCATTGTCATTGACGGCATACTGGGTGAGATAGATATGGACCAGCCGAGAGAAGAAGGGCACACGCCACTTCTTGAGCTTGATATTCAAGTTCATATCTCTTGGGAAGACATTCGGCTTCCCGATATCCTTGTCACCAGGGTTGACGAACTTGCTCTCGAAAGGGATTAAGCGAATACGCCGCCACGTACCACGGTCCATTGAATTGATGGTAGGCAGCGTATTGCACATCATAAAGAGCTTACCACTCACCTTGAATCTGTCTTGGTCTCCATACAAGGCCCGTGCCTCAACAGCATCCTCGCCGCTGAACTGCTTCATACGCGAGGTATTGAGAGGCTCACGGTCATCCGGCTCCTGCATATAGATGAACCGCTTATTCTTGATGCTCATAATATCTGGATTCGCCGCACCGGACTCAGGGCGCTTGCGCGTCAAGGCGGTTGACTGAAGAGAAGACTGGTAATCACCGAAGGTCATCACCATCAGATCAACAAGCTTGGACTTTCCGTTGCCACCTACCCCCTGGAAGGTATAGTAGCACTGCTCACGATTCTTGCCCTCCAGGCAGGAGGCTAGCAGCTTCAGAACCCACTCCTTCAGCTCAGGGCGAGGAAAGAGCTTGGAGAAGAAGTCGTCAATCTCAGCCTGGACGGGGTCATTCGGATCATATTCGATGTAGGGAATGGCCTCGTGCTCTGGAGAATCATTGCCAGCCTGGAAGGTAATGTAATCCTCTGGAGCACCTGGTTGGAAGAAACTATAAGGATCACCGGCATCCTTGGACATCGGCATCATTTCACCAGGTCGATTCGGATTCGGCTTGATTGCATCAAGATGAATGACACCGTTGGCGCAGCCAAGCCGAAAGGGATTCGCATTCAGTTTAGCCTCGAAGTTCTCCTCGTAGAAGAGACCTACGCACTCCTTCATTACACTCTCCTTGAATCCATTGTTATACAGCTTCATCTCTAGCTCAGTAAGCTCGGAGAACTTCTTATCACGTACCTCGGCACGATTGAGTTCCTGCTTACGCGTAATAAGCTCGATTGCTTCCTCGGCTTGCTTTATCTGTATATCAATATCACGAGCATCATCGATCTTATTCGCCTCTCGAAGACCATTGCGCTTCTCTAAGAGTGTCTTTGTTGTCTCATTGAGAGCCTCAAGGCTCTTATTATTATTTTGCATTTGTTCCATTTTGGCATATTCTGGACCATTCTTGAAACGCTGACGGGCAGAATGGATGAGGTCAGTCACTTCTAGGCCACCCCCCTTTGAACTGATTTTATTTCGCAACTCAATACCCTGGTTAATCTTCTTCCACTTATGCATATTGGAATTATACTCGTACCAGTCGGTGTGACGCACACTTACAGAAGCTGCATAGTTGTCCTGGTAGATTCGCTTCATAATACGGGCCACGTGGTTGTGAGTAGGAACCGTGCAATGAAGGATATACTCAGCTACATCTTGCTCAAGAATCTCACGGAATGCAATGGGGTTGTCATCCTTTGCCCAGTGACGGAGGCTTCTCACAGTGAGGCGACGGCCATTTCCCTCACTCCGCATCGACGTATCCCAGCGGCGTCTCAACTGGTTCAAATCATTCCCTGATGACTTGGGTGACTTGGCGCTGAACTCCATCCAGAGGTTGAACATATCTGTAGATTGCGAGATGCTATGAAGGCAGAGACCAACACGTAGCCAGGAATCATAGGAATCTGCTCTCTCAGGGGAAAGACACTTTCTGACGAATTGCTTGACCAGTTCAATCTCCTCGAAATTCACATCATACTGGTGCTGCTCAAAGGCCTCTTGGACAAGAACATTCGTATTGCTTGTGCCGTCTGCATTGAGTTCAAGGGCACTGGGAATCTGCGCCTGGACAACGGGAGGTGCATTCGTTAGACGCTCATAGAGAGGCTTCACATCGACCTTGACCTCGTTGTCGTCCTCCACGAGGTTGTAACGGATACTCAAGAGCTCCATCAGTTCACGCGTGCCAAACTCAGATGGGCTCTGAGATGACCAGCCATCCGTTGCAGGTGTATAGACGAGAACGGTCTTCAGGTCGTAGGCTGGAATGTTTGGCTTACTCTCACCATATAGGAACCACCCCTGTTTACGAGTGCAGGACTCATCATAGATATCCGTGACACCGTTAGTGAATCCGGTATCCTTGAATGCCAGATTCACGGCATCCTGGTTGAGCATCCAGCGACGAAGAACACCCTGCTTCTCAAAGGATAACACAATATCAGGACACTCAATGTGAATCCCGTCCTTGATTTCACCCTTACTCTCGTATGCCTGGGGTCTGAGGCAGACGAAGAATCTGAGGGTCTCGTAAGGGCTCAAATCAAAGAAGGTGTTGAGAGCCTCCGTGAGTTTCTCCACGAAAGCCTTGATATTCTGCATATGAAAGGGATGGTCAAGAGAACGGTCCTTGCGATATCTGAAATCCAGGTCAATCAACAAGGGCTTCGGGCCATTGGGCATCGGCATCTCAATCATATTCAGAGGCCGACCCTTGTCCTTGAAGAGGTAATCGTGAGAAAGATTTAGGAATTCCTGATACTCTTCATCCTGGATGAAATACTTGCCGCCGGTGATTCCAGTGATGGTTGCTACGCGTTTATCGGTAGTTCCAACAATACGATGCTCTTCTAAGAAGGCCTTCAGAGTTAGCCCGGTTGCCATTGTGTACTGATTCCCTGGATTTTCGGCGCGTTAAATTTTACGGGTGGTACCTAAAGCCTCTAGGCACCTAAATAAACGCGGTCCAAAATTTGAACACAAATACTCTGTGTAAATAAAGTACAATGAAGTTCTGCCCAACGTGTCATTATTATCTGTATTTGAAGGCGGGAACTGATACTGAGACGCGCAAGGACCGTCAGGAGCTGACACGCAACTGTGTAAATTGTGGTTACACAGAGGTGGAGACTACGGGTGGTCTCATTTCCGAGACGATGGTTCAGCAGAAGTCTTCGGAAGCGTTTAAGATTATGATCAATGAGTTTACACGCCAGGACAATACGCTTCCCCATATGAAGATGATTCCTTGCCCAAAGCCGACGTGCCCAACGAATGAGGGCAAGGAGCGTGATGTGATTTATATGACATATGATGCACCTGGTAAGAAGAATCTGTATATCTGCAATGTCTGTGGTGAGCAATGGAAATCTAGAAACTAAAAAAACTAAATAACTAAAGAACTAAATACTTAAGATAATTAGATGCTTTATCAAAGAGCGCCTTATTATCTTATAATTCATTTTTTACTTGGCTTTGTATCACCCTGGTATCCTATTATTGGAATTATCGCCTTAATATATCAACTCTGCCAATATGCCTTCAACGTTCGTGTCTTTCCAGTTGAGGGTACCATAAAGCCAGGGAACAGTCTTGAGCATACCTCTCTGAAGATTCTTGAAATGCTTATAGGATATCTATGTGGTAATCTCTTCAAATCTTACATCCAATTCAGCATCTAGATTTCCACCAAGCATTACGGGAAACGACATCCACTCAATTCCTGGAATCTGTAGATCACCGAAAGGCCTCGCGTAAAAAAGTCTATATGGACTCACCTTTTTTTCCATTAGCATCGCAAAATATATAGATGTCTCATTACCGGCAAACCATCCGCGTAAGGCAAATTCCTTCAACATATCCTTGTATTGCTCACCGAATTCTAGCCAGGCATCTGCATCTCCAACCAGACATCCACCTCCAAGGAGATTCTCAGGGATTGGAATCTCCATTGGTTTTCCTTCGATCCAGTTCTGCACGTAGGAATCTGGAATGGGATTGAGTTCCAATAAAGTCATTCTCCCTGGAACACAAAGACGTTCTACATCGCAGGGGAAGGTCATATAATATTTCTGTAAGGATGCATATCTTTGAATTCCTATATCACACCAACAGAACCAGCGGCTCTGGAATTTATTAGAATTGATTACAATTCTTGAACATTCCTGTTTCATTGCCCAAATAGCATATAAATCTGGATGATTCAAATCTTTTTCTGAATCGTTTTCCCATTGTATATCCCAGAAATTCATCATCGCAGGACAAGTCATTGCAAAGGAATCAAAGGGGCGAACCGTAATCTGCGTTAAATCTAACATCTCACGCCTCCATTGGTAAAGTTCAAGAGCAAAGACTTCTGTCGTAAAAATAACCATTGCTGAAGGTATTTTACAGAAATTTTGGATCCAGGCTCTATACTTTCCTATATCATATTTTGAATGTTCTAAGGGGTAAAAAGCAGTAATGATTGTTGTATCTGCTAACTTCATCTAATGATAGAATTATTATGTTCCTGGATTATTTGCTATCTATGTTGGGGAATTTTTGGATGTCCTTTTAAAAATGTTATCTAGAAGTATAGAGCAATGGCATCATCGTTAGGCAAGGTTACGCCATTTATAGTGGTAAACAAAACTGCTGAGTTATACGGAACTAGCGGCTACCCCCTCGGTGGAACGAACCCTCCTCCCTCAGGCACGGTTTCTGCGCCTGCCGCCCCTAACACAACGAGTCTTGGTCCCCTACCGGGCACGAACTGCATCAATCTCTTAACGCTAAGAGATTACTACAAGATTCCTTACCCTCCCACGACCCCCCTTGCGTCTCCTCCTGTCATTGGTATCGTCTCCTTCGGTGGCGGTATCTATGGCCAGCCGGTATCAAGCGGAAAGTACTCGGGATTCTGGAGATGCACAGATATTTCTGGAGCGAATGGTGCGCCCATTCAGATCTTGGTTTCACCTATCAACGGTGCAATCAATGCTCCTAACGCCGATGATGGTGGTGCGACGCTAGAGAACACCGTCGACGTAGCTACGGTCAGTGCCTTCTACGGAATGATCAACCAGGGTCGCGATGCCCCTGTCTATACACCTCCGGTTATCATTCTCTATATTGCCCCGAGTGATGACATTTCAGAAATGTACAATGCATTCTACACAGTTCTAAACAACCCCGTTGTCTGCAACGGACAGTCATACACACCCAGTGTTGTCTGCTGCTCGTGGGGCGCCCCCGAGGTATCCTGGACGCAGAAGAACCCTGTTGCGCCCTCTGATGCTGGCCTTGAGGTAAATGATGACCCCAATCCCACTGGAATCGCTGAGATGAATGAAATCAACGATCTCTTTGCTGCTGCGACAAAGCGCGGAATCAACATTTGTGTAGCGAGTGGCGATATCCCATTGCCGTCGAACGGAATTTCTTCTGACCAGAGTGAACTTGCGTCACCCACAATCATGTTCCCGGCTTCATCTCCCTATGTTACGTGCGTAGGTGGCTCATCGGTCTTCTTCCCCAATGGCCCCAAGCGCAATTACACAAACCCCGGTGAGTTTGCCTGGGCCCGTGCTGAGGGTGGTGTCAGTAGTGCGTTCCCCATCCCTGATTACCAGACAGATATTGCTGGCTCTGCTCTCATCTCGGCCAATGCCTTCCTACAGTCATCAGGCGCTACAACGGAACTTCTTCAAACAGCGCTTGGGGCTGCCAATCTTGGTTTAAGGGAGAATGACCAAGACACAATGAACGTAAGTCTTGCGGCGGAGGCTAAGTTGGCGGCTTTTAAGAATTCCACGGATGCACTCGATTCCGCGACACTTGCTCTCGATGCGGCCAATGACGCGGCGCGCGGGGATCCTTCCTCACTCCAACTCCAGCTCGCCTTGAACGTAGCAAATACGGCCTATGTAGCGGCTAAGGCGAACAACGATGCCGCCCAGGCGGCTCTTGCGGCGGCTCAGGATGCCGTTATTAAGGCGGCTCACCTCGATGAGCTCCTTACACAGGCCTCGAATGCCTGGAATGAATACACAGTACTAATCGCGGGTGAGCCAGATAATCAAACAGCCCTCCTTTATCAGACTGCGAATGATGCGGCACTCCTTGTAGCGAACAATGCTGTTGCGCAGGCGGCCTCATCCGTTTTTGCGCCCTTGCTAGCTAATAAATACAATGTCACAGCGACGAATAAGGCTGGAATTTCAGATGTAATGGCTGATTTTAATACTGATATCACTACATTAGTAGCAGATGCTACGCTAGTCTCCAAGGACCTCGTTGTTCCCTATGAATCCTTTGTTCCTGCGGCGACGAATCCGGTTACACCACCCCCAAGCCTAATAAACCTTTACACGGCTGCCAATGGAAATTACCCAGCTAAGACAAACCTCCTTACTCTTCAAACAGATATCGATAATGTATACACTGACGTTCGCATGGATGTATCTGGAAATATGTATACACACTGTAATGATCTTCAAGTGCTTGCCTTGAAAGCTGGAACGAACGCTCAAGTTGTCGGTCTAGCAACGCAGGCTGCTAGACTTGTAAATACATTGAATAACAATGTATCAGCCGTTGTCAAGGCCAAGGCTGTATACCTTACGGCTTTAGAAAAACAGCGCCTTGCCCAGGATAACCTTACAGCGGTATTAGTCGCGATACCTGCATCAGAAGCGGTTCTTGTTGCCAAGACTCGCGATGCCTTGAGTGTAGCGAACGAGGCTCTATCCGTTGCATCAGTGGTGCTTGCGGATGCCGAGTATGCGGCCTTGGTCAAGGTGAACAAGGCTAAGACAGTTTCAGATAGTTTGGTTACAGCGTGTTATGATGCTGGAGTTGGAAAATACGTAGCTGGTTTTAATTCCGCGAATACCAGCGCGATGAATGCTCTTCGTACGGCCCAAGGAGATGCCTCAGGTGCTAAGGTTGATATCGCTACTGCGCAAACTAATATGGGCTACTATGTCACTGGCTCACTTGAAGGCCTTGCTCAGGCGGCTCAGTATATGGCTTTAGAGATGGTTGACCGCCACTATGCGTGGTCAACTTCTTCAGGTGTGCAAAATTCTATCACTGCGGCGGATAAGGCCATCGCTTCCGCCCACCGTGTAGTGAATGTAATGACGGCCTTTAAGGCAGTCTACAACAATGCGAATATCAATGCGGCTCTTGGAGCAGTATGGCCTACAACGGGTGTTGATGCCTCTGGGTCGGTTGCGATTGATTCAGCCCTCGTTGCCGCTCAGGCTGCTTTGAATACTATGTATGGAGCTCTAGTGGATTCCAGCTCAAATGCTCTTACTGCCCCATTAGGCACAGATATCAGTGGTGCCTATATCGCGGTGAACCGCGCTCTAACCACGGTTCAAACTGCGCTTCAAACCGCGCAATCTGGTTCCAAAACAAATGTGAGCTCAGCCAACGCTGTAGCGAGCAATACTGTCATCGCTCTAAAAAATAACTTGAATGCGGAAGGTGCTATTTTATATGCCACGGAAAATTATGCGCAATATGGTTTAGGTGTTAATGAAGCGGAAAATGCTGCGGCTATTTCGGCGGCTGATGCCATCTATGATGAATTCATTGCCTTGAATATCGCAGTCACAAAAGCCAAGGACTTGGCCAACTATACAATTAAGAGAGCTGCGCTTGCGAATGCTCGCCTAAGATATTCGGATGCTCCTGCAACGGCTAAGTACAAGACTATCTTTGACGCCCAAGATTATACGTATAAGCTGGTAGCCGCGACAATGGAAATCAATGCCCTTGTTCAGTCATTCTCTTCTATCACGCCATCATTAATGGATTCAGCGGATCGTTCGCAGGCGGCGATTTTATCCGCGGCGCAGGCGGCAAATGAAGCGACGGCGGCACGTAACCCTGCTCCTGTAACTCCTCAGATGTTAGATGCTCTTCAGAAGCTTGTCTTGAATGCGAAGGCTGAGGCTAAGTTGATTTGTGAGGCTCAACCAACAAGTGAGGGCCTCGTCACGGTTCTTACGAACTGGAATACGGCGGTTCTAAAGGGTGCGGCGGCTCTTGATGCAATCGATGAGACACTAAGTAGTGCTTCAACTACGGTTACTGACATTCTTAGTGCATTTTCTTCAGCAATTTCTACAGCTGCAAACGCGGGTGCTTACTACGAGCCTGATGCCCCCAATACAAGCGATTTATCCTTAGCGGCCAAGGCGGCCTATGATTTTAGCGTAAGTTACTTTGCGTCTGGTATCAATCGCGGAAACTTGAAGTACTTGATGGATGTTGCCAGCGCGAAAATCCACGCGGCTGAGCACGCTGCCGAGGTTGCGAATGCTGGTGAGACAAACGCGGAACGTGCATCTGCGCAGACAAAGTGGAATGATGCTGCAAGTAAGATTGAGTTACTAGTTGGAGTCTCAGGCGGATTTAACGTTGATAGCTTGACGCTTCCATCTGAACTCTATACATCTGTCGCGGTTGCCTATAAGAAGGTAACTGGTCTACAAGTGTCAGGAACTGTAGTTGGCTCTATTTCTGGAACTACACTTACAGTAACGTCCATCACGGGTACTCTTGCGGTTGGGTCCGTTCTTACAAATGGTGTAAACTCATATACAATCTTATCTCAGGCCACAGGATCACCTCTTGGCCTAACTGGAACGTATACACTTACAGCATCAGGAGGCACGGTGTCATCGAGAACGTTCAGCACCGTCACAGTCACTCAGAACACAGCCTCTGATTCAGTCACGACAAGTGAGCCCTACGTAACGGCGGTGGCTGCCTTTGATGCCTTCAGATTGGCCTATGAGAATTATAACAAGAATTTTTACCAGTATCTCATTGATGCCTCGAATACATCGTCACTTGCGAAGAAAGCGGCCAATACGGCGATTGCTCTTGCGCTTTCAGCGGCGGCCCGCACACAGGTTGCGGCGAAGGTATCTTCCCAGCAGTCATCCTTTATGGCGACGGGCTCAATGAGCTACCAGGATGATGCGGCTCTAAATGCCACGGAGGGAGCCTATGCGGCTGCTGACAACGTGAATATGTACCGCTGCGTACCCGATATTGCTATGCACGCCAATGCGGATGATCTACCCATCATCTACAGACTCAATGGTGGCAATGTCTATGTTGGCGGTACAAGTGTTGCGGCGGCTATGTTTGCGGGATTCCTCGGAGTTACGCAGTCACACAGCTCAATCAACTATTTCTTGAACCCGGTTCTCTATAACAACTTCTCATACCCAAGCCCTCTCTTATATGATATCTCTGGAACGTCTGAGCTCTTGAACCCTTCGATTGTTACGAGTAGATATGACTGGGTTATTTCAGATGTTCTCTCAAACACGAATGGCACATCAATCCACGGCTCATACAACTCACATGTTGGCCTTGGAAGTATCCGTGCGGATGCCCTAAGTGCCTTCCTAGAGACACCTAAGATGGTTACGGATATCCGTTCTGGACCCTACCCTCGTGATACTGGATTTGACTACACGATGCTCCCTGCTGGAATCCAGTCATACACGGTTCGCCCTGGAACAACGCAGGATGTCTACGTGTTTGTCAGACCAACGGATTCATACAATACAAATGTCACGTGGTCGTGCAGCAGCCCTTACAATGCCACCGTAACACAGACACTCGAGACGTACCAGAATGTCACGATTGCTACAACCCCCAGTGTTGTAAAGGCGACGGTTTACCGCGCTCGTGTCACGGGTGTCGTCCCCGTTGATCCTCTTGCCCCTGCCCCCGTCATCACGGTCAGCAGCACGGATGGTTCAAATGTCTTTACGACAATCAACGTGAATGTTCTACCCGCGGTTCAGGTTGTTGGTGTCTCCATCTCGGCCCTCAATGAGACGAAGAATCCTTCTAACACGGTTCTCTACCTTGGCAAGACGCTCCAGCTCATCGCCACGGTAACGCCTGTAGCGGCGACGAACAAGGCGGTCTATTGGTGGTCTAGCAACACGTCCATCGTGAATGTTGATCCCAATGGTCTCCTCACGCCCCTTGCCCCTGGCCAGGCGACGGTCAGAGTCACGACGGTCAATAATAACATTTCTGCGTCAATCAGCGTCTATGTTCCTACGCCGATGACGGGAATCAGTGTCTCACCTTCAATGGTCACATTGAACCCCAGCTTGCTCGTCTACCCGCTCAAGAACACGCAGCTCATCAAGGCGCTTGTTACGCCCAACAATGTTGACTATAAGTACGTGCAGTGGAAGATTGTTTCATCGCAGCCTCAACAGTTGCCCCCTGGAACAACGGATTCAAATGGAAATGCGATGCTTTACAAGGATAGCCACACCGACCCTGCGCAGGTCGCGGTTGCGAGCATTCACCAGCCAAATGGCACGGTGCTGAAGCGCGACACTGCTGGCACGATCATTGATAACACGCAGGACACGGTTACAGCTCTCTCTAACGGAAGAGTTGTTGTCCGCGTTTCCACGGATGGCGTCGCGGATACGGTATATGGAACGTATAGCGCGGATGTCATTGTCAATGTCGTGACACCAATGACGAACGTGACGCTCCAACAGACGAATATGGTCATCGCCTTGAACCCTTCCACGGCGGTTCCCACGGGACCGCTAGGTCTCTACGCTGACGCGTCAGGCATCAACCCCTTAATGAGCACATTCAACGCGGTCAACCCGACTGTCAACGTGCAGTATTCTGCATTTAACCCCAATACAACGTTGCCCTGGATCAATGCGGCTCTACTTGACAGAGACTTACCCCAGAGCTACCCTGTGACGGCCACGATGTTCCCTGCCTACCCATCGAACATGAACCTCTTCTGGTCAAGCTCGAACCCCAAGGTTGCGATTGTTTCTAACAATACACCTGCGGTTTTGAATGCCAACGGAAGCGACCCCAACAATGGGTTATTCCAGGTCACGGAGAACATCACGCCCTTGTCCAACGGCTCCACGGTCATCACGGTCACGACGGCGGATGGTAACAAGGTTGCTTCGGTGAATGTTCTTGTGACAACGCCTGTCACGAACATAGTGTTGAGCCCGATGCCTGTCACGCTAACGCCTGGCAAGCAGTACGCTCTACAGGCGACGGTCTTACCCACGACGGCGACGATCACGGACTTGACGTGGTCATCCACGAACGTGGCTGTTGCGAGAGTTGACCAGAATGGTGTAGTCACGGCGGTCTCTACGGGCTCGTGTGGAATCAGTGTATCAACGGCGGACGGTGATTACACGGCGATGGCGACAATCAACGTTGTCACGCCCTTGGTTGGCGTTTCACTTGTTCTCAATACGCCCACGCCTATCCGCATTGGAGACGTGGTGCAGATCTTGGTTGTGATGACACCTACAACGGCGAGCGACCAGGCCTTCACGTGGTCAGTCACGAATGGAGTCAATGGCAACATCTTCACGAACGGCCCTGCGCAGAACGGCAACATCGTGTATCTCGATGCGGCCCAGTCAGGTACGTCGGTCTTCACGGTCACGACACACGACGGCAACAAGCAGGCTAGCTTGTCATTGACGGTTGCCCCTTATTAAACATCTAACAAAACAAATCAAATCTAAATAAAAACACAAATGATCAAGAGAGTCTTGATTATTTGTGTTAAAAAGAGAGGTCTAAGAAAGAACCAAAATACTAAACTAGTAATCAAATGATTCCTTGGCATTGTATGATGAGCGATGATTACAGAGTATTTAAGGAGATTCTAAATGATTCTGTAAAGGAATCCTTTGAATTAATTTTCTACGACATTCCACAGGGTCGCTTGAATAGTGAACTCTACAGATTTGAAGCATTAACAAAGTCGCATCCCTGGAAGAATTCGCAGATTCGTATAGAACATATTCTCCTTAGTTTATACGAGTCAAGGGAATCAGATTATTTACTTTTTACAGATATAGATATTCTTGTAAGACCAGGACTCCACGCTGCCTTGAAGCCTTATATGCAGGATGGCTATGATATGGTATTTTCAAAGAAACATAATGGGACCCTAGGGCTTAATTTTATGCTGCTTAAGACATCAGAAGTAGTCAAGGATTTCTGGTCTGATATTCTAAAACAAATGCATAACCTGGAAGGCCTTGATAGAGATTTTGTAAATGAATCTATAAAGACATTTCAAGGGAAATATACAAGCTTTGATGAGCAACTTTTTACTACACCTACAACGTGGAATCAAAAGGCCGATTATATAATCATGCATATGGATTGTTCTCAGTTAGGAAAGGAATTGAATATGGCTGAAAAACTTTTCAATATGGCTCAACATATTGTATTAGAGCAATATATGGAATATGTGAAGGAGGATATAGTACCTTATATCTATGAATTCCAGGAACTTCTGTATAAATCTCACCAGGAAGAAAATGCGCTGAAATAAGAAAATCCTTTCCGGACCTTTCAGTATATGGAAGTTCTTTCACAGGTACAGTCTCTTGTAGTAGAGCACGCGTTTACAATTGGTGTGGGTCTCCTTGTAGCGGTACTCCTCGCTGGAGTCGCGTGGTATTCTATGTCGCGTCTATCATCTGGTTCAAAGAGTGATGTTCTTGTGAACCAGGCTCGTATGAATGATGATACGGGTTCTTATCCACCCCCACCCCCTGGTATGATCCCTCCTCCAATGGTAAACCAGGAGGAATCTGAGCAGCAGTCTGATATGATGCAGCAGGTACAGGGAGATATGCAGGGCCAGTAACGCAGTTTACAAAAATAAAATAAAATAAAATCTTAGCAAATCCGGATTGCTTAGACTTTATTTTTTGCAGTATCCAGCAGATGAACCAGGGTCAACTTATGAATATAAATATTGCTAAGAATGCAATCTGTAGGCAAAGGCTTTGTTCAGGAACTTCCTGCTCAGGTAATTGTCAAGGAGGTGAAGGGGGTACAGGATGGACTGGTTCAACGGGTCTTCAGGGTGCAACCGGTCCCTTCGGCGGACCCAAGGGAGACACGGGGGCTCAAGGTGATATAGGGCATACCGGTCCCTTAGGTGGTCCTAAGGGTGATACAGGGTCTCAAGGGAAAGCGGGTGACACCGGACCATTAGGAGGACCCAAGGGTGATGCAGGTCCACAGGGTCCACCTGGAATCCAGGGACCTCCTGGAATTGTGACGAGTTCAATTCAGATGTTTATGATCAAGGCACCTGCTGGATCAGTGAACGGCTTTAATTTCCGAGATGCTGTTTGTACTTTACTACCTAGTTTCGGCACCTATTACGGAGGAGTTTCAATGGATTCGACCACCTTCAGTATTCGCTTGAATTCATCATATAACTATACAAATTTACCGGTCTATACGATGACAGGGTATGTCTACAGTACATCTGCAGGATACATTAATTGTCAGAGACAACTTGGTACTCATACGGGCACGGCGGCAGCACAGGTGACCTTGGATGGTGGAGTATCGGCCATTACGTTTAATTATATGAATAAGACAAACTTCCCTTACACATCGAATGATGGGGCTGGATTCGCCTTATACTTGTATTTACAAATCTTGAATTAATATCTCATTGTGTCAATTTACGATTGACCTTTTTGATATAGACTAATAGGAATGCCATTAGATCCTCCTATATGTCTAGAGGTATTATTCATAAATGTTCAACCAACATCAGATCCAAATCTATACACGGCAACCTTTACAACGAATGGACAAGGATATGACTCTGGAAATAAGTATTATTATGCAACCGATATTGCTGTTGGGATGTGGGCAGCAAATAATTCCTATGGCTACTCCTTCAGAATCAAGAGTTTCACAAATGAATCTCCAGAGTATATTGATGTAGTTCTTGAAGACGTAGATGGATTTAATGCTTCTATTGACCCTTCCGGTATCGGTGGTGGTCCAGGGAACAATACAGTTGGATATGTCTATGAACTGAATGAATGTGGACTTCCCATTCTTACAGCAGCAACCAATGCCCCGAGTTTCATTTGGACAGATTCTCAGCTAGCTCGTTTCTTGTATCAGCAGCAGTGCAGAGGGCTTACTGGTTCAGGGTCTGCGGGAGCAACAGGTGCTCAAGGTTCTGGTGGGAGTGCATCACAAACAGGTGCAACAGGTGCCCAAGGCTATACTGGCCCTCAGGGTGTTCCTGGTCTTGCCAGTGCAACTGGTGCACAAGGTGCAAAAGGTATTGGGCTACCTCCAGGAGGGACCCAGGGTCAGATCTTAGCGAAGGTAGATGGAGTAGATTACAACACCACTTGGAAGGATCCAGGAAATGCAACCTATAATGATAGTTGGATTATGACGAATTTCCTGAATCCACCACCCTTCCTGGTCTTTGAAACGGTAACAACGACATCTACAGAAATGCTTATCCCATGGAAATATCCTATGCAGATTCCAACAGGATTCTCCTGGGTTCCAGCAATCAATACTCTATCAATGCAGATATCTATAGATTCCAATGCGACTACTCCAGGTGTCAATCCATATATGGTATCTACTCTGACGAATGTTGCATCGAATTATTTGGATTATCACGATGGGACCCCCTTTGTCACTGGAATGATCTTATCTAAGGTTGCAGGTACAAACCAGATTGAAACACGAACCTTTCCAGATGCATCTGTAAGACAGACCTATATCTATCACGATACAAATCTGGCCGCAATGATTAGTAGTCCAAATAGTAAGGTAGTAGGATGGTACAAGAATACAAACCCTAGCACGAATAAGGCATCTACGATTTTAAAAGTCTTTACAAATGCAGGTTTACCAAGTATCGTTCAAAATCTGATTCTTTCACTGAATGTCACAACAGGTACTTTCTCATATACTGCACCACAGTATGTAGATACCTCAGATTCTCAAAGTAAATTATATATATCGTTGTATACAATTACATATTCATCTATAGCATCCTCAATCAGATATGGAACACCTCTAGCAGATTCCTTAGATACTGTACAAAATGGGCAGAATCTATCGTATCCTGCATCGTCCCTTTTTCCAGATGCCTTATATACCTTTACCGTTAGAGCAACGAATTCTGGTTCAGCAGTAGGCCCAGTTGCATCTATAACAGGAACTACACAGAATCTACTACCTATCGCACCTCTTTCTGGAACCTTGAATTTCCCAGCTCGCTACTATACCAATGGTACCATTGTCAGTCTTTCATCTGGAGCCCCCAAGTCTCGTCTTCTAAATTCAGTGGCCCCCTGGGTTACCACGACGACCTTTAATACCCCTGTTCACAATGTTGCACAGAGAGGTTCATCAGTTGGAACAACGCTAATGACTCTATCTTCATCCTTAGTCGCAGGGTCATCAAGTGTAACAGGGCCATCTATAAACTTTGCAGGATTCCCTAATGCAGGATCACCACAAACGACGACAGCAAATAATCTTACGATGACACCATCTATAAAGGATACGTTTTTAACACCAGGAGGAGCACAGACTGGATTTTTCTTACAATCTGATAATACTCTTGCGATTAATACGCCGGCTTTTGTACCCTCACAATCTGATTACGTTTTAACGGTTAACCAGTCAGGATCAGCAACCGGTTCTGCGTCATTTACATATCAATATGATACTCTTATATCTACTGCTCCTATTATTATTACAATAGATATAAAATTCAATGGAGATATATCAAAACCTATATCTGGTGTCAACGTCTTGTACAGTCAGCCCTCGTTTACTGTGACAACCACCGTGACCAATATGGGGCATTATTATTATAGCAGTCCCTTGCTCGTGTATACAGATGCAATTACAGGTAGCTGGACACCATCATCTGAAGTGGATACACGGAATGTGATATCTGGTTTAACAAATGGTGCCTTCGATAATCTAGTCGTATTTAAGAATACAAATGTAAAATCAAATTCCTTAATATCCTCGTATGCAACGATTTTCAAGATTAGTGTGAAAGCCAATAATATTTATGGAACATCCGCTTTATATACATCTGCTGGAATACCAGTGATTATAGATGGACCCTCAGTAACACTTGTGTATACAACCTTACCTCAAACATTACCTTCTCTATCATCGACAACGACAAATGTCATAGGATATCAGGTAACATCGGCTATAGCAGGGCCTTCAGGTGTCCCGCCCTTTATTCCAGCGACAAGCACGCCTTATGCAAATACAGCGTATAATCAGACTCTAGATATTTCACAGAATCAGGAGCTACAGATTTCTAATG
>Ga0114958_10000677_pt1 | contig 28787 bp, 29 predicted proteins | sample C_130208_EF_Meta_FD_89577 | JGI IMG/M metagenome (GOLD analysis project Ga0114958, IMG submission 89577) | Freshwater microbial communities from Lake Croche, Canada to study carbon cycling - C_130208_EF_MetaG | ecosystem: Environmental > Aquatic > Freshwater > Lake | place: Lake Croche, Canada... | reverse complement strand
GTCGACCACGATCGGCGTGCGGATTAAGGGCGTCGCCTCTGCCGCTGGGTCCAAAGCCGTGGCTTTGGGGTTGACCTTGGGCTTTTGCGATGCGGTCATCGCGGATTTCGCCGATGCCGGGTCATCGGCATCCGCGTCGGTGTCGATCACCTCATGTGCATCGGCCGCTGTCTTGCGGCGAAGGCGCTTCACCCAGTCGCCCAATCCCGCGTCGCGGCGGTCGGCGCGCAGGGGTTCAGCCTTCGCCTCGATCGTGGCCAGAGAGTCGTCTTGTGCATCAACCATGCGGGCGGTGCCGATGGCTGCGGCGCGCGCCTGGTCTTTGGCACTTTGGCGTCGGGCATAATCTTCGGCGGCGCGGCGCGCTGTGGCGGTGCGGCGGTCTTGCCAGCGCGCGCCCATGGTTTGGGCAGCAGAGCCCGCACGCGAGGCCCCCCGACCCAAGCCCAGCAAAAGCCAATTGAACGCCACCAGAAACCCGAACCTTAAGAACCGCGCAATCCGGTGCAATTCGGTCAGATTAAACCCCGTGACATAAAGCATCAGCGCCAGAAAAAGCGCTGCAATAACCACTGTCAACAGCTTCAGCGCCACTGCCGCACTGCCCGGCATGATGTTCAAAAGCGAGGCCAGGATCGTATCGCCAAACAGCCCGCCCAAGCCAAAAGAATGCGGCCAAGATGCGGTTGGCACCAAAGTGGCCGCATAAACCGACCCCATAGCCACGGCAATGACCGCAAAAACCATGCGTGAAACGGCCCGATCCGCCCCTTTATGGGCGGCAAAGCGCACCCCCCAAGCGGTCAAAATCGTGGGAATGCCCCAAGACCCCAACCCGCCCACCGTCATCAGTGTCGAGGCAACCGCTGCCCCCAAGCGCCCCAAAAGATTATGCGCTTCCTGATCCGTCGCCACCATCCAACCCGGATCATTGGCAGAGTAAGACATCAGCATCAGCGCAAAACCCGCCCCGACCCCGATCAGCGCCAAGCCCAAAGCCTCGCGCCCGCGCCGTTCCAGCATGGCTTGCACGCTTTGATCCAAAAGGGGGTCGCGTTTGCGGGCTTGATAAGAGGCCATCGTGTTCCCTTTAACCGTACAGACAGTCGCGCAGCCGGATCAGCCCCTGCTGCATCTCGTCTTTCGGCGCGACAAGCGCCACCCTTATGTAGTTGGTGCCGGGGTTTACCCCCATGGCATCGCGCGACAGGTAAGCGCCGGGCAAGACCCGCACGCCGGTTTCGCACCACAGCTTCAGGGCTGCCGCCTCGCCGTCTTCGACGGGCAGCCACAGGAAAAAGCCACCCTCGGGCAAGCTAAAGCCTTGCAGCCCTGCAAAAATCTTGTCTGCCGCATCAAACTTTGCGCGGTAAAGCGCCTGATTGGCCAGCACATGCGCCTCATCGCGCCAAGCGGCCTCAGACACCCGCTGCAAGGGCAGGGGCACAGGCGCGCCGGCAAAAGCGCGCAACTTGCGGATCTGGGCAATGCCCTGCGCCCCACCCGCCACAAAGCCGGACCTGAGGCCGGGCAGGTTGGAGCGTTTGGACAGCGAGTGGAACGCAAAAACCCGCTCGGGGTTCGCACCCACTTCGGCGGCCACCTGTAAGATGCCGGGCGGGGGGGCAGAGCGCCAGATCTCGGAATAGCACTCATCGGCGAAGATGACGAAGTCATGCTTTTCGGCCAAAGCGAGAAGCTCGGCCCAATAGGCCTTACTCGCCACGGCCCCTTGCGGATTGGCGGGCGAGCAGAGGTAGGCCACGGTCGTGCGGTCTAAAATCTCACTCGGCAGGCTGGCGTAATCGGGCAGATGGCCGCTGGCGGCGATGGCGGGCACATAGATCGGCTCTGCCCCGCAGGTTGCGGCGGCGACGGTGTAGACTTGGTAAAACGGGTTGGGGATCAAGAAAGCGGGTGTCTTGCCGCCCTTGACCTCGGGTGCGACGGCAATCGCCGCATTAAACAGCCCCTCGCGCGTGCCGTTCAGCGCCATCAGGCGATCTTGAGACAGGCTGACCCCATAACGCCGCGCGATCCAGCCGGAAATGGCATCTAACAGATCAGGCGTGCCGTCATTGGGTGGGTAGACGGCAAATTCACCGATCGAGGCCGCCAAGATCGGGGCGACAAAATCCGGCATCGGATGGCGCGGTTCGCCAATGGTCATGGCGATGGGGTCCGCACCGGGCGTGTGCGTGTCCAACAGTTTCCGCAAACGCGGAAACGCATAGTCTGGCAGGTTGGAAAACCGCTCAGGAAACGTCATGCTGCCTCTGCTCTCGGGGTCGTATCGCCCCGTTTTGACAAAGTTTAGCGTGAAGCAGGGCTTTGGTCCAGAAAAACCTGACGCGGCTTTGCGCGGCAGGCCCCGGGGCGCTGCCCCGGTCCCCGGGATATTTGGGCACATATGAAAGGGGTCAGGAAAGGGCGCGTTCGGCGGCTTGGCCAAGGCGCAGCAGGCGGGCCTCGGTGCGCGGGGCTGACATCAGCGACAGGCCGCAAGACGGGTGGCCCGTGGGCAGGGTCAGGACGCATTGATCCATCAGGTTGCCGATGCGGGTGTTGCGCAGGGCCAGAAGGTTTTCGCTGACATAATAGGCGTCATCGGTCATCAGGCGTTTGGCATTCGGCGGCAGGATGGCGGATGTCGGCACAAGCACGGCGTCAAAGCCGCCTGTGCGGTCGGCAAAGATCGCGCGCAGATGGGTCAGGCGGCGGCGGGCGGTGATATAGTCGGTCGCAGACACCTGCGCCCCTGCGCGGAAGCGGTCGAGGATGCGGGGGAACATATTCTGCGGGGCGGCTTCGATGGTGGGGCCCCAGATGGCGTAAGCCTCGGCAGGAAACAGGGCGGCGGCGAGGATCAGGGCTTCGGCCACTTCGGGGGCGGCGATGTGGGTGATCTGCGCGCCTGCCGCAGACAGGCGGGGCAGGGCGGTTTCAAAGGCGCGGGCGGGTTCGGGGCGCAGGTCGTCAAGCGCTGTGGTTTGCAGAACGGCCAAGCGCGTGCCCGACAGGCTGGCGCCGGTCAGGTCGGCGGGTTTGTTGCCAGCCAGCAGCGACAGCAGCAGGGCACAATCCTCGACGCTGCGCGCGAGGGGGCCGACCGTGTCAAAGCTTTCGCACAGCGGGACAACACCTTGGGTCGGCAAAAGCCCAAGGGTGGTTTTCAGCCCGACCAGATCATTCCACGCCGCAGGAATACGCACTGATCCGCCGGTGTCAGAGCCAACCGCCGCCGGTGCCAGCCCGAAGGCCACCGAGGCCGCCGCGCCAGACGACGAGCCGCCTGCCACCGCCTGTTCGTCATGGATGCAGGGCGGCGTTGCGGTCACAGGGTTCAAACCCAAGCCCGAAAAGGCCAGTTCCGACATATGGGTCTTGCCCAAAGCGACCGACCCCAAAAGCGTCGCCGTTTGCAGCACCTGCGCATCCGCCTGCGGCACGCGGCCCTTAAGCAGGGCCGAGCCCGCCTCGGTCGCGACCCCTGCGGTGTCAAACAGGTCTTTCCACGACAGCGGCACCCCGTCGAGCGGATGGCGGCGCAGGCTGGATTTGGCGCGGGCGGCAGCGGACATCGCCTCGCCCCGCGCGCGGGCGGGGGTCAGGCGGGCATAGATGCGCGCGCCCATGGGATGGGCGGCTGCGGCATCAAGGAAATACTCGGCCAGTTCGACGGGGTTGATCTGGCCCGCCTCGATCGCGCGGCCAAGGGCTGCGGCACTCATCTGGTTCCAAGGGGTGGACATGGGCTTTTTCCTTTGGCGGGGCGGATCAGGGCGCAGCCTAAAGCGGTGCGCGGGAAAGGGAAAGTGCAGAAGGTTTGGCATCGGCCCATGGTGGACTTTGCCGACCGATTGAGGGATGATGGGCCATGGAAAACGAACAGAACACAGATGTCGTGATCGTGGGGGGCGGGCTGAACGGGCCTGCTTTGGCCTTGGCCTTGGCACAGGCGGGGTTGCGCGTCACGGTGGTGGATGCGCGCGCGCCGCAAGATCGTGCAGAGGTCGGGTTTGACGGGCGGGCCTATGCCTTGGCGCTGGCCTCGCAGCGGTTGTTGCAGGCGGTGGGGGTTTGGCCGGTGACAGCCCAGCCGATCTTGCAGGTCGTGGCCAGCGATGGGCGCGCGGGCGAAGGGGCATCGCCCTTTGCGCTGCAGTTTGACGCGGCCGAGATGGAAGACGGGCCGATGGGCTTTATGGTCGAAGACCGCCATTTGTATGCGGGCTTTCTGGCGGCTATGGCGGCGCAGCCTGCGATCACGCTGATGTCGGGGCAAACCGTGGTGGCGCAAGAGGCGGGGCAGGTGACCCTGGCCTCGGGCGCGATGCTGCGGGCGCGGTCGGTCGCGGGGTGTGACGGGCGCGCCTCTGGCACCGCTTTGCGGGCGGGGATCGCGCGGCAGGGGTGGTCTTATGGCCAGACAGCGCTGGTGACAGCGGTGCATCACCAGCGGCCCCACGGCGGGGCGGCGCATCAGTTCTTTATGCCGGGCGGGCCCTTGGCGATCTTGCCTTTGGCGGGGGGGCATCATTCCTCGATCGTGTGGAGCGAGCAAGACAGCGCCGCCGCCCGTTTGGCCGCCTTGGACGATGACGCCTTTTTGGCAGAATTGCGCCCGCGCTTTGGCGATTTTCTGGGCGAGATCGCCTTGGCGGGCGCGCGTTTTAGCTATCCGTTGAGCCTGTCTTTGGCCGACAGTTACGTTGCCCCAAGGCTGGCGCTGGTGGGGGATGCCGCACACGGCGTGCATCCGCTGGCAGGGCAGGGCCTGAACCTTGGGCTGCGCGATGTGGCGGCTTTGGCGGAAGTGGTGGTACAGGCGCACAGGCGGGGCGAGGATATCGGCGCTTTGGATGTGTTGCAGCGGTATCAAAGCTGGCGGCGCTTTGACACAACGGCCATGGCCTTGGGGATGGACGGGATCAACCGCTTGTTTTCCAACGACAATCCGCTGCTGCGGGGCCTGCGCGATCTGGGCTTGGGCTTGGTGAACGCCGCCCCCGGACTGCGGCGCGGGTTTATGCGCCAAGCCTCTGGCTTAAGCGGGGTAGCGCCCAAATTGATGACGGGGCAGGCGCTGTAAGGTCAGACCTGCGCAATTATCCCCGCCCTTGGCTTTGGCGGAGGGGTCGATGCCTCCGGCGGGGATATTTAAACAAGTATGAAAGGGCGCGGGGTTGACTTCGCGGGTTGGCGGCGTTCTATCGCGGTCAGGTCCATTCAGCCTCGCAAAGGGGAAGCCGATGCACGCTTACCGCAGCCACACCTGTGCCGCACTTAACACATCCAATGTCGGAGAGACGGTCCGCCTGTCGGGCTGGGTGCACCGCGTGCGCGATCACGGCGGGGTGTTGTTCATCGACCTGCGCGATCATTACGGCATCACCCAAGTGCTGGCCGACAGCGATTCGGCCGCCTTTGCCGAGATTGAAAAGGTGCGCTCGGAATGGGTTGTGCAGATTGACGGGCGGGTGAAGCAGCGCGATGCGGCTTTGGTCAACCCCAAGCTGCCCACCGGCGAGATCGAGGTTTACGCCACCGGCCTGACCGTTCTGGGCGAGGCCGCCGAACTGCCGATGCCGGTGTTTGGCGAGGTGGATTATCCCGAAGAAACCCGCCTGACCTACCGCTTCTTGGACCTGCGCCGCGAAAAGCTGCATAAGAACATGATGCTGCGGTCGAACGTGGTGCGGCATTTGCGCAATGCGATGTGGGATCAGGGCTTTAACGAATTCCAAACGCCGATCATCACCGCCTCGTCGCCCGAAGGCGCGCGGGATTTTCTGGTGCCCTCGCGCCTGCATCCGGGCAAGTTTTACGCCCTGCCGCAAGCCCCGCAGCAGTTCAAACAATTGATCATGGTGGCGGGGTTTGACCGCTATTTCCAGATCGCGCCGTGTTTTCGCGATGAAGACCCCCGCGCCGACCGCTCGCCCACCGACTTTTACCAGTTGGATGTCGAGATGTCGTTTGTTGAACAGGCGGACGTTTTTGCCGCCGTCCAACCCGTGATCCAAGGGCTGTTCCAGCACTTCCGCCCCGAGATGAAGGTGCCCACCGACTGGCCGCTGATCGCCTACCGCGACAGCTTGCTGTGGTATGGGTCAGACAAGCCCGACCTGCGCAACCCGATCAAGATGCAGATCGTGACCGAGCATTTCGCCGGATCAGGCTTTGCCGTGTTTGCCAAACTGCTGGAACAAGAGGGCACCGAAGTGCGCGCTATTCCCGCGCCCAAAGGCGGCAGCCGCAAGTTCTGCGACCGCATGAACGCCTTTGCCCAGAAAGAGGGCTTGCCGGGGATGGGGTACATCTTCTGGCGCGAGGCAGAGGATGGGTCGGGCATGGAAGCCGCTGGCCCCTTGGCCAAGAACATCGGGCCGGACCGGACCGAGGCGATCAGGCTGCAACTTGGCCTTGGCCTTGGTGATGCGGCGTTCTTTTTGGGCGGCAAGCCGGACGCTTTCCAGTCTTTCGCAGGCAAGGCTCGCAACGAGATTGGTCGGGAATTGGGGCTGGCGGAAACCGACAGTTTCCGCTTTGCGTGGATCGTTGACTTTCCGATGTATGAGAAGACGGATGACGGCAAGATTGACTTTAGCCACAACCCCTTCTCGATGCCGCAAGGCGGGCTTGCAGCGTTGCAGGGCGATCCGCTGAGTGTTTATGCCTATCAATACGACCTTGCCTGCAACGGCTACGAGCTGATTTCCGGCGGTATTCGCAACCATAAGCCCGAAATCATGTACAAGGCGTTTGAGCTGGCAGGCTACCCAAACAGCGAAGTCGACAAGCGCTTTGGCGGCATGGTCAAAGCGTTCAAATACGGCGCACCGCCGCACGGGGGCTGTGCGATGGGCATCGACCGCGCTGTGATGCTGCTGGCCGATGAGGCGAATATCCGCGAAGTCATCATGTTCCCGATGAACCAGCGGGCGGAAGATTTGCTGATGGGCGCACCGTCTGAACCGATGAACGAACAGCTGCGCGACTTGCGGCTGCGCGTTGTGCCCAAGGATTGAGCGAGGGCAGGGGGTCTTGATGCCTAAGCAGTTTGGTACCCCTTTGCCCGATTGGACCCCGCCGCAGCCGCCCTTGGGCGTTCCGCTGACGGGGGCCTATGTGCAGTTGGAACGCATGGACCCTGCCCGCCACGGGGCCGATCTGCACCGCGCTTATGACGACCATGACGGGCTGTGGGATTACCTGCCCTATGGCCCCTTTGCGACACCTTCCGACTATATCCGCTGGGCTGAGGCTACGGCTTGCGGCGATGACCCCTTGTTTTACGTCTTGCGCAACCGCGCCACGGGGCTTTGTGGCGGCGTGGCGTCTTATCTGCGCATCACGCCCGCATCAGGGTCGATCGAGGTGGGGCATATCAACCTGTCGCCGGAAATCGCAGGCTCGCGCATGGCGAGCGAGGCGATGTTCTTGATGATGGATTGGGCCTTTGGCGCAGGCTATCGGCGGTATGAGTGGAAATGCGACGCGCTGAACATGCCCAGCCGCAGCGCCGCGCAGCGCTTGGGGTTTTCGTATGAGGGCATCTTTCGCCAAGCCACCGTCTACCGCCAACGCAACCGCGACACGGCGTGGTTTTCCATCATCGACAGCGAATGGCCTAGCCTGCGGGCGGCCTATCAGACGTGGCTGGACCCTGCCAATTTTGACACTGCGGGGCGGCAGAAGCTGTCCTTGGCGGCCTTCACGGGGCCGTTGCGGGGGGCTTCGGACCCAGCCCTTTGACGGCGCTCTTGCCCGGCTTGCCCTAAGAAGAATGAGTATTTGGGCCAAGATGAAGGGGGGTTCGGGGGGATTGGGCAAGCGGTGTTGGGACGTGGCGCGTAAGGTTGGCCACGCGCAGCGCGGTTGGTTTTTAGGCAGGGATCGTATGGTTTTGCGGGCTGTGGGCTGTTAAGCTTGGGCCAGTGCGCTTGCGCGAAAGGGAGAAACTTATGCCTGTGGCCCATCCTGAGGCTTTCGCGTTTTTATCCGCCCGCCGGTCGCATCCGGCCAAGGCCTTTGTCCACGGCGGGGCTACGCCGGACCGCGCCGCCATGGAGCTGATCCTTGCGGCGGCGCTGCGGGTGCCCGATCATGGCAAGCTGGAACCGTGGCGGCTGATCGTGTTGCGCGGGACTGCGCTGCGCAGTTTGGGGGATTTAGCGGCTGACTTGGGCGCTGATGCCGAAATGTCTGCCAAGGGGCGCGCGATTTATGATACCTCGGGTCTTGCCGTGGCGGTGATCTCGTCGCCCAAAGAGCAGGCCAAGGTGCCCGAAGTAGAGCAGCGCGCCTCGGCCCATGCCCTGTGCCTGAACCTTGTCAACGCCGCCGAGGCGCAGGGCTGGGGGGCGTGTTGGTTGACCGGCTGGCCGGCGCATGACCCACGTTGGGCAGCGAAAGCCTTTGGCTGCACCGCAGCCGAGCAAGTGGCCGGCATCGTTCACATCGGCACCGTGGGGGCCGAGGCCCCCGACCGCCCGCGCCCTGATCTTGCCCGCGTGGTGGAGTGGCGCGAGGATTAGACCCGCTTGAGCAGGTGGAACACATCCGTATCGCGGATGCTGATCCAGCCAGACAGGATGATGCCGCACATTGCCAGCCACAAGATCAGCGTGATCAGCGTGGTGATCCGCGCCTTGCGGCCAATCTGGGGGTCAACGGGGGCGGAAGAGGCGCTGCCCGGCACAATCTCGCCCGCAGCAGCCTGCGAGGTTTGCCGCATCGGCAAGATGCAAAGGAACACAATAAACCATGTGACCGAAAAGAGGATCAGGGCGCCGGTGATGGTCATGCTTGCTCCAGTTCTATCAAGGTGCCGGTAAAGTCTTTGGGGTGCAAGAACAGCACAGGCTTGCCATGCGCACCGATCTTGGGCTCTCCCAAAACCCGCGCGCCTTGGGATTTCAGATGATCGCGCGCGGTCAGGATATCGTCCACCTCGTAGCAGATATGGTGGATACCGCCCGCTGGGTTCTTTTCCAAAAAGCCCGCGATGGGCGAAGACTCTCCCAAGACGGCGAGCAGTTCGATCTTGGTGTTGGGCAGGGTGATGAACACCACCGTCACCCCGTGGGCGGGTTCGTCTTGCGGTGCGCCCACAACCGCCCCCAGCGTGCCTTGATACAGCCGCGCTGCGGCGTCAAGGTCGGGGACGGCGATGGCGACATGGTTCAGGCGACCGATCATAGCAAGCTCCGCTGTTTTGCGGGTTATGGCGGCAGAGGGCTTGGCCGTCTAGGGCGGTTTACAAAGCCTTAAGGGATTTGTGCTGAACTGCGCTGAACCCCAAGGGAATGCGCGATGCCCAACCGATTGGACCTGCAGATGAAACCCACGCCGAGCGGGGCTTTGGCGGCCTTGCCGCTTTGCGGCATCACGGTGCTGGCTGTGGAAGACAGCCGCCTTGCCTGCGAGGCCCTGCGGCTGATGTGTCGCAAGCTTGGGGCGCGGTTGCGGCGCGCCGAATCGCTGCGGGCGGCGCAGGTGCATCTGCGGCTTTATCGCCCCGATGTGGTGATGGTGGATCTTGGCCTGCCCGATGGGCGGGGGGAGGGGTTGATCGCGGCGCTATGTGCACAGGCAGAGCGTCCGCTGGTCTTGGGCCTATCGGGCGATGCGGCGGGGCGCGGGCTTGTTATGGCGGCGGGTGCGGATGGCTTTCTTGACAAGCCGTTGGAAAGCTTGAGGGCGCTGCAAAACACGCTGCTGGCGCTGTTGGAAGACAGCGCAGGGCAGCACAGCCCTTTGCCTGAGGCTTTGGTGGCCCCCGACCCCTTGGCGCTGCGCGATGATCTGGCCTATGCCGCCCGCTTGCTTGACTGCGACCCCGACCCACAGACCCAGCATTATCTGGCGCGATTTTTAGGCGGTGTGGCCCGCCACGCCCGCGACCCGCAATTGGCCGAAGCGGCCTTGCGCGCCCCGCCTGCGGCCCTGCGCGCCGCACTGCATCAGCGCCTGTCGCAGCCGGATCAGGCTTTTGCCCGACCAAATCTATGAGCGCGGTCAGCCTGCGCCGCGGCTTTGGCTATTTGTGACGATAGCTGCCCTCGGGCAGATTTAGGGCGGTGAGAAGATCTTGCACTTGCCGAAGCGAGAGGGTCAGGCGCAGGGGGATGTCGGTCTCTTCGTCCAACTGTTCGATGACAACACAGTCTTCATAGGCTTCGACAATCACATCCTGTGCCAAAGGCGCTTTGCCCTCGTCAATCAGGGTGATCACGGTCGCGTCGAACTGATGCTCGATGGTAAACATACTGGCATGATAGGCGCAGAAGGGCCGCCGAGCAAGCACAACAGCCGCCCTTTGATCTGCATCAAGGCAAACCAGAGGCGGTCTGGCAAGATCGCCCCATCCACAACAGGAGGTACCTATGACCTTTATCGATTTACCCTTGGCTTGGGGTTTGTCGCGCGGGATGGCGCGGGTTTTGGGGTTCAATCTGGTTGAGGCCGCGACAGAGGGCTGGTTCTCGCGCCGCGATTTGGCCGATCTGGTCGATACCTGCGCGGTTTGCGGCGAAGTTGGGCGGTGCACAGCCTATCTGGCCGCGACCGCCGGCGCCGAAAGCCTGCCGGACTTTTGCGCCAACAAATACCGGATCGAGGCGCTGCAACCCTAAGCCTGCCGCGCAATCTGGCTTTTGGCGCGGGCGGCGGTTAGGCTGCCGCCATGTTACAGATCTTAGACACAGTGCGCGACCGCGGCAGTCGGTATGCGGCCTCGGGTGGGGCGGTGGGCGATGCGGCGGATTGCAAGGCCTTTATCGCCGCCTTGAAAACCGAAAAGAAATTCGCCAAGGCCACGCATAATTCTTGGGCGGCTGTCTTGGCCGATGGCAGCTTGCTGAAAGACGATGACGGCGAAAGCGGGGCGGGGGCGGTGATCGCGCGCATGGTCGAGCGCGCCGCGCTGCGCGGCCATATCGTTGTGGTGACGCGCTGGTATGGCGGGGTGAATTTGGGCGGGGATCGCTTTGCCCATGTGGTCAGTTCGGTGCGGGCCTATTTGGGCGAACTGGGGCAGGGCGGGGTCAAATGAAAAAGGCCCGGTAGCATGGCTACCGGGCCTTGGTCTTTAAGGCTTAAGTCTTACTTCCAAGCAGCTTGGGTCGAGGCCAAAGCCGGATCAACCACCAGGCCTGCTTCGTCCAAAGTGCCGCCAGCGCCAGCCATGTCATCCGACAGGAAGAACTGCACGAACTCTTTCAGGCCGGGAACCACGCCCAAGTGCTGCGACTTCACATACATGAACAGCGGGCGCGACACGCGGTAGGTGCCATTCGCAACGGTGGCCTTCGAGGGCACAACGCCTTGGAACGGAGCCACTTTCAAGGTGTCGGTGTTGTTTTCGTAGAACGACAGGCCGAACACGCCCATGCCAGTCGGGTTTGCCTTCAAACGGGCCAAAGTTTCGGTGTAGTCGCCGTCGATTTCGACAACGCGGCCATCGGTGCGCAGCGCGATGCAACCATCGGGCTTGCCGTCACGCGATTTGAAGGCCTTTTCGTCGCCAAAATTCTTGCAGCCCTTGGTGATGACGTTCACGTTGAAGATTTCACGCGTGCCATGCTTGGAACCCGGGATGAAGGCCAAGATTTCCTGATCGGGCAACTTCTTATCGACTTCCGACCACTTGGTGTAGGGGTTGGGCACCAGCTTGCCGTCGACCACAACTTCAGCGGCCAATGCGTGGAACCAGTCAGACGGGGTGAACTCAAACGACGGGCCATTGATGTCCGACGCGAAAACCACGCCATCGTAGCCGATGCGCACTTCTTTCACTTTGCTGACGCCGTTTTTGTTGCAAAGCGACACTTCGCCCGACTTCATCTTGCGCGAAGCGTTGGCGATGTCAGCGGAATTCTCGTCAGCGCTTTCGCAGAACTTGGCGATACCAGCACCGGTGCCGCCGCCTTCAACCACGGGGGTCTTGAACGAGGTGTTCTGGCCGAAAGCTTCTGCCACGATGTTTGCGAAGGGCAGAACGGTCGAGGAACCGGTCAGCATGATCTGGTCGCGGGCGAAAGCAGCGCCCGGCAGGGTCAAAGCGGCAGCAATAGCTGCGGCGGCGAGGGTGGAAATGCGCATGAAGGCTCCTGAGCATGGCTATCGTCGCACGGCGCGACATGGAGCCCGACCTAGGCATCATTTGTAACGCAGGGTCACATTATTTGTGACAAAATCCAGAAGTTTACGTGACACTTTCGTGACACATCCTCCGGCGGCCTTGAAGACGCGTTCAAAAAATCTTTTCTAATCAGGGCAAAACCGGCTTTGGACTGCTTTGTAACTTGTCTAGGTCTGATCGGCTGCCACAGGCATTTTCGCCCCGCCAAAATGGCCCGACATCGCGGGTTTTGGCAAAAAACCACCCCAGAGTGTCGCGCCGACCTTTGATCTTTCCGCGATCTGCCCGGCAACTGGCCCCAAAAAGAATCGCCGGTTGCGGTTTGGGCAGCTTGATTTGGGATGACTTCAGCCCGCCATCCCCAAAGATCACAGCGCCTTATGCGCACCGTCACAGTAGGGCGCGTTTTTGGAGTGTTTGCAGCCGCACAGAAAGACGGTCTTGTTGTCCGCCGCCGTGAAGGCCAAGGGCGAAAAGCTTGACCCCTTATGGCTGCCATCGCAGTAGGGCTGCTTTTTGGACTGGCCGCAAGAGCACCAGAAATAGGTCTTTCCCGCCTCGACCGGCAGGGCGAAGGGGGCTTTTTGGGCGATATGGGGGGTGTCTGACATTTTCCGCTCCAAGGTAAAACGCCAGTGTGGACTATTCTTGGCCCCGATCAAGCCTGTTCGCACCGCATAGGCGGTGTGTTGCACCCATAGATTACGGCGCCGTCACCAACCGCCCCCAAAGGTCGTAATCGCCCGCCTCTTCCACCTCGACTGTGACGATATCCCCCGGCGACAGGCCGTCGAAATCTTCGTCGATGAACAGGTTGCCGTCGATTTCGGGTGCGTCGGCTTTTGTGCGGCAGGTCGCACCGTCTTCGTCGACCTCGTCCACGATCACCTGCAGGGTTGTGCCGACTTTGGTGGCAAGCTTGGCTTCGGAAATGCTTTGCGCCTTTTGCATGAAGCGTTCAAAGCGCTCATGCTTGACCTCTGCCGGCACATGGTCTGGCAGGGCGTTTGACCGTGCACCGGCGACGTTTTCGTATTGAAAACAGCCCACACGGTCTAATTGCGCTTCGTCCATCCAATCAAGCAGGGTTTGAAACTCGGCCTCGGTCTCGCCGGGATAGCCCACGATAAAGGTTGATCGCAGGGTGATGTCGGGGCAGCCCCGCCGCCAAGCAGCAATCTCGTCCAGCGTGCGGGCAGATGCGGCGGGGCGGGCCATGCGGCGCAGCGTGTCGGGGTGGGCGTGTTGGAAGGGGATATCCAGATAGGGCAGCACCAGCCCCTCAGCCATCAAGGGGATCAGGTCGCGCACATGGGGATAGGGGTAGACATAGTGCAGCCGCACCCATGCGCCCAGCTTGCCCATCTCACGCGCTAAATCGGTGATATGGGCGCGCACCTCGCCGCCTTTCCAAGGGGAAAGGTCATGCTTGCGGTCCACCCCGTAGGCCGAGGTGTCTTGGCTGATCACCAACAGCTCGCGCACCCCCGCCTCGACCAGCTTTTCGGCTTCGCGCAGCACGGCATGGGCGGGGCGTGACACCAGTTTGCCGCGCATATCGGGGATGATGCAGAACTTGCAGGCGTGGTTGCAGCCTTCGGAGATTTTCAGATAGCTGTAGTGGCGCGGCGTTAAGGTGACGCCTGTGGCGGGCAACAGGTCGATAAAGGGGTTGGGTTGCGGTGGTACGGCGGCATGCACGGCATCCAGCACCGCTTCATATTGATGCGGGCCTGTCACCGCCAGCACTTTGGGATGCGCGCCGGTGATATAGGCGGGGTCTGCGCCCAGACAGCCCGTCACAATCACCCGCCCGTTTTGCACTAAAGCCTCGCCAATCGCCGACAGGCTTTCGGCCTTGGCCGAATCAAGAAAGCCGCAGGTGTTGACGATCACCGCATCCGCGCCCTCGTAATCGGGCGAGATGGCATAGCCCTCGGCGCGCAGCCGTGTCAGGATGCGTTCGGAATCGACCAGCGCCTTGGGGCATCCCAAAGACACCATGCCAATCGTCGGCTGTCCCGCGCGCCGCTCATCAGGCACAAGGGCGCGGGCTAGGTCGGGGCGAAGGCTGGGCGGGTTTTGGGTCATGGGATCAACTTTGAATATCAAAGCCCCATCTGGCAGGGCCTGACCGGGCTTTTGGGTCAGATCACAGGGGCCTTATTGCCCCCAAGGCGCTTACCGCCGCCGGTCGCGCCGCGCGCTCATCGGTTGGAAGGCCACGCCGACATGGGCTTCGCAGTAAGGTTTGCCCGCAACCGAGGGCAGGCCGCAGAACCAGAAATCTTCGGTCGCAGGGTCGCCGATTGGCCATTTGCAGGTGCGTTCGGTCAATTCCATCAGCGTCAGCTTCTTGGCGCGCTTTTCCACTTCGCGCACCGAGGCCAGCGCTTCCGGGCTGATCTCGTTGGCCGAGGGTTGCGGCGGCAGGGGTTGGCCTGCCGGAATGATCGCCTTACGCAGCGGAATCGGCGCGTTGGGCGAGAAGGTGATGGTCGAAGAATCAACCGGCGCGGCCGCCACGGGTTCAGCCGTCGCAACCGGCGCAGGCTGGGGTGCGGGGGCCACAGGGGCCGGACGCGGGGCGTCTTCCACAGCGACAGGTGCAACCGGGCGCGGCGGCGCTGCTGCGGGTTTGGCGGGGGCCGTCGGGGCAGGCTGCGGCGGGGCGATGTCCACGGGGGCGATGTCCACCTCGTCCTCGGCGGGGCCACCGGGGCCGACACGGTTGGACAGGCCCAAGCGGTGCACTTTGCCGATCACGGCATTGCGCGTCACACCGCCCAATTCCTTGGCGATCTGGCTGGCCGACTGGCCTTCGGCCCACATCTTTTTGAGCGTCTCGACGCGCTCATCGGTCCAGGACATGGGCAAAACTCCGCAATAGCCGCTGTGGCCCCAAGTGAGCCAATCTAGACGGGATGGGGGTGGATACAAGCTTGGGCGGCGAAGTTCAAGACCTGTGACGCCATATGACGGGGCCAGATTGCAGGCCTTTGCCCCCGTGCGGCCCTTTGCCCCACTGCGGCCCTTTGCTAAGATCCACCCATGTGCGGACGCTTGACCCTGACCCATCCCAATACTGCCCTTGCCGCGCTGTTTGACGCGGTCATGGCCAATGATCTGCCCGACAGCCCGCGCTACAACATTTGCCCGACCGAGGGCGTGCCTGTTGTGACATCCACGGGCGGCATCCGGCATCTGGCCCCCATGCGCTGGGGCTTGGTGCCGCCGTGGTACAAAACCCCCAGCGATGGCCCGCTGATCTTGAACGCGCGTTCCGACACCGTGGCGCAAAAGCCCGCCTTTCGCGAGGCTGTCCGCCAGCGGCGTTGTCTGGTGCTGGCGTCAGGGTTTTATGAATGGAGTGCCGGGCCGGATGGGGCGCGGTTGCCGTGGTATATTACGCGCGCGGATGGGCAACCGATGGCTTTGGGCGGTCTGTGGCAGGCATGGGGCGATCTGCGGACCTGTGCCGTGGTGACGCTGCAAGCCGGCCCCAATCTGGACCCCATCCATGACCGAGAGCCATTGATTGTAAACCCGCAAGATTGGCCCCTGTGGCTGGGCGAGGCGGGCCATGGCGCGGCCCTTTTGATGCGCCCGACCCCTGCGGGAGCTTTGCGCACACACCGTGTGGGGCGGGCGGTCAATTCCAACCGCGCGCAAGGCCCTGTGTTGATTGAAGAAAATGCCGACTAAAGCCCCGCCACATGAAGCCCCGCAGCGGTTGAGGCGGCACGGCACGCGGCCTCTAACCCTGCACCCGCAGCCAGTTGCACCGCCAAAGTGCCAATAAACGCATCCCCCGCGCCGTGGCTGCTGACCACTTTGACCTTATCCGCCGCGATCTGGATCACACTCCCGTCCGGCCCAACCGCCGCAAGACCCGCGCCGCCTGCGGTGACGATGACGGTTTTGACCTGAGTTGAGAGCATTTGCGCCGCATGGGCGGCGCTGGGCAGGTCGGTGACGGGAGGGGTGCCCATCATCTCGGCCTCGACCGCATTCACGACCAAAATGTCGATCAGGGCGCGAAACTCTGCCCCCAAGGCGCGGAACGGGGCGGCGTTTACAAGGGTGGGGATGCCGCGCTGGCGGGCTTCCTTTGCGGCAAGAAGGTTGATCGCTTCGGGCACTTCGTTTTGCAAGATCAGCAGGGCCACATCTGCCCAAGCCTGCGCATCCGACAGGTGCGCCGCCGACAGGTGCAGGTTGGCCCCAGACACAATCGTTGCGGCATAATCGCCCGCACCGTCAACAATCGCCACACTCATGCCGGACCCCACCTTGGGGATGGTGGCAATAAACCGATCCTCTACCCCGCCTTGCGTCAGGTTCGCGCGCAAAAAGCGGCCAAAGTCATCGTCGCCCACGGCCCCGATCATCCGGCTGTGCGCCCCCGCCTTGGCCGCCGCCACCGCCTGATTGCCCCCCTTGCCGCCGAATTTGGGATACCAGCGCGACCCGATTGCGGTTTCATCGGGGCGGGGCAGGTGGTCGGCCTCGACCATGATGTCGTAATGCAGGCTGCCAACGGTCAGGGTGATGGGCATGGGATGATCCATTTTGAGCTTTCGCGGCGAGTTTGCACGCTTGGCGGCGGGCCTGAAAGGGGGGACGTGGAAAAACCACGCCCTGCGGCGTTGCCAATCCCCCGCCAAGCTTGCTAGCTTGAACCCGCAGCCCCTAACCGCAAGGCTATCGCATGAAAATCGCCTGTATCGGAGAGGCCATGGTCGAAGTGGCCCTGAGCGGGCCGAACGGCGCGGCCAAGGTGGGCTTTGCGGGCGATGTGCTGAATACCGCCATCTACCTGCGCCGCGCCTTGGGCGAGGGGCATGAGGTGGCCTTTGTCTCGATGATCGGGCGCGACAGCCTGTCTGACCAAATGGCGGATTTTATCGCAGCGCAGGGCGTTTCGGTGGCCCATCTGGCCCGCCACCCCACCCGCCTGCCCGGTCTTTACACCATCGCCACCGATGCGGCGGGTGAGCGCAGCTTTGCCTATTGGCGCGACACATCGGCGGCGCGGCAGATGTTTGACGACCCTGCTGCGTTGCAGCCCTTGCTGGGGTTTGACCTTGTTTCCCTTTCCGCCATCACGCTGGCGATTTTGCCGCAAGTGGCCCGGGACGGTCTGTTTGACACCTTGGACCAATTGCGCGCCAAAGGCGGCCAAGTGGCCTTTGATTCCAACCACCGCCCGCGCCTGTGGCCTGATCTGGCCACCGCCAAGCGCGTGGTGGAACAGGCGTGGCGGCGCTGCGATATCGGATTGCCTTCGCTGGACGACGAGACGGCGCTGTTTGGCGATGCAGGCCCCGCGCAAGTGCAAGCGCGTCTGGCAGGCTGGGGCGTGGCGCAGGGCGCGTTGAAATGCGGCGCTTTGGGGCCTTTGCCCTTGGGGCAGGGTTGGGGCGCGGGGATGCGTTTTGCGCCTGCCCCCCGCGTGGTCGATACCACGGCGGCGGGCGACAGCTTCAACGGCGGGTATCTGGGCGCGCTGGTCTCGGGGGCGAAGCCTGAAGACGCAGCCTTGGCGGGCCACGCTTTTGCCCGCGCCGTTGTACAACAGCGCGGGGCGATTGTGCCGCAGGCGGACTGGGACCAGTTGCTGGACGCCAGCGCGGGGTAACGCGTCCGCTCAATCCCCTATCGGGTGGCGCTTTCGCCCTTCAGCCTCTATCCTTCCCCCAAAAGCTAGGAGGCTGCCATGAAGATGCATCGCTTGGGACATTCGGGCTTGCAGGTGTCGGAACTGTGTCTGGGTTGCATGAGCTTTGGCGATCCTTTGCGCGGCGGGCATCCGTGGACCCTGCCTAAGGAGGAAAGCCGCGATCTGATCCGGCAGGCGATCGAGGCGGGGATCAACTTTCTGGATACCGCCAATGTCTATTCTGACGGCTCATCCGAAGAGATTATGGGCGAGGTGCTGTGGCACATCGCGCGGCGTGACGAGGTGGTCTTGGCGACCAAGGTGCAAGGTGTCATGCTGAACGAACCGCAGATGGCGGGCCTGTCGCGGCGGGCGATTTTGCACAACATCGACGCCAGCCTCAAACGCCTGCGCACCGACCATGTGGACCTTTACCAGATCCACCGCTGGGACAATTCCACCCCCATCGAAGAAACGATGGAGGCGCTGCACGATGTCGTCAAAGCGGGCAAGGCGCGGTATCTGGGGGCCTCGACCATGTGGGCGTGGCAATTCGCCAAGGCGCAGGAAACCGCCCGCGCCAATGGCTGGACGCGGTTTATCTCGATGCAAAACCAGATCAACCTGCTTTACCGCGAGGAAGAGCACGAGATGATCCCCCTGTGCCGCGACCAAGGCGTGGGCCTGATCCCGTGGAGCCCGATTGCCCGTGGCAAGCTGGCCCGTCCGGTGGGGGCTGCGACCGAGCGGACGGGCAAAGACGGCTATATGAAATTCCTGTTCGACAAAACCGCCGAAGCCGATGCGCGGGTGATCCGTGCCGTACAAACCCTTGCCGCTCAGCTTGGCCGCCCCATGGCGCAAGTGGCCATGGCTTGGGTGCGCCAAAAGCCGGGGGTGACGGCACCGATCGTCGGCGTGACCAAGCCTGATCAGTTGGCCGAGGCGATTGCGGGGCTGGACCTTGTTCTAACCCAAGGCCAGATGGCCGAGCTGGAAGCGCCTTATATCCCGCGCGCTCCCTTGGGGCAGATGTAAGCCGCATCTTGCGCGCACTTGGGCGATTGGATAGCTGCACGGCCTTTGCCCCCAATAGGCCGCACATGACCCAAACCACGCTTGCGATAGATTTTGGCACCTCGAACTCTGCCGCGGCGGTGCTAGAGGGCGGCAAGGTGCGCCGTTTGGCGATTGAAACCGGATCAGACACTGTGCCGACGGCGGTGTTCTTTCCCGCCGACAAGGGCGCGATGCAGATCGGTGTGCAAGCGGCTGAGGCGCTGATCAGCGGCGAAGAAGGCCGCTACATGCGCGCCTTGAAATCGGTTCTGGGCACGGCGCTGTTTCACGAAGCGCGGCTGATCGGTGGCAAACGGCGGACCTTGGCCGATATCGTCACGGCCTTTCTGGTCACAGTCAAAACCCGTGCCGAAGCTGCGGCAGAGCGCCCTTTTGACCGCGTGGTGTCGGGCCGTCCGGTGCATTTTCACACCGCCGACCCCGCCCGCGATGCACGGGCCGAGGCTGATCTGCGCGGCTGTTATCTCGCCGCAGGCTTTCACGATGTGCGCTTTGTCTTTGAACCCGAAGCCGCCGCCTTGGCCACCCATGGCCTTGGCCGGGCGGGCGAGATCGGGTTGATCTATGACATCGGCGGCGGCACATCGGACTTTTCGGTGTTTCGCGTGGAAAATGGCCGCGTGCGTATCTTGGCCAGCCACGGCATCCGTCTGGGCGGGACGGATTTTGACCATGCGGTGTCTATGGCCCATGCCATGCCGCATTTGGGCAGCACCTCTACCCTGCGCCGCCAGATGGGCGAGGGGGTCTTGCCTGTGCCCAACCACCTGTATGTCGACCTGTCGACTTGGGCCAAGATCCCCTTCCTTTACACCCCTGAAACCAAATCGCTGGTGGCCGAGATGGTCAAGCTGGCGGTCAAACCGCGCTTGATGCGGCGGTTGGCGACGGTGCTCAAGGATGAATTGGGCCACGATCTGGCCTTTGCGGTGGAACGCGGCAAGATCAGTGCCAACCGCGGTCAAGAGGGGGCGCGCATCGTGATGGAGCGGGTCGAGGCGGGGTTAAGCGCGCCCATCACCCGCGCCTCACTCGATGCCGCGCTAGCGCGCTACCGCGAGGGCTTGCGCAAAGCTGCGGGTGAGACTTTGGCCATGGCGGGGGTGGGCGCTGACCAGATCGGCACGGTGATCTTGGTGGGCGGGTCAAGCCTGATGGGTTTGGTGGCTGAAGAGGCGCAGGCCCTGTGCCCCAAGGCCACGGTGCAAAGCTCCGATGCCTTTACCGCCGTCGTCGATGGCTTGGCACTTGCCACGGGGCAGGAGTTTGTCGGGCAGTAGGGGGGCCAAGCCGTGTTGACTCTGCCCGCTTGGCCTGTATAAGCCGCCCAGTTGCAAGATCGCTCTTGCGGCTTTCATTGGTGTTGGTGGCCTTCGCAAGAAGATGCCTGTCGGATCGCAAGATCAAAGGACAACGCCCTTCCCTTTGGGTTCTCCGGGGTCGGGACAGCAAAAGCGGGCAGGCATCATCGCAAGATGACCCGCCCCGATGCAAACCGGCTTTTGGCAAATCCAAAACCTGTAACGAAGGAGATCAGCCGTGACCAAACGCACGTCTGCCAAGTATAAAATTGACCGCCGTATGGGCGAAAACATCTGGGGCCGTCCGAAGTCTCCGGTGAACAAGCGCGAATACGGCCCCGGCCAGCATGGCCAGCGCCGCAAGAACAAGCTGTCTGACTTTGGTACGCAACTGCGCGCCAAGCAAAAGCTCAAGGGCTACTACGGCGATCTGACCGAAAAGCAGTTCCGCAAGATCTATGCCGACGCTGAACGCCAGCGTGGCGATACCGGTGAAGCGCTGGTGGGTCTGCTGGAGCGGCGCTTGGACGCGGTCGTCTACCGCGCCAAACTGGTGCCGACCGTGTTTGCCGCGCGCCAGTTCGTCAACCATGGCCATGTCCATGTGAACGGCAAGCCGGTGAACATCGCATCCTACCGCGTGAACGAAGGCGACATCATCGAAGTGCGCCAGAAGTCCAAGCAAATGGCCGCGATCACCGAAGCCTTGGCCTTGGCCGAGCGTGACATTCCCGACTATATCGAAGTTGACCAATCCAAACTGACCGTGAAATTCGTGCGCACCCCCACGCTTGGCGATGTGCCTTATCCGGTCAAAATGGAACCGAACCTCGTGGTCGAATACTACGCCAAGAACTGATCTTTTCACAGATCATGGCCCTTTTGGGGCCAAGCAGGGTCCGCCATTGGCGGGCCCTTTGCTTTTGGCGCCCCTCAAATCGCAGGTCAGGCGAATTGGCGGTGGAACTTGCTCGCCCCTATGGTTAAAACCGGGCAGACGCCGTAAGGAATATGCATGACCGACACCATCCGCCCCAAACCCGGTATCCTCGACATCGCCCTTTATGAGGGTGGCAAGGCCGCTGTGGCGGGGGTGGCCAATGTGGTCAAGCTGTCGTCGAACGAGAACCCCTTTGGCCCGTCGGATAAGGCAAAAGAGGCGTTTTTACGTTCGGTCCACCAGATCCACCGCTATCCCGCGACCGACCACGCCAGCCTGCGCCACGCCATTGCCGAAGTGCATGGGCTGGATGCGGACCGGATCATTTGCGGTGTGGGGTCAGACGAGATCATCCATTTTCTGGCCCAAGCTTACGCTGGTGTGAAAGACGAGGTCGTCTTCACCGAGCACGGCTTTTTGATGTACCGCATTTCGGCCACCGCCGCAGGGGCCACCCCCGTCGAAGTGGCCGAGCGTGAGCGGATCACCGATGTTGACGCCATTTTGCGCGCCTGCAACCGGCGCACCAAGCTTGTCTTTCTTGCCAACCCCAACAATCCCACCGGCACGATGATTTCCGCAGCCGAGGTTGAACGCCTTGCCGAAGGTCTGCCCGCGCAGGCGATTTTGGTGCTGGACGGGGCTTATGCCGAATTTGTCGAAGGCTATGACGGCGGGGCGGCGCTGGTGGATCGGCGATCAAACGTGGTGATGACGCGGACCTTTTCCAAGATTTACGGCTTGGGCGGGTTGCGGGTGGGCTGGGGCTATGGCCCGCGTGCCATTATCGACGTGCTCAACCGCATTCGCGGCCCTTTTAACCTGTCCAACACCCAGCAAGAGGTGGCCGAGGCCGCCGTGCGCGACCAAGACTTTGTCACCCGCTGCCGCAGCGAAAATGCCAAAATGCGCCACTGGCTGGCCTTGGCCTTGGCCGAATTGGGCGTGCCGTCGGACACGTCGATGGCCAATTTCATCCTCGCCCGCTTTGCCAGCGCCACCGAGGCCGAGGCCTGTGATACCTATCTGCAAGCCCAAGGGCTGATCGTGCGCCGCGTGGCGAGCTACAAGCTGCCGCATTGCTTGCGCATCACGATTGGCGACGAATCGTCCTGCCGCAGGGTGGCCCATGCGATTGGCCAGTTTAAGGGCATGAAATGACGGTGATCTATCAAAAGGTCGCGCTGATCGGCTTGGGGCTGATCGCGTCGTCTATGGCACATGCGATGCGGGCCAAGGGGCTGGCGGGGCAGATTGTGGGGCATGCGAAATCGGCCGACACCCGCGCTGTGGCGCTGGAAATTGGCCTGTGTGACCATGTTTACGCCACGGCGGCCGAGGCTGTGGCGGGTGCTGATCTGGTCGTGCTGGCCGTGCCTGTGGGCGCCATGGCCGCAATTGCCGCCGAAATTGGCCCCCATCTGGCGGCAGGAGCCACGGTGACCGATGTGGGATCGGTCAAGCAGGCGGTGATTGCCGCGGTGCAGCCCCATATTCCGGCGAATGTGCAGTTTATCCCCGGCCACCCAATGGCGGGTACGGAATATTCTGGCCCCCGCGCGGGCTTTGCCACGCTGTTTGACAACCGCTGGTGGCTTTTGACCCCCGCCGCCGATGCTGACACCGCGGCCCTTACCCGCCTAAGCGATTTGCTGCAGGCGATGGGGGCCAAGGTGGACACGATGGACCCCGCCCACCACGATCTGGTCTTGGCCGTGGTCAGCCACACCCCGCATCTGATCGCCTATACGATGGTGGGCGTGGCCGATCACTTGGCACAAGTGTCCAACAGCGAAGTCATCCAGTATTCCGCCACAGGTTTTCGCGATTTCACCCGCATTGCCGCCAGCGACCCCACGATGTGGCGCGATGTGTTCTTGACCAACAAAGACGCGGTTTTGGATATTCTGGGCCGCTTTGCCGAAGAGCTGTTCGTGCTGCAACGCGCGATTCGGATGGGCGACGGCGATCATCTGTTTGACTATTTCACCCGCACCCGCGCTATAAGGCGGGGGATTATCGAGGCGGGCCAAGACACCTCGGCCCCTGATTTTGGCCGCGTTGCCGCCAGCAAGTCGGTTATCGGTTAAGTGCGCTTGGCTTTGGCCTTGGGGCTGGGGCTGCTGACAAGCGGCGGGGTGCGGGCAGAGGCAGATCTGGCCCATATCCGCCCCCTGCCGCGCCCTGTTTTCGCAACGGCGCTGATCCACCCCATGCCAAGGCCCGCATCGCTGGGCGACCCCTTGGCCAGCTTTCGCCCGATGAAACGGCCAGATTTCAGCGCGCAAAAGCCCAAGACCGCTGCCGCTTCGCGATATCTGTGCGAAAGCCCCGAGATCAAGGGCAAGGCCCTTCCCGCCATCCAAGCGCGCACCAAGGGCTGCAAGATCGACGCGCCGGTTTTGGTCAGCGAGGTGGCCGGCGTGAAACTGGTGCCGCCGGCGACCATCAATTGTGTTGAGGCCCGCGCCTTGTCAAAGTGGGTCACAACCGGCCTGCAACCGGCCTTTGACGGCACGATTGTGCGCCTGAACGTGGCCGACAGCTACGCCTGCCGTCCGCGCAACAATGTGCCGGGCAATCCGGTGTCGGTGCATGGCAAGGGGCAGGCGATTGATATTGCAGGGTTCAAGACATCCAGCGGCGCGACCCTGACCGTGACCGCCGATTACGGCCGCCAGATCAAGGCGGCGCAAAAGGCGGGGTGCGGTATCTTTCACACCATTCTGGGGCCGGGGTCGGACGGGTACCACGAAAACCACATCCATTTTGACGTGGCCCCCCATGGTGGGCGTGATTACTGCCGTTGAGTTAAGGCAGGTGCCGGGCCTAACGGGATAAAGCCTAAACTCATCAACCCGTTTTGCAGTTTGAGCGGCAACGAGATCACCTCGGGGTCGGGGCTGGCCTTGGCCAGAAACTCTAGCCCGCGCTGCACTGTCACTTCGTTTGAAGCGGGCACAAGGCCCAAGGCCACCGCCGCTGCAGGCAGGCTGCGCCAGCCTTTCAAGCGAAGGTCAATTTGCCCTTCGGCCAGACCTTGGGCATCAGGCTTGAGTGTCCCTTGAGCGGTCAGGTCAACCACGCCCCATGCAAGGTGAAACTGGGTAAGGGTGACGCCTTCAAGCTGGGGGTTTTGCACCCTGCGGTCTAGGGGATGCGACAGGGTCACTTTGGCATCCAGATGCAGCGCGGTGACAGCGGGGCCAAGGTCTGTCAAATGGGCATAAGCCTGCGGCAGGGTGAGCGTGCCGATATCTGCGCCCAAACGGTAGGTATTGGCCTGATCCGCAACACTTTCTAGTGCGAGCACAACCTTATCCAAACCCATCCGCCAGCCTTGGGAGGAGGAAAGGCCCAAGCCCTCGCCCTCAACCACGGCGCGGTTTAGGGGCAATGCGGGGGTCGGCTGCATCAAGACGCTGGCCATCAGGCGGGTGGACGACAGGGTCACATCCTGCCCGTCGGGCACATGGATCACTTGGGTCGGGGGCAGGGCTGCAATCACATGCCACGGTTTCCATGTCATCGCCAAGATTTGCACAAAGGGCGCTTGCCAGCCCCATCCGCTGATCGGGTCTGACAGGCTTGGGTCGCTGATCGTTAGATCAAAGCGGTCGGCAAAGCCTGCCACGCTGATCGCGCTGTTTTCGGCCACACGGCCTGCGGCCTTTTCGCTATCAAACCAAGCCTGAGTGGCCTTTTCTAAAGCGCGCGCCCCCACAAACCAATAGCCGCCCCAAAGCACCCCCAGCCCCAGCACGAACCACAGCAAAAACCGCACCCAGCGCATTCGATCGTCCCTTTTCCTTGGCCCTGCCCCCCGTTTACAAGCAGGCAACGAAAAGGGATAGGTCATGATGCAACCGCTTTGGGTCTTTGGCTATGGGTCGCTGATCTGGGACACGGGTTTTGCCGTGGCCGAGGCGCAGGTGGCCCGCCTGACCGACTGGCACCGCAGCTTTTGCATGCGCTCGATCCACCACCGCGGCACGCCAGACCGCATGGGGCTGGTGCTGGCGCTGGACCGTGCGGCGGGGGCCTTTTGTGACGGCGTGGCCTTTCGCGTGACCGCAGGGGCCGAGGAGCAGACCTTGGCCGCCTTGCGGGCGCGCGAGTTGATCTCTTCGGCCTATCTGGAGGAGTGGCTGCCGGTTCGCACCCGCGACGGCCGCGATTTGACGGCCTTGGCCTATGTGATCGACCCGCAGCATGAGCAGTATTGCGGCGGTCTGTCCTTGGGCGAACAGGCGGGGATCATTGCCCTTGCGGTGGGCGGGCGCGGCACGAACCGCGATTATCTAGAGCAGACGGCAGCCCATCTTGGACAACTTGGGATTGCCGATGCCGATCTGGACCAACTTGTCACACTGGTGCAAGGACTGGTAGGGTAACGCTCTTTTACTTGGCATGCGGGCAGGGCCTGCTATTGTAGAGATATCTTTCCAGATCGGGCGAATGCGGGCGCATGAAACACCAAGGCTTGTCACCAATCTCTTTCACCCAGCCGATCCGGCAGATCGTCAGCATGCTGGTGGCCTGCGGCCTGCTGGTGGCCGGCCTGTGGCTTATTCAAAAAGAGGTGCTGCAGATTTTGCAGACCAACCCGTGGCTGAACGCCTTTATCATTGGCGTTTTCACTTTGGGTATCGCGACCTGTTTCTGGCAGGTGCTGATTTTGATACAATCGGTGCGGTGGATCGAAAATTTCGCCAACGGGGTCGCAGGCGATGACGACCGACCACCGCGCCTTTTGGCCCCGCTTGCCGCTCTGCTGCGCGGGCGCGAGGCGAAGCGGCAGATCACGTCTTCCAACGCGCATTCCATTCTGGATTCGGTGGCCACGCGGATCGATGAAGCCCGCGATATCACGCGCTATCTGACCAACCTGTTGATCTTCCTTGGGCTTTTGGGCACGTTTTACGGCCTTGCCACCACGATCCCCGCCATCGTGGGCACGATCAAATCCCTAGCCCCGCAAGAGGGCGAAACCGGTGTTGCGATTTTCTCCAAGCTGATGAACGGCCTGCAAGAGCAGTTGGGCGGCATGAGCACGGCGTTTTCCTCCTCGCTGATGGGCTTGGCGGGGTCTTTGATCGTCGGCCTGCTGGAATTGTTCGCCAGCCACGGCCAAAACCGCTTTTATCGTGAATTGGAAGAATGGGTCTCTTCCATCACGCGGCTGGGCTTTGCAGGTGCCGAAGGCGAAGCGCCTGATCAGGCGGTGATGACGCAGATTTTGGACCATGTCGCTTCTCAGATCGAGGTGATGCAGACGATCTATGTGCAATCCGAAGCCAGCCGTGCCCAAAGTGACGCCAAGATCGCCGATCTGGCCGCTGCCGTGCGCCGCTTGGCCCAAGGCATGGAAGCGGAAAGCGGCCAAGTGGCGGCGCTGAACCGCTTGGTGGCCGGGCAAGACAAGATGATTGCCGCCCTTGCCGCCACCCAGAGCGCGGCGCAGGGCTATTCTGACGCGGAAAGCCGAATGCGCCTGCGCTCGATCGATGTGCAATTGCTGCGCATCTTGGAAGAGCTTTCGGCCGGACGGCAAGAAACTTTGGCCGATATGCGCAGCGAATTGACGGCGTTGACCACGTCGATCAAGGCTTTGGCACGCGGTAACACGGGGCGCAGCTAGCCATGGGTCTGCGCCGCAGAAGCCGCGAACAGCCCAATATCTGGGCAGGCTTTGTCGATGCGGTCACCACGCTTTTGATGGTGATGATGTTCGTGCTGACGATCCTGACCGTGGCCCAATCGGTGCTGCGCGATACGATCAACACCCAAAGCAGCGAATTGAACCAGTTGAACGATCAGGTGGCGCAATTGGCCGATGCTTTGGGTCTGGAAAAGACCAAAGCGGCGAGTCTGTCGGATCAGGTCACCACGCTGAGCGCCCAGTTGAGCGATGCCAAAACCCAAGGCGATCAACAATCGGCCCTGATTGCCACGCTGTCCAGCCAGCTTTCCGCCAAAGAGGGCGAATTGGCCTTAGCCCAAGGCAAAATTGCCAGCTTTGAAACCCAAGTCGCGGGGCTTTTGGCGCAGACGGCGGGGCAGAAAGACCAGATCGGGGCGCTGACGGCGACGATTGCGCAGATCGAGGCGGCGCAGGCCAAGGTGATGTCGCAAAAAGACGCCGTGACATTGGCCCTTGCCAAAGCCCGCGATGAAATTGATGCGGGCACCGAGGCGGCCCGCCTTGCCGCTGCCCGCACGGCGGCTTTGAAGGCCCTGATTGAAGACCTAAAGCGCCAAGACGCTGAAAAGGCAGCTGCTTTGACGGCGGCCACCGGTACGGTCAGCGTGCTGAAAGATCAACTCACCGCCGCCCAAACCCAGCGAACGGCCGAGGCTGCGGCGGCGCAAAAGGCGTTGGACGATCTCAAACGCAAAGACGCGGAAAAGGCCGCCGCTTTGGCCAGCGTGTCAGGATCGGCCAGCACCTTGCAAACACAGTTAAGCGCGGCCGAAGCGCAGCGTCTGGTTGATGCCGCTGCCGCCCAAGCCTTGCGCGAGAAGCTTAAATCCTCGCAGGCCGAACTGACCGCCATGACCCTTTCGTTGGAAGAACAGCGCCAGAAGGCGGAAGATACCTTGACCTTGCTGGCCGCCGCCCAAGCCGAAAAGACCGACCTGTCTGGCGCGAAAACCCGAAAAGAGATCGCCCTGGCCGAGGCGCAAAGAATTCTGTCGCAAAAAGAGGCTGAGCTGGCCAACCAAGCCCGCGATGTGGCGCTGTTAAACCAGCAATTGAGCAGCCTTCGGTCGCAATTGTCGCAGTTGCAAGCGATGCTGGACGCCTCAGCACGGAAAGACAGCCAGAACAATGTGCAAATCTCGGCCCTTGGCAGCCAGTTGAACCAAGCCTTGGCCCAAGTCGCCGCCGAACAGAAAAAGCGCGCCGAACTGGAAGCGGCCGAGGCGGAGCGGTTGAAGGCCGAAAATCAGGATTTGACCAAGTACCGCTCGGAGTTCTTTGGCCAATTGTCCAAACTTCTGGCAGGCCAACCCGGCGTGCGGGTGGTGGGCGACCGGTTTGTGTTTTCCTCCGAAGTGCTGTTTCAACAAGGGGCCGCCGATCTGGCCCCCGAGGGGCAGGCCCAGATTGCCAAAGTGGTTGAAACCCTGCAGCGCGTGGTGCCCGATATTCCGGCGGGCTTGAACTGGATCATCCGGGTTGACGGGCATACCGACAACGTGCCGCTGTCAGGGACGGGCGATTTTCACGACAATTGGGAGCTCAGCCAAGCCCGCGCTTTGTCGGTGGTGCGGTATATGACAGATGTCTTGGGCTTTGCACCCGAACGCTTGGCGGCGGCGGGCTTTGGTCAGTACCAGCCGGTGGCCTTGGGCGATACGCCCGAAGCGCAGGCGCAAAACCGGCGGATCGAGTTGAAACTGACCGAGCGTTAGGCCTTGGCGTTGCGCCGCGGGGGTTTCACACCCCCGCACCCCCGTGGGATACTTGGGCACATATGAAAGGGGGGTGCGGGGGGGGGATTTTAGGCGTGGATGGCACCGTCACCGCAGGCGAGGGCGGCTTCGCGCACGGCTTCGGAATAGGTCGGGTGGGCGTGGCAGGTCAGGGCCAAGTCTTGGGCCGAGGCACCAAATTCCATTGCAACGCAGATTTCATGGATCAGATCGCCT
>Ga0114958_10000676_pt1 | contig 28792 bp, 22 predicted proteins | sample C_130208_EF_Meta_FD_89577 | JGI IMG/M metagenome (GOLD analysis project Ga0114958, IMG submission 89577) | Freshwater microbial communities from Lake Croche, Canada to study carbon cycling - C_130208_EF_MetaG | ecosystem: Environmental > Aquatic > Freshwater > Lake | place: Lake Croche, Canada... | reverse complement strand
TAAATGAAATATTTTTTTTATATATGCATAACACATTTCTGATTTATATTGAGAATTTAATAATTCAAGATAATCATCTTTTAAAGGTTCATATAATACTTTATTTTTTGTATATAATTCCGATACTGTATTTTCAGATAATATATTATATAAATCTTGATAGTTATCTTTCGTTCGAATAAATGGTTTTGTATATGATATTAATCCAAAATTTTCAATTGATGAAAAATCTAAACATTCTAATATTTGTTCTACATAATTTACTATTTGATTTCTTACATTTTCTTTAAATTTTAATACATATGTATTATAATCTAATGTAGGCCATTCTTCTATTAATTTAAAACGAATATCTGATTTATCTAATTTATCTTTAATTTTTAAGCCATCATTAACTAATATCTGTTTTAAAAATTCTAAAACTTCATAATAATCTAAATTTAATTTGTCATTATCTGTTAAAAAATTTGTTATATTTGGTGATAATTTAAAATGTCTGTTAATAATAATTTTAGTAAAATTCATTTTAATACTTTTTTCAAATTCTTGTAAGTATTTTTTAAAAATATTAAAATCAAATTCTATTTTATCATTAACTAAATTTATTATTGGTTGTTTTAATCTCGAATATATCTTTAATATATATTCTATTCCTAATTCTGGACCAATTTCATAAGAACATGGTAAATGATCATTTCCAAAAAAATATAATAATAAACAAAAATCATATATTATTCTAAAATCAGATACTTGAACTCCTGAAATTTCATTATAATATTTTATTAAACAGTTTATCATTGATGGTCCATCAAAATATTGAATAGATTCATCATCCTTTGAATTGTGTTTTATTATTGAAATATTTACATCTTTCCTTTTCAAATTGAAATATGTTTGTTGAACTAACATTAAATGAATTATATCAGAATCTGTTGTATGAATCAATACATCTCCAGTTAAATCTTCTTTTTGTATAAATTGAAATATTTTTATATCTGATTCACCATTAATACTTCCTTGGTTTATAATCGTTCTTAATTTAGGTAAATTTTTTGTGTAAAAGTTTTGAAGTTCTATTTCTAATTTTTTTATTACTGGAGATATTGGACTAAATGATTTATCAAATGAAAATCTTTTCTCAACCCATCTAAAATAGTTATATTTTATTCCATCTTCCTCCATATAAAAATTTTTAATATTTCCAAAATAATCATTGAATTTTTTTTTTCTTGATATTGATTCAAAATAATTCTTACATCTACGTCTACGTTGTTCTAATATTTTAGAAAAAGAAGGAATACCATCTATAAAAAAAGCAATAGTTTGAATATTTTTTGTAATATGATACGTATCAATTATTTTAGTAGTTGTTGATATAATTTTATCAATTACCATCAAATCAACTTTAGTTAAATTATTCTCTTGTCTTGTATTTATAAAATTAATTAATTTTCCTATTATTTCATCTTCATTATTACCATCAAAAATAAATTCTATATTTTCACAATTCTTTTTCCACCAAGGTAAATCAAATATTTCTTGTAATTTATCTTCTGTTTTATTATTTGCTGCATAACTAAATGGTAAATTTAAAACTATTTTAATAATTGTATTTATTTCCTCTTCTAATGAAAACATTTGATTGTAAATTATAAAATTTAAATCAAATAATATATGATTTCCTAAAACTTTACGTTTCATTTCATCAATTACAAAACCATAACTAAAATTAAGGTTTTTTAATATAAAATTAGATAATCTGTCAAAGCCCATATTTATTTATTATTATTTAATGGAAAAATTCTTTTAAATCCTAACTTATTATGAAAAAATTTAAAAAATCAAAAAGAGATTTTAAATAATTTTTTAATGATTAGTACGTAAATACTTAAGTATATCCCACATTGATTTGCAATCTATTTCATTATATTTTTCTATTTCTTTCATAGTGTTCATATCACTTACTTTTTTATTTGTATCATAACATTGATGTGCTAATAACATTGCATTTAATCCATTTGCACAAGGACTTAATGAGTCCCATATTGTAGATATTAAATTATATTTGTACATTGCTTTAGTAATTGATTTCAATGAATAATCTAGTGCACCTTTTACTGTAATAGGTTCATTTATAAACACTTCATATAAATCCAATAATTTCTTTTCTGGTAAATTTAAGTGTCTACCCTGACTTTTTCCATATGCTATTTTCTCTGCTTGTGACCAATGAATGAATATACTTTCTTCTTTACCATATTCTTTTACTTTTTCATTCACAAATTTCCAAAAATTATCTAACATCAGTTTTTCACTAGATTTTGTTTTCTCTTCTGCAATAAAACTCTTATATTCCCATTCATTATTCTTATTTGTGTAACCAATACCAACCATAAAAATAAAATTAAAATTCTCATATTCAACAGTTTTTTCAACACTAATCCTTCCAAAATTTGAATTCATTGTTTCATAATCTAAGAAAAATTCCATTTCATTTGGTTTACGAGTACGCCATTCTAATGTATTATAGTTTATTTTTGATGGAGCAACAAGAATATCACTTTGTCTATTAATATTTAAAATACCATCTATTCTTTTAGAAATTTTACCTTCACTAAATCCTAAATTTTTTGTAGTACATCTTTCATCATTCCATCCATAAATTCCAGCAGCAAAAGCTGTTTTTCTTTTATCAACACCACAATATGTTATAGATGTAATTTCGTGAATTTCAGTTGCTAATTCTTTCTTAACTTTACCTATAGCACCGTCTCTATCATTTTTCATATTTGGAAATAATTCATCTTTAGACGGAATTGGTAATAATTTCCAAGTATTCCCTTCTTGTCTCACACTTTTAATCCATTCAATTGCTTCATTTAATTTTGATACATATATTTTATCAAATTCTGCATAATCAATAGTTCCTAATTTATTTAATAGATCATTAATTTCAAATCTAACTTTTTTACATTCATATTCATATTTTTTACCCATTATAAATGCTTTCATTGTATTAGTTCCTTGTATTTCATTTAATGCTTGAGTATAAACTAAAAGTTGACCTTTATAAGCAGGAATACTATCTTGATTCCTAATATGTATTCCATCACTATTTAATGTTATTTTACTATGTTTAATATCAACAATTACATAATGCCAATTTACATTTAGTTTAGGTGATGTTGATTTATCATTATATAAATCATAACCAATAAATTTATTTAAATAATCACTACGAATCATTAAATCAGGAGCACCATATGTTTTATTTTTATAATTGTGTAATATACCTTGATAAATAATTGGTTTACCTTGTTTCATATATTCAATAGTTTTCTTAAATAATAAAGGATTTCTTGATTCATATGATTCAGCAACTTTAATAACTGGATGAAGTTTCATAATAATATTTATTATTTTCTCCTCAAAAATATTACCTTGTTCCATTATAAATTTAGTAAAAGGATCTTCAATTTCATATTTTACTATACCAGTTGAATTACCTTTCTTCATAACTGGAACATCATTAATTGATGTAATATTATACTCTTTCAACCAATCTATTAAAGGATCATTTAAAAAGAAATTTCTAGTTGATGATGCACTAATCATTGTACTCCAATCAATAACATCATCATTACTCTTTTTCTTTTTATTAATTACTTGTTCATCTGTTGTCTCATCAATAGTATTCTTTCTCTTTCTTTTTAATTGTTTATTATTTATTGGTATTTCTTCTGATTTTATTTCAGATATTTTAAAATATTCTGGACTACCTTCTGATTCTTTGATATGAATAATTATATCTGATATAATCTTAAATTTATTACTTACATCACTACGTTTTAATGTAGATAAATAAACATTTAATTTTATATATGTTTTTGCATTTAATTCTTCTAATATATCAACATCAGATCCTTTCTTTGAACCATTATTAAATTCAATTAATACATTATCAATATATAAATTAATATTATAAATAGTTCCTTTTTTATTATCTATATACCAACAAAAATTATTAAAAACTTTATCAATATTATATAAATTAGTTAAATTTGTATATGGCATCTTATTATAATAATTAACAATTTGATTAGTTATTAAATAAGGACGCGAATTTGGCAAATCAGAATTCCAGTTACCAATTATGTTTTTTATAGACATTATTATAATAATAAATATCTTTTTAAAACCCCTTATAATTATTTTTTTCCGAGTGAGTTTATACAAGTTAATTTTATATTATATTTATATATGAATTCTGGTAAAGAAATTTTAAACGAAGTACCCGTTGTTCAAGCACCAAAGTTAGTTGCACCCGATAATGTAGCAGTAGAAGTTGTAGTATCTGATAAAACGAGTATTTCTTCACTAATTGAAAAATTAACAAATAATAAAACTTATTTATATGTTGTTTTAATTGTTATTGTATTAGCAATAATTGGTTATTACTTATATATTAAATATTTTAATATGCCTGAAAAAAAGAAAGATTCAAAAGATTCTAAAGATTCTAAAGAACAAAAAAATTCAAAAGAATTAAAAGAACCCAGTAAACCTGATGATTCTAAAAAAAATATACTTAACCCTACAAATGAATATTATATAATTGATCCAAATGGAAATCCTATTTTAGTAACACCTTATTTTATTGATATAATGAAGCATAATATGGCTAAACAAAATCCTGAAATGCAAGAACAACAACAAATGCCTGAAATGCCTCAGATGCCCCAAATGCCCCAAATGCCTCAAATGCAACAAATGGCACCACCTCAATTACCCCCTCCTCGTCCTCAGAAAAAACAAGATGATACAGATGATTCCTCAGATGATTCATCATCAGAAGTAAATCAAAAACAAAGACCAAAATTGTCATATCCCACAGAAAATATTCCCAATGTAATGTTAACAGAAGCTGAAGACGATAACTTAGCTGCACAAGATTTAAATAACGAAGAAATTGTTGAATTAAAAAGACAATTAGAATTAATGCAAAAAAATCAAAATTATCAAGTAACAGCTCAAAATGACGAAGATGAATAAATAAATTTATATTTAAAAATTATAAAATATAATTTTTAAATAAGTTAAATTAAGCATTAGGTATCATTTGTCTAGCAACATCACCTGCTCCAGGTGGACTATTCATTACATCACCATTTACATCACCACCATATCTATGATTTAAAATAGCATAAAACCATATTTGATCACCCATTTTAATTGCGTGTTCATATCTCCAGTTATTTCCACCTTTATTCTTAATCATAAATTCTCTTTTGGTTCCGTTTGGTTCGCTTCTCTTAAAATACGTAGCACATGCTCTACCAAATGCGGCATCGTCCCAATCAGTTTCTAAATAAATGACTGTACTAGCTAATGAACCATCTATTTTCATATTACCGTGAACAGCTACTTTATCTTCAGCCCACATATCTATTTTTCTAGGAACACCCGATTTTCCCATACCAACTATACATAATGAATCTGCTACATGTAATCCTGCAGTAATTTGAGCTGAATTTACTTCAGCACCATTATTAGGACCTCCAAATTGAATACCCCTATTATTTATTCTAGTATTTGTTGTGGGTCCAGAAATAGCAGCTGTAGCATCATTACCTATTTGTAAATAATTATTATTTGTGCTTACACTATTTGCGTGAAATTCCATTGAAACACCATTACCCCATTCCCAATCTGAACCATCTAATTTTTGTGGTGCTATATATAAAGCTCTTCTTCCGTCACCAGGAGTATGTAAACTAACTTTATTTTTCTTACCAGGTCCTATATTTGTCATAACACCTTCACTTGAAATATTACCTACTCCTAAAATATTACCAGTAATATTTAAATTACCTGTCGCGTTCAAATCTCCTGTTACACTTAAATTACCTGGTACTTTTGCACCACCATCCATTAACTTTCTAGCTAATTGAGCTAATGTATTAATTGCATTTGCATCATCTACACCACCAACTGTTTGTTCTGCTTCAGCAAAATTTTCAATTACATTATATTGTAAATAATATACAGTTGCTAATATAATTATAATTAAAAAATATTTATTCATATATATATCATTATATATTTTTTTTACCCTTTTTAGAATTAAAAATACCTTTCTTAATTACACACTTGGGATCCATTTTAAAAGAAGCTAGCCTATCATCTCTTGGTACAATATTTATAACGCATTTTGATTTTACACCATAAAGGGGTTCAGTGCAACCTTGTTCTTTACCTTTAACTGGTGGAGGTGGTTCCATACCAGGTTCAACCAAACAACGAGATCTGAAATGTTCATATCTATCTCTAACATCTTCAAAAGATAATCCAGATTCTTTACCTAACATTGTATTAATTTTTTCGTGTAAATCATAAACCCATCTTGATAAAGTTGCTCTGTCTTTCATTACACTTTTTGTTAATTTATGTGTTTTTAAATTTTTAGTTAAATTTTCCCTACAATATCTACAAGGTAATACATTTTGTAAATTTTTAAAAAATTTATAATAATATTTCTTTTGATCTTCTGATGGTTCAACAGGATAGTTAAAACTCATTGTATGTAATAATAACCAAGTTGCTGGACCCCATACAGATGTCATCATACCATCCCCAGAATTATAATCTGAATTTGTAAATGGTGAATTATAGGATGGGTTTTTATTTTTTTTATCCATTATACTAGTATAGATTTAAATAAATATTAATTATTAAATTAATAATGAAAATTGGTATTTATGGATATGGTCGTTTTGGTGCTTTCTTAGCAGAGAGTATTCAACATTATTTTAATATTATTGTAACAGATTTTAATATAAATAATATGGAAAAAAAATTAGATAATATAGTTTATTTTGATGAAACTAATTTTTTTAAAGAAGATTTTGATATTGTAATATTTGCAAATTCAATTAATAGTTTTGAATCTGTTATAAAAAGAATTGATATAAATTTTTTTAAAAATAAATTAATAGTTGATGTTTTAAGTGTAAAAGAATTTGCTTTAGATATTTTTGAAAAATATTTACCAAATGATACTGAAATAATGTTAACTCATCCAATGTTTGGACCAGATAGTGCAGGTAAAGAAATGTGGAAAGATAAAAAATTTGTTTATGAATTAATAAATATTAAAAATTTTGAACGTGTTGATAAATTTTTAAATTTTTGGGCAATGAGAGGATGTAATTTAATAAGAATGAATCCAAAAAAACACGATGAATTATCTAGTAGAAGTCAATTAATAACACATTTTGTAGGAAGAGTATTAAATGAATTAAATTTAAAAGAAACTGAAATTGATACAGATGGATTTAAAAGTTTATTAAAAATAATTAATAATACTTGTAATGATTCAAAAGATTTATTTCTTGGTTTATCAAATAAAAATAAAAATACAAAGAAATTAATAAGTGATTTTAAATTTGCAATATCAAAAATAGAAACAGAAATGTTTGGAATTGAACCAATTACATTTTCTGCAACTAGTATTATGTTAAATAAAGTAACTGAAATGCAAAAAAATAATATATCAGTTATAAATTCTGCTATTGGAGTACCTTCTTGGGATTATAATACTAATTTTAGTAATGCATATTCTACATCATATGGAGAATTAGAATTAAGAAAAGAAATAGTTAAATATTTTGAAAATAAAATTGGAGTTTCAAATGTATTAATCACAAATGGCGGTAAACCTGCAATTTATTATACATTAATTGCTTTTACAAAACCAGGAAGTAATTGGTTACTACCAATACCCTATTGGGTTTCATATCCAGATATGATTAAAATGGTTGGAGGTGATACAATTTATTTATATAGTTCACCAAATAATTCTTGGCTTTTTAAATTAGATGATGTTGAAGAATATTTTAAACAAGAAAATGTAAACGGAATTATAATATGTAATCCAAATAATCCAACTGGATTAGTATATCCAGAAGATTTTTTAGATAAATTACTTAAATTAGCCGAGAAATATAATAAAAAAATTATTAGTGACGAAGTATATTTACCATTAATTAATTCCAAAGAATCATTATTTTTCAATAGTCCAAATACTGTTATTTCTATTTGGAGCTTTTCTAAAGGATGGGGTTTGGCGGGATGGCGTCTTGGTTTCATTTTATCAGAAGAAAAATTAATTAAAAAATTAAGTGGTATTCAATCTAATATAAACACTTGTCCATCAACAAGTAGTCAACAAATTGCATTAGAGCTTTTACGCGACAAATGGTATCCTACGGAAGAATTTGAAAGATTAAATATTTATAAAAATGAATTAATACAAATATTTAAAAATATTGGTTGGGTAATACCAGAGAATCCAAATAATTCAATGTATATTTTTCCTGTAAATAATAAAATTAATATCAAAGAATATCAAGAAAAGTTATTAATTAATGGATTAGCTGTTATTGACGGTAGTTCATTTGGAGTACCACAAGCAATTAGACTTACAGTATTCTCAGATTATGATACACATAAAAAAATTAAAGAAATTATCTCATTAAGCCACCAAATTGATTGTTAATATTAAATGGTAACTTTAAGCAACCATTTGATTTTTTATCTCCATCTTTAATATCAATTATACCATCAAAGTTTATTAATTTATAATCATATTTTTTAATCAATAAATTATTTAAATTTGATGTATGTAATAAACCAGCGTGAACAACAAAATTATTATTATCTTGTTCATATATTTTTGCAATTATATACCATTCCATAATATTACTAATTATAATATTTATTTTTTCAAGAATATTTCTATCTATTTTAGAAATAGGAGTATTCAATAAATCTTTATTACTACGAATATATTCTAATACATTTTTCTTTATATCTGTAAAATGGTCACCTAATTTAGATTTATATAAATACTTTTTTGTATAAACATTTTTTAATTCTTTTTTCATATAATCGTGCTTTATTTGAAAGAAATTATCAATAAATTCCATATATTTTCTTAAATTATAAATTGGTATTTTAATATTTGATTCATTAATTAATTCCCAAGAATACGGAATTAAAAAAGGTCTTATATCTACACCGTTAATGACAATACTATTACTTAAATATAATTCTTTAAGTTTTTGTGTATGAGGAGATGAAGGCCATAACTCTTTTAATGTAGACTCTGATCTAGGAACTTCTTCTAATAATATTTTACTTTTTGTTTTACTTTTCATCCAATCACTTACGAAAATACCATTTTTTTCACAATATGGTAATTCAGAATGCATATCAGATAATATTAATACTTTATTTTTATCATTTTCTAATAATGTATATCCAATACTTCCATTAATATTTATATCATTAGTTTTAAACATTTAAAATACTTGAGATAAAATAAATTAAGATTTTTAATAATCATTCAGGTTCACTATCGGGTTCAACATCATCGTCGTCAAACTCGTCATCTTCATCAACATCGTCTTCTGCATCATCGTCTACCTCTTTATATTCACCATCATCGTCAAAGACAAAAAATGGTTTATTCAAGGGACTTGATGTTAGATAAATCCAGTTAATTCTAGTTAGTAGCTTACCAAATAACTTAGACAAGTTAGTAAGTTTGCTTTCATAATAATAATGTTGAATGGCAATCAACTTTTGAGCAAAGTCTAACAAACGTTCACGAAGATTATTCGCTTCTTTCTCTGTTGATGTTTTTGTCATCTTGTTAATTTTTATTGATTCCCAAATTACATTATCAATTTTGGTATTTGCTGAAATATCAATACCTAAATTACTAAAATCATTAAAAATTTTATCATAAACAGTATCACTTACAATAGGACATTTTTTCAATACTTTATCTAATTTATTAGTTGTTTTAATACTGATAAAATTAGATAAAAATTGAGCTAGTAGTACTTGATTTTGATGATTATCCGAATCAAGACTTTCAAAATTTCTCTTTATATAAGGTAAAATATTTGCAATAATGATTGGTTCATAATCTTCAGTATTACGCAATGTCCACATCATTAGTAAATGATTGATATCATCAGGAACATAAGCAAACTTCCATCCCTCTGATGCATTATCGATATTAATTCTATAATTTTCTTTCAAACTTTCTAGATTTTGTAATAGTTCCTCCTCATCATCTCCAGACAATGGATTTTTATAAACTTTTTCCCAATCAAGACTGTTATTTTTAAGTTTAGCAATTGCATTAACTTGTGGAATTACAAAGTTAGTTGTGTCAATACCAACAATATTAGGAATGGGACAAACAGATAACTCTTCAATTCGTTCCCAACTATAACCACAGAAAATTACATTACCTTCTTTATCTAGTCCACGACGTCCTGCACGACCAGCCATTTGATGATACAACATTGCATCCAAATCATCAGGGACTAAATTATCTCTATAAATTACTGATGTTCTGAAAGGCATTGACACACCAAAAACAAGAGAAATATCACTAAATACAATTGCTAATTTTTTCTGAGAAGACAATTGCTGAACGATACGCAGATATGGGTCGGGTAATCCTTTCGTATATACACCAACACCACGCCATAGCAAACGTATGATAAAATGGAATTGAGACCCGTCGTAAGGAAACCAAGTTTTTAATTCGTCAGCCCATTGAGTAATTTGGTCTTCTTTAAAATGTAAGAACGGTGTAAAAATAAAATCTTCGTGAGGCTGAAATAATCCTTCACAATCAATCTTTATATCAGCCTCGCATTTGAATGTTCCATCATCATTCATTTGTAACATTTCACGACTGCTTTTCTTGTCTTTAGTAACTTTTGTTTCAATTGTCTTACCATTTACCATTTTCACAATAGTTTTCTGTTGAGATTGGTCTTCTTTCTTTTCTTTCTCGTTCTTTTTTTCAATTCGCCGTGCTTCTTTTTGCTTATTTTTCCTAGTTTGGAATAAGTCAGGATATTTATCATCTTCCATTTTTTCTATCAGTTTTGTAAACTTTCTTACAATTCGTTGAGTAGGTAAAGCATCTTTTACAAAAATAACAGCTGGTGTTTTATTTTCTTCCTTTAATTTGAAACAAAAATTAACCAAGTTTATATCTTCGTTAATTAATGCATTATTAGAAAAGCTATTAATAATAGAATTAATTTTAACTTCATCATAATTTGAAACCATAAATTCAATCAAATCTAAGAAGTATGAATTTGCTTTGTCAAGGATAACGATTTCATCTTTACCAAAATATGACGTATGATTTAGTTCACCTAAATCGTATACTGATTTTAACTTTTCATATAAAACCCAAATATCACGAGGTGTGGGTTGAAGACTCTTTTTAAGAATACTACCATCCTGAAAATCAGAAGTTTTAACTAGTGCAAGAGGATGTAATATTATATTTCCATTTTCATTTGAATAATAAAATCTTTGTAAATTGAAGAAACGTTTATCAACATAAATGCTTTCTACGTTTCTTTCAGGATTTAATTGTTTGAACCAATTAGTAACTTCATCTAAATTTCCAATTGTTGCAGATAATGCCAAAAAATTAACATCATTATAAATTTTAGCAATTACTTCCATTGCACTACCTTCACTTTTACCAATCATGTGAATTTCATCAAATACAATCCAATCAAATTTATTAACAAGAAGTGGAAGATAATCAAGGAGATCATTAGGTGTTCCTACAATTGCAACAGAATTATCTAAATGTTCAATAATCTTTTCTCTGGGAGAACGAGTACACATTTTACAAGATAAGTTAGCACGCCTATTTTTTGCATCTTTACATTCGCACTTATCTTTAGGAATAGAAGTATAAGTTTTAGTAACAATTGGAATATCTTTTTCAAGAAATCCACCAACATATGACGCCCATTGCCAAGCAAGAGGATCTGTTGGTACAACAATTAATCCTCTGCCTTTTGTTAGCGTATAACCAGCAACAACTGATTTACCAGCTGATGTTGGTGCACTAACAACTGTTGAAATTTTATTGTCAACATTATTTATTACATTTACTTGCCAATCATCAAATTTAACAAAACCAGATTGATTTAGTGGAGGCATTGTATCATAAAATTCCGTAAATTGTAAATAAGTTAAATCATATTTACTTACAATATTATTCATTGCATTTATTTGAACTTTATAAGTTTCTTTCATTTTATCAGATATTAAAAAATTATCTTTCTTTAATTTCAAATAAAAATTACAAATTGCTAACTTATTATCTTTTTTAATATGATCTGATAAATAGTGAAAAATAAGATGCAATTTACCATCGTTAGTTATTGGCTTATCACCATCTTTATTTTTTTTAAAAAGTTCAATTCTTTTCATATCTTCATCAATCTTATTTTTTTGAATATCAAGATAATTTTGATATTGAATCTTTTCTCCAGATTTTAATTTTTCTCCTTTTAAAACACGAATAGCTAATTTTTCATCATTAGTCATATCTGGATTAATATAATCTTTTACTTTAGTAGGATTAAATCCATTTTCTTGTCTCATCCCTCTTTTAATCAATTGTTCATTATTATTATAATGCTGAGTTTTTTGGTAAAATGAAAAACGCCAGTTACCTTTGTCTTTCTTAGTATTATTGGTTTTTGTTATATGTTTCTTAAAACGGTACATTAAAAGAATATTAATGATGTTGTATAAAATAATATAATATTCAATTTTTTCTGATTAAATAGTCGTTATAGTCTTTCCTACTAAAAGTGCCCGTAATGTCAAGTTCAAATGTCCATTAAAAATACGTAAGCATTTAATTATTTTTTCATCAGTCTCTTCAACTCCAAGTTCTTTCAATCTAGCAACTTCATTTGAATAAGTTTTTCCATCTACACTTTCTGGAATATTTATACCTACAATATCTCCATGAACAATAAAATTTAAAAAAGTTTTCATAGTTTCTTGATTTGTATAATAAATTCTGATTAATTCTTTGAAATCATTATTTTCAAATAATTTACGTGTTTTATCATTCAATAAATTTACTGTTGTATCATCTAATGTTGGTATAACTTCTTCAATTACGGGAGTATCGATAACTCTTTGTAAAAATGGTTCTTGCGATACTATAGTAGCAACTGGTAAATCTAAAGTAGCTACTGGTAAATCTATTTCTAAAGTAGAATATTTTTTAAATATTTCATCTAATTTTTCTTTCAATTGTCTATTAGCAGAAAATACAAAAATTGTTAAATTTTCTTCTTTAGTAATATCATAAATTTTATCTTTTGTTTTTATAGTTTCAGAATTTGCTACAAATTTAATATTTTCCATTTCGTCTTTACTAATTCCATACTCATTAAAAATTTCTTCAATATCAGTAAGAGTAATCGGACCGATTTTATCATTTCTTATTTCAAGTTTTCGTGGACCAGATGTACCGACGGGTTTAAATATGATTGGCATTATATGTTGATTATTTATTATAAATATATAAAATAACAATTTTTTTTATAATATTGAAAAGTTGAAATTTATTCCATTTGTATAATCATTAAAATATATATGGAACAATCTATTACAGATTTCATTAAAACCAATATTGGAACATATGTTGGTATTTTATCAACATCACAACAAGTAAAATATGGTAAAACAAAAGCAGGAAAACCAATTTATCAAATCCATCCTTTAAAAAAAATTTTACCACCATTTTGGATTACTTATGGTGGAAATTTAACTGGTAGACTTGTTATTGAATTCAAGTTTAAAGAATGGCCAAATGATTCTAAATTACCATTTGCAGAAACAGTTTCTATTATTGGAATTTTAGATGATTCAATATTAATAAAAACTTTATTAAAACATTATCAAGTTGATAGAAAAGATTTCATCAATAATCTTGAAATAAATAAATTTGAAAAGTCTATTGAACGTAAAGATTTGAAAGATTTAACTATTTTTTCAATAGACCCAAAAGGCTGTATCGATATCGATGATGCATTATCAATAGAAAACATAAATAATACTATCAAAATCGGAGTTCATATTGCTCAACCTATTTGTTGGTTAACAAAAGAAGAAATAATTCTTCGAAGTGAAAAAGGATTTTCTACATTATATATTGATAAAAATAAAAATCTTTGGTCAGAAGAATTAACAGAGAAAGCTAGTTTATTTGCTGGAAAAGAAAAACCAGCGTATAGTATTATTTTTACAATTTCAGATAATAAGATTATTAATACTGAATCATTTCCAAGTATTATTATTAATAAATTGAATACAAGTTATGAGGAAATTAATTATCCATTTATTAAAACGTGTCAAGAAGTTACAGAAAAATTAATTAATAAAGAAATTGATTCTCACGAATTAGTTTCTTTTTGGATGGTTAAAGCAAATCAATATGTTGGTAATAATTTTAAAAATATTCCATTTAGAACACAAAATGTGTCATCAGATTTAATAGAAAATGAAAATCTTGAACCAAAAATTAATCAAGTATTTACAAATATGCAAATGGAAGGTGCATTTTATTCTTATGAGAAAGATTTTCATCATTCTCTAAATATATCTAAATATACTCACTTTACATCACCTATCCGAAGAATTATAGATACTATTATTCATTGGAATATTACATATAATGATAATATTCTTTTTGATATTGATAAAATTAATATTCTTGATAAAAAAACTAAGAAATTACATCAGCAAATTAATCTTAAAAATATTATTGATAAATTACCAGAAATATCAGAAATGATTGGTTGGGTTTATACTCAAGAAAGAAATAAGTGTTTGGTATATTTTGAAGAACTTGGATTTATGAAAGTTTTATTATGGGAACAAAAATTTGATTATTTAATGACGGATGATTATGAAAAACTAGTAATTGGTAATCCATATACTTTCATTATTAATAAGAAAATAGGATTTTTACCTTTGCAAAAAATAGTAATCAAAAAGAAAAATTAATTTATTTTAATGTAGTTAAAAAAATTGAGTTATATAGATAATATTTTAATATTATTAATAATAATATGTTTTGTATAAAGGGTTTTAACAACGTTGGTAATACTTGTTATTTGAATGCTGGCTCTCAATTATTAATTCAAAATAAAGATTTTTGTAAAATAGTATTAAAAAATGAAGACAAATTCGAAGATTTATCAAAATTAATTAATGAGTATTATAATTCAAATAATAAAAATTCTATTACACCATCTGCAATTAAAAATATGGCAGGGTCAAAATATAAAAGATTTAAAGGTAGCGAACAACAAGATGCACAAGATTTAATGAATACATTAATGGATATTCTTAATGAAAAAACAAATGATGAATTTAATAGTCTTTTTCAAATTCAATCAAAAATTACAAATAAATGTAAATTAACAACTTGTCTCAATACATCAACTATAATAGATAAAAATAATTTTTTAATTTTACCAATAAAGAAAGAATTTACAGATTTAAATGATTGTTATCGTGAATATAAAATTCACGAAAAATTAGAAGATGATGATATGTATTTTTGTGAAAAATGTAATGATAAACGCGTTGGTTCTCGAAAATTACAAGTTGCTTCTTGGCCAAAACATCTAATAGTATTTTTGAAACGTTTTGATAATAATTTAAAGAAAATAGATAATATTATTGAAGTTCCTATTAATTGGAGACACGGATATGTAATAAAGGGTGCTGTTATTCAAACAGGTAATCTTAATGGTGGACATTATACATATGTTTCTAGAATATTAGAAACAGATGGTACAATAGGTTGGAGATATTGTGATGATTCAAATGTAGGTCCCATAGATGAATCAAAAGCACAAATGTTTTTAAATAGATCATATATAATATACTATGAAAAACAAGAAGAATAATATATTTTTGTATTAAAAAAAATTGAAATTTATTTATTTTATGTACAATTAAAATTATTAATGCCGACAAGACTAATGACAAATTATCGTGGCCTTATTAATACTGGATTCACGTGTTATCTAAACTCTCTTTTACAGAGACTTTTGCATACACAAGAGTTTGTAGAAAAACTGACCGAAACAAAACATATTAACAGGAACTTAATGGATATTCATAATTTTGTTAGTTCATATTATAATGAACTTATTGAACTCGATATAATTCCTTATGATGTTAAGAGAATTGTACAAGAAAAACATTCAGAATATGCTGAAGTGAGACAACATGATCCTACTGAGTTCTTTTTACGTTTCATTGAAATATTAGATTCATATTCTAATAATAAATTTTCACCACTTTTTGATTACAAGTGGGATGAGGTTCGTAAATGTAAACATACTGATTGTTTTCATACATCTATAAGAACGAACGAGACACTATTTTTAAATTTGTTATCTATTTCTATTCAATCTCCCGATGGTAAGAAAAATCATAATACATTAGATATCTGTTATCAATATTTCCAAGTTGATAATATGGATATGGATTGTGTTGGATGCCATAGAAGGAATGGTAGACACTCTAATAGAATGAGAGTCACCCATTATCCAAATAATCTTCAGATTCAATTGAAAAGATTTAATGCAGAAGGTAAAAAAATTAGTCATAAAGTAAGTATTCCAATTATTTGGAATTTACCCGAAACTAATTACAATATTATTTGCCCTACCTATAGATTAAAGGGAGTTACAATTCACATAGGTACATCTATTCATAGTGGTCATTATCAACAAATTGAACGTGTTGTGGAATCAACTGGGGAAAATGGTTGGAGGTTGTTGAATGATAATGACGACCCTCTTATTATAAGCGATGATGACGCTTCGGATCTAATTGATGAAGAAGGTTATTTACTATCATATGAAAAAGTTTAATTTAATATTTTAATTAATAATAAAAAAATATATTTTTCATTGTTTATTTATAAAAAATACCTAAATTATTTTAATGAAAGAATTTACCTTAACAAATAAAAAAAATAATAAAATTAATATTCTGGAAGGAAAAAATATTGATAAAATAAAAGGATTAATAATTCACATTCACGGATTAGGTTCACATTTTCAACCATTATATGAATGTATTGATGAATTACAAAATAGAGATAAATTTTTTATTCAATATAATTATAAAACATATGGATTGGAATTTGAAGGTCATGGTAAAAGCGAAGGTACTAAATGTTGTATTGAATCATTTGATGATCTATTAGATGATTTAGAATTACTTTTAAATCATTTGAAAACTATTTATTCAAATGATATACCTATTTATTTATTTAGCGAATCTATGGGTTGTTCTGTTGCATTAAAATATTGTATTACTAAAGAAAATAATATAAAAGGTCTTATATTTTTAGCACCTATGTTTGGTATTGATGAAAAACTATTACCAAATGTATTTTTAGAAACTATATTATTATGGGTAGCTTATTATTTTCCTCATCTTCCTTTATTAAAAAATTCTAGTAATTTAACTAATATTTCTACAACAAATAAAGATTTTCTAGAAGCAAAAGATAATAATAAATACACATATCATGGTAGTCATAGACTTTGTACAGGGAGAGAATTATTAAATATTTCTAGATGGATTAAAGACAATGGTCATTTATTAAAAATACCGATTATTATTTTTCACGGATTAAAAGATTCAATTACACAACCAACAATGACTAAAGAATTATTTGAAAAATTTGTAATAGAAAATAAAGAAATTCATTTAATTGAAGAAGCATATCATTGTTTATTAATTGAATGTAGCGAAAATCCTACTATACCTAATTTTATAATTGATAAAATTATTAAGTGGTTAGATAAATGAAACTTTATACAATTAAATCTTTTGCTTCATTATTATTATATAATATTAATTGTATCTCTTCTTTCTTTACTCCTTTAATTACATCGTCTTCATTATTCATTCTATCTATAAACTTTTTAACTTTCTCTGCTTTTTGAGGATTCATCTTTGACTGATTTTCCTCAAAAAACTTACCTATATCATACATTCTACAATCTACAACATCATTTATAACATCTTTTTTATTTACAGCAATAAATCGCTTTGACTTTTCATCATATTTTTGAGCGAAACTACTTTGAAGATTAGTTACACAAACATTTTTGAATTGTTTATATTCTGGTGAAGTATGTAATAATTCTACTAAATCATTTATACTCATTGCTTGTCTTTCTAAAATTTTTAATTTTTGTTTCTCGGTTAAAACATCAATTAAATTTTCATTACCGAGTTGAACAATATTAATTATCGTGTTATTACTATTATTATTTGAATTTTGATTTATTAATTGATTATTAATTTTATTAAATGTTTTAGGATGTACTTTCAAAGATTTATATAATAATTCTTTTAAAGCCGTCATTTCTTTTTTATGTTCTAACTCTTTTTTTTCTATTTGTTTTTCAAATTCTTTTTTTATATCATCTATTTTTTTATCAACATTAATTTCTTTTTCTTTACAATTTTGTTCGTGTTTCCATCTATATTTTCTGTCACACAATTTTTTCCCACAAAAATTACAAATTGTCGAATCTTTAACAATATTAACAGGTGAATTTATTACGACATTTTTTTCTCCCTCGGAAATTTCAAGTACGACATTTTCCCTGTGATACAATCTGACGTGATTACATCTAGATTGATAACTAGAATATGTTTTATTACAATGTTTACAATTAAAACTCATAAACAATATTTGTGTATATATATTATTATATTTTATTTTCTTAAATGATTTTTATTAATATACACTTTGTTTAGTACACATTTTTTACCCAGAGAGAGAGAATTTTACTAAATAAAAAAGTATTTGAAAATTAATCTTTGATTCCAGAAAAGTTTTCCCAGAAAAAATTGAACATTATTTTGCATAAATTAATTATAATTAATTTATGCAGAACCAATATATTTCTATTGACACACAGCCCTTCACTGGAGAGCCTCCCAGTCCTTATATGGATTTCAAATATCCACTTGACAACTTTCAACTTCACGGTTGTAAAGCTATTGACAATGATGAAAATGTACTTGCTACAGCTCATACTGGCAGTGGAAAAACAACATTAGCATTATATGCGATAGCGAAATGTGTGGCGAAAGGATTGAAGGTAATCTATACATCACCCATTAAAACTTTAAGTAATCAAAAATTTAAAGAGTTCTCTGATTTATTTCCAAGTGTAGGAATTCTTACAGGAGACGTTAAAATTAATCCTACAGCTAATTGTTTAATTATGACTGCTGAAATTTTACGTAACTCTCTTTTGAGACAACATAATGATTCAATTTATGACTGGAATTTTAATCCAGATGAAGTATCATTTGTAATTCTCGACGAAGTTCACTTTATCAATAACCCCGAACGCGGCAAGGTATGGGAAGAAATTTTAATTAATCTTCCGGCTAAAGTACGACTAGTAATGTTATCAGCAACTATTTCTGGAGCGTCAGAAATGGTTGAATGGTTAGGTAACTTAAAGAAAGTAAAGTGTCATCTTGTCTCAACATTAAAGAGACCAGTACCATTAAAGCATTGTATTTTTTGGGATGATAAATTGCATACAGTTTTAGAGGATGATACTAAATGGAATTTAAATGTTTGGCGAGATGTGAAAAAGGATATGGATAAATACTTTTCAAAAAATCGTTTTACCAATTTCATTTTCCATAACTGTATTAAGCATTTGGTAACAAATAATTTAGTACCTACAACAGTATTTTTACTGAATCGTGATATGGTAGAAAAGCAAGCGAAAACCCTACCCGATTATGTAGAAGATCATATGCAATCAAAAGAAATTAAACAGGTATGGTCTTCATATTTGAGAAAGTATGAAGATATTTATCAACATACAGACCAGTGGAATATGATTTATGATTTAGTTAATAAAGGAATAGGTGTCCATCATTCTGGAATGATTCCTATTCTAAAAGAGATTGTTGAAATATTATATTCAAAGGGTTTAATTAAAGTTTTATTGGCAACTGAAACTTTTGCAATGGGAGTTAATATGCCAACCAAAAGTGTTGTATTTACAAATATTACTAAATTTGATGGAAAAGTTAAGAGAATCTTTCGTCCAGAAGAATATGGTCAAATGGCAGGCAGAGCAGGGCGTCGTGGTTTAGATACTTCAGGAACAGTTGTTATTATGCCATTTTTAGATTTTATTGATGAATCAGAAGCAAAAACAATTATGTTGGCGCCTCCTCAAAAGATAATAAGTCGTCTATCAATTGATTATTCACTAATTTTAAAGTTATTAAATTATAAAATAGATTCTAAAAATGAAGACGAACCAATTAAATATTTAACAGATATTTTATCAAAGACACTATTTAATGGTCAAGAAATGAAAACAGATGCTCATTTTATAAATGATAAAAAGGTAGCTGAAAATAATTTGGAAAATATCAAAAAGGTAGTAGATAGTGTTTCTCTTGAAAAGAAAGAAACTTTTATCCGTTTAAAAGAAGTTGAAAAATCATTAAAACCTACTGGTTATATGAGACTTGATAAGAAACAAGAGAAAGCATTATTAAAAGAAAAGAATCAATTAGAACTAGAATTTACTACTACTCAATTAAAAGTGCTTGATTCTTTAGTAGATTGTGAAAATAAATTAAATCAAATTAACATTGAATTAGATTTTAATGAAAATAAGTTAAAAATACATATTGAAAAATTAGTTGCTTATTTAATGAATAAAGAAATGATTCAAGAAGATTTACAGCTTTCTCAAAAAGGGAAAATCGTAGCTGAAATTAATGAATGTAATTCTTTAGTAATGGCAAAAATCATTGAAAATGGTTTATTGGATGATTTAGAATTTAATGAGATTATGGGTATTCTTTCTCTTTTTGTTGCAGATAAAGATAGAGAAGAGATTTATCTTGATGAAGTAAATTTGTCTCAAAAAGAGAAAAATATTATTAAATCAATTACTGGTTTTATAGATGAATTAGCAGATGAAGAAATTAAACTTGTTCATCACACACCATTTCATTTTGGAAGCGAATGGAAATTAGCCTTTAATATGTATGATACAATTAAAGAATGGTGTAAGGGTAGAGATTGGTTAGAAATCTTAAGTAATAAAGAATTAAAAACTGATTTTGAAGGTAACTTTATCAAAAATGTTTTACGTTTATCAAATTTAACTAAAAATATAGAAACAATTGCGAAATTATTAAATAATATTAAATTATTAAATAAATTAGACGGATATCAAGAAAAATTAATTAAGGGAATTGTAATTACTGATTCTCTTTATATTTAATATAAAAGGTTACTTTATTATAATGCATCAGGTAAATTAATTAATACATTGTCAACATTATCAATATTCATATCGTTTTGATTAATTATTTTATTATTAGTATCTTCAAATGCATCTACAGGTGCATCTACAGGTGCATCTGCTGTACTTTTTTGATTTTCTAAACTAGCACTTGGTACTTCAGGATTTGGTGATATAGCTTTTGGATTTAAAGATGTACCTTCACTTGTTGTTTCACTTTTTGTTTCACTTTTCGCTTCACTTTTTGGTTTAAGTGGTCCAAATATTTCACTAAAAATAGGGTTGTTTTTTGCACCAATAATATCTAATAAAAACGAAGCTGATTGTGAAACCCCATCAGTAATTAATGAAGTATCTAAATTTAACATTCTTTTGAAAAATGTTTTAATCATTTCTGCTATAGCTGGGTTAATTGTATTAAGTATTAATAAAATGACGATTATATATATTGATGCTTTACCAATATCCCAAGTTATTGTTAATAACTGCGATGATAGAAAGAACAATAATATACATAATAATAATACATTTTTATCCATTAATTAATATTATAAAAAAAAAATCTAATCTATTTATATGCAATCTTATTATGAAAAATATTTAAAATATAAGGCAAAATATTTAGACCTAAAAAATTCTTCTCAATACGGAGCTGGTTTATTAGTAGATCAATACGCTAGTAAAGATTTTAGTTGGTTTGAAGAAAAACCTAACAGAGAAGTTAGAGAAAAAGTATTAGCTGAATTAGATTCAAGATTATTAAAACACGAAAGTTTCACTGAACCTCAATTAAAAACCTATTATTCTGCTTTAGAAGGTAAATATTATAGAAATAGAGTATGTGAATCTAATTTACATTCTTGTCCTGTAGATGCCGCAGCTGCTGTAGTATTAGCTAAAAGATTATTACAAGCAACAAATAATAAACAAGCTTTTGAAAGATATGCAGTAAATATTAATCAACACGCTTACAAACAATCTGGTAGTGGTTTATTAGTTGAAAAATACGCTGATAAAGATTTTGGTTGGTTTGAATTCAAAGAAAACAGAGATGTTAGAGAACAAGTATTAGCTGAATTAGATTCAAGATTATTAAAACACGAACGTTTCACTGAACCTCAATTGAAAACCTATTATGCTGCTTTAGAAGGTAAATATTATAGAAATAGATTATGTGACTCTAAAGTTAAATCTTGTCCTGAAGATGCCGCGGCTGCTGTAGTATTAGCTAAAAGATTATTACAAGAAACAAATAATAAACAAGCTTTTGAAAGATATGCAGTAAATATTAATCAACACGTTTACAAATTATTAGGTGGTGCACAAGAGAAACCACAAATATATTTATTCAAAGCAGATTGGTGTGGTCATTGCAAAGGATTTAAACCTTTATGGGAAAAATTACAAAAAGAACATAGTAGTAAATATGAATTTATTACAATAGACGCTGATAAAAATAAGAAAGAAATAAGTGAATGGGGTATCAAAGGATTTCCAACAATTATAAAAAAAGTAAGTAATAATGCCGAAGAATATGTAGGACCCAGAGACGAAGCAAGTGTTATTAGTTTCATAGAAGCTAATTAATAATTATTTAAAATTATTTGAAAATATTTCCAGAAAATCTGAAGATGATTCTGAATTTGATATTTTATTTTTTAAATCAACTATTTTAACAATAAATGTATTATCATTTGATATACTATCATTAAGTGTATTACTTCCACCTTTTATATTTTTTACTTTTTTTTTATTTATTTTAGTTATTGGTGTAGAACTTAATGAAGCTAAATTCTTTAATTTATTATATATATCTTCATTTTCTATGTTCTTTTTAAAATTATCAATTGATTCAATTTCAGATATCAATTTATTATTTGTATCTTTTAAAATATTAATTGTTTGATTTGGTTTTGTAATATTATTAAAATTAGAAGTTATTTCTTTAACTTTTTTTTTCTTGACGACATCAATTTCTTTTAAAAGTTTTCTTTTATCTTTCATAACCCAATTATTTTTTTCTTTTTTTAGAATATTAAGATCATTCTTTGAAGATATATTTAATATATCTTTAGTTTCATTATCATTAATCATATTATTAATTATTTTTTTATCAACTCCTTTGTAAAAATCAATAATTTCTATTGTAAAATCTTGATTGGCATTTTCAAGATTATTAATCTTTATTTTTTCCATTTATATTTATTAAGAAATTATTTTAATAATATTTAATTCCCAAAACGCCATTGTAACTTTTATTAAAATTAAATACAAAATCTCCATTTTTAAAACTTTTTACAAATTTAATTTTCAAATTATCAAATTTAGAATATTTATTTTTATTTTCAATATTAGCATAAATTGTTTCTATAAAGCCCTGGTCAGCTTGATCTTCAACATCATTACCAAAAACAATTTTATGACCTTCTTTAGGGTCCAATAATTTGGTTAACCAAACTTCTAATTCTTTAATATTTTCTTCATAAATAGATTTATCTATTGTATCCAATTGTTCTTCCAAATTAAGTTCCTTAGTAATAACTCCTACACACATTTTGTTTTTATAATCTACTAATTGTTTAAAATGTGTTGAACTACCGTGAATTAGAAATTTAATATCTTTATTTAATTTAGTATTTATATACTCTATTAAATTTGGTGTTTTTGATGTTTCATTTGATATTGTTAGTTGTTTTGTTGAATTTAATTTTGTAATGGAAATATCATTATTTTTTATTTTCAAAACATTATAGTATGTTCTATCTAAAAGTAAATCTTTTAACCATTTAATATCAAACTCTTTACCAAATCTAAAATTACAATTATCTACCTTGAACATTTTTAAAGTTTCTAAATAATATTTTTTCATTTCAAAAGATTTAATATTTTCTCCAATTAGATAAACTCCATTAATAATATTATCTGGAATCATATCTATTGTATTTTTAAAAGCACTAATACGTGATTTTAAAAATCCTTTCTTCTTATTATCGCTAATCCCGTCCAATTGTTTAAAAATTTTTGTAAACTTGTCTTCCATTTGTTCTTTAGTAAATTCATAAATAACAAATATGTAAAGTGATTCATATTTATCTTTAAGATCAATATAACTATCAAAAGTTGTGTCTTGCATTAATTATATAAATTATAAATATAATTTAAATAATTTCAATTTTTATCTTTTATTTAATATACCCAATTTTTTCAAATTTAACATAATATCATTATATTTAGATTTTTGTTGTGTTTTCTCTGATGTATAAGCTTCTTGGTGAACTTCTGCACTTTTCTTTAATTCCTCGAAATTTTCAATATGTTTGTCAACAATTAAATTTTCAGGTAATGCTTTCACTTTTTGAGGTTTTAATTCTTGGTCTTGTTTAGAACGTTCGTCTTTTTTAACATTAATTAATTTTTTAATATCATCAAAATTATCTACTGTTTTAATCATTAAATCTTTTGGTCCTTTAATTTCTTTAGGAAGATTATTTGTAATAGCATTATATATAGTACCAGTTTGTTTAAAGTTATTAACTTTTCTTTCTCCATTTTTCTTAGTTAAATTAGCAATTACATCAGGATTAAACTTTTCTTTTTTGTTTTTAAAAAATATATTATTTTCCATTATTAATAAATAGAATTATATTTTTTTAAAACGATAATAATTTTAAACTAATAAGACGATAATAATTTTAAACTAATAAGCGGTGTAAAGAGATATATATTTTATATTATAAATGAGCTTATATGATATTTTAGGAATAAAACCTACTGCATCAGAACAAGAAATTAAAAAAGCATATTATAATTTATCAAAGAAATATCATCCCGACAAATGTAAGGATGAAAACGCTTCAGTTAAATTTCAAGAAATAAATTCAGCATATCAGATTTTAAGTGATGAAAAGTTAAGAAGAAATTATATACAAATGAATTCAGAGGATAAAAGTAAATTTCAAATATTATTAGAAAAGATTTTTTCTAATAAATTAAAGATAAATGAAATAAAAGATTTGGGTATTAGTTTTAATAAAAAAGATTGGGAACATATAGAAAAAAATTTAATGGGGTTAATAAATTCATTAAATTTTAAAGAGTTATTTGATTTCCTAACAAAAGGTAAAGTACCAATAAAAAAAGAATCAAATGTATTATGTTCAGATTCTGATGTCAATTGTTGGGATGAATCACAAGCTGAATATTTTTTTGATTTACCTTTAACATATCAAGTACCAAATCCATCAGATATTAGATTACATTTAAATTTTGAATTGAATGATTTAATAATACAGAATAAAAGAAAGATAAAAGTAAAAAGACAATTTGAAGATGAAACATTAATTACAAATTATATTTTCAATATCAAGACTCCATATGTTGTTTTTCCTGGAGGAGGAGATATGGATGAAGGAACATATGGTAATTTAATAATTCAATTAAATTTACCTAAAAATTATTATTGGAGAGAAAATTTAATAGTCTATGATTACCATATAAGTTTATATCAAATGGTTTATGGATTGGATATAACTTTAGATTTAGATACTGAATCTAAAATAGAATATAAAAATTATGTACCAAGTAGAGATGGATTTTTAATTAATGTAGATAAATTAAATATTAAGAATCAATATTTTGCAATAAAATTATCATTAAATTATGAACATGATGAAAACAGGGAACAACTATTGAAAGAGTATTTCAATTAATTTAATATAAAATAGAAAAATTCTACTTTATATTAAATGATTAAATTTGATGCTTTTACTAACAAACATTTAAAATATTTTATGGAAAAAAGAGAAGATATTAAATTTCCAACATTGAAAGAAAAAAGAAAAATTGTAGGCGAGTTTGTTAAAAATAACAAAGTAAAATTTAAAATAGAAGAATACAATATTCCAGATAAGAAATTATTTGAATTAGCAGATACACAATGGGTTTATAAAGAAGCAGTAAATTCAATAGATACATTGAAAGCAAATTATAAAATAAGTTGGGATAATGATTGTATATTTATTAAAGCTACAGAACCTAAATTTAAAGCTTTCAAAGAGAGATTAGACATATTATTACCTATGTTAAATTATTTAAAATCAATTAAAAATACAAAAGAACCCAGAAATATTAAAATGTATTTATTATTAACTCCTTTGAAAAAAGAATTAGATGAAAATGAATTAGCTAGTCCAAAAAACATAAATAGTGGTTATACTGATTTTTCAACAAATGAAATATTTATATGGAGAGAAGAAGAATTTGAAAAGGTTATATTTCACGAAATGATACATTATATGGACTTAGATGTAAGAAATATGGCATTTGATGATGAAGATATACCAATTAAAATAGATGGACCAAAAAGTTATTATGAAGCTTTCACTGATTTACAAGGTATCATGTATTATTTGATTTATGTATCTATAGTAATAGGAAAATCAGTTAATAGTTTATTTGATATAGAATATCAATTTATTAAAAATCAAGCTCATAAATTAAATGATGTATTTAAATTAGATAGTTGGAAGAATGATGAAGATAATATTTTAAAGAAAACAGTAAAACAATTAAGTCCAGCATTTACTTATTATATAATTAAATATTTAATTATGAAAAAAATAATAGAGACAAATAATTATGATTTATTAAATAATCCAAAGGATTTAATAAAAGAAATTTTTAAAATAGGTTTTCAAACAGGGGGGTTTACCAATATCCGGTCATCAAGAATGACTTTAATTCAAATGTTTTAACCTCTAAATATCATCAAGTGGTTCTGAGCACTAGATAATACACGGGTGCTTTTTTTATCTTCATAAATTTTAATATTACTTTTTAAAATATTAATCTTACTCATAAATATTATTATTCAATATTTACTTTTAACTTGTTTTGAAAATCCATTTTATCAATTAATTTTATTATCTTCTTATCGATTTTATTTAAAATAAATTATTTTTATATTTTATTTTATATTTAAATTTTCTTAGAGTGCAACAGTGTTTGTTGCTCCCTCAGGGAATGCCTCAGAATAAAACTCCTTGAGAAAAGATTGGAATGCAGTAAACTCAATTACACGCCCCTTCTCTTTTCCAAGGGCTTTTGCGGTAGCAGCATCTAGAGTCGTAGTTTGTCCTTCTTTGATTTTAAGGTCCTTGAATTTATCATTCATAGCACTCATCACTTTAGGGCGAGACATTTTAATGTCATCTTCTAATCCAAGAAATTTAATTAATTTAGGAGGAACAGGTGTTTCCTTGTTGAAACCACCATCTTTGTTGCCCTTGCGTTTGGGTTTCTCTTTTTGAGCCTTCTTCACTTCTTCGTCATGAGCCTTAGCCATTAATGTATAAATTTTAGTTTGCTGTCTTTCCAAATCATACATTTCTTTTTCTTTTGATTTAAGAGCTTTATAACCTTCATTAACTTCGCCTTTCTTAACTTTAATAGACGCGGATAATGTTTCAAATTCATCACTTAATTCTTGAAATGATTTTTTGGCTTTCTTTTCTTTTTGCTTTTTGTCACCATCAGCTTCCTGTTCTTCCTCAGACCCAGATTCAAGTTCAGAAGCATCGGATTCATTATCAGAATCATCTACAATTACTTCCTCAATTACTTTTTTGACAGGCGAAGCTTTTTTGACAGGTTCTTTTATTTCTTTAGCAGTTTCTTTTACTTCTTTAACCTCTTCCTTAGCTTTAGTTACTTTCTTTTCAATAGCTTTGGGTTCGGGTTTCTTAGAATTCTCAATAATATCGGATTTCTTATCTTTAGGCATTATAGGTTAATTTTTAAGGTTCAAGAAGTAAATCAATCAATTTTTTTATTTTTCTTATATATAACTTATAAGTTATATATAACTTTTTTGGTTTATTCAAATGAAACCATAATTTTAATCACTTTTTTATCATTATCTTTAAGATTATTTGTCATTATAAATGGTTTCTTTTGAATATCATTTGATTGTTTTTCTTTAATTTTAAATTGACTACTAATTTTCTTTATAGCCTTCTTTTCAATTTTATTTCTTTTATTCATATCATTATAAACATCATCTTTTTTATCTTGTAAATAATCAAATACTTTTTTAGATATAAACCATCTAAAAAAATTTAATTGTCCAATTGTTGTTATTATACATGTACCATTCATAAAAAAAGGAATACGGTCACCTCTACTAAAAGGGTCAAAATGTGTTTTTTGATAATGTTTCAATTGATTTTTATAATCAAAGTGAACATTAAAAACAATATCTTTATCACTATCTACTAATTTATAATTACATTTATTAAATTTTGAATATTTTGTAACAAAATGATCAATTAATCTTATTGATATTTCACAATTTCCTAAAACGATATTAATAAACTTTTCTGCATTATTTATATTATCGTAAAAATCATCATTACCTTTTAATCTTACTAACTCTTGAGATGTTAATTGTATAACTTTGAAAAGTTCTGTATTTTGTTTTCTAGATTCACTTATTTGTTTATTTGATTCACTTATTTGTTTATTTGATTCAC
>Ga0114958_10000673_pt1 | contig 28857 bp, 24 predicted proteins | sample C_130208_EF_Meta_FD_89577 | JGI IMG/M metagenome (GOLD analysis project Ga0114958, IMG submission 89577) | Freshwater microbial communities from Lake Croche, Canada to study carbon cycling - C_130208_EF_MetaG | ecosystem: Environmental > Aquatic > Freshwater > Lake | place: Lake Croche, Canada... | reverse complement strand
GGTCGTGCCCGAGCCCAAGCCGGTCGTGCCCAAGCCGGTCGTGCCCAAGCCGGTCGTGCCCAAGCCCAAGCCGGTGGCGCCCAAGCCGGCCCTACCCGAGCCCAAGCCGGCCCTACCCGAGCCCAAGCCGGTGGCGCCCGCGCCCAAGCCGGCAGTGACCCCGACGCCGCAACCGCCGCCGGTCTCGACGACTAAGCCAGCGGTGGCACCCGCGGCGAGCCAACCCGCCGCGCCGCAGACAACGACCCCGGGTTCGCCACAAGAACTCGCTTCCTCGCCCAAGCCCGGACAGAAAACCCATGCCATTATGATCCACAAGGAGATCACCTATGGTGAATTCGCGACCCAGCACGGCACGGACATCAAGCGTCTCAATGAGCTCAACGGCCTCGACCTGACCGCAACCACGCCGCTGGCGAAAGGCTCGGAGATCTACGTGCCCGGCCAACCCTAGGCGGAAGAGTGAACCTCAATACCCGCGGAGCGCATCCAACGACTCTGATTCTGATAGCGGGCGCGTCGAGATCACCCGGTTCTCACCCGGCCACCGCGAGGGCGGCATGCTCGCCGGCGGCGCGCCACACTTGCTGGCGGCGTTGGTGATGGTCACGGGCGTCCCCACTTCCACCGCCTCAAACAAGAGCGGCACAAAATCCTTGGGCATCCGGATGCACCCATGGGAGGCCGGCTTGCCAGGCTCTGGGATCAGGCCGCCATGCATGCCCACACCCCGCGAGGTCAGCCTCATCCAATAGGGCATCGATGCTGGCACATACTTCATGCCCTTGGGCACCGGAGTCCGGGGCGTGGCGTCGCCATTCACCACGTTGCCCATCTCATCTTCGATCCAGCCATAGAAGTTCGAATATTTGTCCACGATTTTTTCCGTGATCCGATACTTGCCCGGGGAGGTGCCATGGCCCACCCGGCCCGTCGCCACATAACACCACCCGATGTCACAGCCGCCCCGCTTGAACTCGGCAATTTGATCGGGCAAACTGATGGTCACGGCGACCTGGCCCGGGCCACCATCATCATGCCATGCGTGCAGCACGCGCTGCGGCGGCGTCACCGGACCCGCCACTTGGCAGGAACTGCAACCCAGCGCCAACGCCACGCTCGCCAGGCCGGGCAGACTAATGGATGAAATACGCATGATCCTCACGAAACAGGGTTCGACGACGAGTTTAACATTCCTGAATTCCCCGGACAACCTGTATCTGAACGTTGATGCCTACCCGGTCAGGCCCATGCCCCGCAAACGATGCATTGTGCGCGGGTCTTGCGTTGCGGGCGATTCTGGGGTAGGAGCGGCGCGCATGGTTCGATTTACAATTTTTGGCATCCCGGTGGAGGTGCAGCCGTTTTTCTGGATCACCTTGGCGATCCTCGGCGGGGCGCTGGGTGCGGACTCGGCAGTGGCCATCCTGGGGCTCGGGCTGTTTGTGATGGCAGGATTCATCTCGATTTTGGTGCATGAACTGGGCCACGCGCTCATGGCGCGGAAATTCGGTGCCTACAGCGCGATCACGCTGCAGGCGTTCGGCGGATATGCCGCCTATTGGGGCGTGCGCCTGAGCCGCCCGCAGAGCTTTGCAGTCACTGCGGCAGGACCATCGATCCAAATCCTGTTAGGTCTAACAGCGTGGTTCGCGTTGCGGCATCTGCCAGCACTCAATGACAATGCCGATTATTTTCTGTGGAAACTCATGGGGATCAGCCTGTTCTGGGCGCTGCTCAATCTGCTGCCGGTGATGCCGTTGGATGGCGGCCAGATGCTCCATGCGGCGCTCGGTCCGCAGCGTATCCGGCTCACGCTGGGGGTGACGATCGTGGTGGCCGTGGTGGTGGGGCTGGCGATGTTGGTGTGGACCCACAGCCTGATTTTCCCGATCTTCATGGGGATGTTCGCGTGGCAGGCGTTGCAAGCGCTGCGCAGCGAGCGCGGGCGCTGAGCGGGCTCACCAGAACAACAGTCGCAAGCCGGCGATCGTTGAAAACACCAGGATCATCCAATCAAACGCCACCTGCGGCACATGCCGGATCAGCCATTTGCCGCCGAACACCCCGAGTGCCACCGCGGGCAACAAGCGCGCATTTTCCCACAGGCTGGCCTCAGTGATGAGCGCCAGCCGCGCGTTGAGCGGCACTTTGATCAGGTTGATCAGCAGAAAAAACCTCGCTCCAATCCCGATGAGTTCCATTTTTGGCACCCGCCGTGCTAACAGATAGAGCTGGATCACCGGGCCCGCGGCGTTGGCCAGCATCGTGGCAAATCCCCCCAGCACGCCCGCGCCCAGCCCGAACGCGCGCGATTCCTCCCAGCGCTCAAACACCCCGGGCCGCCACCGCCGAGCCACCTGCAAAATCACCATCATCAGCACGCAGCCGCCGATGACGCGCCGCGCCGCTCCATCATGGATCCAACCCAGCACCCACCAACCGACGGCCAGTCCCGCCAGCGCCGGGCCTAACAACCGCCAGACCGGCCGCCACGACCCGTGTTGGATGAACGCCGGATAGGCCATCAGGTCCGCCGCGATCAACAGCGGCAGCGCCAGACCCACCGACGCCTTGGGGCCGTACAAGTCGGCTAACAAAACCACCGACACCATCGAGATGCCGGAGAACCCCGACTTCGAGAGGCCGATGCACAACGCAGCCAACAGGGCCAGCAGGTCAAACGACGACATGATGCCGCAAACCATCGGCAGATCCCCCGCGCCCGCAAGCACAAACCCAGCTGGGAGCGCAACCCGCGCCGGGTTTTGCAATCCTCTTTGCAATCCTCTTTGCAATCCTCTTTGCAATCACCCCTAGACCTGCGGCATAATCTCGCCTAGACTCGACTAGCATCTACCACTACCGCCAACCTCATCCTCCCACTCTGCATGGAAACTCTCATCCGCCTGCCTGAAGACGCCGCTCCCACCACATTGTCCGAGGTGCTCGCGGCGCTGCGCAAGGAATATCTAACACCCCGACACGAATGCAAGGCGTGGGGCGATTGGATTCATCTCGAATGCTACGACACGGTCATCAGCATCTTGTCCAATGGCGGTCTGATCAACGCCGCCACCATTGAGCATGGCGAGGGCGAGGAAGAGGGCGAACCGGGCGCGTCGATCCAGCGCGCCTTCGGCCGACTCGGTTGGCACGGCGTCGATGCTGATGGCGAATATCCGCTGGTGTGAATGGGCGGCAGGCCCGCCTTCAGTGAACACCCAGGTCCCGGTCTGAAAGATCGGGAGTGCTTCATGGGTCTAGAGAGCCGCGCGCTCAGATCACGCCGTTGGCGCAATTGCACTCGCCGCTGCCTTGCAGGGCATGGATCAGGTTGGTCAGGGATTTCATCGCCTGGCGCGGCACGCTTTCGTAGGTGCGCGAGCCGATGTGCGGGGTGATCACGCAGTTGGGCGCGCTGAGCAGCGGGTGATCGGCAGGCGGCGGCTCGATGTCGAGCACGTCGGCACCGTAGCCTCCGACTTTGCCGCTGCGCAGGGCGGCGACCATGTCGGCGGTTTCGACGATTTCGCCGCGGGCGCAGTTGAGGATGACGACGCCGTCGTTCATCTCGGCGATTTTGGCGGTGCAGATCATGCCGCGGGTTTCATCCGACAGAAAACAATGAAGTGAGACGACGTCGGATTTCACCAGCACCTCGTCCATGGTGGCGCAGCGGGTGATCTGGTGGGCGGCGGCAAAGGCGTCGTCCCAATACGGGTCAAAGGCGATGACATCCATGCCGAAGGCACGGGCGCGAACCGCTACTTCCTTGCCGATGCGCCCGAGGCCGACGATGCCGAGGGTTTTCTCAAAAATCTCGTGGCCGGTGAGCCGTAGCCATTCGCCGTTGCGGGCGGCGGCGGCGGTGGTGACGATGTGTTTGGTCAGGCCAAGGAGCAGGCCGAACGTGTGCTCAGCGACGGTCATGTGGTTGACGCCGGGGGTGAACAACACCGGAATTTGGAGTTCCTGGGTGGCGGCGATGTCGATTTTATCCAAGCCGATACCGTATTTGGAAATCACCTTGAGGCGCGGCAGGGATTTTTCCAGCACCGCGCGGCTGATGGCGTCATCCCCGCACAGCAACGCGTCGAAATCGCCGGCGAGTTCCAACATGCGGGCTTCGGTGAGCGGGCCGCGTTGGCCAACGATGTCCCAGCCTTGGGCCGCCATGAGATCGTGATGAGGACCGGGAGTGTCTTGGTAACTGCAAGTGGTGAGGAGGACGCGCATGGGGATAGGTGGTGTTGCGGCGGGATTGCAGCAAATCCGCCGGCGGATGCAACGCCCCAATTGGCTCGGAGCCGCTTAATGTGGCTTGATGATGAGTGATCGAAGCGCGGAGTGGCTTTCCTGATGATGCCCCCTCCCCCGACGATCGTTCAGGGCAACTGGCTAATCCCTGCCCACTCAGCGGCTCCTCTGCGCCTGTGCGTTTCGATCCGTGCGATTCGTGTGATGCAGGGTGGACGCGGCGGGCGGCGCATGTAGCTTGGCGCGTGCTCCCATGGTTTGCCGATGGCCGGTTCCCGTTGTATCTCGCGCCGATGGCGGGGGTGACGGACGTGATTTTCCGCGAGTTGTGCAAGGAACTGGGTGCGGATGTGATGGTAACGGAGTTTGTGTCCGCGGAGGGCATCCTGCAGCGCGACGACCGGACACGCAAATACACCGAGTTCAGCGGCGCGCAGCGGCCGGTGGGGGTCCAGTTGTTTGGTAGCGACGGCGAGCGGATGGGCGAGGCTGCGCGCAAAATCATCGCGTGGCAACGCCCGGATTTCATTGATCTGAATTTCGGCTGCCCGGTCAACAAGGTGGTGGCCAAGAATGGTGGCTCCTCGCTGTTGAAGGATTGCCCGCTGCTCGCCTCCGTCGCCGAGGCGGTGGTGGGCGCCGTCGGCGGGCAGGTACCCGTCACCGCCAAAATCCGCATCGGCTGGGATGAAAAGTCCGTCAACGCGGTGACCGTGGCCAGACTGTTAGAGGACTGCGGCATCCAGGCGCTCGCCGTGCATGGGCGGACCCGCGCGCAAGGCTATGGGGGGGTGGCGGACTGGGAGGTCATCGACGCAGTGGCGCGGGCGGTGGCAATCCCGGTCATCGGCAATGGCGACATCAGCTGCGGCGCGGATGTGGCCCACCGCAAAAACCAATGCGCGGTGGCGGGCGTGATGATCGGGCGCGCGGCGATGCATCACCCGTGGATATTCCGCGAGGCCAAACAATTTCTCACAAGCGGGCTGGAGCCACCCGCCATCGGACTGGCGGAGCGTTGGGAGCTGGTCATCCGCCATTGTCGGCTGGCGGTGGCCAGCGGCCGCCATGGCACCGAAAGCCAGACGCTGACCTCGATGCGCTCGCGCCTGATGGCCTACTGCAAGGGGTTTCCCGGTGCCAAGGGGCTGCGCCTGCGGCTCTGCCAGGTCGCCTCGGTGGGCGAGGTGGAGGATCTCGCGGCCGCGTCACTGGCCAGCGCGGAGCAGGCCGGGATCTAACAAAACGGAGGCGCCACCCTCTTGTGGTGCGTGAAGAAGAGTGTGACTGAGCCGCTCGGTCATGGACGTTCCTTCCACATGACGACAGAGCGTCGTCGATCCTTACCGTGGGTTGAAACCCACGATCGTTTCGGCAATTCGGTGACTGCGGGAATTTTTTGATAGCTTGCGCCACCCGGTCCCGTAAAATCCATCGATGCTTCACCAACCGATGACATATTTGCGGGCGCTGCTGGGGGCGGCTCTCTGCGGTGCCGCCGTGGCCGCCGCGAGCCAGGCCGATCTATCCAATGGCAAGGATCTCAACACGCTCAGCACGCAGGAAAAATCCGCCAGCTGGCGTTTGCTGTGGGACGGCAAGACCTCGGCGGGCTGGCGTGGAGCGCGCATGACCGGGTTCCCGAAAACCGGCTGGGAAATCAAGGACGGGGTCCTCACGATTCATGAAACCGGCGGCAAGGAATCCGCCGCGATCGGCGACATCGTCACCTGTGACCAATTCTCCGACTTCGAGCTGCAGCTGGATTTCAAAATCACTCCCGGCGCCAACAGCGGCATCAAGATTTTCGTCGACACGCAAACCAACAAGGGTGCCGGTTCGTCCATCGGTCCGGAATTCCAAATCCTCGACGACGCGCGTCATCCCGATGCCAAACTCGGCAAGGCGGGCAACCGCACGATCGGTTCGCTCTATGACCTGATCGCCGCGCCCGCGGACAAGAAAGTCAACCCCGTGGGCGAGTGGAACCACGCCCACATCATCTCCAAGGGCCTGCACGTCGAGTTCCTCCTCAATGGGGTCAAGACCGTCGAGTTCGACCGCGGATCCAAGGCCTGGCGCGAACTCGTGGCGGGCAGCAAATACAAGGTTTGGCCGAACTTCGGTGAGGCGACTGCAGGCCACATCCTGCTGCAGGATCACGGCAACGAGGTGTCCTACCGCAACATCAAGATCCTCGCCACCGCCGCCAAGTAACCCGGCATCCGCCTCACTCAACAGGAAAACAAGGCAATCGTTTTCCTGTTTTTATTGACATGAAATAGGATTATGACACCATCACTTCATGAAAATCACCGTCGAGGTTCCAGCCCATGACTTGAAAGACATCATGCGGTTTTCGGGGGAGAAAAAGAAAGGACCGGCCATTGCCAAGTTCCTCGCGTCGGAATTGATGTTGCGGCGGCGCCGCGAGCTTTCCGACGAGGTCATGTCAGGCAAGGTTCGGTTTGAATTCCCCAACTACGAAGCCCTGCAGGACCTCGATCGGCAAAGCGCATGGACCAAGTAATCGACACTTGCGTCTGGATCGACCACCTCCGCCATGCGACGCACGCGGTGACGCGCCAAGTGGCGGATGGCGCGGTGAATGATGCGGGCGCTCTGCTGTGCGAGCCGGTGCGCTTGGAACTGCTGTATGGGGCTTCGCGACGCGAACGCCCGCAGTTGCTGCGCCGCTTGGCCACCATGCCGCTGCTGCCCACGCCACCCCAACTTTGGCACCAGGCGTCCAACCTCACCATCCAGGCGTGTGATGCCGGCGTGCGCGTGTCATCCGTCGATCTGCTCATTGCCGCCATCTGCATCCATCATGGCGTGGTTCTGACCACCTTCGACGCCCACTTCGAGACCCTCGCCAAGTTCTCCAAGCTGTGCGTCAACCGGCTCGTCCGCCCACCCCATTGACATGCGGCCTCAGCATGGTGGCGCGCTCTCGCCGAGAGCGCGCCGCCCATGAGACGCGCACCACCCGTCCAAGCCAAGCCTCCCGGTCGTCACTTGGGCCAACCGTGCTCCGGCCATGGTCTGCGGCCTCATCGAGGCCGCGCCGCCACAACCAAAAACCCCGGGCCGCGGGGATGCGGCGCCGGAGTTTGGTTAGGTGTTAGACGGGTCAGGCCGTTGCGGCTTCCTCGTCGTCCTCGACGGTTTCGCGCACCGGGGCGATCGGCTCGGGCTCCTCGACGGTGAACTCGAACTCCGAATCGCGGTGGCACGGGAAGCCCGTGCCGGCCGGGATCAGGTGGCCCATGATGACGTTTTCCTTGAAGCCGGTTAGATAATCGACCTTGCCCAGGGTGGCCGCTTCGGTGAGCACCCGGGTGGTGTCCTGGAAGGAGGCGGCGGAGATGAACGACTCGGTTTCCAACGAGGCTTTGGTGATGCCCAGCAGGACAGCCTCACCTTCGGCAGGCTTGCCGCCGTTGGCGATGATCGCGGCGTTGACTCGCTTGAAGTTGGTGCGGTCGACTTGGTCGCCCCACAGGTATTGGTCGGCATCGCCCGGGTCGGTGATCTTCACCTTGCGCAGCATCTGGCGGATGATCACCTCGATGTGCTTGTCGTTGATTTCCACACCTTGGACTCGATAGACGGATTGGACCTCGTTGACGAGGTGTTCCTGGAGTTCCTGGGCGCCGCACGCTTCCAACAGATCTTCCGGAGACACCGGGCCTTCCGTGATCTGGTCACCGCGCTTCACCTTGTCCCCATCGGTGACAATGATGTGCTTGCCCAGCGGGACCAAGTGGTCGACCTGCTCGCCGGTTTCGGCATGGGTGACCACGACGCGCTTCTTGCCGCGCACGTTGGTGCCGAAGGAAACGTCGCCCTCGACCTTGGAGATGACGCAGGAATCCTTGGGCTTGCGGGCCTCGAAGAGTTCTGCGACGCGCGGCAAACCGCCGGTGATGTCCTTGGTGCGGGCCACTTTGCGCGGGGTCTTGGCCAACTGCGTGCCGCCGGTGACGATTTGGCCTTCCTTGACGGAAAGGTGGGCACCGACGGGAATCGAATAGCTGGCTTTGATTTCCTTGGTCTTTTCATCGATGATGACGACCTGCGGGTGGAGATCCTCCTTGTGCTCGGTGACCACCATGCCCTTTTTGCCGGTTTCCTTGTCCGTTTCGTTGGTCACCGTGATGCCCGAGATCATGTCGCGAAACTCGACCTTACCACCCCGTTCGGTTAGGATCGGCACGTTGTAGGGGTCCCAGGTGACGACGGTATCGCCCTTCTTGACGTCCTCGCCGTCCTTGATCGAGATGATCGAACCGATGACGATGATCTGGTTTTCGAGTTCGAGACCCGCCTTGTCCTGAACGGACACCGAGCCATTCTTGTTGAGGACGACCCAAGTGCCATCGGCAGCCTGAACGGTACGCAGCTCCTTGTAAACGAGGCGACCGGTGTTCTTCACCTTGATGATCGGCTGTTTGAAGGTGGCCGCAGCCACCCCGCCGACGTGGAACGTCCGCATGGTGAGCTGGGTGCCGGGTTCGCCGATCGACTGGGCGGCAATGATGCCCACCGCTTCGCCGATCTTGACCGGCAGGCCGGTGGCTAGGTTGAGGCCGTAACAATTCGCACAGCAGCCGCGTTCGCTTTCGCAGGTGAGCACCGAGCGGATCTTGAGTTTAAGCACCCCGATGCGTTCGATTCCCTTGGCCTGGACTTCGTTGATCACGTCGTCCACCGCCACCAGGATCACGCCGGTGACCGGGTCCTTGATCTGCTCGCACGACACGCGGCCGTAGATACGCGTCGAGAGCGACGCGGATTCCTCGTCGCCGTCCATGATGGCGGCCACTGAGATTCCGTTAGCCGTGTTGCAGTCCTGGTGGGTGATGATGACGTCCTGCGCCACATCGACGAGCTTGCGCGTCATGTAGCCGGAGTCGGCGGTTTTGAGCGCGGTATCGGACAGCCCCTTGCGGGCGCCGTGAGTGGAGATGAAGTATTCGAGCACCGAGAGCCCCTCGCGGAAGTTCGAGATAATCGGGCGTTCGATGATTTCACCGGACGGCTTGGCCATCAGCCCGCGCATCCCGCCGAGCTGTTTGATCTGGCTCTTGTTGCCGCGGGCGCCGGAGTCCACCATCATGAAGAGCGGCGATGCCTTCTTCTTGCCTTCGTTGAACTCGATCTTCCGATAGAGCGAGTTGGCGATGGTGTCGGTGGCGTGGGTCCAGACGTCGACCACCTTCTGATAGCGCTCGCCGTCGGTGATGACGCCGTTGCGGTATTGTTTGGTGACCTTGTCGACTTCCTCGTAAGCCTTGCCGATGACTTCCTTTTTTTCCTCAGGGATGACCATGTCCACGATTCCGATCGATGTGCCGGATCGGGTGGCTTCCTTGAAGCCGAGGGTCTTGAGGTCGTCGAGAACCTCAACCGTGCGCTTCTTGCCAGCGACCTGATAGCAGCGCCAGATGATGTCGCCGATCTGTTTCTTGCCGACGTTGTGATTGATGAAGCCGACGCCGGTGGGCCAGATTTCATTGAAGCGAACGCGGCCGGGAGTGGTCTCGATGATCTTGCCCTGGCGCAATGCTTGTTCCAGCGGGGTGAGTTCCTTGCGGTCCTTGGCGGTGAGTTCCTCGCCCTTGTAGCCATAGACCGTGTCCTTGCCGTGGTCGGGGTTGCGGATGCGGATCCAGGCGTGGTAGTCGATCTTGCGCGAGGCCATGGCAAACTCGACTTCCGACGAGTTTTCAAACAGCGGTAGGTGCTCCTGTTTTTCGCGGTCCTTGGCGGTGCGCACACCGGCCCAGGTCAGATAGTAAGTGCCCAGAATGATGTCCTGGGACGGCACCATGATCGGACGGCCCGAGGCCGGCGAAAAGATGTTGTTAGGAGCTAGCATCAACTGGCGGCACTCGATCTGGGCCTCGATGGACAACGGCACGTGGACGGCCATCTGGTCGCCGTCGAAGTCGGCGTTGTAGGCGGTACAAACCAGCGGGTGGACGCGGATGGCCTCGCCCTCGATGAGTTTCGGCTCGAAGGCCTGGATTGAGAGGCGGTGCAACGTGGGCGCGCGGTTGAGCAGGATCGGGTGACCCTTGGTGACTTCCGCGAGGATGTCCCAGACCTCGGTGGTCTTGCGGTCGATCATCTTCTTGGCCGAGCGCACGGTGTGGCAATAGCCAAGCTCCTTGAGGCGGCGGATGATGAACGGTTCGAACAGGGTGAGCGCCATCTTCTTGGGAAGACCGCACTGGCCGAGCTTGAGGTCGGGACCCACCACGATGACCGAGCGGCCGGAGTAGTCCACGCGCTTGCCTAGCAGGTTCTGGCGGAAGCGCCCGCCCTTGCCCTTGAGCATGTCGGAAAGCGACTTGAGCGGGCGGTTGCCCGCACCGGTGACGGCGCGGCCGTGGCGGCCGTTGTCAAAGAGCGCGTCCACCGCTTCCTGGAGCATGCGCTTTTCGTTGCGGATGATGACTTCCGGGGTCTTGAGCAGCAACAGGTTCTTGAGCCGGTTGTTGCGGTTGATGACGCGCCGATAGAGGTCGTTGAGGTCCGAGGTGGCGAAGCGCCCGCCTTCCAGCGGAACGAGCGGCCGGAGGTCCGGCGGGATGACCGGCAGCACGGTTTGGATCATCCACTCGGGACGCGACTTGGAAGCCGCGAAGCCCTGGGTGATCTTGAGGCGCTTGGAGAGCTTCTTCTTGTTCTGCTTGGACTTGGTGGTGGCCAGTTCCTCTTCCAACTTGACAGCAAGTTCCGGCAAGTCGATTTGGCTCAGCAGGTCCTGCAGCGCCTCGGCACCCATCAGCGCGCGGAATGAGCCGTCGCCATAGGTGTCTTCGGCTTCGCGGAGTTCCTTTTCGGTTAGAAGCTGACCGCGTTCCAGGGCGGTGTTGCCGGGCTCGGTGACGACGAAATCCTCGTAGTAAATGACCCGTTCCAGATGGCGCGCGCTGATATCGAGCAGCAACCCGATGCGCGAGGGCATGCACTTGTAGAACCAGATATGGGAAACCGGCACCGCCAGCTCAATGTGGCCCATGCGCTCGCGGCGCACCCGACTCAGGGTCACCTCGACGCCGCAGCGGTCGCAGACCACACCCTTGTGTTTGATGCGCTTGTATTTGCCGCAGGCGCATTCCCAGTCGCGAGTGGGTCCGAAGATCCGCTCGCAGAACAGGCCGCCTTTTTCCGGCTTGAAGGTCCGATAGTTGATGGTTTCCGGGTTTTTCACCTCGCCCTTGGACCAGGAACGGATGATTTCGGGCGATGCGACGGTGATCGAGACTTGGTCAAAAGCCTCGGGGCGTTCATCGACGCCGAAGAGTTCGCGAAGGTTGTGGTCGACACTCATATTGTTAGAACGATTTGGAGTCAGGATTGGGGTTCGCGGGCTAAATTACAGGGTGAGATCGTCAAGGGAGTAGTCATCCAGGCCGCCGGTCATGCCGGAGCCATGGGTGGACCCGCGGCGGCCAGGACGCACGTCGAGGCCGAGTGATTGCATTTCCTTGATCAGAACATTGAACGATTCCGGGGTGCCGGCCTCGAGATTGTTGTCGCCTTTGACAACCGCCTCGTAGATCCGGGTGCGGCCCTGCACGTCGTCGGATTTGACGGTGAGCATTTCCTGGAGCGTGTAGGCGGCGCCGTAGGCTTCGAGCGCCCAGACTTCCATTTCGCCGAAGCGCTGGCCGCCGTATTGGGCCTTGCCGCCCAACGGTTGCTGGGTGACGAGCGAATACGGGCCGACGGCGCGGGCATGGATCTTGTCGGCAACCAAGTGACCGAGTTTAAGCATATAGATCATGCCGACGACGACTGGGTTGTGGAAGGCTTCGCCGGTGCGGCCGTCATAGAGGGTGGACTTGCCACCGGTGGTGCCGTCCTTGCCATCGCCGATCCAGGTGAAGCCGCGGCCTTCGGGTTCGCCGGGCAGGCGCGGGCGGGCTTTGCCGGTGTCGCCGCCGCCAACCATGGTGACGCCGTCAACCTTTTTGGCTTCCGACATGAAGTCCCAGATGTCCTCCTCCTTGATGCCGTCGAAAATCGGGGTGGCCACCTTGAAGCCGAGGGCCTTGGCAGCGACGCCGAGGTGGGTTTCGAGCACCTGGCCGACGTTCATGCGCGATGGCACGCCCAGCGGGTTGAGGCAGATGTCCACCGGCGTTCCGTCGGATAGATATGGCATATCTTCCTCGGGCACGATGATGGCGACGACGCCCTTGTTGCCGTGGCGGCCGGCCATCTTGTCACCCACCGAGAGCTTGCGCTTGGCGGCGATGAAGACCTTGACCTCCTTGATGACGCCCGGATCGATTTCATCGCCGGACTCCAGCGAGTCGAGTTTGCGTTCACGCTCGGTGTCGAGTTCCAGGAAGCGGCCTTCGAACGAGCTGATGATCTCGAGGATCTTGTTGCGGATGGGCGACGGATCAATCTCGATGTGGTGGTGGACCGACGCGAGCTTGCGCAGCAGGGTCTTGGTGATCTTGCGGTTGGCCGGGATGATGATCTCGCCGGTCTGGGCATTGACCACGTCCAGCGGGATCTTCTCGCCTAGCAGGATATCCGAGAGCCGCTCGGTGAGATCGTCGGTGAGCTTGTCTGCCTTCTTCTTGTGCTCGTCGTTGATCTTCTTGAGCGTCTTCTTGAGCTCGACGGGATCCACCTTCTCAAGGCGCCTCTTGGCGAAGCCGCTTTGCGAAACCCGGACATCCTGGACGATACCGACGCAACCGGAGGGCACGCGCAGCGAGGTGTCTTTGACGTCGGCTGCCTTTTCCCCGAAGATGGCGCGCAGCAGGCGTTCTTCCGGGGCGAGTTCGGTTTCGGATTTCGGGGTGATCTTGCCGACAAGGATGTCGCCGGGCTTGACCTCCGCGCCGATGCGGATGATGCCGTCGTGGTCGAGGTTGCGCAGGGCGTCCTCGCCGACGTTGGGGATATCGCGGGTGATCTCCTCGGGGCCGAGTTTGGTGTCGCGGGCGGCGACGTCGAACTCCGAGATGTGGATCGAGGTATAGACGTCGTCCTTGACCACGCGCTGCGAGATGACGATGGCATCTTCGAAGTTGTATCCATTCCAAGGCATGAAGGCCACCAGCACGTTGCGGCCGATGGCGAGTTCGCCGTCCTCGGTGTTAGGTCCGTCGGCGAGCACCTGGCCCTTCTTGATTTTCTGGCCCTTGCGGATGATCGGCTTCTGGTTGATGCAGGTGCCGGCATTGGAGCGCATGAACTTGCGCAGCGGATAGGCCATGATCCCCTTGTCCAGGTTGGTTTTGACCGATTCCGGATCGCTGAGGAACTTCTCGTCAGACACCGGCATGGTGCCGTCCGGGGTGGTGACGATGATTTCGGCGGTGGCAGCGGCGACGATGCCGTCCGCTTCCGAGACGATCACGGCGCGCGAATCGCGGGCCGCCTTGCCTTCCAGGCCGGTGCCCACCAGCGGGGCCTCGGACACCAGCAGCGGCACACCCTGGCGCTGCATGTTGGAACCCATGAGCGCGCGGTTGGCGTCATCGTGCTCGAGGAATGGAATCAAGCCGGCGGCCACGGACACGAGCTGCTTGGGCGAGACGTCCATGTAGTGGACTTCGGTGGGCAGGGCCTCGATGAACTCGCCACCCTTTTCGCGGGCGGTGATGCGTTCGGTGAGGAAGGCCCCCTTTTTATCGATCGGGTTGTTAGCCTGGGCGATCAGATAGTTCTCCTCCTGGTCGGCCGTGAGATACTCGATCTCGTTGGTGACCTTGGCATCATTGACGCGGCGGTAGGGAGTTTCGATAAACCCGAACTCGTTGATCCGGGCATAGGTGCACATCGAGTTGATGAGGCCGATGTTAGGACCTTCCGGGGTTTCGATCGGACAGATCCGGCCGTAGTGCGACGGATGAACGTCGCGCACTTCGAAGCCAGCACGGTCGCGATTGAGACCACCCGGCCCAAGGGCCGAGAGCCGGCGCTTGTGGGTGAGCTCGGCGAGCGGGTTGGTCTGGTCCATGAACTGGGAGAGCTGGCTGCGGCCGAAGAAATCGCGCACGACGGCGGAGAGCGCCTTCGGGTTGATGAGTTTCTGCGGAGTCATGCCTTCGATGTTCACGTCGAAGAGAGTCATGCGCTCCTTAACCAGGCGCTCGGTGCGAGCAAGGCCCACGCGGCACTGGTTGGCGAGAAGTTCGCCCACGGCACGCACCCGGCGCGAACCCAAGTGGTCGATGTCATCAATGACCCCGTCGCCCTTTTTCAGCTTCAGGATATAACGCACCGCGGCGAGGAAATCCTCGGGTACCATGATGCGCTGGTCGGAATCCACACCGATGCCGAGCTTCTGGTTGATCTTATAACGGCCGACGCGCGTCAGGTCGTATTTCTTAGGGTCGAAAAACAGGCGCTTGAGCAGGGCGCGGGCATTGGAGGCGGTGGGCGGATCGCCAGGGCGGAGTTTGCGATAGATATCCTTGAGCGCGCTTTCTTCGTCCTTGGCCGGATCCTTGCGCAGCGATTTGAGCAGGATTTCGTCCTCGCGGCCGTCGATCACCTCGGCCTTCTTGTGGCCAAGAGCAAGCAACTGACGCACGATGCCGATGGTGAGCGGTTCGTAGGCCTTGGCGACGACCAGTTCGCCGTCGCGGATGTCTTCGAAGGGCACCTTGTGGCCGAGTTCGGCTTCGTCCATGGCCTCGCTCAGAGCGAGCGACTCGGGCGAATAGAAATGGCTGACGATGTCACGGTCGGTGGGATAACCGAGCACCCGCAGGAAGGTGGTGGCAAGGAACTTGCGGCGGCGGCGGCGGCGGTCCAAATAGACATAGAGCAGGTCATTGGTATCGAACTGCACTTCCAACCACGACCCGCGGTCCGGGATGATGCGGAACGAGTGCAGCAGCTTGCCGTTGAGGTGCTCGGAGGTTTCAAAGCAGATCCCGGGAGAACGGTGCAATTGGGAGACGATGACACGCTCCGCGCCGTTGATGATGAAGGTGCCGCGGCGGGTCATCATCGGCAGTTCGCCCATGTACACGCGCTCTTTTTTGGTGCCGGTTTCATCCTTCAACTTGAAGGTCACATACAGAGCGGCGCTATAACTCTCGCTGTTACGCAGCGATTCGAGCGAGGTGATTTTAGGATCCTCGATGTCATAGGTCACGAAATCCAGTTCGATGGCCTCATCATAACTCTTGATCGGGAAGACCTCGCGGAAAACCGCTTGCAAGCCGGCATCGGCCCGAGCGCTGGGGGGCACTTCTTTCTGCAGAAACTCGTCGTAGGAGCGACTTTGAACTTCGATGAGGTTGGGTGGTTCGATGACCTCCTCGAATTTCCCAAAATAGAGACGTTCAGCCATGGCGTTGTGTGGTATTCTAATGACAAATTGAGCCCGAGCCGCGAACGGTCTCAGGCGGGGTGGATCTTAGGCGGTGAAAAAATGCGTCGAAATCGGAGCGAAAGCCTTGCGTGGATTTAAGAATCTCGCTCCGGTCACGACGGATGATCCCGGGGCGGATCGCTCCGCCCCGGAAAAAATCCGGTGTGGGTTACTTGAGTTCGATTTTGGCACCAGCCTCTTCGAGCTTCTTCTTGGCGGTTTCGGCGGCATCCTTGGCGACCCCTTCGAGGATCTTCGCAGGCGCGCTTTCAACGAGCTTCTTCGCATCTGCCAGGCCGAGGCCCGGAGCAACTTCGCGCACCGCCTTGATGACGGCGATCTTGTTGGCACCGATGTCGGTAAGCACGACGTCGAATTCCGTCTTCTCTTCGACGGCTTCGGCAGGACCGGCAGCAGGACCAGCCATCGCGACCGGTGCGGCAGCGGAAACGCCCCAAGTTTCTTCCAATTTCTTCACGAGATCGACAGCTTCCAGAACGGTGAGCTTGCCGAGTTCTTCAACGAGTGTATCTATGTTAGCCATGTGGTGTGTTTCTCCTTGTTCGGTATCGTCGCCCCCAGAGCCTCCAGGGATTTCAGCGCGGCAGCCGCCGCTCCGACGAGGAACCATTGTGTGTTCAAGCCGCAACGGGAGCCGCCGCGACCATCCAATCAGATTGTTCAGTCAGCGGTGGGCTCGGCGGGTGCGGGTTCGGTTGCGCCAGCGGCTTCCACGGCTGGAGCCGCTTCCACGACCGCTGCGGTTTCCATGACCGGAGTCGCTTCGTCTGCTGGGGCCGTTTCGTCTGCTGGGGCCGTTTCGTCTGGCGCAGAGGCCTGCTCGTCCGGGATGAATTTGTTTTTAATGACGCGGGCGATGCGCGACGCGGGTTCGAGGATCGTTCCCAGCAACTGGGAGAGCACTGCTTCACGCGACGGAATGTCGGCGATGGCCTTGAGCTTGGCAGCGTCGAGAATCGCGTTGCCCAGGATCCCCACCTTCATCTCCGGCTTCTTGAATTCCTTTTCGAAATTCTTGAGCACCTTGGCTGCGGCAAACACTTCGCTGTCACCCATGACGTAGGCCATCTGGCCGGTGAGGTCGGCGCCGATGTCAGGAAGGCCGGCTTCACTGAGTGCCTTGCGCATATAGCTGTTTTTGGCGACGGTGCAGCGCGAACCCGCGGCATCGAGGCGGTTGCGCAGTTCGGTGAACTGGTGCACGGTCAGACCGGTATAATCGATGACGATCAGATAGGGCGACGCGTTGACGCGGTCCAGCAGGCCGTTGATGATGATTTTCTTGTCGGGATTCATGGTCGGTGGCGGTCTGGTGTTAGGCGGAAGCCTTGGTGTAGGTGCTGGCTTCCAGCGGGATGCCGGGGAGCATCGTGGCGGCGAGGGTGACCGCCTGGATGTAGTTGCCCTTGGCCGAGGCCGGTTTAGCGCGCACCACGCTATCGACGAAGGCGCGGGCATTTTCTGCCAATTGCTCGGATGGAAAGGTGGTCTTGCCGATCGAACCGGAGACGTTGCCATTTTTGTCGAGTTTGTAATCGACGCGGCCGGCTTTGACTTCGCGCACGGCCTTACCGGTGTCATCGGTGACGGTGCCGGTCTTGGGATTGGGCATCAAACCGCGGGGTCCGAGGATCCGGGCGATCTTGCGCACTTCGGTCATGGCGTCGGGCGTCGCGATGGCGGAATCAAAGTCGGTGAAACCGTCCTGGACTTTCTTGATGAGGTCCTCGAAGCCGACGTGCTCGGCGCCGGCGGCGATGGCGGCCTCAGCGGCGGTGCCTTGGGCGAAGACGGCAACGCGGACGTTGCGACCGGTGCCGTGGGGTAGTGAAACCGAGCCCCGGACCATTTGATCGCTCTTGCGGGGATCCACGCCGAGGTGGAACGAAAGGGTCACGGTGGGGGTGAACTTGGGCGCCGGGAATTGCTTCACGGTGCTGATTGCGTCGGTGAGGGAGTAGCTCTTGCCGACTTGGACGAGAGCGGCTGCCTGCTGGTAGCGTTTGCTGCGATGTTTGGCCATGGTGGTGTGAGTGAGCAGTTCGTTCGGAAACCCTATCTAGCGGTTCCCTCCTGCCGGTGCCGACAACTTCCAAAGAAGCGCCAGCTGAGAATGATTACATCCCTTCGATTTCCAGGCCCATTTGACGGGCTGTGCCTGCGAGGATGCGCGCGGCGGCTTCGGGATCCTTGGTGTTGAGATCGGGCATCTTGATTTTGACGACCTCCATCAATTGCGCCTTGGTGATCTTGCCGACCTTGAGCTTGTTGGATTCTTTCGAGCCCGATGCCAGGCCGGCGATCTTCTTGAGGAGATTGCCTGCGGGCGGCTTCTTGGTGATGAAGGAAAATGACTTGTCCTTGTAAACCGAAATCACCACCGGCAGCACGTCACCGGTCTGGCTTTGGGTTGCGGCATTGAATTCCTTGCAGAATGCCATGATGTTGACGCCGGCCTGGCCGAGAGCCGGTCCAACGGGTGGTGACGGATTGGCGGCTCCTGCCTTGATCTGCAGTTTGATGATTTTGACGACTTCCTTGGCCATAATGAATGCGGTGTTAAGTTCGGGAGAGGGGTGGTTGAAAATTTACGGGCGCGAGTCCAGACAAATCACTCGCGTTCGACTTGCCAGTATTCGAGTTCGACCGGGGTGCTGCGGCCAAAGATGGTCACCGAGACGCGCAGCTTGCCGCGTTCCGGGTCGATTTCCTCGACAATGCCGTTCTGGCTTTGGAACGGACCGTCGGCCACCTTGACCGTGTCCCCCACTTCAAAACTAATGGCCGGACGAACGCTTTCCTCGCGCTCCTTGATTTGCGAGAGCATCGCCTCGACTTCGCGCTGGCGCATCGGCGCGGGCCGGTCCTTGGTGCCAGCAAAGCCGATCACGCCGTCCATTTCCTTGATGAAAAACCAGGTCTTCTCGACGAGCTGGCCATCTTCGGTGGCGAGGTTCATGTTGACGATAATGTAACCGGGGAAGAATTTCTTCTTGGTTTCGGTTTTCTTGCCGCGGCGGATCTCGGAGACCATTTCAGTCGGCACGAGCACCTCGCGGATGTCTTCGGTCATGCCTTCGGCCTCGGCGGTGCGTTTGATCCGGTCACGGACCTTGCCTTCTTGGCCGGAGAGCACTTGGACGACGTACCACTGGTCGCGGAATGGCTTGGTTTCTGACATAACGGGTCGGGAGGAGAGGAATGAGGTGATGGCTAACGCGCTTCAGCGGCCATAATTGGTGAAAAAGCCCACAAACTGGACGTGGAAGAAATCCCAGAACTGAACGAAGCCCGCGAGCAGGATCATCGCAATGAGAACCACCACCGTCGAATCGACCAGCTCCTTGTATTTCTTCAACCCCTTGATTTTCGGGTCTGACTCCCACGGCCAACTCGCTTTGCGCAGCTCGCCTCGGACCTCGCCCAGGAAATTGGAGATTTTGGTAAACATGATGTGGTGACGTTGATGCTGGAATGAAAAGTGGCACGGCAGGAGGGACTCGAACCCCCAACACTCGGTTTTGGAGACCGATGCTCTACCAATTGAACTACTGCCGTTTTGAGGCATATCAAGGGCATCCCACATGACGCGGGATGCCCCAAAATCAAGCGTTCGAATTCCTATCCAGAGGATCGGAGTCGAAGCCTCGTCGCTAAGGCTTAGTCGAGGATTTCACCCACCCGGCCCGCACCCACGGTGCGTCCGCCTTCACGAATCGCGAAGCGCATCGTTGGCTCCATGGCAATCGGAGTGATCAGCGAGACTTCCAAGCTGATGTTGTCGCCGGGCATCACCATTTCAACACCTTCTGGAAGCTGGATGCTGCCAGTCACGTCGGTGGTGCGGAAGTAGAACTGCGGACGATAGTTCGAGAAGAACGGGGTGTGGCGGCCGCCTTCTTCCTTCGAAAGGACATAAATCTCGGACTTGAATTTCTTGTGGCCCTTGACCGAACCGGTCTTGGCCACGACTTGGCCGCGCTCGATGTCCGTCTTCTTGAGACCGCGCAGCAGCAGGCCCACGTTGTCGCCGGCGCGACCTTCGTCGAGCAGCTTGCGGAACATTTCGATGTCCGTGACGGTGGTCTTCTGGGTGTCGCGGATGCCGACGATTTCGACTTCTTCCATCTTTTTGATGATCCCGCGCTCGACACGACCGGTACAGACCGTGCCGCGACCTTCAATCGAGAACACGTCTTCGACGGGCATCAGGAACGGTTTGTCGATCACGCGCTCTGGCTCGGGGATGTAGGAATCCACGGCATCCATGAGCTTGTTGATGTTTTCCATCTGGACGGGGTCGCCATCGAGGGCTCCCTTGGCCGAACCCATCACGATCGGAATTTCATCGCCCGGATATTCATAAACGGAGAGCAGGTCGCGCACTTCCATCTCAACCAGTTCGAGGAGTTCCGCGTCGTCAACCAGGTCCACCTTGTTCATGAAAACCACCAGGGCGGGCACGCCGACCTGACGGGCCAGCAGGATGTGCTCGCGGGTTTGGGGCATCGGACCGTCGGCGGCGGACACCACCAGGATCGCACCGTCCATCTGGGCGGCACCCGTGATCATGTTTTTGACGTAGTCGGCGTGTCCGGGGCAGTCCACGTGCGCATAGTGACGCTTGAGGGTCTCGTATTCCACGTGGGCGGTGTTGATCGTGATGCCGCGCTCACGCTCCTCGGGAGCGGCGTCGATGTCGGCGTAGCTTTTCTTCTGCGCCAGGCCCTTTTCAGCCAGGGTGTTGGTGATTGCCGCAGTGAGGGTGGTTTTGCCGTGGTCAACGTGGCCGATGGTGCCAATGTTTACGTGCGGCTTGTTGCGCTTGAATGCTTCTTTTGCCATGGTGGTTGTTGTTCTGCTGGAGACTGTTGAGATTTATCGTGATAACCCTGGAGCTCGCGGGGGGATTCGAACCCTCGACCTCATCCTTACCAAGGATGCGCTCTACCCCTGAGCTACGCGAGCTGATGTGTTGTTTGACCCTGCCTTCGACTCGACAAAAACACCGCGACCGGTCCCGATTATTCGGATCGACTGGGCGCGGCACCCCTGACTGGTTGTGGGGAAGAGCGGGCGGACCTTAGCAAAACCGGACACTCTGTCAAAAAAAAACTCGATGAAAAGGAAAATTCTTCAAATCCTAGGGAAACAAAGGATTCCAGGCGCCTGCGGCGTGGCAACGGCGGCCAATGAGCACGCCATGGATGCTCCTACACGGGATGGACTCAGATCGCATCCAAGGAAAATCCCACTGCATCGGCCGCATTGTTATTCATCATCCGTATAATCCATAGAATCCGTGAAATCCGTGGTTTCCATTTCCCTTTCAAGCTTAAATGGTTCGGCGATGAGTTTTGAGCGCCGCGTTTACATTCCGCATTCCCATCCATCCATCATGCCTTTCCTGGCCATGGCTTGCGCCCTCGGTTTGCTAGCCGGATGCTCTCCTGTTAGATGGCCGGACGCATCGTCGTCGGCACGCGCGCCGAGCCACCCCCGACCGCGCGGCGGAGCTGCGGTGGCGATGCCAGCCGCGCTGCCACGACCGCTAGAACCAGCGCGGCTCGCTCGCGCGGCGTGGGCCGGGATTGATTTCATGGGTGTGGCCTTTGATGCCCGCAGCGCCCCGTTGGTGGTGGCCGACCAAGCGGGCGGGCCACGATCGCGGTTCGTGGATGCGGCGGCGGCCGGGCGCGCGCGCGGCGCGCTGGCGGCGGTCAACGCCGGGTTTTTCACCCCCGCCGGCGCGCCGTTAGGCCTGGTGGTGGCCGCGGGCGCGCCCTCCGGGGCTTGGAACCACGCCTCGTCGCTGGGCAGTGGCGTGTGGCACCAAGACACCGCCGGCCGATCCGCGATCAGCCGCCGCGAACGGCTGGGCCGCGCCGGGGCCGCCACCATGCGCGAGCTGATTCAAGCCGGCCCGTTGCTCGTCGAAAACGGACGCGCGGTGACCGGCCTCGAGGCGATCAAGCCCAGCGTGCGCACCGTCGTGCTCTGGGACGGTGGCACCCGCTGGTGGATTGGCCAGGCGTCGCCCTGCACGCTCGCGGATCTCGGCCGCGCCCTGAGCATCTGTAAACCTGGGGGCTGGCCGGTGCGCCACGCGCTCAACCTCGATGGCGGGCGGTCCGCCGACCTTTGGATTTCAAGCGCGTTGGCCGGTGGGCCGGTGGTCCAACGGCTCCCATGGAACCGCCCGGTGCGCAATTTCCTCATCCTCATGCCCAAGTGAGGACCGAATCCCCACCAAACTCGCGGTGGACAGGCGTGCTGGCTGTGATAGGATTCACAAGTTGTCTTTTGTATGAAACGTACACACTTGTCCCAGGCCATGGCGCTCAGCGCGACCGGGATGCTGGCCTCCTGCGCCAGTCTGAGCGATACGGGCAACCCTTCGTTCACCAGGGTCAGCCATTCAACCTCGGCAGTGGCGGCCAAACTCTCCAAATTCGCACTCGCCGGGTTGCTTCCCGGCCCTCCTGTCGGCGTCATCACGGTCCGCGCCAAGGATTTAAAGTCGCTGCCCACCGGCCATGAGCGCGCGATTGCCTATGCAAGCGAGCGCAAACAGGGATTCGGGTTCTTTGGCGGGCCGGTGGATTTCAAGGAACCCACCCTCCCCGAGCCGGGTAGCGAATTGGACGGCAGCCTGCTCCCACCCCGCATTCCCTAACCCGCTACTTGTCTAACCACCACATTCCCGGCTTGCCCCCTGCCCGCGGATGGCAATCATCCCGCCCATGTCCAGACTGTTCTGCGTCCGCGCCGCCGCCTTCGTCATCACCGCAGCCTTGGTCACCTCCTGCGGTGGAAATCCCCCGCCGCGCCTGACCCAGTGGAATGAGTCCGGCAACTCCCCTGACCATCAAGGTCAGTCCACGGCCCAAGTTTCCACCCAGGCTCCCGCCCAGGTGGCGGCCGTCCCGACCACCGCTCCGCCCAAAATCGCCGGGGAAAGCGCCATCGTCATCGATGTGGTGAGCGGACGCGTCCTGTTTGCCAAAAATGCCGATGCCCAGCGCTCGGTAGCCAGCACCCAGAAAATCATCACCGCCCTGTGCATCCTGGATGCCGGCGACATCGACAAATCCGTCACCATCAATGCCAGCGACGAGGCTTGCGAGCCAACCAAGCTCGAACTCAAACCGGGCGACGTCTACAGCCGCCGAGAATTGCTCAAAGTACTCATGGTCAAGAGCGCCAACGACGTGGCCCGCGCCTTGGCCCGCGATGTGGGCGGCGACCAGGCCGCATTCGCCATGCTCATGAACCGCAAGTGCGCGTCCATCGGCATGCGCAACTCGAACTTCCTCAACCCCAACGGCCTGCCCCTGCACGGCCAGTATTCCACCGCGCGCGACATGGCCATCGCCGCCCGCGCCGCCTACCACAGCCCGCTGATCCGCTCGTACACCGCCACCAAGGCATTCACTTTCCGCTTCAACGACGGCCGCACCCGCGAAATCGTCAACACCAACCGCTTGCTCAAAACCGTCCCCTACTGCGATGGTTTGAAAACCGGCACCACCAATGATGCGGGCCGCTGCTTGGTGTCCAGCGGCTCGCTCAACGGCCGTTCAGTCATCGTGGTGGTCCTCAAATCCAACACTCCTAACATCTGGTCGGACTCCACCAAACTGCTGCGCTGGGCACTCGAACGGCCGGTCGCCGGGGCCTGATCCCGCCCCCCCCCGCCGCCATGCCCACGCCCGCAGAGCAACTCCGGAAACTCCAGGCCGACGGCTTGCTGCGCGGGTTGGTTCCGTTAGATTCCGGGGCCGGGCCGCAGGTGACGCGCGGCGGCATGCCGATGTGGAACTTCGCCTCCAACGACTACCTCGGGCTGGCCCGCCACTCGGAGGTCGAGGCCGCCCTCATCGAGGGCGTGCTGCGCTTCGGCGCCGGCTCCGCCGCCTCCCGCTTGGTCTGCGGCACCCTGCCGCCCCACCAAATGTTAGAAGATGCGCTCGCCCGGGCCAAGCAATCCGAGGCGGCGCTGGTGTTCGCGTCGGGCTTTGCCACCGCGCTGGGCATCATCCCCGCCGTGGTCGGCAAGGCCGACTTCATCGTCCTCGACAAGCTGTCCCACGCCTGCCTGGTCGATGCCGCGCGCCTGTCCGGCGCGACCCTGCGCGTGTTTCCGCACAACGATTTGACCAAACTGCAACGCCTGCTCGCCGGCATCCGGGCCAAAGCGCCCGCCGCTCGCATTCTGGTGGCCACCGAATCGGTCTTCAGCATGGACGGCGACCTCTGCCCGCTGCGCGAAATCGTAGAATTGGTCGAGACCCACGGCGCGCTCTTGTTATTAGACGAGGCGCATGGCTTCGGGGTGCTGGGCGAGTCCGGCATGGGACTGGCCGAACAGGAACACCTGCAACAACGCGTCACTTTCCAAATGGGTACGTTGAGCAAGGCCGCCGGTCTGGCCGGCGGTTACGTCGCCGCGTCGCGCGAGTGGATCGACCTACTGGTCAACCGCGCCCGCTCGTTCATTTACTCCACCGCCCCGCCCCCGGCACTGGCCCACGCCGCCCTCGCCTCGCTGAGGCTGATCCGCTCGGCGGATGGCCACGCGCGGCGGGCCAGGCTGCGGGAGCTCCTCTCCCAGCTAGGAAAAGCCGACTCCCCCACCCCGATCCTGCCCATCATCCGCGGCTCAAACGAATCCGCGCTGGCCGCCGCCGCCGAGCTGGCCGCCGCCGGCTTGCTGGTGCCCGCAATCCGCTTCCCCACCGTGCCGCGCGGCACCGCCCGGCTGCGCGTCAGCCTGTCGGCGGCGCATCCGCCCGAGGCCGTCGCCGCGCTGGCCGCCGCGCTCTCCGGCCTGGCCTGAGCATCAGGAGGCACCACACTCATGTGGTGCGTGAGGAAGAGCGGACGATGACTGGACGACTGAGGCGCTTGCCCCATGATGGTCCTTCCGCCCGACGACCAAAGTGTCGTCGCTCCCTACAAGATTCGAAATTCAGGTTGCTGCGGGCCAAGCCGCTATTGGACCTTCACGAGCAGCGGGGACTTCAGGCCCAGGGCGAACTGGCGCACATAACTCTCCCACGCCGCCGCATCGGCAAAGTCGCCGCTCTTGCTCCAACCGGCACCCAGGTAATGCACAAATACTTGGCCCGGGGCAGTCTTGCCCAGCGCGAGGAAATTGCCCTCGGCCGCGGCGAAGCCGGTGCCGGCGCCGTTAGGAATCACCACGGCGCAGGCGATGCTGCCGTTGGGCGCGAGTTCCGGTTCCCAATAGCTCATCCAGTCACCCTTGGCATCCTGGGTGAATTTGCCATCGCCCGGGCGTTGTGAGATCCCTACGGCGACCGTCAGCGGGCCGGCCGCTGCGCTGCCAAACCGGGTTTCCACCCGGCTGAAGTTCGAGCCCGCGTCGAGGGAAATGCGTTGGGTTTGCGTGAGCTTGCGTCCGCCCGCGTCCCACTCGTCGAAGGTGAGTTCAAACACCGCGCGCAGCGGGCCATCGGCGATGACCTTCCAGGATTTGAAGTTGGCCGAAACTAGCAGTTTCTTACCATCCCAGATGCCCAGTCCGCCGCAGCCGCGCGCCGTGCCGACATGATAGAAGTCGAGCCCCTCGCCCGAATCCTTGTGATACTGCTTGGATTGATACCACTTGTCGATGACCGGGTAGCGCACCGATTTCGCCCACACATCCACCCCGCTGCTCACCAGAGGTTCCTTCGGGTCGGTCATGATCGCCGGGCCATACACCCGGTGTGCGATGCGGTCGTTTTCCCAGGCAAAATCGTCCAACCGCTCGGGCACGAAGCGGGCATGCGTCCAGACATCGGCGGGCGGCACCGCGGCCAGCTGCCCGGCGGCCAGCACCAGATAGGCGCGCGTCTCGCCCGGCGCGAGATCCACTTGGAAGAGCACCTGCTGGCCGAGTGGCTGGGAGTTGAGGATCCTCGAGCTCTGCGCGTCCATGACCACCGGGGACTGGATACTGTCAGTTAGATCCGCCGCCACCAGTTCACCGGACCGGTAAAAACCGGCGGAGTTGGTCACGGTGACGACCTTAGGTTTGGATTTTTCCAAAGCCGCCATGCGATAGATCTCGGTGCCGGCCAGCAACAACGCGCCAACGCCGTAAACCTCGGTGGTGTTCTCATCAAAGCGCTTCGGATCGGCACCAATGGGTTGCACGTGGGCCAGCTTGCCATCCGCCTGGATGCACCCGACCAGGGCCGGCCAGGCCTTGCGCACGGCGGGCCCGTAGGCCGCACGATCCAGCACGCCCTGGTTGACCCCCCAGGCCAGGGCGTAGGCAAAGAACCCCGATGCGCTGGTCTCCTTGAGCGGATAGCTGGCCGGATCCAGCAAACTCGCGCGCCACAAGCCGTCGGCCTGCTGGCAGGTCAGGATCTTGGCGGCCATGTCCTTGAATTGTTGGAGGAAGCGGGGCCGGTCCGGATGGTTGGCGGGCAGGTATTGCAGCATGCGCACCAGGCCGCCCATCACCCAGCCGTTGCCGCGTCCCCAGAAGACCTTTTGGCCATTGGCCTCGCGCGGGTCAAAATACGTGCTGTCGCGATAATACAGGTGCTCGGTTGGGTCGTATAAATAATCCGAGGAGCGCCACCAATGGGTGACAGCCAGATCCAGATAGCGCGCGTCGCCGGTGGCGGCATACAACCGGATCCAGGCGGGCGGGGCCATGAACAACGAGTCACACCACGACCAGCGGTCCTGGTTGCCGGGGGTTGTGAACTGCAGGATGCCATCGCGCGGGTTGGCTAGAATGGAGTCAAAGCGCGCTTGCAACGGCGCGATCATCTTGGGCTCGCGCAATTGCAGATAGAGTTCAGCATACGTTTGCCCCACGCAATGGTCATCGGCGTGATAGACCCGAGCACCCGGCTGCCATGCGTTCTTGGCCGCCATTTCCATCATCGCGTCACGATACTTCCGGTTGCCCGAAATCCCCGCCAGCGCCATCATCCCGGCATCGCCCGCACCCTGGGTCCAATGCGTCGCCGGGTGCGGGCTCGGGTTGGCTAGTTGCCAGTCCGCCACCCGCTCCATGGCGGTGAGCACGGCCGCCGGCTCAATCGCGGCGGACAAGGCGGGCAATTCTTGCGCCTGAACCGGCGCGAGTGGACACAGGGCGGCCACGCTGGCAAAACACGCGGCCCGGAGGAGTGAGGAGGGGTTCATCGGCATCGGCTTGGGAATAGTGAAGTAAGATCGACGGCCGGGTAGGTCGTCAAGGACAGTCACCTTGACCGCCGGAATTCATCCCATCTTTCGCCCAAGTCCAGCCCGATAGGGGGAGTCCAACAGGTGGCGCGCTCTCGATGAGAGCGCAGCCAATGGAACGCGAACGGACTGGCCAAGCTGGGTCGGTCGTCTTGTTCTAGGCTGGTCCATCACTCCCCAAGCTCGGCGGCCTCATCGAGGCCGCGCTACCTGCCACCTCTGGAATCAGTGGACACAACCCGCAAGCCCGTCTTTAGTGTCCCACCAGCATGGCCACCACCGATCTCGACCGTCTCCTCGCCAACAACCGCGCCTGGGCGCAAGCCACCCGCGCCAACGATCCGGAGTTTTTCCAAAAACTCGCCAGCCAGCAAACCCCGGAATACTTGTGGATCGGCTGCTCGGACAGCCGGGTCCCGGCCAACCAGATCATCGGCCTGGCGCCGGGCGAGGTGTTTGTGCACCGCAACGTCGCCAACATCGTCGCCGAAACCGACTTCAACGTGCTCGCCGTGCTCCAATACGCCGTCGATGTGCTGCAGGTCCGCCACATCATCCTTTGCGGCCACTACGGCTGCGGCGGCGTGATCGCCGCCCTCGAAAACTTCCGCCACGGCATGATCGACAACTGGCTCTCGGGCATCCGCGCGCTGCGCCGCATGCACCGCGCGGAACTCGACGCGCTGACGCCAGAAGCCGCCGCAGACCGCCTGTGCGAACTCAATGTGTTAGCCCAGGCCCAGCACATCGCCCATACCACCATCCTGGAGGACGCCTGGGCGCGCGGCCAAAACCTCTCCATCCACAGTTGGATCTACCGCCTCCATACCGGCATCATCGCCCCGCTCGCCCCGCCGATCTGCCAATCCCTGACCCCCGCCGGCACGCCGCACGCCCCGGCAGTGGACGAATTGAGCGATTCCGGTTGAGCCGGACATCGGATTACAAACCACAGATGAACGAGATAGACACAGATGCTAAGCGAGTCGCGAAGAGATTGCCCGTCACATCACATCATCCATTCTTTATCTGCGTAAACCGATAAGGGAAAATGGAAACCGCATGCCGACTTTATCAAACCACTAATTGAACGGATTTTTCACTGATTTCACTGAAGGAATCAAATCGAACTATCAGTTGATGGGCTCCCCTTTCAGGTGAGCGAGACCGGAGTTGCAACCTATTAACCATCAGTTTAATCAGTGCAATCAGTGGTTCTCATTTTCCCGTCTAGGGTAAATCCTGCTCATCCGCGGTTTTTAGGTTGCTTCCTCCTGAATTCGTGGCACCTTGCCGCCGTTCAGCAAATGGGGGCGTTCTGGTTTCGACGGGATGTCTGATGCGCTGGTTGCACGTGGAGGTTGATCGGTTGGCCTCCTTAAAAGCCGGTCAAAAAAAACAAATGCAAACTCTAACGAGCTCGCACTGGCTGCTTAATTGACAGTCACGTCTGAACCCCGACGCCTTCTGAGGGGGATGACGCAACCTAGAAGGCTGGGCAGGAATCGGGTCACCGGGTTCTTTGCCGAGACCAAACAGGTTCCTAGGAGAGGCAACGCTGCAAGCGGGCCCAGTCCCTCCGAAATCCCAGATCGCATGCTAAACGTGTAGACACCAATGTTGATGGCGTTCCGGACAGGGGTTCGACTCCCCTCGCCTCCACCATCTGACCCTCAACGGTTTGCGCCGTTGAGGGTCTCCTTTTATACCTCTGCTTATACCAGCAGATAAAAACCAACCTCTTCGAGAGGCTTCTTCGTTCCTATCGGCCTCGCAAGCTTGCGACCTTTCTCGCCGCGCTCCACTTTTGATCTGTTCTGAAAGTGCTTCAGGTCCTGTACGGCAATTTTGAAAACACCAACTGACCAGAGTGAGCTGGGCCCCAAAGTCCGGCCAGGGGCCGGCTAAAATAAGCTATGGTGGCGGGGGTGCTGGGAAGGGGTTAAGCGTTCGATGATGCGGAGTCAAGCTGGCGTTTTTTATGGAGGGTTATT
>Ga0114958_10000672_pt1 | contig 28900 bp, 24 predicted proteins | sample C_130208_EF_Meta_FD_89577 | JGI IMG/M metagenome (GOLD analysis project Ga0114958, IMG submission 89577) | Freshwater microbial communities from Lake Croche, Canada to study carbon cycling - C_130208_EF_MetaG | ecosystem: Environmental > Aquatic > Freshwater > Lake | place: Lake Croche, Canada... | reverse complement strand
GCCAGTAGACCCAGTCGCTCCTGTAGCTCCAAGTGCCACACCTGCGCTAAACGTGTTTCCATCCGAATCTGTAATAATTAATAACCCGTTTTCATCTATAAGCGCACCAACAAATCCTAGACCAGTAGCACCTGTTGCCCCTGTAGCTCCCGTCGCTCCAGTAGCTCCAAGCGCAACACCTGCACTAAAGGTGTTTCCATCTGAGTCGGTTATGATTAATAACCCGTTTTCGTCGATGGTTGCACCAACAAATCCTAGACCAGTTGACCCAGTGGCCCCTGTAGCTCCCGTCGCTCCAGTAGCTCCAAGCGCAACACCTGCACTAAAGGTGTTTCCATCCGAGTCTGTAATGATTAATAACCCGTTTTCGTCGATGGTTGCACCAACAAATCCTAGACCAGTAGCACCTGTTGCCCCTGTAGCTCCAGTCGCTCCAGTAGCTCCAAGCGCAACACCTGCGCTAAACGTGTTTCCATCCGAGTCTGTGATTATTAGTGCACCATTTTCGTCAACTGTCGCGTTAACAAACCCTAGACCAGTTGACCCAGTGGCACCTGTTTCTCCTTGAGCGCCAGTAGAACCAGTGGAACCAGTAGAACCTGTCGCGCCCGTAGAACCTGTTGATCCTGTTTCTCCTTGAGCGCCAGTAGCACCAGTAGCACCTGTTGATCCTGTTTCTCCTTGAGCGCCAGTAGCACCAGTAGCACCTGTTGATCCTGTTTCTCCTTGAGCACCAGTTGCACCAGTAGCACCAGTAGCACCTGTTGATCCTGTTTCTCCTTGAGCGCCAGTAGCACCAGTTGCACCTGTTGATCCTGTTTCTCCTTGAGCGCCAGTAGAACCAGTAGCACCAGTAGCACCAGTAGCGCCCGTAGACCCGGTGGGTCCTGACTGCGGCGACACCCAAGATAATGTGGACCCATTGGAGCTAAGGACATACCCTGATGGACCGACGCTAATAAAAGTGGTTCCACCCGTAGAGGTTTGAAACGGGATGCTTCCCAATGCTCCGCCTGCGATATTGGTCGCACTGGATGCAAGACCATTGAAATTGGTCGTAGTCAAAGTAGAAGTGCTTGGGTTATAGGTCACATTTGGATTATACAATGCGCTTTCGTAATCTGAACCAGATCCTCCTCCACCAACATACGTCACAGGTATCATTTTAATGTTTCGGTCGTCTCTGCTATTGTTGTAGTACAATCGAGACCCATCGTAAGATGTTTCCCATATATTCAAAAAATAAATAGGCATAGGCGATATATTTGCACTGATGAACTGGAAACTTTCGTATGTTAGAGTGGAAGGGTTCCATTTGCCCCATTTAGGCAACCAAGAATTGACAGAAGTCATGACAGTGATAAACATAATTGTTCCGTCACTGTTAAAACACCCTCCTGCAACATTTACACCATTTAAATCAGGTATCGCATTAAATGTTCCATAATTTGTCCCATTCCAATTCGCGTAACCAAAAAGAACAGGGGTTGATGGGTAGGAACCATTTTGATTATTTGAACCATAACAAATTTTCATGCCATCTGCGGAGACACCTACAGACATTGTATTTGAATTAGGATTTTGAATAGTAGTGTCCAACGTTTGAATAAATTGATTATACTGTTGTGTGGAATTATTCCAAGTAGCACAATATACATAACGATTTAAATCATAAAGCACCAATATGCTTCCATCGCTGCTCATTTTGGCGCTCATGAATAAATTAAAATTGGGGACACCAGAGGGTTGCACAATTTGCCCTTTTAGCGTATATGTGTTGACATTCCAGTAATATGTATATGCGCCAAACTGAGTCCCAACTACCACAATATCTCCTGTTATATTCATGGCGACAGCAAAATGACGGGCGCCAGGGGCACCGATAAATATTTGCGTCCCAGCGGACCACGAGACTAAATTAGAAGCTCTAGAATACCAATACACGCTATCGTTGGTGTCCCCTGCGGTAATCATTCTTGTTTGTGCATCATTGATCGCCATTTGCACAGTGTATGGACCTAGCGCGTTGTAATAATACAGTGACTGATCAACAAATGTCACGTTTGTTGGAACTGCGGCAGGGGGTTTTTGGAAAAAAGGCACCACATATTCTATATTTGCAGAATCTTCTGTCAACAACAATTTATCTGACTTGGAAGACAGTGTAGAAGTAGTGGCATTTCCATCAAACGTGATGGCGGAGAGTGTACCGGTCGATGGGTTATAGGTGAGTTGTTGACCAGCACCAGTGTCACCATAGATTGTCTGTGTGTTGGTAAGCGATTGGGCAAATAATGGGAAATAGGTGTTGTTTGCGTCGGTCGCCGCGACATTGATAGTATTTGCATTTAGGGAATTAAACGAAAAAGTGGTTCCATTGATTGTTCGCAGGTTTATGTTACCATAAAACCCAGTGGGACCATATTGACCAGCGGTAGGTCCCGCAGACCCAGGTGCACCAGACCACCCTAAATGAATGTTTGCGTTGTCTATAAATGTTCGATGCATGAATGTTCCAGTGGCGCCAGTATCGCCATAATTTTCTACTTCAATCGTGTTATTAATTTGTAGAACGTTTTTTACACCAAACGTGGTCCCTGTGCCTGTCCGACCTGCAGTAGACCCAGGTATTTGAACAGAAGGAAGAAGAACATTGGACAAATTATTTAACCCAGTGATCGCAGAAGTAGTGTAAGCATTATTTGTATTGTTTGAGGTGTGGGTCGAGGTAGGTGCATGCCCTAAACTAGACGGAGGTTGTGTTGGTATAGTAAATGGTTCCGACATGTCCGCCTTATTATATTATTATATTATACAAAAATATTGCAAATGAAGTTATATTGCTGAAAACTACATAAAAATAACATCAGTATATAATATTGACAAAAGGCATGCTTTACAATTACAAAAATAAGAGCGCAACCTTTTCGACAATCAACACCCAAAGCAAACGTGTATACAATTATGATAAACGTGCAAAACTTGTTTCTTGCAATGCATGCGACCGCAAAACAGTATCAGAAACGGAAAAAAAGTACATAATAAAAGCGATGAAAGGTGTCGAATTGATTTCACATAATACATTTATCACTGACGCAACAAGAGAACTTAATATTTCTGTTACGTATTATGAGGCACCAAAAATATGTGGGGACTGTTAAAGAGATACAGTACATCGAAATCCCAATTAAAAAAATGGTAATATAGATTATGTTTGCAAATAGTATACAAATATGTCAAACATTTCTACTCTACCAAAACCAGCGTGCGGGTTAAGTCTTATCGAATTTGGCGTTGTAGATATAATCCCTTTCTATGATATCGTCACAGACACTAAAATAACTTCCACGTTGATAAGCGGGGATGTTCAAACTTATAATTCTTCCCAAATGACGGTAAAAGAATACAAGACGGAGGAAGAATATTCTATATCTAAACAATATTCTAAAAACATCACAGATAGTTTGGGGTTCGGTGCCACCATTCCTAGAATATCGTTTGATCTGCCTGGGTATACCATTAATAAATTCCCGTATTTAAAAAAAGGGTGCAATGATGCAGTTAACCCAGAGTGGCCTCTGGTATGTGGACCACCAAGCGTTCGCAAAATACGTGCCTGCCGTCGCGTCCTTGGAAAAAAAATATGTATTTCAACATTTATACCTGATTTTGATAAACGATTGAACGAAATGTATATCGATGAATTGAATACACCACAAGTAAATTTGTTTACATTGGACGAAACGGTGTTAAAATTTAAATACAAGTTAATCCCAAACGTGGAGACATCTACCAAGATTTCCGCAACAAAAACATATGGTATTACTTTTGGGTTGGGAGATGTCTCTGTGAATTCTGGCACAAAAGTGTTGTCTTTTACCTTGTCCAAGTTGGTGGCCGGGTTGACAATTCAATTGGAAGCGCTTCAATTCACCTATGGTGGCGCAGGGATCAATCTTAATAATATTTCTATTCCCTTGTTGAATAACCAAGATTTATTGTTTGGTGGATCTATTACTGCGTCCATTGATTCGAACGGGAATATCAAAGCGTATTATTTTATCAAACAATTCAAATATTCTTTGTTGCAACTATTGATTGCCCCGCTCGCTATCCCAGTAGCTCTCAGTAAGACCGATGCGCTTGCGAATGTTAACACCGAAGCGCCAGGAGCAGACGATCTTGCAGAGAAACTTCCCAAAACTCCAAGTGTCTGGAATAATTCTTGCGCCCCTGTTTACAACGCGCTTAAAAAAACAGTGGGGGTAGAACGTGCCAAGAACGTGTTTAACAAAATCATCCATTTTTTGAAAAAAACAGACGTGGAGGTCGCAGTGGGGTTGCTTCTCTGCCCTCAAATGTTGCCCAAACAACCAAATATCTTAAGTTGCGTATTTACATCCACCGTGGGGTTAGAACCATTTAGCGGATTGGATGAAGTGAACAATTTAAAGATACCAGAAGATTATATCCCTGAAATTCCTTCTATCGACGCAAACTTTTTTGGTGCGGATGTAGTGAATGATCTTACAAAGGGAGTGACATTGGTTCTAAATAGCGCGACAGGCTCCGCGAATGCTGCCTTAAATCAGGCAAAAAATGCAGTTAAAGATATTTCGTTTGATGTCACTTCGCATATTCCAGTGTCTATTATTCCCAACCCTAACTTTTTATAACTTTGTATAAAAGACAATTAATTCAATGAATTCAATTAATTCAATGAATTCAATTAATTCAATAAATTCAATTAATTCGATTAATTGAATTTATTATACACCATATAGGTTCTTCTTTTACCATTGTTTAGGAGAAATCACCATGGTCGCGACTGTCGCAGGAGAAGCCGCGGTATACCCAGTCGAAACATAGACATAATTCGACGGGAGGTTTGCTCCATTAAACCCACCTACAAAATTGGTGATGCTTACCCCTGTCATACCATCTGTTTTTCCTGCCGTATTCAATATGTCGCAATAATAAGAATTGAATGCGTTGAATGTGGTTCCATCCTTGTATACAGTGATCGGAAATGCGACCCCTGTCCCATATATCCAAAACCCATCTGATGGATAACCTGTGCCCCCGACATTGGATGGGGACATATTCGCCATAGAGATCAATGACCCTCCAACTAGTGTCACCCCATACTGACCATAATTGGTCTCTCTATAATCTGGACCAGGACCAGTGCTTGAATAGATGTGATAATTGAACATCTGACCAAAATCTGTCTGCGACAATTTAAATGACCAGGATGTAGTGCCAGGTTGTGAATAATAGTAATAAATAGGGACAGGTTCACCATTTGCTCCTGTGGCACCTGTAGCTCCAGTAGCACCTGTTTCACCAACAAGTCCTTGTGACCCAGTAGCACCTGTTTCACCAATAAGTCCTTGCGACCCTGTTGCTCCAGTAGCTCCAGTAGCTCCCGTAGCACCAACAAGTCCTTGTGACCCTGTAGCTCCCGTAGCACCTGTTTCACCAATAAGTCCTTGCGACCCTGTTGCTCCTGTAGCTCCTGTAGCTCCTGTAACACCAATAAGTCCTTGTGACCCTGTTGCCCCAGTGGCACCTGTAGCACCAACAAGTCCTTGTGACCCTGTTGCCCCAGTGGCGCCTGTAGCGCCTGTAGCACCTGTAGCACCCTGAAGACCAATTGAACCAGTGGCTCCAGTGGCTCCAGTGGCGCCTGTAATGCCAGTAGCGCCCTGAAGACCAGTAGCGCCCTGAAGACCGATTGGACCAGTAGCTCCTGTAGCTCCTGTGGCTCCAGTAGATCCTTTGGCACCTGTTGGACCAGTGTCACCAGTGGGCCCACCAAATTGTCCAGGTTCTCCTTTGGGACCGATTGGACCAGGAGTTCCAGTAGCTCCAGCGGGTCCTGCTGGCCCTGGCGTGCAACAATTTTTTGCACTTAGATAATCACTGTATGTTCTAGAATATTTTGACATATAATATAATATAATATAATATTGCAAAATAAGGACGACGTATTGTTCTAAGATGAACCAGGCAGAGGCGCGAGGCACAATTGGATATGCCCTAAAGTTGCGACATTATACTTGACAACTAGCGGAAGGTCGTTTTCTAAATATACTTCAATTTGTGGACATAGGTTGGTGCATTTAATAAAATATCCCAAGTTTTTAAGCGAAAACTCGCCTTGATTGATTTTGGTAGAGTCCTGCTTTTCAATAAATTTCATGCTACCATCGGCCTCGGCGCGATGTATCTCCGCGGTGGCAAACCCCCCGACACACTTGAAAATCAGTTCGCCCCCCACTGATTTGATTTCTAGTTTGTCGCTGATACAGGACAAGTCTCGAATGATTTTTTGAAAATCGGAGGAGGGTAGATTGATAATAGATGAAAACTTTACATCGGGGTACTCCAACTCTTCTGGTTCTGGTTCGATCAGTCGCAACTTTAGTGTTCGGCACTGTTTGATATCCCCGTTTTCAAATTTGATGGTTAAGTTCGAAACAATCCCGTCGACATAATCCGCGTTCTCAATGTAGATCGAAAGGGTCTCTTCGTTGTCGCTAGAGGAAATCAATTTGAAAAAATGCACCATGTTGAGCCCAATAATGATTTTCTCCTTTTTGCATTCGTACTGTTCAAACTTGGATGCGTCTAAACTGAGGTGCACCAACACTGTATGTGACTTGTCCATATTAATGATCCGGATTCCGTCTTCTTTAAATGTCATGTTGGTCTCTAATAAAATGTCTTTTAGCGCGGCCACAAGTGTCTTGAATGGCGCAATCTGCACTGTCTTTAATATCAGCACATTCCCGCTATTCCCTGTCGAGGCATTGGCGAAATAATTTTTGGACAAAATGGACATATATCTGACTTATTGTGTATTATATGTATTTAAATGTAATCTTTAAATACTTATGCGTTGGATATTAATTATTTTTTGTGGCGGAAGATCAATACGATCAAAATAGCAATAGGGATGCTTATATACAAAGGGGTCATACATAATCCCTCATACCGAGACATGTATTTGTCGTCGGGGTCTCTTTCGTGAGAACCGCATGTGGAATATAGCACAAATGTGATGACAATCATCATAACAAGGTCTTCAAACAATGTCCTTTTTTTAAATGCGATCCACATTGGTTATATATTACAGTATAGAATTTATCGGTTTGCTTAGTTTACTGGATTACCTAGTTTACCAGTTTACTAGTTTACTTGGTGTTAGTAGAAGTGGACCCACTCTGGTTCGCCTGCATTTGTTGCATGATTTTTTGCATGTTTGCGCTGCTATCAGTGCTGCTACTACCAGAGACAGATGAACTACTAGAATGAGTATTGTCAGAAGAGTTCATCCCTCCACGCATGCTCTTTCTATGCTTCTTGGATCGGTGCTTCTTAGAACCTGTCTTGATCCACCCAAACTTGCCCTTCTTGGTGCCATACCCATGCTTAAGGAGACGGTTTTCGCGCTTGGCAGACTGGTGCTTCTTCTCGGAAACAATACGACCAGACTTGTTCTGCATCAAATGTTCCTTCTTTAATCCCCCAGAGGTTTTGTACGCAGTTCCATGCCAAACTTGGGCACGGGTTCCAATTAGAACCATAAACTTTTTACCATGGATGTGGTAACTACCATCAGAACTTTTTGTGTAACGAGCCATTATACAATATGCCAAGAAAATATATTTATTTTGGTATGTTGTTCTTATCGTAGACATCGTCTTTATCAATCAATCAATTTCTAGGAGGGGCTCCACTACCCCCACTTTGCCCTTCGGTTCTTCCTAAATAGTTTATTGCTTGATTTACAAAGATGATTCGACCACTCTGGGTGATTAATTGCAGGCGCCGCGAAACGCGTTGTATCGTTGTTTCTGTGCTTGGTTTAAAGACAATTAAAGGAGGGCATCTTGCATTATAATTTCCATATGATGTTTGCTTAATAATGTACGCAGCAGGAGAGCTTGCTTTTCCCATGTTTTTCAAAGGCATTGTTTGTATATATGTATGTATGTATATTGTACAGATTTATAGGTTTATAGGTTTGTAGGTTTACTCAATCACTCTTTCATCTCGTTTTTTAGGGTAGACCATTCTATAACACATTTTTAGTATTAATCTGCCCCAGTAGATGTTGAGTAGTAGCAACCCATTTAACCCGATTTGGAGAACGACGCTGTCGAACCGACTCATCGCGAAAAGGAATTCTGTGTATTGCTCCATTTGCAACGCATTTATTAAAATATAGAAACGAAAGTAAAAGAATGTAAGCGAAAAAAGGACAGTGAGCGCGTCGTACACTTTTTTTATGTATATATGCAAATGCTTCATGTATTCTAATATGGAGCGCCATGTTAAAAAGTATGTGCTTATTTCGGTTGTCAACACAAACGCACAAAAATCTTTCGCTTCATAAGACGCTTCCAGATTTTTAAAGTATACACATGCTAAAGCCCAACAAAAAGTGTGGTGAACGTACATGATTTTCTCGCAAAACAACATGTCAAATGTCACGTAGTAAAGAATTAACCTATAACTCTCAATAATGCTTACGTAGTTGTCATAAAAGTAGAAATCAAACAATCCTTTCATGACGCGAGTAAGAACAGATAATGCGTACATGTTCTGAAACTGGAGCAACCGTGCTTTAGGGATATTTGCAGGTAAAAATGGTTGGATCAACATTGGGTTGGATTGTTTGTTTTAGTAGATGGTTTTGGTAGAGAAGGTTACCATTATATGGTGTGCAATGTTTAAATGAATTTTAAAATTGTTTTTTCTTTATATGCCCCCCTATATCAAATAAACAAATAAATAAAAAATTGAAATCCATTTAAACACAACGGAACATATCAATATATCATTCAACCTTCTTTAAAACCTTATACCTTATATCTTATAATATGAGCACTAGCACTACTACTACTACTACTGCCACAGAAGCACAAGATCTGTCCAACAAATACCAGCAAAAAACGGACAAGCAACACATCTTAGATAACCCTGACACTTATATCGGGTCGATCGAGAATGTAGATGCTCAGATGTGGTTGTTGGACGAAGCAAATGCGCGCATCTATGAGAAAAATATCGTTTATATTTCAGGTTTATTCAAACTATTCGACGAGGGTGTCGTCAACTGCAGAGACCATGTCGTCAGACAGCAAAGCGCCATAGATGCGCGCGGTGGCCAAGCAGACCCAAGCATCCTCCTCCCAGTATCCAACATTGAAGTTCAAGTTCAAGAAGATGGTACTATCACCATGATTAACGACGGTAACGGTATCGACGTCGCTAAACACCCTGAGTCGGGCATTTGGATCCCCGAGATGATTTTTGGGCATCTAAGAACCTCTACCAATTATGACAAGACCGAGAAAAAGATTGTAGGTGGTAAAAATGGGTTTGGGTTCAAACTTGTTCTTATCTGGTCCACCTACGGTTCAGTAGAAACAGTGGACCATATCCGTGGTCTCAAGTATACACAAGAGTTCAAGAGCAATCTAGATGAGATCTGTCCTCCCACTATTACCAAGTGCAAGACAAAACCATATACCAAAATTGTCTTTAAACCAGATTATGCTCGATTTGGCATCGAGGGGTTGACACCCGATATGTTTGCGCTCCTGAAAAAGCGTGTCTACGACATTGCCGCCATTACAGACAAAAACATCAAAGTAAAGTATAATGGCGAGATTGTCCCGATCAAGAACTTCCAACAATATGTTGACCTCTATATTGGTGACAAGTCGACCGCGCCAAGAGTCTATGAAGATGCTTCGCCTCGTTGGGAGTATGCGGTCGCCATATCTCCAAACCATGAGTTTATGCAAGTCTCCTTTGTAAACGGGATCAGCACTAGCAAAGGTGGTAAGCATGTAGATTATATACTTGGTCAGATCACGCGCAAATTAGTAGAGTACATCGAGACCAAAAAGAAGGTGAAAGTGAACCCATCTAGTATCAAAGAGCAGATCATATTGTTCCTACGTTGCGATGTCGAGAACCCCTCCTTTGACAGTCAGACCAAAGATTTCATGAATACCCCTTCCAACAAGTTTGGGTCATCCTGTGTCGTTAGCGACAAGTTCATAGAGAAAGTAGCAAAGATGGGTGTGATGGAGGCGGCCTGTGCGCTGACTGAAATCAAAGAGATCAAGGCGTGCAAGAAAACCGATGGCGTCAAGAGCAAAAACATTCGTGGTATTCCCAAGTTAGAAGATGCCAATTATGCAGGCACCGATAGGTCTATTGAGTGCACACTTCTTATCACAGAAGGAGATTCTGCCAAGGCGGGGTGTCTCTCTGGGTTGTCGTCAGAAGATCGAAACATATTTGGTGTCTACCCAATCAAAGGGAAGATGATGAATGTCCGAGGCGAACCAGTCAAGAAGATTGCGGAGAACAAGGAAATTTCTGATCTGAAAAAGATCTTGGGACTTGAATCAGACAAAGAGTATACGAACTTGGAAGATGTCGCCACTAACCTTAGGTATGGTCGCGTTCTCTTTATGACAGATCAAGATTTAGATGGCAGTCATATCAAGGCATTATGCATAAACTTGTTCCAGTGTGAGTGGCCTTCTCTTACTAGGATCGATGGGTTTATCGGGTTCATGAATACTCCTATATTGAAAGCAGTCAAAGGGTCACAATCCAAGTCTTTCTATAATCAAGGTGAATATGATCAATGGAAAGAGGCACAGAATGAAACTGGTTTGAGTTCCAATTCGTGGACAGTAAAATACTACAAAGGGTTAGGCACTAGCACTAAGAAAGAGTTTAGCGAGTACTTTGCAGAGAAGAAGATGGTTGGGTTTGTCTACAATGGTGTTATCAGCGATGACTCGATCGACAAAGTGTTTAACAAGAAGAGATCGGATGATCGCAAGGATTGGTTAGAAGTGTATGATCGCAAGTCCTATTTGGATACCAGTGCGCCTACTGTTAGGTATGAAGAGTTCATCGATAAAGAACTGATCCACTTCTCCAAGTACGATTGTGACCGAAGTATCCCCAACTTGATGGATGGGTTGAAGATCAGTTTGCGCAAAATATTGTATTCTGCTTTCAAGCGCAACTTGACTACTAGCATCAAAGTGTCTCAATTCTCTGGGTATGTCTCGGAGCACTCTTGTTACCACCATGGCGAAGAGAGTTTGAACCAAGCAATTGTAGGCATGGCACAAAACTTTGTAGGGTCTAACAATATCAATCTGTTGTACCCAGATGGGCAGATGGGGACCAGGTTGTTAGGTGGAAAAGATAGTGCAAGTCCCAGGTATATCTTTACTAGGTTGACAACGATTGCCAAGTTGATCTACCCTGAAGTAGACAACAAAGTGCTGCAGTACTTGGATGACGATGGCACGTTGGTGGAACCCCTGTTTTATGCCCCGATTATTCCTATGATTCTGGTTAATGGGTCCAAAGGTATTGGTACTGGGTTTAGCACTGACATTATGTGCTACGACCCTCTAGATATCATCGAATACTTGACTAGAAAGCTCACAGGAGATACAAGCGGAGAATCGACGGAACTAATTCCTTACTATGATGGTTTCAAAGGTAGCATCCAGAAGACTGCGCACAACAAGTATTTGATCAAAGGGGTCTATGAGAAAATCGGGCCAGACAAAATCCGTATTACAGAACTGCCTGTGGGGTATTGGACACAAGACTTGAAAGAACTTCTAGAAACATTGATGGAACCTGTTGTAAATAAAGAGGGGAAGAAGATCCCACCGCTAGTGAAGGATTGCAAGCACAATAGTAATGACACAGTGGTGGATGTCACCGTCGATTTCTACAAGGGCAAACTAGATGAACTGGAGGCAATCAAGCATGACAATGGGTGCAATGGTGTAGATAAGTTGCTCAAGCTAAGCACCAGTGCTAGCGCGACAAACATGCACTTGTTCGATTACGATGACAAGTTGAAGAAATATGATACCGTGGAAAGCATTATTGAAGATTACTTTGTCAAGAGAATGGAGATATATGGTAAGCGCAAAGAGTATGTGGTTAACGCACTAGAGAAGGAACTAACACTGCTTTCAAACAAAGCAAAGTATATCAATGAAAATTTGGAGGGAAGTGTAGATCTAAGGAAGAAGACCAAAGAACAAGTGATCAGTATGTTGGAGAGCAAAGGGTATGACCGAATGGATGAAGATGACGTGAAACGCGATTACAAGTACTTGACCAAGATGCCGATGGATAGTGTGACGGAAGAGAATGTGATAAGGTTAAGAAGAGAGCATGGAGACAAGACACAAGAACTGGATATCATGAAGAGCACACCTTTAGACAGAATGTGGTTGAATGAATTGGCGACACTTAGGGGGGCGTATCTTGTGCACAAAGAAGAGCGTGCCGCGGCGCTGTCCAATACACCGGTGAAGAAATCTTCTGTGACGAAGATTATCAAAAAGGTAAAGAAGGTTTCTGCTTAAAGCGATAAGCGATAAGCGACAACAAGTGTAAATCAGGTATAAGTGTAATGTAATATCATAATATAGTCTATCAAAAGGCGAAAGCCTCTTTTTTATTTTTATATTATGATATCTTAATACAAGATGAGTTATGGTAGTTTATGGTATGGTAAAAATACGAATTTTCCTGGGTTTTTCTACAAAAGAAACGTGGGGTCAGGAGTTGGGATAACCAGGTATAGAAGACAGATCACCAATGCCCAAACAGATATTGAAAACAGGTATGTACCTGGCGCAGGGGTTGGCGCTACATCGGTAGCATTAAGGCGTCTGAAAAAAAGAATGGCGACCACTTGTTGTAATAAGGTTTAAGTAAGTAATAAGGTTTAAAAAAAGGATTTAAGGAACAGTTGTTTGTCGTTGGTGGAAGACATCATAGGTGGCGCGATAGGTGTGTACATGGTGCTTGCGTCTTCCAAATACTTAATGTAACCCTGTGCCTCGCCATAGACTTGTTTTACCGCATATTGCAAGACCAGGTCATTGAGTTCAGTTATTTGTTCTGTTATATTGTTTGACATGTTAGCAGAATGTTGAAGGAAGATGCTTCGCATCACGATTTTCAATGAGTCAATGTCTTGGTTGTCTACGGTGTATTGTCCTTTAGATGCGCGAAACACGCCATAACGAATTCCATTTTGCAAGATGGCGACATTTTCTTTGGAGAAAAAGAGGCGCGACAATTGCGTGTCGTCCCACAATCCTAAAGTGGGTTCCCTAAAACTGCTAGGTTGGTTAGACGGGATCTTGTCATACATGGCGAATAGGTCTGTTGTTTTAGGTTGTGCAAGGAGGTTTACCCGCCCGTTACTGCTTCTATCTGATTGGGTCGAATGGTTCATGGTGTAATGTTATATAATATAATATAACTAAATAGAAAATATTTAAATACTTTCTTTGAAATACTCAGACATCTTTGAATACTTATAAAATATATATTTATAATACATATGGACGGATTTCAAAAAGCAGTGGTTGCAGCAGGAGTGATCCTGCTTATTATATCTCTTGTGTTTATCGGGGTCATTATGAAACAATCGATAAAGTCTGAGGCGTGGCCACCTATTTTGGGGGATTGTCCTGACTATTGGGTAGACTTGGGCACCGATGGGTCTGCCTGTTATAACGCGAAAAAGTTGGGGTCTTGCAACATCCCTACAACTGACGATGATAATACGATGGATTTCACCCAAGACGCTTATACCGGCTCAGATGGCGCGTGCAACAAAAAAAGATGGGCACAAAAATGCAGCAAGAATGCGGAGGTCGGACCTATCGCGTGGGATGGAATCACGTATGGCGTGGCAGACCCATGTGAGGAGGACACTTCGGATTAACCAGAATCCCTTAAAAATCATAATCCTTTTCTTCCTTTAAATTGATTCAAAGGTCAAATTAAAGGAAGAAAATAAGAAACAACGAAACAACGATGTGAGTATAATCCACATAAAAAGAACCCCTCCTTATATATATCGCACCCCATCTTTATACACGATGCAACAACCCACCCATTCCAGACACGATTCGACCTCTATTTACAATTCACAGTCCACCCATTCCAGACACCCCACTGTCGATTATACTTATCATTTAAACCGCATCGGTGAAGTCCGACAAATCGAGGAGGCATTGCAAAAATGTGATCAAGAAAAAAACAATTGCTTGGTAAAAAAGGGTATATATATCTATGGCGACTCTGGGGTAGGCAAAACCTCGTTCGCGGTAGATGTGCTGACCAAATTGGGGTACGATGTGATCAAATATGATGCAGGAGATATCCGAAACAAACAAGTGATTGACAACATTACCAAACACAACATGTCGAATAAGAACGTGATGTCGCTTTTTAACAAAAAGAACAAAAAGATTGCAATCATCATGGATGAGATAGATGGGATGAACAATGGGGACAAAGGAGGAATTAATACGCTGATCAAGTTGATAAGACCAAAGAAGACAAAAAAACAGCAGACCGAAGAGATCACCACTATTCCGATCATTTGTATCGGGAACTACCATATGGATAAAAAGATCAAGGAACTTATGAAAGTGTGCACAGTAGTCGAATTGAAGCGCCCGACAACAGGGGAAATGACTGCATTGTTAAATGCGTTTCTACCTAACACGAATTCTCTTGAACTTACAGAAAATGCGGTTCAATACGCACAAGGGGATATACGTAAACTAAAACATATTGTGTCCATTTACAAGAATAATGCAGGGGCGCTGCGGACAGATATGTTTGATAGTGTGTTTCAGCGGATGACAAATAATGATGATGCGAAGAAGATCACACAAAAGTTGATTCATAACAAATATGAGATTGAAGAGCACTTGAATGTGATGAACGAAACAGATAGAACTATTGTGGGACTGCTTTGGCACGAAAATATTGTAGATTATTTAGGAAAAATGCAAAAGAAAGATTCGCTGCCCTTTTATTTGAACGCGCTGGAGAACATGTGCTTGGCAGACTATATTGACCGCATCACGTTTCAAAAACAGATATGGCAGTTTAATGAACTGAGCTCGCTGATTAAGACATTTAAAAACAACAAGTTGTTTCATGATTGTTTTTCTGGGGCTCACACCTTCGCGTCCGCGCCTATCCCCACGCTCGCCTTTTCTTTAGGAAACTCTTCGGAATTAAGGTTCACCAAAGTTCTGACAAAATACTCGACCGAGTATAACAATACTATTTTTATTCAATCGTTGTGCTCTCTTTTAGGGATGGACAAGAAAGATGTTCTTGGTTTCTTCCTTCATTTAAAAATTGCTCATGAAGATGATGAAACACAAATACTGAAATTGCTTGAACCATTTGGTGTCACCAAGTTGGATGTAAATCGAATCTATCGGTATTTAGACAAATATTCCAAAGATGTAGAGTTTGAGGATGATCAAATAGTGGATGAAATAATGGTGGAGGAAGAAATGGTTTTGTAGAGAGAGATTTTGTATTATAAAAATTGACTTGTAATAATATAATATGGATGATCGCGATTTTTTTTTAAAAACTGCGTCTGACCCAATTAAAAACATTGAAATAATATCGGACCATTCAAGACATTCTATTGTGTTTAAAGTTACGTTAACTTCAAATATCGTGTTTGCATTAAAAATTGTGTTTATCCTAGACGAGCCTGAAAGCGAAGAAAAAAAAGAAACGCGCCCAAAAATAGGTGATGAACCGCGTGGAAAAACAACTACGTCTGAAATAGAATTTGAAGAAGAATGTTTTGCGCATAGTCTTGTGTCAAGTGAAGATGGATTACACATTATCGCGCCACGTTTTTATTCTAAAAAAATATGGTCACGGGATGAAGCAAATGCGTTTGTTGTTGGTGCGCCTGAAATGTACAAAAAATATTTGACAAAGTGGATCGAGTATGGGTGTTCATTTGGAGGAATAGTGATGGAATTATTGGGTCCAGAGTTTAGATCTTTGAGTGCGGCACTGAGCGAAGCGCAGAGTAAAAAAGATGGCATCCCAGATGAGTTGGTGAAATATTTGCCACAAATGCTTGCAATAATTTTATATATGTCCAAGCGCGGAGTGATAATGGTGGATCCAAATCCTGAAAATTTTATGGTCACTGAACATAAAATGGGTGCACAACCAGATGTTAAAATTCTTGACTTTGGTGAAACAATAAATTCTCGTATGATTGAAAGGTTTAAAGGATATGTTATAGATGAAAATGTTGATGAAGATAAACGAGAAACTTTCAATTTGTTTTGCGAAAATTATGAAGCACTAAAAGCGTCATCTGCATCAATTAACTATACTAGCACGAACATCATCGAAGCGTTAGAAAAAATTAATACAATCGCGCATTTATTTTTAAACATGTACTCTGAGGAAAATAGACCTGAACCTTATAGAGGATATATAGATTTCGCAAAACAAAAAAATATAGTAATTTTAATTTATCTCGCATGGATGAAAATTAATGAAGCGAATGTCACTGCAATCGACCAGGGATCGGCCGAACACACTAGTAAAAAACCGTATACAGGTCCCGTTTATGGCGGGACAAAACGTAAACGCACCCGTAGAAAACCTACTCATACCAAACGCTGTAGAAAAAGAACGCGTAGAAAACGAACCCAACGCAAGCGTCGTTAAACACAACTTATTTATTTATGCAAACTCTAACAGTGTGTGTGTTTAGACGATCAGTGCATGGTCTGAATCTATTTAGTATTAATATAAATTAAAAATATGTAATTATGTTATGGCGAGGGGGCAAAAGACGAGAAAGCAAAAAGGTGGGTACAAATTAAAACCAGAAATCCGACACAGCATAAAAAATCCTGAAACTTACGAGTTATTGCCACACATTTTAAAATTAATCGGAGGCGTCGTGTCATTTGAAATTTTGTCTGTTGGTTCAAAATTTTCAATTGTGTTTAAAATAGTCGTTTCAAAAGATGCTTCTGATTTTGTAGATGAAAATGAAGACCCTGTTACTTGTTTTGCAATAAAGTTTTGTTTTATAATCCGATATGGAATTGTGTTGACAATACCTGAGACCCCTAAAAATATTTTTGTTAAACACCCGATATCGAGCGCCGCGTTTGAAACTGAAAAAAAGACGCAACAATATATTTGGATAAATAGCGTGGAGAAAGGTTACGCAATGGTTTGCCCTATTTTGACAGATGGCAGAGTTTTAGATGCTAGCACCTCCAGAATATTTATTGATAAACTATTTACTCAAGATGACCCTTACAAACATTACGCGTTGTCTTGGTTAGAAAATGGATTTGCAATAGGGATGTACACTATGGAATTAATTGACTCAACTTTAATCACGTTCGAACAATCGGGACGCAACCCAAATTGTTTGCCTTCTATTTGCGCGTCGATATTGGTTTTGATGAAGTGCGGAGTAGTGCATAGAGACCTGCACACAAGCAACGTCTTGATAAATCCTGTTACGCATAAATCAAAAATTATTGATTTTGGACAAGTGATAACGATGGACGCGCTTAACGCCGAACTAAGTCAATACGTACATGATACAAAATTTGATAAAATCAAACAGATTAAAGACAAATTAATGAAGTTAACTTCATTGAATTTGAACACCAGTGAACGAATAATGGAAGCGCTGGGAGAAATTGTCGCAATGGAGTTAGATTACAATATTTTAAAAGGCAATTTTAAGAAAAACAAGAAAGATGGTACCGTTATGGTGGGGGTTGGTCGTAACCCATTAAAATATTATTTAGATATGGCGAAAACACACTTGATGGGCGATGGAATTTTAAGTGAATACAATCAAATTATTTCTTCTGGTGCGCCACAAACCCCTGTTAAAGTTGGTGTGCCACGTAGTAGGTTTTTCGCAGAAAATGCACCAAATGTAAAAGCAATGCACCGAACAAAACGGCCTTCTGATCCATTTGGCAAATATAAATTTGTTCCTAGTTTTAAAAAAACGAATGGTCCAAAAGGCACGCCTGTTGATGAAGAAAGTGGTACGCCCGCTGATAGCGGTACTCCTGATGATGAAAGCAAGACGCTCATTTTAAGTGGTACGCCCGCTGATAGCGCTACTCCTGATGATGAAAGCGAGACGCTCATTTTAAGTGGTACGCCCGCTGATAGCGCTACTCCTGATGACGAAAGCGACGCAATTGGCGGGACAAAACGTAAACGCACCCGTAGAAAACCTACTCATACCAAACGCCGTAGAAAACGCCGCGTTACGCGTAGAAGAACCCGACGACATCGTCGCTAAATTCTTATTTATATAAACTTAAAACACGTTTTATATAAATCTTTACAATCCAAGTTCCTCTCTAATTTGCTCTTGCCTCGCTCGCCAATTCTCCTTAGATTCTTCCGAGATCTGGCACTTTTGATGCCTCTCATACATCTCTGGAGTATAATAATATAAATGGATCGGACCTCTGGGTGATTCCCCCTTGGCCACGATTACTTTGAAAAAAAGTGATTGCGCTTTGGATCCCACTACGTACCTTGTATATTCTCCTGAAATCGCGTCTCTGATGCGCGAGTCGCCATGGGGAGTCGAGTAGCACTCTACTGTTTCATACCCTTTTTGCACCCCCTTTGAGTTATACTTTGGGACATTGGTTTTCATCTTGTGATAATGCGGGTCAACTGTTTCAAACCCAGTTTTGCGACTATGCGAAGCAGCTGCGGCGGCGCCTCCATTCGCGTATGACCCACCCAAGCCCAAGAAATCCTCTACAAATGCATCGTCATAAAACTCCATCCCTTTGATTGAACTGCGTTATAACTAAGTATCAGGCATTATCTTTAAATACTTTTTGGGTAGGTGTTATTATTTGTTTTTTACAATGCTTACACAGTTTCTTACACAGTTTCTTACACGGTTTCTTACACGGTTTCTTATACTTCGCTTAACAGTGCTTCGCTTACAAAGTCGCTTATACTTCGCTTAACAGTGCTTCGCTTAGTCTCGCCTTTAACTCTTTGTTCTGTTTTATCAGCGCATTAATCAGTATGTCTTTTTTCTCTATGACTAACTCATAACCCAACCGCATCTCTTGCATCTTGTCATGCATCTCTTGTAGAGGCGCCATTGTTTTCTTCCTTTGATCTGTTATTTTTTGAATTTGGTTCATCAAATCTGGTTTAAAACTGGTGGACCCTAAATTATAGGTCGCCAACACCTTGTTCAATTGATTCACGTAAAACTCTTTCGCGGCATGCGCCCCTGGACCATCGATAAAGTGTTCTGGCGCCAGCGTTGTCAAATTCACATATTTGTTCGGGGATTCCAATAGTTTCTTCTTATCCACCGAGTTGTGGATATGCGAAAACACCAGAATCGTCTTTAATGGGTCCAACTGTATTAGTGGAATTGTATAGTTCTTCAAAAAATGCTGCTCTTCTGCTACCGCGTTGGTCTCGTCGTATTTGGTTATCTTCAAGAGCTCCTTCTTGAACGCCATCGTGGCCGCAGTAGAATGATTTTCTTTGTATGGACCAAATTGATAGATCTGCTTTATATGGTCGAAATAAATATGTAGCGCGCTGGAACCTGCACATAAAATAGAGGCAGGCGCGGCCAGAAGCATAGATACTGCATGCGAGACCCGTTCACATGGGTAATAATCGTCGTCATCCATATAGACAATAATGTCGCCTCGGCAAAACGTATGCATTAAGTTTCTCTTTCTTCCTAGGGTCATTTGTTTATCATACTTGAAATATTTTACATAAGGGATTTTTGATACCAGGTCTTCAATCTTGTCAGTCCCGTCATCGACGATAACCCACTCAATACATGTTTTGTCATAGGTTTGTAACTCGATTGCCGCAATCAAGTGGGGGATAAATGGGCGACGGTTAAATGTCGGAGTACAGATGCTGACAAAAGGAGTGGACATAGATGAAGTTATAATTATATATTTAGGTAGTTACCTTTATATAATTATATACAACGAGTTAACGTTTTCTAGAGCTTTTATTGCGGCGAGAGGAGGCGACGCCTTTACTTGCGCCACTTTGATTGACTGCGGAAGCACCAAGAAGCGGGTCAGTTTCTTCGACAACAGGCGTTATAACAGTTTATGCACCAGGTGTTGTAGATGCACCACTTTGGTTGACAGATTGGACAACATCGAGTGGATCAACCGCAGGGGTCGTTGTGGAAACTGCAACAGGAGGTGATGTGACTCCTCCTCCACCACTTTCGGGGACCTGTATATCTGGTGCAGCAGATTTATACCATTTAAGTCCACCAAAAATAATGAGGGCCGCAACAATGCAACCAATAAACGAATATACATCTTGTTTTAATCCAGCGATAATAGAATATATGACAGAAAAGAACGCCAAATACCCCCCTGAATAAGAATAGATGTTGCTTAAAAAGACTCCGACGTAGTCAAATTCTTTCTGCATGTTTTTTGTCTTGGGTTCATTGTCACTGGTTTCGCCAGGCAATATATCATTTGGAACAATAAATCCTTGTATTTTAAAAGGAAGAAATAGCGCGTATACTGGGGCAATCAACAAAGACATCGCGAGCCAACCTAATGTTGGTATTAATGTCAACAACCCAATAATAGGCACAATACATGCATACAAAAATAGAATAATCAGATTTTTTATAATGGTTTGGACAGAGCAATCGATGTCTTTATCGGGGTTTTCAACAGCTGCGTTGATGTCTTTTTGTATATACAACTGCCTGTATAACGCGATTACGCTTTCTCCCCACGACACAAAGGCGAAGATTGCATTAAACACAGAGAAAAAACCCATAAAGATGGGGAACAATATAAAAGAAGTCATCAACAAGGTGCCCCACCCTAATTTGTCAGTTAATTTTTGAAAGAACGAATGCCATTCCGAAATAAACCACAGATCGTGCGCGATAAGTCTTGGAAAGACACTGATTCCTTGAACCCACATTTTGGAAAAGAAAAAACTGTCCTCCCCATCTTTCACATCTTTTAAATATTGGTCCGCTCTTTTTTTGAAAAAAGTGTCGGCAAATGCGTCTTTCTCTTTTTCATAAAACAAAACAGATGACCCTTCTGTCTTTGGTTCACCCTTTTCCCCCAAAATATTGTATTCATGATGCCATGGCACTTTTATTACTGGATTACTTTTTGATCCATCGGTCACAGAAGAGGCGCTAGCATCAACAGAGGAAGAGGCGCTAGTATCAATAGATACATTTTTCAAACATTTGTTAATCATGTCCGCGCCAGACACAACGCAATAAAAAGATGAAAATCCTCCACAAAGAATGACCCATGCGATAATTAAAATGGCGAAGCCATTTATCTGACCCAAATTCTTAAAATACTCTTTTTTATCATCCAATGTGGATTTTGTTTCAAATGGCATATTATAATAATTAAATATTAATTTAGTGGTTAAACGCTGTTGACTCGTTCCTTACCGTTTCTCTTGACTCGTTCCTTACTATGTCGCATACATCAACCCGCAATTGCCCCCCACAAAAGAAACCACATTAATACGTTCTTCAAACAATGTCAAATCAAAATTGTAATCATATATCCTCCATGTAGGTTTGTTTACACCGATTACTACCCCAGTTTCAGGATCGCAAATAGTTAACACTTGTGCCAGCGGATCGATCGGCGGAACAATCGTGACAAATTCTAGCTCGATCTGGTTAAATCGGTTCATGTTTATGGCACCCGATGGTTGCAAATCCAGTGGCGACGTATTCAAACAAAAATTATAGCAGTACAACCCATCTGGTGCGTTCCCAGAAGTGCGTGTATACTTTTCGACCAAATTGTATATTCCTGCAGGGCGCACATTTTCTCGGTAAGCGCCATCCAACAGAATGCCTAAAGAAACCAGAATATCTTTTTCATTCTGCGAATTATAAGTGTCCGATATTGTCCATCCTGTCAACGTGTTGTCGACATTGACGCCTGGGCCAATGTTTACTAATTCGTACCCACCCAGAGACGCATTATACCTATAAACAGGGAATGTCCCTTCTACTGGCGCAGCAATAATATCAACCGGGATATAATTGTAAGGCCAGTTACTGTAGTTGCTCCACTCGTTGCGCAGATTGACATCGCTGCGCTGGAAATAAAACAACCAGTTTGACACCATTCCTAAAGATTCTAGTTCAATCTTGTTGGTCCCTGTTACGTTATGAAATATCTTTTCGCGAACCTGCTTAAACAAGTATTTTTGCTCATTTAGTGCAAAGTAATTCGATTCCTCATTAGACAGAAAACAGTAGGTGCACTCTAAATGTATATCCGCATTCCAGGTAGTACGTATATCTGTATAAGAATCGATCGCGATCTCAACATCTGTCGGCGGTTGAAGAAACCGTTGTAGTTGCATGTAATACGAGTTAAAATTGGGGGCAACATATGGGTAATTGTTGACCGAGTCAAATACATCGCGAATACGGAATAGTTCATCAAGAGGGCGAAACGTGACAGTGACATGCAGTTCGTTGTACTGTAGCGCGACCAAAGGAAATGCCATCTGTGTCTTCAAGTTGAACCAAGCATTTAGCGGAATATACAAAGTGCGAGCTTTGATAGAAGGTTCTGGACCCGCGGTAGAACCAGTATAATAGGCACTGGGGTAACTGTTTACTCGGGCGCCTGAATTAGCGGGGTCAACTAGTTCCGGGACATGCCCAATCATTTTATTAAATAGCGCGATCTTGTCTGCATTATAGTCGCGTTGGACAGATGCTAAGAGGTAATCGCCAGAAAATTCCTGCAAGGTTTGGTTCCCACAAGTAATAGATATTTTTGAGATCATCTTGGCACCGATATAATCGACCCATTTGAATTCGTAGGGGACCCATATTCCAGTTTGTTCAAACGCATCTGTTTGCTGTGGAGGAAGAATGGGGCTCCAAATATGGGGGAGAGAGACAGAGAGGTATGTGTCCATAAGAAGATCCGCGTATCTAGGAATTTTGAATGTAAAAGTGGAGGGGTCTGTTAATCGCAGAGTCTTGGCACCCTCAAAGTCGACGCGGAATTTTTGCAACCCAAAATTAGTATACTTTAGATAGGTCGTTTTAAAAAATGATTTGGTAGGGTTTCCATTTAGTATTATGTTTTGTTGTCCCTGGGACACTAAGTTCATTAACCCGCCAGGCATTTATCTTATTGTTGGGGATATATATTAATTTGTTATTATATCAAAATTGGTATTTCGCAATTTGTATTGAAGTATAGAACATATGGATATGAATATGAATATGAATATGAATAAGATGTTTTATGCATAGAAAAGTATTTGAATATAATATATAATATATGATGTCATCCGAACCCAGTGCCGCGGCCAAATCAATGAAAATAATGAATGCGCTAAAAGACCAGATTAGTTCTAATATGATGTTGGTTATTTGTGGAATATTAATTGTAGTCACCATTTTGTACGCCATTTATTATAATTTGCTCGAGTCGCGCGAGTGCAGTGCGTTAGAAGATATGTACCCTACGCTAAACCCCAACATTCGTTCGATCGATTTAACCGACGAAGATTTTGCAGACCCTGACCCAGATGAAAAAGAAGTTTACTATGGGTTAAGAGATTACTATATTAAAACTGCCTTTAACTGTTGTAGTGGCGGAAGCTATAAAAACGATTATGTCTCTACCTGCGCATTAAAGAGTGTCTTGAGACAGGGTGTAAGAGGGTTGGATTTCGAAGTATATTCTATCGATGATCAACCCGTGGTTGCGACATCTACAAGCGACGAGTATGGGTACAAAGAAACATTTAATCATGTAACATTCTCTAATGTGATGAGTGTGCTACGCAATTATGCGTTCTCGGATGCGAATGCGCCCAACCCAAAAGACCCAATTATCATGCATTTAAGGATTAAAAGTACCAATCAAAAAATGTATGAAAACTTTGCAAAATTGTTTCAAGAGAACGAAGATTTGCTTCTTGGGTCTGAATTTGCAAACGAATGCTTGCAAGACGATGGAACACATGGCAACCTAGGTGCCGCACCACTAGAACCATTGATGGGGAAAATCTCTATTATCGTTGACCATTCAAATACCGCTTACCTAGATTGTGAAAGTTTTTGTGAGTTTATTAACATGACTAGTAATTCCGCTTTTATGCAAATATTAAGGTATCATGACATAAAGTATGCACCCGATATGGACGCACTGATCAAGTACAATAAACCTTTTATGACCATTGGTATTCCAGATACAGGGGTCGCGCCACCCAACTCTAATTGTGTCGTATTGATGGAAACAGGGTGCCAGATGATTGCGATGAGGTATCAATTGTTTGACACCAATTTAGAACAAAATGAACTGATGTTTGATATGTATGGGTTCGCCTTTATGTTGAAACCTGAACCACTAAGATTTAAATACACTATTGTGCCTGGCGCAACTAATCAATCAGTATCTCTCTCTTACGCGCAAGTGAAGAGTGAAGCGGATTATTATAGTTTTAAAATGTAAGATCTCTCTTGAACAGAACAACAAAGAATATTTTTGTATGAGAAATATATATGCCTTATCATACAAAAACAAAAAAAAGAAGCACATACGCTTCTTTTTCTAAGACAGGGCGAAGAAGCGATTTATCCAAAACAAGTCGCAAGAAATCTATGTCAGGTCATTATGGTACCAGCTCCAGCTCCAGTTCGGACTCCAGTTCGGACTCCAGCTCAGACTCAGACTCAGACTCAGACTCCAATACAAGATATAATAAGAAAAGTTCCAGAAAATTTTCATCTGGAAAGGTGTGCCCACCTGACTTAAGCTTCGAAGATTGCGAACTATATATTTTGAGAGAGGCGGTAGACAAAGCAGAAGAAGTGCAAGGGAAGAAAATGACTAATTCCTCCGAGGTTCAAAAGATCATATTGATTGTAGAGAATTTTCTCAAGAAAAAGAATTTGATATGTTATGGGGGGACCGCAATAAACAATATTCTTCCTAAAAAAGATCAGTTTTATGACAAAGAGTTGGAAATCCCTGACTACGATTTCTTCTCCCCATCTGCGCTAGAAGATGCGAAAGATCTCGCCGACACATATTTCGACGCTGGGTTCGAAGAGGTGGAAGCAAAGTCAGGTCAGCATTTTGGTACCTACAAAGTGTTTGTTAATTTTATTCCAGTCGCAGACATAACAAGTATACCAGAAGATTTATATAAAAAGTTAAAACAAGATGCAAAACGTGTTAATGGTGTCATGTATGCACCACCCAACTATTTAAGAATGGCGATGTATTTAGAACTGTCTCGACCTGCAGGAGATGTAAGTAGATGGGAAAAGGTTCTGAAACGCTTAAGTATTTTGAACAAGCATTACCCTATTGGAGGGCAACAGTGCGATACAGTGGAGTTTCAAAGGAAGATGGAGGACTCCTCGAAAGTAAATCTTATCTATGATACAGTAAAACAAACATTGATAGACCAAGGGTGTGTATTTTTTGGTGGATTCGCGCTGTCCCTTTATTCAAAATATCTTCCTACAAAAATATCTAAACACATCGAGAAAAACCCAGATTTTGATGTATTATCGGAAGAACCCTTGATGGTAGCAGAAATCTTGAAAGAACGGTTGACCGAGATAGGAGTAAAGCGCGTAAAAATAAAGAAGATCCCTGGGATAGGAGAAATCATTTCACCACACTATGAAATAACAGTTGGGTCAGACACTGTGGCAATGATTTATGAACCACTTGCCTGCCATAGTTATAATATTATCACACAAGGGGGAAATGATGTGTGTGTCGCGACAATAGATACCATGTTAAGTTTTTATTTGGCATTTTTATATGTAGGAGACTTTGCATACAATTACGACCCAGAAAGAGTATATTGCATGTCGCACTACTTATTTGAAGTGCAGCAAAAAAATAGGTTGAATCAAAAGGGGTTGCTAAAACGCTTTAGTTTGAATTGCATCGGTCATCAAGAAACGATCGAAGAAATTCGTGCAAAGAAATCAAGCAAGTTTGTAGAACTTAAAACCAAAAAGAATACAAAAGAATACGAAGAATGGTTTCTGCGGTATAGACCAGTAGAACTACGGAATAAAGAGTCGTCGCCTGTTGCGTCACTTGTTGAAACACCTCTTGTAAAAAAGACACGCAAGAAGACCAAAACAAAAGATATTTTCAAATTTAACATATTTAAATGATGTGTTGTCTTTTACTAACGGTTCACAAATTTCATTGTCTTTAGCAGAGTGTAGTATATCCCACCAAACAAGGAGCTTGTAAAGAGAAACCCATATATATTCATGTTTCCATCTACATTAAACAATGCAGGAATATATATATTTAACATCTTTCTTACCGCAGGCAGCTGAAATATGAAATACAAGACACCAATTAATAAGGGGATTTGAATCTCGTCGTATAGTTCATCTAATGTATGGGCGCGACCAGTCTTTACCTGTTGCTCGTACAAAATATCCTCGTTTGTCTCACTTTGGTTAATATATCTTTGTTGTGGTTCTGGAGGAAGATAATTAGCGAGAACTCGTGGGTCTTTAACAATTTCTTCTGTGTTGATCGGAACATCTCTGGATGGTAAGTGAGTTGCACCAGACGCACTGGCAGTTTGCAACCCATTAATAATTTGATTTATAGTGGTTTGATCTAAAGAAACTTGCCCAGATGAGGATAAGGATGATTGTTGTTGTTGTTGTTGTTGTGGCGCCATCGATGGGTCCGAAATAGTCATCGTCACATTTCCCCCGATAGATGGGTTCACTGGAAGATCATTGATATTGGTGACACCGCTCATATAATTGTCTAAACATTCTTAAGCATTTTTTAGTACGCATTATTCAAAATTGATTATTTGCTTTTTCGCGTCGCATGAGGCACTGACTGGTTTGAATTGGTAGCATTTGTCATCGTGTTTAAATACTTTGGTTTCTGTATCTTCTAATGGGCAGGCATGTTCAACGATGCAATTCTTACCTTTGCAAACAGTTCTAAACAATGTTGCGAGTCCAAATCCTAAGAGAATAGACATGATTGTTTTGCCTGCTTCGGTTTTCACAAATTTGGTCAGGTTTAACATGTTTATATAATAAGAATATATTGATTTTGACAAACAATATATTTTTGTGGGGTTTTACAGTTACGTTTACGAGCTTACGTCTGTATCGGGGGCATAAAAATAGACTCTATGTTAGATGGACAATTTACTTCTGTTGGTTCATACTTGAAGCAACCACCTGTTTTGTCGCGGATCAACATGTTTTTGACATTTTCAGGAGTTGGGTATACATAGACAATCTTCTTCTCTGGACCAAACACATAGACCACAAATAACCCAACTGCTAAAGAGATTAAAAAAATGGGGAGAGAGATGTAGTTTGAAATCATTATATATAATAGAAATATATTGCTTTTCTCTTATTTTTTACATTACATATTGCCTATTTTATTCAGACGATGAATCTGAGGCTGCAGTGGTCTCTGAGTTTACGAGAGAAGAAGAGGGGTCGCTTTCGCTTGTGCCTGCTTCGCTTGTGCCTGCTTCGCTTGTACCTGCTTCGCTTGTGCCTGCTTCGCTTGTGCCTGCTTCGCTTGTACCCGTTTGCTTCTTTTTGATTCGTTCCCCCCTTATTTTCTGTTTTCTTGTTTTCAAATTTGTTTTCGCCAACGCTAGTTTGCTTGCAATAGGTTTTTTCATTGTTTTGTTTAGTTTTTGCTGTGAGGTGGGTTCAACATCGGTTTTCACAAATTTTAGTACACGCTCATATATTTCTTCCCCTGAATAGTTTTGATTGTTGTTTAGAGAAAATGGTATTTGGACTAATTGGTATACTTCTTCGTCTTCATTGTATTCAATTTCGCTGTAATCATATTCGCTGTTTAGAAGAGCGTTTGCATTTGTAAGTATTTCATCTACATAAAGAGTCGCGCAGTCTTTCGCCAAGTGTTCGTTCAAGGTTGCTTCAAATTCGTCTACAAGATGTTCCAAATCTTCCAAGTTTTTTTCTAGCATTCTCTCCGACTCTTCCAATTGATTTTTTTTGACCCGTTCTCTACTTGATTTTTCAAGTTCAATCTCTAGTTTCTCTAAAATTTTGGTTTCATCTGCTAAAATACCACCAATAATGGTAAACCGCTTCATTGCGTTTTGTTCATTTTCGTACCCAAACATGACATCATTTTTGATCTTGATAATCCTTGTTTTCAAATTATTAATCGTTTCTTTAGAATCACGAATAGAGATATCATAAGTGTTTATCAAAGGAAGAGAAATTTGGATATCTAAATCGCAAGGCGCGATTGTATCCCCACACTTGGCGACCAACGTTCTTCTATAATCGTCGTCGCTATATGTAGTCCTTAATTCGGTTTCAAATATGGTTCCTACTTTTCTCTCGCAATTGACACATTTAGGTTGTTTCTTCCTATACTCGTCGCGCAACGATTCTATACTTTTGTTTGTTTTGTTTGTTTTGTTTGTTTTGTTCTTTTCTATCAATTTCTTTTTTGTCTCGTTTTTCATCTGCTGATACTGGGTTTTTAACCCATAGTACATTGTTACAGCGTCGTAAAAATCCATGCGCGCTTTAAGTATTGATTCTGTATCCAAAACTTCTTGGGGTTCTGCAGGAGATGTTTTACTATATTCAGGACTTACCCAAGCACCTTGATTTTCTGCAGGAGATGTTTTACTATATTCAGGACTTACCCAAGCACCTTGATTTTCTGCAGGAGATGTTTTACTATACTCTGGACTTGGCGGGTACGATTCGTTACTCATGGTATAATATATAATATATAATATGATATGATATTTTATATTGTAAAACGAAGTACAGTGTAAAACGAAGTACAGTGTAAAACGAAGTACAGTGTAAAACGAAGTACAGTGTAAAACGAAGTACAGTGTAAAACGAAGTACAGTGTAAAACGAAGTACAGTGT
>Ga0114958_10000671_pt1 | contig 28944 bp, 27 predicted proteins | sample C_130208_EF_Meta_FD_89577 | JGI IMG/M metagenome (GOLD analysis project Ga0114958, IMG submission 89577) | Freshwater microbial communities from Lake Croche, Canada to study carbon cycling - C_130208_EF_MetaG | ecosystem: Environmental > Aquatic > Freshwater > Lake | place: Lake Croche, Canada... | reverse complement strand
TCCGTCGTAGAGGGGATCGTTGCCCTTGAAGTAAAAGGTGGATACCAGACTCCAAGCGCGTTGTTCCTGCAGGCCTAGTAATTGACAGGATGTCCGTTCTTGAGTCGCCAGGATTACACAATCCCCCTCAATTCTCTCTCCGCTGGCAAGCTCTACCCCGGTGACGCAGCCACCAGCTCTATCTTTGCGTAGAAGCGCCTGTACGCGTGCTCCATAGCGTTGCCTGAACGAGGGTAGGCGCGCAGCCAGCTGCCGGGGAATCTCCCCCATTCCCTTGGCTGGCAGCAGGGTCTTTCCAAGAGCGAATTTCTTCAGGTTATAGCGGAAGATAGAGGCATCAGTTCCGAGTTCGTTGTCAAGAAAGACACCGGCAAAAAAGGGTCTGAGAAACTTCTCCAAAACATCACCATCCAGACCGAATCGAGAAATTTCCTGCAAAGCCGATTTCCCAGCCTCGCGAGCAAGCAACGACTCATCGGAGCAGAGAGACTGAAGGGCACCAAGGATGCCAAGAGTTATTTTTTCACGGAGAGAAAACGATCGGATAAGTGTAGCTGAGAGCAACCAGTCAGGATGATGAAGCGGATTGAGTATCCTCTCCCAACCCTCCTCGCCAACCATCAGGGCGCCGCTCTGAAAATAACGGGGTTGCAGGGCCTCAAAGTCCAGCAGACGGCACGCCGTAGGATAGGAATCAAGCAAAACCTGGAAGCCCCGGTCGAGACGATAGCCCTCCGGAGTGATCTCTGTGGCAACCCGGCCTCCGGGGAGATCCTCCGACTCCAACAGCAGCCATTCAACACCGGCCTCCTGCAGGCGGATTGCACAAGCCAGACCTGCAAGCCCAGCGCCGACAATGAGAACCATAGATAACAGGTGTAGTCCTGAAAGAATCCCTACACTTTCACAGGTTCGAGATGCCAGATCTCGCGTGCATATTCCGAAATCGTGCGATCACTGGAGAACTTGCCCATGCGGGCCGTGTTGAGAATTGCCATTTCGGCCCAACGCGACTTGTCCCGGAAGGCAGCATCCACCCTTTCCTGTGCATCACTGTAAGAACGGAAGTCTGGAAGACAAAGGAAGGGATCGCTGTAGACGAGATTATCATGGAGCAGAGTAAAGATACCGGGCGGTTCGTCGGGAGTGAAATAGTTTGATCCAACCCAATCCACCACGGCCTTGAGTTCCTCATCAGCTGCAAGGAAATCCTGCGGATTGTAACCCTTCTTACAGAGGACCTCCACCTCCTCGACGGTCATACCGCAGATGAAGATATTCTCCTTTCCTACCTCTTCTTGGATCTCGACATTGGCACCGTCCAGGGTGCCGATCGTGAGCGCTCCGTTGAGCGCAAGCTTCATATTTCCTGTTCCGGAAGCCTCCTTGCCGGCTGTTGAGATCTGCTCTGAAAGATCGGCGGCCGGCACGATGCGCTGTGCAAGCGAAACCCTGTAATTGGGCAGAAAGGCGACCTTCAACTTATTGTTGATCCGGGGATCAGAATTGATCTTGGCACCGATGGAATTGATGGCCTTGATGATGTTCTTGGCGAGGTCATAACCGGGAGCCGCCTTGGCACCAAAGATGAAGACACGGGGTGCGATGTCGAGTGTGGGATTCTGTAACAGGCGCCGATAGAGGGCTAAGATATGCAGCAGATTCAGGTGCTGGCGCTTGTACTCATGAAGCCTCTTGATCTGCACATCAAAAAGGGCCGAAGGATCAACCTCGATACCGCAATCCCGTTTGATGATGTGGGCAAGATCGACCTTGTTGGCATGCTTCACCTCCATGAATTGCTTCTGAAACTCAGGATCTTTGGCATAAGCCTCGATGCCGTAGATCTGGGTGAGATCGCGTTCCCAGTCGCAACCGATCTTCGAGGTGATTAAGGAACTCAGGCGGGGATTGCAGGCCAGCAGCCAACGGCGCGGGGTAATGCCGTTGGTCTTGTTGTTAAACTTGCCGGGGTAGAGCGCATCGAACTCGGGAAAGAGATCACGCTTCAGTAACTGAGTATGCAGAGCGGCTACCCCGTTCACGGAATGGCTTCCGACAACGGAGAGATTAGCCATGCGGACCATCTGGGGATCTCCCTCCTCGATCAGCGAAAGCTTACGGACCATGTCGAGATCGCCTGGCCACTTCGCCTCGACCTCCAGAAGGAAGAACTTATTGATCTCGAATATGATCTGCAGGTGCCTCGGCAGGACTTTTGCAAACAGGCCAACACTCCATTTCTCAAGGGCCTCGGGAAGTAGCGTGTGGTTCGTGTAGGCGAAGGTGCGGGTGACAATATCCCAAGACTGCTTCCAAGTTAGGCCGTAGATGTCGTGAAGCAGGCGCTGGAGTTCCACCACGGCGATGGCCGGATGGGTGTCGTTGAGCTGGATGGCCACCTTCTCCGGAAAAATGTTCCAATCCGTGTTATTCCGGAGGAATCGGCGAATGATATCTTTCAGGGAGCAGGCGACAAAGAAGTACTGCTGGATCAGACGCAGTTCCTTGCCGCTTTCCGTCTTATCGTTCGGATAAAGGACCTTGGAGACCGTCTCACTGTAGTTTTTGTCCCTTACTGCCTCGTCATATCCTCCACGATTGAAGGCGTCAAAGTCGAAGTCCTCGTGCGCCTTCGAGGACCAGAGGCGAAGGAAATTGACCGTGTTCGTTCCGTATCCCGGAATCGGAATATCATAGGGGATGCCCATCAGCTTCTTGGTGCCGGTCCACTTCGGAACATAGTTGCCCAAATCATCGAACACATTCTCGACCTGACCATAGAGTTCGATCTCGGTGGTGTGCTCGGGACGGACAATCTCCCAAGGAGTGCCGTACTTCATCCAGTCGTCGGGAAGCTCCACCTGATAACCATTGAGGAACTCCTGTTTGAACAGTCCGTACTGGTAGTTGATGCCATAGCCAATGGCTGGCAGGTCTAGAGTTGCGAGTGAATCCAAGAAGCAGGCGGCCAGACGGCCCAATCCACCGTTGCCAAGTCCCATATCGTACTCCTCCTCGCGGAGTTCCTCGATATCGAGCCCCAGTTCCTTGATGGCGAACTCCATATTCTTATAGATACCGGCGCTGTAAAAGCTGTTGATATAAAGACGGCCGATAAGGAACTCCAGTGATAGGTAGTAAAGACGCCTAGTGTTTTCGGCCCGGTGTTTTGTCTGAGTTGCCATCAGACGTTCGATGACGACGCACTCGACAGCCTTCGAGGTGGCCAGCCACCAGTCTCGTTTTGTTGCGGTTAGAGGATCGCGGGCCAGGCTGAACTTGAGCTGGCTTTCGATCAGGCTCTTCAGGCCAGAAACAGAGATGTCGATGCTAGAATGAAAATCTTCGGATGTGCTCATAGTGGGTGAAAAGGTTCCTGAATGTTCTCCAAGTCAGATCCATGGGTTTCGTCTCGATGGACTGCTGTGGCAATCCAAAAATAGCCACAGGCCATCTCTGTCTATGAGCTGTCTATGCTCAAACGCCGTTCCTAGTCACGGAGCTTGGTTTATCTGCCTTTGGGATGTTACAGTGAAGCCACGATGAAGTATCGCAAACTCAACGAGGACTCGGGTCTCAAAATTAGTGAAATCGGCTTCGGTCTCTGGACCGTCTCCACGGGATGGTGGGGGAACTACACCGACGATGAAGCAGTGGTCCTCATGCGACAGGCGGTTGATCTGGGTATCAACCTGTTCGACGCAGCAGACACCTATGGTAACGGACGGAGCGAGGAACTCATTGCCAAGGCCTTCCCTGCCGGGGAGCGCTCCCGGATCGTGATCGCCACCAAGGTCGGCTACGATTTCGTGAATCATGGCGATGGACGGCGCGGCCAGAAGGAAATTCCCCAGGACTTCAGCCCCGCAGCAATCAGAGGGGCGGTGGACTCGGCCCTGAAGCGGTTGGGAACCGACCATATCGATATCCTTCAACTCCACAATATCCGCGAAGCGCAAGTCAATGACGATGCGCTGTGGGAGGTCATGGAGGATCTCCGCTTCGAAGGAAAATTCCGTCATGGCGGCATCGCACTGGGCCCCGCAATCGGTTGGATCGGGGAGGGAGCCGCCGCTATCGCCCGTCGCAAACCCGATGTCGTTCAGCACATCTACAACCTCTTGGAACAACACCCCGGATCGGATCTCCATAAGATCGCCGAGGCAACCAATGCCCCGACCAAGTTCTTGATCCGCGTTCCTCACTCCTCCGGCATACTGGAGGGTAAATACACAGCCGATACAGTTTTCCCTCCCAATGATCATCGTAACCACCGTCCGAAGAGCTGGCTCATCAACGGTGTCAAAAAGATCGATCAACTCCGTTTCCTGGAACGTCCCGACCGGACGATGGGTCAGGCGGCCATTCAATGGTTACTGAAGGATCCGCGCACACTTTCCGTGCTTCCGAACATCTACAACGCCGAACAGATTGCTGAATTTGCAGCGACTTCGGATTCCCCTCCCCTGAATAACAACGAGATCAACCGCATCACCGAACTGGTAAGCTCTCATTTCGGCCTGGAGCCCGAGGAGCACAAATTCAAGGGAGTGATGGAAATGCCCGCAGAACTTGCTTCCCTGATTTCCTAAAAACCGCCTTCTTCGCATAAATCCTCCGCGACTGATGACCGACTCCTCGAACACTCATCAGCGGGAATCCCAATCAATTAGCAACATTTCACCCGCAGCCGTTGTATTCCCCGAGGTGAAGGTGTTGCTTTTTGATTTCGACGGAACCATTGCCGACACCAGAAAAGTTGCACACGGCATTCTCAATGACATGTCCAAGGAGTTCGGGTTTCAACAGCTTCCAGAAGAGCATCTTGAAAATGCCAGAGACATGGGGACCCGTGAATTCATCCGTCACTTGGGCATCAGTAGATGGAGGATTCCTTCAATCGCCCGCAGAGGGTTGGAACTTCTGCACGAAAGAATGGACCAAGTGAATCCGATCGAGGGGATGCCTGAAGTGCTTGCCGAGCTCCATGGCCGGGGTCATCGGATAGGCATCCTGACCTCCAATTCGGAGGCAAACGTCAACGAATTCTTAAAACGCCATGATCTGCCCTACTTTTATTTCGTACGGACCTCCTCCAAGTTGTTCGGCAAGGCTCGGGAGATGAGGAGACTCATTCGCGCCGAAGGGGTCGCCCCGGGGGAAATCCTTTATGTCGGCGACGAAACCAGAGACATCGAGGCGGCCCAAGTCAGCAGTCTTTGCATGGCTGCCGTGACATGGGGGTACAATTCCGCAGCCGCACTGGCGGCACTGAATCCCGAGCACCTCCTGAAATCTCCCTCCGAGCTGCTTGGAGTGAAGTCCCCGTGCACAAATCCGTGAAAAGCGCATCCCCTGCCCGCGTCCGCCTGGATCAACATCTGTTAGATGGGGGTCATTTCGATTCCAGAGAAAAAGCTCAACGGGCCATCTTGGCAGGCCAAATAACTGTGGGGGGGCAGATCGTCGACAAACCGGGAACGAAAGTGAGTCCCGAAAGCGAGATCCTCATCACCGGTCGCGACCGCTATGTCGGACGAGGAGGACATAAACTCGAGGGAGCTCTCACGGGATTTGGGATCGATCCGACTGGCCTGTCCTGCCTTGACCTTGGCTCCTCAACAGGAGGATTCACGGACTGCCTTCTCCAGCATTGGGCCGCCCATGTCACGGCTGTAGATGTTGGCAGAGGGCAGCTCGTATGGTCGCTGCGGCAGGATCCACGGGTCGAGGTTCGCGAAGGAATCAATGCACGATACCTGACGGCAACAGATTTCGACCGATGCTTCGACCTGATCGTGGGAGATCTCAGCTTTATTTCATTGACGAAGATCCTTCCCGCGGCGTTTCAGTTGCTAAATCCTGAGGGTCTCATGATCGTCCTTATCAAGCCGCAGTTTGAGCTTGCCCGTGCCGATATCGGCAAGGGGGGCATCGTGCGCGACACGACAGCGCGTCTGCGAGCCGTCGATTCGATTCGAAGCTGGGTGATCACGACAGGCCACCGCTTCGAACGCTTCATCGAGTCGCCTCTGCCCGGCACCTCGGGCAACATAGAGTTTTTGGCACTTCTTCGCCGGGGAGATTCCACAGTGCCGATTCCCGTCAAAACCAACGACCCTACTCCATCACCCAGCCCCTCACCAAACCCATGATTGTTGGACTCATCGCCCATGTTGGAAAGGATGGCTCCGCCAGCCTCGTCCAGTCCGTCGCCACTGAACTCGACCGGCGAAACGCTTCTTATCTCTTCGAAAAAGCCACTGCAGCCCTGATCGGAAGAGAGTCCGATTTGGATGAGGCCCTTCTTTCTGAACGATGCGACCTTCTCCTTGTCATGGGGGGTGATGGAAGCATCCTTCGGGCGCTTCACCGCTCCGGGGGGCATATTCGCCCGATCTTTGGAATCAATATTGGATCACTCGGCTTCCTGACATGCCTGGGTTCCACAGAATACCTCAAGGCCATCGACTGCGTCCTAGCCGGCAATTATGTACTCAGCCCGAGAAGTCTTCTGGATGTCGCTATCGAAGGACCTAGCAGCAGCGTTCCTCTGGTGCGCGCATTAAATGATGTCACCATCAGTCGAGGAGAGCGTTCTCAACTCGTGAAGCTGCAGGCCTCAGTGGATGACGCGCAACTCACCGAGTACCATGCCGACGGACTCATCGTTGCGACGCCAACGGGATCTACCGCCTACTCCCTGGCAGCGGGAGGGCCCATCCTGATGCCGGATAGCGGAGCGCTTGTCATCACACCGATCTGCCCCCATGTCCTGAGCAACCGCTCCCTGGTGATCTCGGATAAGAGCAGGGTGGTCATCCGCTCCTCGACCAACCAAGAAGTCTTTGTAACGATTGACGGACGTCCCCCCAATGCCCTGAAACCCTCCGAACGGGTTGTCTTACAGCTTTCACCACTGACCCTTCCCCTTGCCATGATGCCCGACAGCAATTTCCCGGAAATCCTGCGCCAGAAACTGAAATGGAGCGGCAGCAATATTTAACGGAACCTGATCCCACTTCATGAATACCCTTTGTGATTCCTTGCTGATCAAGGACGTCCGACTACAGTTGAAGGCTGCTGATCATCACGATGCGTTGGAGGAGATCCTCTCCCTACTCAGAAGCGATGTCAGGGTTCGGGATTGGGAAGATCTGCGATCAACTCTCCTCGCCAATTCACTCAACGAAACCTACCGGAAAACTCCGAGCGCCATGTTTCTCCACCATTGCAGAACTGAAAGTGTTTCCGATCTGGTATTGGCTGCAGGCCGAAGTGTCTCCGGAATTCTTATGCCGGGGTGCGAGGAAAAAATTCATCTCATCTTCCTCGCGGCCATTCCAGAGGCCTTGAACAATGAATATCTCCGAATCCTAGGTGCCATTTCGCGCATCTGCAGCGAACCCGAGACCATGCAGAAACTGCTTGATTTTGAGAACACCTCCGAATTCTTGGCTCTCTTGGAGAGAGGTTGCCGCTCGTGACTCCTCAGCACCAACATCAGGGCGACAGCCTCACTCCGTTACTTGAAGTGCGCGATCTCAAGGTTCATTTCCCGATTCGATCCGGAATCCTTCAACGCCAAACCAATGTCTTCAAGGCGGTGGATGGCGTGAGCTTTTCCGTGCCACAGGGCAAGACCATGGGTCTTCTGGGAGAGAGCGGAAGTGGCAAAACTACGATAGGCAGGGCCTTGGTGAAACTCGTTGCCGCGACCTCGGGAGAGGCGCTCTGGAAGGGAGAGGATATTCTGCCCATGACCGAAAGGGAGTTCCGGCCCCTGCGTCGCAGGATTCAGTATATTTTTCAGGATCCTTTCGGATCCCTGAATCCCCGGATGACCGTGGCCCGGATTATCAGCGAGGCCCTGGAAATTCATTTCAGGGAACTGAATGCGGGGGAGCGTGGCGATCGGGTTGCAGCCCTGCTGCGGCGAGTGGGTCTCACCCCCGAGATGGGAACGCGGTATCCCCATGAGTTCAGCGGCGGTCAGCGCCAGCGTATCGGGATCGCCCGTGCGCTGGCAGTCGAACCGGAGTTCCTGATCTGTGATGAACCGGTCAGCGCGCTGGATGTCAGCGTCCAGGCCCAGATCGTGAATCTCCTGCAGGACATTCAGGAGGAACTAGGATTAGCCATGCTCTTTATCGCGCACGATCTTGCGGTTGTGGAACACATTAGCGACTCAGTGCTCGTCCTGCACCGTGGAAAGATCGTCGAATCGGGACCCTCAAGGGAGGTGCTTAAAGACCCTAAGGATCCCTACACGCGCGAACTACTTGCTGCTGTCCCGCGAATCTAAGAATAACTCCATGAACACCCTCATGCTCGCGCGGAAGTTTCGCGCCCTTAATAAGCCGCTTCTGATCGTGATGCTGGCACTGTGCTCATTTGGCATCTATGCGATCTATAGCGCCACATGGATGAGGGACATGCCCTTTTGGATCAGCCAGATCAAGTGGATACTGATCTGCGTCCCAGTCTTTTTCATCATCGCCTTCAATGATTATCAGTGGGTCAGATTAGGTGCGATTCCCCTCTATATCCTGAGCGTCATCCTTCTGGTCCTTGTCTTTTTTATCGGAGTGAAGGTTTTCGGAGCTAGGAGTTGGCTGAATCTTGGATTCGGAAACTTCCAGCCTTCTCAGATGGCAATTTTCAGCGGCGTTCTTCTCTTCGCCCTCTTTCTAAGCGAAAGCGACGGCACTCATCCGGCGATCCGTATTCTTATTTGCATGATGATTACGCTCGTTCCCTGCGTGCTCATTCTGGTTCAACCCTATCTGGGTGGTACTCTTGTCTGGTTGCCCGTGCTTTTCGCCATGCTGTTTGTTGCCGGTGTCCAGGTTCGCTATCTGGTCACACTCCTTCTTATGGGTGTGGCCTTGATTCCCCTTGTCGTGAACTTCGGCCTCAAGCCCTATCAGAAAGATCGGATACTGATCTTTCTCGATCCCTCCCTTGATCCCCAGGGTGCAGGTTGGACAATCAACCAATCGCTCAATGCCATAGGAAGCGCAGGGTTCTGGGGCAAGGGATTCAAAGCTCACAATACGCTCAATGAGCTCGGTTATCTCCCGAGCACGATCGTTCATACAGACTTCATCTACTCCGTTTTCGGTGAACAGCATGGCTTCTTCGGGGCTATCCTCCTTATCACGACTTTCGGGATTCTGCTCCTAAGCGGTCTCTATGTGGCATCCCAAGCCCAAGATTTGTTGGGAAGACTACTCTCGGTGGGAATCGTCATGCTTCTCTTTACCCATATTTTCATGAACATCGGTATGACTGTCGCAGTCACGCCAATCACCGGACTCCCTCTGCCTATGGTCAGCTATGGCGGATCGTTCCTGCTCATCACAATGGCCTGCATGGGGCTGCTGCAGAGCATCTGGATCCATCGAAAACTGGTTTACTGATTGGAAGATGCATCTGCAATCATGAGGGAGGAATGATGAAGTATGAAAAAAGAGAGCGTGGCGAATTCCCTATGGACACTCCAAGGCTTGCTGCATTCAGGCCTTTTGCCTTCATTATTCATTCATAATTCATTTTTTTGGAACTAATGCGCATCCTCTCTGGAATACAGCCAACGGGACTGCCCCATCTGGGCAACTACTTCGGGATGATGAAGAATGCCATCGAACTGCAGGAATCAGGTGAGGCCTTCTATTTCATCGCCGATCTTCATGCGCTCACCACGGTCAGGGATCCCGAGGCCTTACGCAAAAACTCCCGGGAAGTAGCGATCGACTTCTTGGCCTGCGGCCTTGATCCCGCAAAGGCCTGCCTCTTTCGCCAGAGTGACATTGCTTGCATTCCCGAACTTGCCTGGATCCTTTCCACGGTCACCCCGATGGGATTGCTCGAGCGATGCCACTCCTACAAGGACAAACTCTCCAAAGGCCTTCACGCCTCACTCGGACTCTTCTCCTATCCCGTTCTTATGGCAGCCGATATTCTGGCCTACGACAGCGACGTGGTTCCGGTGGGCAAGGACCAGAAACAGCACCTTGAAGTCACCCGCGACATCGCGGTGAAGATCAATGAACTCTATGGCGAGATCTTCAAGCTTCCCGATGCGATGATCCGTGATGAATCGGCGGCTATTCCCGGCACCGACGGAGCAAAGATGAGCAAGAGCTATGGAAACACCGTGGAGCTCTTCCTTGAGGAAAGCGCTCTTAAGAAAAAGATCATGGGGATTCAAACCGACTCAACCCCTGTGGAGTCTCCGAAGCCGATCGAAGGATCGGCTATCCTGGGCATCTACAAGCATGTCGCCTCCCCCTTCGAATATGCCGAGATGGAGGCAGACTTCCTTGACGGTGGTAAAGGATATGGAGACTTCAAAAAACGCCTTCTTTCAGCAGTCCGCGATTACTTCGCCCCGATGCGGAAACGTCGCGACAAGTTCGCCTCCGACCCCGCTGAGGTCGACTGCATCCTAAAGAAAAGTGGGGACCGGGCTTCGGAAATCGCGGCACCCGTCATGGACCGCCTTAGAAAATCTGTCGGCCTCCGGTAAAACTACTCAGCAGAAGTTATCGCACTGGAATGCCCCTTGACTGCGGATCGAAGAGTGATAACTTTTAACTCAGGACGCGGGGTGGAGCAGCCCGGTAGCTCGTCAGGCTCATAACCTGAAGGTCGTAGGTTCAAATCCTACCCCCGCCACCACTTTTTGGGATCTTAGAGAGTTTTGATATGGAACTTAGGAAGGCAGGAAAGAAGCGAGCCTAATCTCCTCCCCCTTAGCTCAAGGAATAAAGTATCAATATTACGAGTTATGTCCTCCTGCTGGATATAGAGACTCACTCCATCCATTCTTCTTTGCTTCCTGAGTTCCTGAGTTACATATTAATTTTTAGCTAACTTCCTATGAGATTTTACACCAAGCGTCGAAAGATGCCCTCGATCACAGTTGTCTCTCTGATCGACATTCTCGCGATTCTGCTGATTTTCTTCATCGTCACTACGACCTTCAAGGAGCGCCTCCCGCAGTTGCAAATCAACCTTCCCGAGTCCAAGGCCGCGGCGACTGCGACTAGCGAACCCAAGAAAGCTATCCTCCTTCAGATCAAGGGGCCGAATCAGATCTCTTTCGATAACAAGCCCATCACGGCTTCCGCTCTTCCTGCTGCGATCCATGAAGCACAGCAAGCAAACCCCGGTTGTTCAATAACGATGCAGGCTGACAAAGAGGCACCTTTTGGCACTGTGGTGACTGTACTTGATGCCCTGCAGATAGCGGGAATCAAGAATATACCCGCTATTGCAAAACCTCTGAACAAGTAAGCACCGCCCCAACCCATCGGCATGGCTCGTCCGCGTAAAGTCACATCACTCCCGATCAAGCCACTCGAAGTGGTGCAATACGGTCATCCTGCGCTGCGCAGCAAGGGAAAGAAGATCGAGAAAATCGATGACTCCATAGTGACGCTTGCCAATGAAATGATCCTCACGATGTACGAGGAGGATGGCTGCGGTCTGGCCGCCCAGCAGGTCGGACGAGCCCTTCAACTCGCCGTAATTGATGTGATGCCCGCCTTTGAAGATCGTCCCAGCAGAGCGTGGATCGACGGGAGGGAACTGAAACTCGAGTCGCTGATGCCGCTCGTGATGATTAACCCGGAGATTCATCCGGTTGGGGAAGAGCGATCCACAGAAGTCGAGGGATGCCTGAGCATGCCCGGACTCCATGACGAGATTGAGAGGCCCACCCGGATCCGCGTGATCTGCCAGGATCTCGACGGATCGATCTTGGACTTCGAGGCCGAGGGGCTTCTCTCAAGGGCAGCCCAACATGAAGTCGACCACCTCCACGGCATCCTCTTCATCGATCACCTACCATCGGAATCGCTCAAAGAGCATCAGCCGTTGCTCCGGAAGTTTCAGTCGCAAGCCTCTTTTTGAGATAACAGATCAGCCCTGAGGTCAGGTAGGAAAAACGGGCTAGCGCCGGCGCTTCGCACCGTAGCTGTAACCCTTCAGTGTGCGAGCCCCACGGATGTTCTTGAGAACTCTTGCTGCCTCATCCTCCTGAAAGAGCATAGTGAAAAGGTAAGGGAAGTTTTCCAGTTTTTCACGGGGCACCTTCTGTGCAATGAAGGTTTCGATTGCCTTCACATGGGGAAGTTCCTCGGCCGTCATGATGGTGAAGGCATCCCCCTCACTCTGGGCCCGGCCAGTCCGTCCGATGCGATGGACATAATCCTCGGGATGCTGGGGCACATCATAATTAATGACGTGGCTGACTCCTGCGATATCAATACCGCGAGCAGCGATATCAGTGGCAATCATCACCTCATAACGTCCAGTCTTGAATCCCTCAAGTGCATCAACACGCTCCTGCTGGGAACGATTCGAATGCATCACTGCGACTTTATGTTTTTCGTGCTCAAGCTGACGAGCGATGCGGTCAGCGCCATCCTTCGTGCGGCAGAAAACGATAACGCTGTGGTATTCCGTACGGTCCAGCATGGCCTTCAGCAGATCGAATTTCTGATCAGCGGCCACGGGGTAGAAGGCGTGCTTCACGGTTTCGGCAGCCGAGCGTCTGGCACCGATGGAAATCTTTTCAGGTTTGCGTAGGCACCAGGAGGAGAGACGCTCTATCTCCTCGGGGATCGTGGCCGAGAAAAAGAGTGTCTGGCGCTCCTTGGGACACTTCTCGACAATCCTGCGGACATCAGGAAGGAATCCCATGTCGAGCATCCGGTCAACCTCGTCGAGAACAAGAATCTCAAGGTCGGCGAAATTAATCTCCCCCTGCTGCATGAAGTCAAGCAGACGGCCTGGGGTTGCAACAATGACGTCAACCCCACGGGCCAATGCCTCGCGCTGCGCCGCGTAACCAACACCTCCGAAGATAACGACCGTCTCCAAATCGGTGAAAGCGGAGAATTCCTTGAAGGCTTCCTCGACCTGAAGTGCAAGTTCACGCGTCGGCTCTAGGATCAGGCACCGCGTCTTGCCATTCGACCTCTTGAGCTTGCTAAGAATGGGCAACCCAAAGGCCGCCGTTTTTCCGGTTCCGGTCTGCGCGGAGGCGATAAGATCGCCTCCTCTCATCGCGATGGGAATCGCTTGTTCCTGAATCGGAGACGGTTCCACATACCCCATCCGCTGAGCGCCGTGGACAACGGCTTCTAAGAGTCCAAGATCCTGAAATGACATGAAGCTGACGAAAATAGCAGTTACCGGAGATCACACCAGCGAATAAGAGAAGGCCTGATCTTAGTGGCCAACGCTACATGGTAACGCTGATCCAATATCCCCATCATCCCAATGGTCCAGTGGGCAACTGACCAGCTATTGCTTCCGATCTCTACATTCATCCTCCCCCCTTCGTTTTTCTCTGGAGCGTCCTTAAACTTAGTCTGGGCAAGAAGCTTTCCCATACCACGACCATCAGCCTTGATCGCTGCCTCACGACATGTCCAGAGCCTGAAAAAAGGCGCATGGCTTTTCTCATCAGTCACCAAACGAGATTCCTTATCTGAAAAGAAACGAGAAGCAATGGCAACACTATGAAGCTGTCTCTCCAACTCCAGGTCAGCCCCAATTTCCTCTTCGGAGAAAGCAACCATCATCAGATCGCCGCTGTGAGTGATGCTAAAGAAGGGAACGGAATCCCCAACCAGATAAGGTTTTCCCTCAGATGATAGGAGAATTTGCAACTCCACAGGATCCACAGAAAGCCAGCTGGAGAGGATATTCCGGACGAGACGTCGTCCGGCAAGAAAGGCTTGCCTTGATGCAGTTGATGACATTGATTCTCCGCGCTTTCGTTCCTCGTCACTCACGGGTGTTTTAGAGAAAACATCGAAATGTGCAAGGAACAGGGCCGCCTCTTTCCCCTTTGGAATGACTCCGGGAAATGGACTATTTATTAGGAATTCCTGAATATTTCGCATTTAAATACTTGCAATCATGAAGGGCTTATCAAATAACAAGTTTTGATATGACACTCACAAACATTAGTTCGGTTGCTTTGCGCAACCTTATAAAACTCACGGAGCGCAAGGAATCGCTCCTCAAACAAATCGAAACCATCGAGAGACAACTTGCCTCCCTGATATCGGGAAAGCCGGTTCGCGCCACAGGCAAACGCCGTGGACGCCCTGCCAAGAAAGGCCCCAAGGCCGCAGGCAAGAAAATCACAGGAGCCACCAAGCGCGCGCCTCGTGGAGCCATCAAAAAGAAGATCCTGGCCGCCCTCAAGGCAGCCGGTGAAGCGGGCATGAAAGTCACCGATCTCTCCAAAAAGATCGGCGTGAAGAATGCCAACGTGCATGTCTGGTTCAGCAGCACCGGATCGAAACTTCCTGAAATCAAAAAAGTAGGAAAAGCTCATTACAGGATTCAGGAGAAAAAAGCCTGATTATTTCCTAAGCTTAGTATCTTAACCGGGAAGTTTGTCCTTGAGAAAAATCAGGGGCAGCGTCCCGGTTTCTTTTTTCCGAGGGGAACTTTTTCCCTGTTCGGTAAAGATGAATAGACTCGGCTGTCCCCTCACCTGCGGGGAGTTCGGAAACATGGCCTCCCGCCTTGGAAACCGCATCCTTGACACTCGGATGAGAGTTGGAGGGGCAGGCTACCATCTCGGCCACTTCACCAAAAAGCATCGACAGGTCGTTCTGATGGTCCCCAATTGCCAGAATTTCCGATGCAGGCATGTCGATCAGTCGGCTCAATTCGGCAAGCGCGCTCCCCTTGTCATAACGACGATGGCAGAACCTCAGGTAAATATTGCTGCGCTGGTAGTGAAAATTCTCCGGCCTACCCGGCAATGCCTCTAGCTCACTGATGATCTGATCGAGCTCTTCCTCACTGGCAGCGACGAGTCCCTCGGGAATCCCGTTGTACAGTTGTTGGAAACTAACGCCTTCGTGGAGAGCTACCAGAACAGCGATGCGATCAAAAAACGATCCACTCTCCTTGAAAAGCAGGTCGTGGTGTGCTCTACAGATTTCATTCCAGTCACCATAGTCGAGCCATCCACCCTTTCCGTCAGGCTTATGGATGTGACGTTCATTTGTGAGTATGTAATCCGGGACAACGGAGGCACCAAGCCTACTCAGTCCATCGAGCGCACTCTCCAGCGATCGACCGGTGTTCACGGCCCAGATCGCACCTTCACGTACCGCTGCTATAAGCTCACGATCCAGGGAGTTGACGCAGTGCTTTGGATAAATCGTATCGGCAAGAGTGCCGTCAAAGTCAGTGCTCAATAAGCGGATCATCAGGAAACTCTTCCCGTGACGCTTCCGGTGTGCAATCCACAAATTACGTTCTTCTTCCGAATCTGGGATGATAGGATCGATTCATGAAATCAGCTTACGAACTGGCGATGAGTCGCCTAGAAAAGACCATCCCGTCCCTTGAACTGACCGCTGATCAGAAAAGGATGTTGGCGGAAATCGACTCGGAGTACGAGGCACGCATCGCCGAGCAACGGATCTTTATCAATGGAGAGATCGGCAAGGCCTTTGCTGATGAAGCACGAGTCTCCGAACTTCGAAAGCAATTTGCCAGTGAGTTAGCCTCACTTGAGGAAAACCGTGAACGGAAGAAGTGCCGAATCAGGAACGGATAGAAAAGTAATCCGTTGCCCTAATGCCCCAGCGCTTACGATTTCTGAGCAGGTTTACGCCTCAACCCCTCCATATGGGCGGGATCCCTAGCACCCGCCACGACCTCCTCCTTGCTGATGTAACCGGAGAGATAAAGCTCCTCCAGCATGTCGTCAAAGGTATGCATACCATCCTTGCGTCCTATTTCCATGAGTCCGACGATCTGTTCGAAACGGTGCTCGCGGATACAGGCACTCACAGCGCTGTTATTCATCAATAGCTCACTGACCATGATGCGCCGCAGAGCATCCTCGGAAGGAATAAAACGTTGAGCCAGAACTCCGGCCAAGGTGTTCGCCAACTGACCGAGGACTTGTGCCTGCTCGTCACCAGGAAAATAATCGACAATCCGGTCCAGTGCCTGTGGTGCATCGTTGGTATGAAGCGTCGCCAGCACGAGATGGCCCGTTTCCGCAGCAGTCAGGGCGGCGCGAACTGTCTCAGCGTCCCTCATCTCACCGACCATAACGACATCAGGATCCTGGCGCAGCACGTGGCGCAGCGCCTCGTCAAAGGATCTCGTGTCGGTACCCAGTTCACGCTGCTTGATAATGGACCGGTTGTTTGGGAGGTAAAACTCGATGGGATCCTCGATAGTCACGATAACAGCATCACGATTTTCGCTGATCCAGCGGATCATGGAGGCAAGCGTGGTGGTTTTTCCAGAGCCGGTCATTCCGGAGACAAGGATCAGACCATCAGTGCGATTGCAGAGTTGCATGATGGATGGACGGTGGCCCAGTTCCATGATAGAGGGAATCTCATCGGGAATATGTCTGAAGACCGCCTCCAACGCCCCCCTGCTGAAATGGGCATTCCCGCGGAAGCGTCCTGTTCTCTCTACCTGCAAGCCGAAATCGAGTTCCAAATCACGTTCCAATCGGGCTCGTTGCGACTCAGTGAGGATTCCCAAGATAATCTCACGGCACTCCTGGCGCGAAATCGCACGCCCGTGGCATGGGCGTATATCGCCACGCACCCTCATCGCGGGTGCCAATCCCGCACAGAGATGGATATCGGATGCGCCGTTCCGGACGGCTTCCCGGAGAATATCGACGATGTCAGGAAGGTCATGCATGGCTAAGGAAAAAGTTAGGAGGAGCTACTGGTGATTCCCCTCAATCGGCGCTTCAGTTCAGCAGGATTAGGAACAGCAAGGAGTGCCGTATCCTCGGCAATCCTACGTGTCGTCACCAGATCCAGAAAGGAGCTCAGGAAATCGTATGATTCAGAAGGGTCCGACTGACTGATGAAATTTTTCAAGGCGGGGAGATTGGCCTCACGGATACATTGGCGGGAGAGTCCTATATTCGTCAGGAATTCAGTTGCCAGGACCATTCCACCAGCAGTGCTAGGCAGCAGCTTCTGGCAGAGAATTCCGAGCAACTGTCCGGCAAGAACTTGCAGATGCCCCTTTCTCTCTCCATCTGGAAAGAAAGCCATGAGGCGCTCCACCACCTCCCCGGCATCAGATGCGTGGAGCGTGCTGAGGACAAGATGACCTGTTTCGGCAGCCTGAAGAGCTACCATTGCGGTATCGGCATCACGGATCTCACCGAGCAGGATGATATCGGGTGCCTGCCGCAGGGAGCGACGCAGGCCCTGGGCAAAGCTGGGAGTGTCCAGACCCACAGCACGCTGAGTGAAAAGCGACATGTCACGCTTGAAAACATATTCGACGGGGTCCTCGATAGTCACAATATGGCGCTCCAGATTCGTGTTCACCCATTGAATTAGAGCTGCAAGAGTGGTAGATTTACCGGAACCAGTGGGACCAGAGACAACCAATAGGCCCGACTTCCGCGCAGCCATCGACTTGAGCATGGCCGAGGGTACTCCCAACCCATCGATATCTGGGGGCGTGTTGCTGATCCTTCTCAGCACAGCAGCCTCTTGTCCAAGTTGTTTGTGAAAGTTCACACGAAAACGGTTGCCCTCTCTCGAAACAAAACTCGCGTCATGATCCGTTGCTTCCGAAGGAACCCCGCAATAGGCACGGAAGGCCATCAGGTCATCCAGACTCAGTGGCGGTGCCTCCATCGGCGTGATACTTCCGGATACCCTGACGATTGGGGGTTCCCCGACGTGAAGAATGAGATCGGACGCCTTGTATTCATGGGCAGCCCTGCAATAGAGCTCAATCGATTCTGGGGTGGCATCCATAGAAGCAAATGTATAGGACGAATACCCGAAACCGTCCAGCCGGCTGTGTCAATAAACTGGTAGCGCGTACGGGACTCGAACCCGTGCACCAGCCTTGAGAGGGCTGTGTCCTAACCGACTAGACGAACGCGCCGTGAGAATAGCGAATTCTGAGCCATGATCTGGATGCTGGCAAGAAGAGAGATTATCCAGCATGATGAATGGAATGAAACTCTACATCAAAGGAGGATGCCCCTGGTGTGTAATGGCTGAATCATGGCTTCGCCAACGGGGCGTTGCTTACGATGCGATCGACGTGATCTCTGAACCAACCGCTTTTGCGGAGATGAAGAAACTTTCAGGGCAGTCTAAAGCTCCGGTTCTTGTGACTGCAGAGGGAAGAATTCTCTCCGATTTCGGACCCGAAGAACTAACGGGATTTTTGGAAATCTGATCAGATTTAACTGATAGCGTGCAATTTTGAGCTCTTCCTGAGCCGATCCAGCGAACGGGAAGCTTTTCCCGATGCGATACTCTCAATGGCTAGCGACAGGGATTCCTGAAGAGATTTCCCGATCCCCGCAAGATGCAGGGCTGCCGATGCATTCAGCACGATCATGTCGCGGGCCGGCCCAACTTCCTGACCGGAAAGAATGGATTGGATACGACGGGCATTGGACTGGGCATCGCCGCCAAGTAGCAATTCCGGGGATTCAATCGCTGAAAATCCAAGCTCCTGAGGGTTGATGACGAATTCCCGAAGGGTCTGCCCCTTATCATTCCCCTTGCGGAACTCCACTACCCTGGAAGGTCCCGTGATGGAGAGTTCGTCGACTCCGCCGTCACTCTGCAGACCCTCCCCATGGACAGCCCATGCGGCATGCCTTCCCAGCATACCAAGCGCCTCGGCATAGAAGAACAACTGCTCGGGATTGAAAATGCCGGTGAGTTGAGCCTCGGGAAAGGCCGGGTTCAGAAGCGGTCCTAGAAGATTAAAAATTGTCATTTGCCCTTTCTCCGCCAGGGATCTCCTGAGCGCAGCCAACGTTGCGATCATGGGATGAAAATCTGAGGCGAGCAGAAAGACGCATCCGGCACCCTCCAATACCGAGGCAACCGAAGCCGGATTGATGTGGAGTGTTACTCCGAGAGCCTCCAACACATCGGCACTCCCGCAACGCGAACTGACTCCACGGTTCCCATGTTTCACGACTCGGGCACCCGCTCCTGCAGCCACAAACATTGCTGCTGTGGAGATATTAAGGAATCCGGCACGGTCACCTCCCGTGCCGCAGAGTTCCAGCAGGGGAAAACTGACGTCACGCCTAATGTCCACCTTTACACCTCGATTCAGGATGGCACGGGCAAATCCTGCCAACTCCGCGGCTGTTTCTCCTCGTCGATGAAGCATCGATAAAAAAGCCTCCTTTGACTCGTCGTTGATTTCATCCATCATCAGGAGATCAAGCGAAGAGACGATTTCGGAATCGGAAAGCTGAGCACTAGAAAAAGGATCTGAAAAGAATTTGCTCATTTCCGTACTTGCGTATCAAAAGTGCTCTTCCAACACGAGCGCCATCGCAACGAAGAGAAGCAACGCCCCCATCAGACGACGGAACATCACTCCCCGAGGATGCCTGTCTGGGGAGAAATTCCCAGCCATCGCCCCCAGGCCCCAGACCAGCAATACACTCCAAAGACATCTTGATCCATACAGGATATTCGTCATCGTGGCGCTTCCGAAAAGGCCGATTGCCGAGTACATGGCGAGAGCCTGAACCGCCAGCAGCAGGGCCCCGAAGAGTAGCCAGGGAAGAGACGTGAAAAACGAGCTCCCCGCAACAAGGAAACTGAGGGTACCGCCTCCACTAAAACTGGCCCTCGAACTCATCAGTCTGGGGACATACACCAAGGAAAACAGACCGACGGAGCCGAACATGAGCGGGGCAAACCTGCTGTATCCTACCAAAGGAACCCATCGTTGTAACAAGACGTCGGTAAGTGCAAAAACGGCAGCAGCAGCTAGGGACCAAGCAACGGCCTCAAGCAGCCTCGCGTGATTTCCGGCAGGAGAATAGGAGATAAGGCCAATGCCAAGGCTAGCCATTATTGAGGCCACCCAGATTGCATGCGGAAGATTTTTTCCAATCAGGAAAAAGGAGAAGAGCGCCACCAGCAGAACTTTAGATCCCAAGAGCGGCGTGGCGACGGAGACATCGCCAGTGTAGATAGCCCTAAAGGTGAAGATCTGTCCCAAAAAAAACAACACCCCGCACACAACCGGCGGCAAAATTATCCCAAGTGCCAGGGGATGACCCGGTAACAGCCATAGAGCTTGGAACAACACGGCCATGACCGTGTTGCACAAGAGATTAACCCAAGCACCCGATGCCCCGGCACTGAGGGCGCGCTTGATTGCGATCGCTCCGAAGGCATAGCCGAAGCCCGCCCCGAGCGGCAGGATCAGGGCAACGGGACTCACACTGGAAGAACCTCATCCAGGATTCCTCGGAGCTTCAGCGCCGGCCACTGGCCGGGAACCTGAGGGCTTCCCAACCATCCGTAGCAAAGCGGCGTTCCAAACCCTGCAAGAACGATCCTGGAAAACCGCCCGGCATCCCCCATGCCCATCGCAATGACAGGGATTTCAGTACAACTCAGTTGGAGATCGACCAGACGCTGCAAGTCATGGCGATCCCGAAGCGTCGTCGCCACCTTGAAGAGATCGGCCCCATGATCGGCGGCTTTGGAGGCTAATTTTTTCAACATGGGGAGCGTCGGAGTCGCCGTAAAATCATGATGCGATAGAATAAGCGTCCTTCCATTCTGATGGACTTGGGCGATTACGGGGGCCAGTGCACGGGCTGATCGAAGCTCGATATCCAGAGCCGAAGCCCAGGGTAGGGAGGACTCCAGGTAGGCCTGACGGCTTAATTTGGAAAGATTCCCTGCGCCACCCTCGCCAGGATGGCGGGCCGTCGCGATCACAGGACGAGGCCAGATTGGCGGTAATCCAGCCAGAGACAGCGCGTCCAGCCTGACTTCCAAGAGATCCACCCCCTGAAGCAATGAATCTCTGGTAACGGCACTATGAACAAACCTCAAACCCGACGGGTCATGAATTGTTCCCACGACGCGTGGAGCTGCCTCCCGAAGGAGGGACTGAATGCTCAGAATTTGACGGCCGTTGATACTCACACTCATAATGTATGCCCTTTTGTTCTTCTCATCTCCATGCTGAACCGCAAGATGGTAATCTCCAAGGATCCTCAAGAATGGTTCTGGATTTTGCAACTGGTTTAAGATCAAATTAATGGTTACTTCATGAATATCCCCCTGTTTTCAAAATATTCGTTCACGGCCTTCTTCACAGCCGCCATCCTGATTCTTTCACCGGGATTGCTCCGCGCACAGCAGGTCGCTGAGGAATTTTCGATTTCAAAAATTGAGCCTGCGATTATCTCCTCCCCAGTGATCTCTTACTCGGGAGCTAACCAAAAGCCTTCCCGGCCAAAGAATTGGATGGAAATTGAGGTGACGTTCAGCTGGCTTCCCCGCAACCCTGCTGACAAATACTCAGACGATATCGTTCTTGATTACTATGTATTGCTTGCCAACAAAAGCGTGACCTCCCCCCAGGGAACGCTGCTAGCTGGTCAAGTAACCCACACTTCCGTACCTGCCAAGCAGAACGACCTGAAATCGGTGATCTATATCAGCCCTAGGACACTCGAACGGTTTTTCGACGGCAAGCCTCCTGCCAGTGTGTCAGCGATCATCGACATCGGGGTAACGATCTCACGCCAAGGTCAGTTGGTCGCCCAGAAAAGCCTGAAGGGCTCTGGTGCATGGTGGCCTCAATACCAGAAGACCAGTGGGTACCTCCTTAACAAGAATGAAACGCCCTTTGCGCCGCTGAACACCGACTACTACGAAGCAGTAAAGAGGCAGTAAGGATTCCCCTCAAGTCAATACTCCGTCCCAATGGCAACGCAAAAAAAAACCTTGGTCATTGACCTCGGTATGCAGTCACTGAGGATTGCCGAGTTTTCGGCCTCTACCAACGGTCAACTCACATTGCATCGAGGGGCACGCAGGGAACTCTTGATCGACCCTGCACAGGACACCACTCGACCCGAGCAAATCCGCCACGCGCTTCAGGATATCCTAAAGGATTGGAAGATCAAGCGGTCGGACGTTGTCTGCGTTCTCCCCGCTCACTCGGTCTTCACTCGTGTCATTCAGCTCGAAGTTCCGGGAGGTCTCTCTAGCAAGGTCGATGACATCGTGAAATTCGAAGCGCAGCAAAACATTCCCTTCCCCCTGAAAGAGGTTGTCTGGGACTATGTGTTGATGGGTACAACTCCCTCGGGAGCGCTCAAGGTGGCCTTTGTTGCTGTCAAAACCGATCTGTTGGAATCCCTCTGTGAGGCCGTCTCCTCGACAGGTCTTAAGATCACCTCCATTACGATCGCCCCCATGGCCCTGCATGATGCTTTCCGTTACTCGGTGGCCGATTCCTTAATCACAACCACGCTTCTTCTGGATATAGGCTCCCGAACGACCAACATGGTGATCGCCTCATCGGGCAATTACTTCTCCAGAAGCATTCCCTCCGGCGGTCTCTCCGTCACCATGGCGATCGCCAAAGAAATTCATGTCGAATTGGAAGAGGCTGAACTTCTCAAAACATCCCGGGGAAGCGTGGGGCTCGGAGCGGGATTTGAACAACCAATCGACCCCGTTGAGGCCAACATAGCCCGCGTTGCAAGACAATCATTGCTCAAGACTCAGGCCGACATCAGCAGATCACTGAGCTACTACAGATCCAATCTGGGCGGAGAGGATCCCGCAGGAATCTTGATCACCGGGGGAATGGCTTCCATGCCATATTTGGCGGAGTTTATTCAGGAGAAGTTACAGAAACCGGTCGGTTTTTGGAATGTGACCTTGGAGGCCGACAGGAAGAAGAAAGGATTAGCTGTGGAAGCCGCCGAATTTGTCAGCGCCAATCCGAACAACTGCGGCGAACTTATTGGCGGAGCCTTGGCTCTGACTTCGGCTCCGCGCACCAAGATTAATCTGTTGCCGCCTTCGATTTTCAAAAAGAGGGCTTTCTCCAAACGCCTTCCCTGCCTTATCGCTTCACTCGTTCTCTTTCTGACATCGCTCGCCGGATGGTACGGATACGCCCTTCAGGCATCTGCCGTGACCCGCGAGGAGACCACCAAGATTTCCTCATCCATTTCCGAGGCGACAAGGATCTCGGCCCGGATTCAGAACCTCATCTTACGTCATGCAGCGATTGAACAGACCGGCAGCGATCTTCTCTCGGTCATCCGCCTGCGAGAGGCATACCCGATGATCCTTGCGGAACTGGGAGCCAAAGTTCCAGCGCGGTTTCTATGGATCACCGAGATTCAGCCGGCGGTCGATTCTCCCCAGAGGGGCGTTTCGCCCAAGAGTAATGATGGCTCTGTCAAGGCCATCCTAGTCAAAGGGCTGTACCTTGACAATCCCAAGCAGGCCTCAGTGATCGACGATTTTGTCACTTCCCTTCAGTCCTCGGATGTCTTTGTCGTCGAGGAAAAGGAAAAATCCAAGATTATCATTCAGCGTGGCAGTCCCAATGGGGAATCCTGGGCCTATCCTTTTTCACTCAGGATTCCTCTTCGCAATCCCGTTACTCCCCTTCCCTGAACTGATGAACACAATCACCAAATGGTTTGTGGACAACAAGCTGGCAGCCTGTCTTTTAGCATCCCTGATCCTTGGAACACTAATCCTTGGATTTCTTGCATATCAGGCATGGGATGATTATGGAACGGCTTCTGCGGATTATACATCCAAGGCTTCCCAACTACTGAAGCTCTCACAACCACCAAAACCTTTCCCTTTCCCCAGTCAGGATAACCTTTCCAAGCTTGAAGCAACCATAACCACCGAGCAGTCGCAGCTGGATGCCCTCATCAAGTATCTTCAGAAGTACCAAGTGACCACCTTTGCCGACATCGACAATGCAAAACCCCAAGATCGCCCTCAACGCTTTCAGGATGCACTGCGTAACGAGGTGACTAAGATCAAATCACTTGCCACAAATACTGGTGCCTCACTACCACCGGGATTCTATCTCGGCCTTGATGACTACGAAAATCGGCTTCCATCCCAAGATGATGTCCAACTTCTTTCAAAACAACTCACCGTCCTGAGCTGGCTAGGCGAATTGTTTGCCACACACAAAGATCTGATTCTTTCCGAATTCTCAAGATCCACTGCAGAAACGTTGCCAAAAAAAACATCCCCAGCAGTTCCCGTGAAAGTTTCCACCCCCTACAAGTACGCCTGCGGCATGAAAGTGAACTTTCGATGTAGCCAAGGTTCGTTCCGAGAAATCGTCAATGCGGTTTCAATGGCTCCCTATTTCCTGATCATTGATCAGCTTCTTGTTCAAAACACCTCAAGCGAGCCCCCCAGACGCGATACGCCGCCTACCACTCTAGCTCCCGCACTAGACGGAAGCACCCCGATTCAGAGACTCCCGATCATTGTGGGAAGAGAACTTCTCGACATCTCGCTGAAACTCCGCGGACTCGAATTCTCTGATCAGGAATCCCCTGCCGTAAAATATTTGCAACACAAACCCGCTGACGAAGGAAAGGGCCTATGAAGAATCTGATCATTCGCCACTACCATCTGGGGCTCTTGGGAATCGCTTCGCTGATTGTTATTGGCATTGCCGTGTTTCTGATCACCCAGTCGCTCGGATTTCAAGACTCCCTGAAAGGGGCCGATTCAATTTCAAAACAGGAAAAAAGCCCATCGCCAACGGCTTCTTCCAATGCCGTTGTTGCTATCGAGCATTTGAAAAAGCCCGGGCTTTGGAAGCCGAGTGACAATGGCTCATCGCCGCTGGTCTCGCGTCCCTATCTCCTCAAGGAGGGTAAACTCATTGATCCGATGGTGGGTAACGAGCCACTCTACCCGCCCGTTCCGAACCAGTGGCTGATCGATCACCAACTCGACTACACGGACGTTAACATCCTAGACCGTGATCCAAAGAGTAAGGGTTTTACCGTGCGCGAGGAATACCTGGCAGGAACCGATCCTAATAACGCGGCGGAGTTCCCCCCTCTTTGCACGAAGCTCAGCTACGGTGAGAGTGATATCCGCAAGAGTACCACTGTCCTGGAATTCGTGGGTATTGAAACAAACGAGGTCACCGACTCCAACGGAGTCACCGACACAAACAAGATCTCCGTCGAATATCAATTGCGGCCCGCCCAACCGCTTCCCAATCCGGCAAAAGGAAACCGTCCCGATACCTCGATGCGGTCCGTGCAAAAAGGAGAAACCATTCCCGGGGCCTCCTTCCTGAGAGTGGTCGATTACAACGATAAGAAAAAGACAATCAATGACACCGAGTACGACTTCGGCGAACTGGTCTTGGAAAACACCCTCACCGGCGAACGTCACCTCCTTGCGAAAAAGAATACCTCCAGGGATTACAGGAAGACACCCATTGAACTTGTCGAGAGCGTAACATTCCATTACAAACTCGCCGGAGCCTCAGTTCAGGATATCACTGTGGAGCGCGGCAAAACCTTCGACTTAGGCAGCTTGGACAAAAAACATGTGGAAATTTACAAGCTCGTCGATTTTTTAAAGGATGGGATCCTGCTGAACAAGGATGGTAAAAATTTCACCATTAAGGCATCTTCCTCAACGACTCGAAGCCCCTCCCCGTAAACAGCCTTCACTCCCCCCCCCTTTTTTCCTTTATTGACAATGATTCCTCCCCGCACCATCTCCAGGATCAGAACGCCCATGCAGGCGCTTTCCCTAGCGGCGATCAGGTTAATTGTTGGAATGGTTATCGCATCTTCGTTTGCCTATGCCCAGCAGAGCGGCGTGGTAGGGCAAACAGAGCGTGAAATCCGGATTCTTCAGGAGAGAAGCAAGTGGGCCCAGGCTCAGACTCAAAAGGCCTTAACTGCAATGGCGGACAAAGATTACGAGTCTGCTTTTGCTTTTTCCAAGAGCGCTGTCGATGCATTGCCAGCAGGAGGAGAGTCCTCGGCAGGTTTGCGATCACTGGCTCTTGAGAGCTTTTCCAAGGCTGCTTTTGCATTGGCCACACAACGCGTGAGCGAAGGTTACTACGACGATGCGGAGTTAGTGGTGAAAACAGTTGCCGATAAGCCTTACTCATCCTCCTACCCACCCTTGCTGGATCTTCGGAAATCTCTTCGTGACCCGAACCATTTCAACAGAACCATCACACCAGGATTCGTCGGCAAGGTGACTCAGGTTGAACAGTTGATGAACGAGGCAGAGGGACTCTACGCATCAGGCCGCTTCGATGCAGCGTTCAATAAATATCAAATGGTTCTCAATCTTGATCCTGAGAATAAATCCGCACGTCTCGGGATGGAAAAAATCAATAAACAACGGTCCCATTATGCGGAAACAGCCACCTCCGAGAGGAGAAGCCAGATGATTTCCGACGTTGCAAGAGCATGGGAACTGCCCGTGCCGAAAATTAATACCGGCACCACCACGATCATCGAGCAGAGCCCCATCGACATGCAGGGCACCAGTGCCGCCATCAGCCGAAAACTCGAGAAGATCAGACTCCCTGAACTCATTCTTACCGGCGAGACCGTGCGAGAGGCTGTGGAAAAGCTACAGAAAAAATCCCGCACGCTAGACACGACAGAAACGGATCCTGCAAAAAAAGGTGTTAATATCGTTCTCAAGCTGGATCCGGCAAAAGAAGCTGTTGACGGCGGCACCAAGCTCAACCTCCAGCTCAACGACCTTCCCCTTGGAGAGGCCCTGAAATACATTGCCTCGGCTGCAAATCTTAAGGTCAAGATCGAACCGTATGCCGTCGCGTTGGTTCCTCTCTCCGAACCAACAGAAACCCTGATCTCAAAAGAATACAAGGTTCCCCCCTCGTTCATCTCCAGCTCTGCCAGCTCCACCCCTGCAACCGGAGGGCTTTCAGCGGCCGGCGGCCCGGGTTCATTAGGTACCGTGGGAAAATCCGGCGCTAAGCAGATTCTGGAATCCCAGGGGGTCACCTTCCCAGCTGGAGCTAGCGCGACCTACCTCGCCTCAAGCAGCAAGCTGCTTGTCAAGAATACCCAGGCGAACCTCGACCTAATCGACTCCCTGGTGGAGGTCCAGCTCGCCACCCCTCCCAGCCAGGTGGAAATCGAAGCCCGCTTTCTGGAAATCAAACAGTCTAATCTCCAGGAACTTGGCTTTGATTGGCTGATGGGAGCCTTCCAGCTTCCGGGAGGTAGCGGAGTCAATGCCGGGGGTGGCACAGTTGGCAATCGACAAGGACAGGCCAATGCCGGGAATTATCCCTTTGTCAGCCCGGCGGGTGTCCCTGCCGGAGCAATGAATGTGGACTCCGCTGGTAATGTCACGGCGGGAAATATCACTGCGGGAAACCGGACGGGTTCAGCCGCTATTACTGCGAATGCGCTGGATGGCCTTCTCTTCGGCTCACCAGCAGGGCCGGCAGCGGGTATTCTTGCTCTTGCGGGAGTCTTCACGAACCCCCAGTTCCAAGTTGTGCTACGCGCGATCAATCAACAGAAGGGAATAGATCTGGTCTCAGCCCCCAAAGTCACAGTGACCAGCGGGAGGAAGGCCACGATCAACATTATTCAGAAATTTCCTTATCCGCGCGACTATTCTCCTCCGGCTGCTGTTACGGCGTCAGCAGGACAATCGCAACCGGCAACTCCAGCCACCCCAACCTCTTTTGAGACTCGAAATTGTGGCGTGCAACTCGAGGTCGAACCAACGGTTGGACCCGATGGATACACAATTGAGCTGAGCCTCTCTCCACAGATCACGGAATTCGAGGGTTTTGTCAATTACGGATCCCCTATCAGCACATTTGCAACAGTTTACGTGCCAAATCCGGCAGCACCAAACTACCCAATTCCTGTCGGCACTCAAAAAGTTCTTCTGACACCAAACACTATCAATCAACCCGTCTTTAGTGTGCGCCAGGTAGACACTCAGGTGACGGTCTATGATGGCCAGACAGTTGTCTTGGGTGGACTTATGCGAGAGGATGTCCAAAAGGTCCAGGATAAGACACCCATTGCGGGTGATCTTCCTCTGGTGGGATCCCTCTTTCGAAGCTCGAGTAACCAGCGGATCAAGAAAAACCTCATTATCTTTGTCTCGGCAGGGTTGTTGGATCCCGCAGGGCAACCCCTGATTAAAACGGTGGAAAATGGAGAAGAAATATCCTCTCCCGACGCCAAGGCAGTCGCCTCCGAAGCAGTCCCGGGTGATCCCTCGACAGCCTCCAAATCCAGCCGATGAACAAGCTGCTCTCCATGGTCATGCACAGCTGCAAATCTCCGTTCCCTTTCCCTGTTAGTTTTCACTCTACCTTGTTCCTTGCGATCATCCTAACGGCACACCTCGGTTCCTCGGAACTATCGGCGCAGGCCCCATCAATTGCAGCAGATGCAGAACGAGCCATTGTCCGTAGTCAAGAAAATCTTGTTCAGGCACAATCCCTGATGCGCTCTGCCATAGAGAAGTACTCCCAACACGAGCTGAAGGAGGCTTATGGCCTAGCCGTGGAAGCCATGACCCTGGTCCCTTCCGGAGTTTCCGTGAATTCCATGAGAAACGCCCTTCTCTCTAACTACACGACCATTGCTTTAGCCTTTGCCCATGAGTTGGCAGAACAAGGTGATTTCACCGATAGTATCGCGAAAAAATCCGGCATCATCGATGCCAATGGACTCCCCCTCTCTGCGGAGAGCGTTGCCAAATCAATCCTGGATCCCTCGATGAATCCCGGTTGCCAAGCCGCAGTGAAGTTCCTCTCCGATCTGGAACAGCCAGGCATCTTTAATAAGACCGTCACTCCGGCCTTCGCCGCCAAACGCGCAGAGGTGATCAAACTGCTCAGGGAAGCTTCCGACCTTGTAAGATCAGGTCGCAATGACCCTGCTCTCAAAAAATACGAGGAGAGCCTCCAAATCGACCCTTACAACAATGCCGCCCGCAAGGGAATGGAGGAAATTCATCATTCCACGATCAAGTACGCCGACGAGGCCTATAATGAGACGCGGAGCAGAATGCTCTGGCAGGCGGAAAAAGCTTGGGAGCGTCC